>ERZ1292633.3936-Hain-H41-02um-R1-3936-length-14069-cov-5_pt1 | contig 14069 bp, 14 predicted proteins | sample MGYA00564406_ERZ1292633 | MGnify/ENA primary metagenome ERZ1292633 (study PRJEB36523, sample SAMEA6512639) | groundwater metagenome | collected 2019-01-08 | study: AquaDiva: Metagenomics assemblies of 32 groundwater samples
CATTGACACATTCCGAAACACCATTCGTTTTTTTCAAGAAATTTATGATGGAAATGGTAGATTAATTGAGATTCACCATAAATACCCAGAAGACACAGGTCATAAGAGTTTATAGGAGGTAGCAAGCATGCAATTAGTTACGTCTAAGATGGTTGCTGAAAAATTGACATCATATTTGTGCCATGAATTAGAACTTGCAGAGTTAGTTAATTGGGCAGAAAACATTATGATGGATGGCGATTTCGAGGGAGATAATTACGAGATATTACGTGATATCGTGGGCCGATTGGGTGTTGCAGACGTTAAGGCCTTTGGAATAACTTGGGAAGAGTGCAAAAGGTTCCTTAATCAATTGGGTTATTCAGTGAAAATTCAAGTTTGCCAGAATTGAATAAAACAATCTCTTTTATTTGTAATTCTCGAATTGAACAGCAAAATCGTAATCCTGGTCCTTGAGAGACTGCATAACTGCCTGTAGATCGTCTATATTTTTCCCTGATACCCGGATTTTATCTTCCTGGATTTGCGACTGCACTTTAAGTTTCATACCCTTTATAAGTTTAACGATTTCTTTAGCTCTATCCGTTGGAATCCCTGACTGAAACGTAATAACCTGTCTCAAGGTGTTTCCCAGTGCATTTTCGGTCTTTCCAAAATTAAGTGCCTTTGAAGGAACCTTCCTCTTCACGAGTTTTTCTTTTAAAATTTCCGTCAGGCTTTCGAGCTTGTAATCATCATCGGCAATCAGGGTTATAGAATCTTCTTTGTTTAAGGTAATAGATGATTTACTTCCCTTGAAATCGTATCTTACCGCAAGCTGCTTTCTGGCTTGATCGATAGCATTTTTAACCTCGTGCATTTCTACCTTACATACAATATCAAATGTATGTGTGTCCGCCATATTAGTGCCTCCAAGGAGTATTTTTAAGTTTGTAAATAATATAGATACAATCCAAAGAAACATCAAGACAAAAATGAGGAAGAATACCAGACCAGGGAAATTAAGATAATAGCCGATAACAAATTACCAGAGTGAAATACTCAATTCAGGTTAAGAATTTTTTTAAAGTTCATTCTTTCAAATCCCGTCTCAATAACAGCCTGGCAAAGTTATACATAACGAAGTATTCCCATGCAAATGGGCCGAAGCCCAGGAAACCTGCAACAGGCATTTCAAATATCTTCAGATCCTGCATGAAGGGCGCAGTGTAAACCCATTTTGACGCCGCCCAGAAGTTCCAGAATTCCCATAACAATCCGCAAATGAATCCGGCCGTAAAGAGGGAGAGGACCCTCTTTAAGATTCCATTTTCTAAATCTCGTAATAGAGAATCACCCCTGCTTGAGTACACAATCGGTTCTATCAACATTACAAAGCCGGTCCATACAAGACCGAATAGATATTTAGCATAATGTTCGGGTAATAATAACGGCGCCATGACAAAGAGAAATCCAAGTACAATTCCTCCGTAAATTATCCTGTTTGTTACCTTAAGTTTTGCTATATGAAATCTATTGAAGATACGAAGTGTATCCAGAAGTTCTGACGTTAGAAAAAGTCCTGGCATTATCGTTGCGAATGACAATCCTGTCCCTAAATAAAGTTCTACCGGATTAGTCGGCAGGCCAACATATTTCCAGTTAGCGAGGTGCAGGTTGTAGACCTCAAATATCATCCAGATTAATATGGAGAGCGGGAGTTGCAGCAGGAAATTTCTTCTCCGGTTGCAGATAAGCGAGTTGCCCTTTAGCCTGAAGATTATGGCATCCATCAAAAAGAGGTAGCCCCACCAGCATAAGGGGGTCGTCCATATACTTATGCGGTGTGATAAGTAAAAATTGTGTTGGAGGATAACGCCGGATTCGGCAAATAAAATTAAGAATATGCCTATCCAGCCGTGCAATCTAAACTCATATCTTCTCTTTGTCTCAGATTCCGGATTGTTTGAGATAGTCATAGTTCGAAATTGTATTAAATCTTACCAAACAGTCAACTAACTTTTTTATGCAAACAGGTGAAATTTAGTGGGAATGCTCCCAAGATAAGGGTTTTCATTAGTCTTGAGCCGGTTGGAACTGACTATCATTTTCCCAATTGCCTCTAATATCTTGTTTACCCGACTAGCTGTTTGGCGGCCTATTGCTTTTTTTGTCTTTGACCTATACTCTTGAAGACGATAAAATAACCGAATATATGCATTTATCCACAGAGGAAAAATTAAAATGGCTGGAGGAAATCAATGAGTTTAGCAACATGGTTTTAAGTGACAGGGGAAAGGAATTAAGAGAAAAATTGAGAACATACGAAATATAATCATGAGTTATTTTTGTGCCACTTCCGCAATTATGATAAAAGATAAATTACAATTGTCAGCAGCAGTTAAATTCATGCTGTCTTCAACCTTTGTCAGTATAGTGGTATCAATGTGCCTGCTTGTTAATCTTTTTACGCCTAATTTTAGTACTATCTTCAAAAGTAAAAAAGGTACGTTTCCATGTGAACATCATACATGTGGATGTAAAACTGCACCAAACTGCTTGGACCATTGTTGTTGTGCAATAGAGGCAAACACATCAGAGAAGGAAAGTTTACCGAAGGAAGATCCAGAAGGTCTTTTTACTACATTCATTCAGAGCCTAGCATGTGCGGGTATTCCTGGCCAATTCACGCCAATACCGTATAATATCAGCTTACCGGGAGATGGCATTTCTTTCCCAGGCCTTTATAGGTTTTATTACATAGAAAGGCTGCAAGCAGTCTTTCCAACTTCCATTAAGATGTCTCCTCCGGACAAACCCCCAAGAATTACCTGACTCTTCTAAAAACACATTTCTTATCTTATATCCTTTTTGCAATCACGACTGTAACGGGTATGGTACGCAGGGACTGCGCAACAGTTCCAATAGGCGTACTGTAGTCATTTCAGGTGGAGAAACTACAGTAACTAAAACCCTAAAGGGTAAATTCCGAAAAGGAGTTAAGGCTTTAGCCTTTTATTTGCAAGTGTAGTCTACGAACCGGCTAAACGGTCTGTCCTGAAAAGGGCCGGTACATTTCAGCAGTGATTGCAATCAATCTTTTCAAACATAAAGGAGTCAGTCGTGTTAATTAAATGTATAAAATGGATATTACCTTTTTTATTTATTAACGGGATAATTTTTTCTAACCAAAGCCTCATGATGGGATGCGATATTTGCGGAATAGGGGGCTTTGGAGGTAGTCAGGGCGGCTTAAGTGGGCAATCAGCCTTCTCAGCTCAAACACAGAAAAAGAATCAATTCACGCTCGGTTTTCTCTTTGAGTACCAGGACTGGAAACACAACGATCCGGTGAAAGCCCACGAACTGCACGAAGAAGGCCGTGATGCACATTCAAGAAGAAGTGATTCGGTGTATAATGCAGTAATCGGTTATGGCGTTACTGATAATTTGACACTTACACTTCAGCTTCCATTTGTGATACGGGAAACAAGACAGGTGGAAGATCATGATTTTCTTGGCCAAAGTGAAAGATCAGCAGGCCAGGGAGACGCAATAGCATTTGGAAAATATCGTTTTTATGATAAGCTTTTTGGCGCCACTGCTATATTAGGCGTAAAGGCCCCGACAGGGAGGACTAGTGAAACTGACAAACAAGGTGAAAGATTTGAGCCGGAAGAGCAGCCAGGTACAGGGTCAACGGATTTTATGTTTGGGATGGCAATAAATAAGTCATTTGGCCATTTTACTGTTGATGGAAGTGTATTATATCAACTTAAAGGAACCGGTACTCAGGATTACGAATTTGGAGATATAGTGCGAACTAATATAGAGGGTGCATACGCAATCAAGGAGCGTGAGAAATATCCGGGAGTAGATCTGCTGGCAGGTGTTAATGCGCAGTTTGCGGAAAAGGGTCATGAAAACTCTGAGAAGATAAGTGATACCGGCGGTACGACAGTATTCTTTTCACCAGGGATAGCCAGCCAACTGACAGAAAAGGTCAGATCCTCGGTTACCGTTATGTTTCCGGTACTCCAAAATCTTGGAAGGGATCATCAGGAAGTAGATTATGAGGTTTTGTTTAGTGTGGGATATAATTTCTAAACTTAACTGGATGCATAGGAATTTCAATATTAATTACACTTCGACTCCGCTCAGTGTAACGTCATTCTCCGCCTAGGCGGACGGGCGAGCGGAGTCGAGGAGTCTAACTTGAAAATTTTACAGGGTTTTTGGTGAACAGTGCTAAAGAAACTTAATCCTCCGGCACATAAACTACCTTGCCGTCTTTCAGTCTATACGCCGTGCCGAGGCGTTTTCCTTCTCCCTTAAGTTTGTTTGATGTAATCTTTTTGATTTTGACTTCCTTGCCCTTTTTCATTACCAGTTCAAACTCCCCGTTCTGCTTCTTTTTCATAATAGTCAGTTCAGATTCGGGAGTAAATATATCAATAAGACTATAGGCGCTTATAAGGGCATATAGCAATCCTACAATAAATACCAGTCCCACGTCAATGAGATTTGCAACGCCGCTCAGGGGATCTTCCGTGTGCAAGTCGATATGCTTTCCAATAATCCTACGCCTTCTCTTTAGAAGTTTCATATTTTCTCATTATGCCTTCTGTCAGGTATTCTATATTTTTAATATCCTCGTTTAGCCACCTGTTCTGCAACATGGAGGTGAAATAAGCGCCAATACCAATTAGAAGGCCGACAACCGTTGTGCTGAATGCTATAATCATGCTGTCGGACATCTTTTCTATGTCACCTTGAGATAGCGCTGCAAGAGCACTGCTCATAGGAATGATTGTCCCCATAAGGCCAAGGCTGGGCCCCACCCTTATTAACAGCCTTAGCTTGTCCAGTTTCTTTGTCATTTGCTGTTCTTTGCTCTGCAATAGATACTCAACTCTCATATCTGTATCATTGCCACTCTTTTTCAGTTCCTGAACCATATCCATAAAATAGTTTTTTGCGTGATACGGTAATCCGGACCTGAACTCTTCAACACGTTCTATAATATCGTGAAGTTTACTATTATTAATGGTTTCAATTAATTCTTTAACGTTATGCTTCGCCAGATGACTTCTTCTTTCTATATATTCACCAAGGAATCTTCCTATGGTAATAATAAGCATTACGAGTAAACAGATTAACAAAATCATTACCGGATATAATAATAAAGAGGAAATTGTATATAGAATTGTTTGAAGGTACGTAATAATGTTCATGGCTTCACCTATGTCTTTATTTATAATCTTCCAGTTTAAAGTTAAACGCAATCTTCTTAGTGGTCGTAAAAGGAGCGCCTAATCTCATAGCAGGTATATAGTCTGCTTTCTTTAATGCTTGAAGGGCTGCCTTATCAAGTGATTTACAACCGGCTGTATTTATTATGTCTACGTTACCACACGTACCATTGCTAAGGATTGTTACTTTCAACACAGTTGTTCCTTCATGACCGCGTCTCTTACAACTTGAAGGGTAAAAAGGCTTAAATGCATCTTTAATCACAGCGCCCATTACCACACCTTTTTCCTTAACATCAGCTATTATTTCTTTTGAGTTTATAGTAGATATGTTGGTTTGCTGATTTTGTAATTGCTCATTATCAAACGAAACTTTCTTAGATGTTGCAGCTAACCTTTTTTCCTTTTGTTCGTAATGAGGGGAGAAAGAAGGGTATCTCCCTTGATTTTGAGTAAATCCTTTTTTTGTAATTTCCGACTTCCTTAAAGGTTTACGATCTTCGGTTGTTTGTTCTTCTGCCTGGCGTACATCTTTTTGTATATCATTAATAGATTTTGTGGAAGCAACTGATGCGGCTGATGGTATAAGATGCATCTTGAGGCTGGATTCACCCTTCTTGAATATCACTTCCGGTTCAGAAGTAACAGTTGGCGCCATTACTAATACTGCGTGCAGCGCTAAGGATATCAATCCGGCTATTATTAAATTTTTCTTATACATATTTAGAGATTAGGGGGATTTAGGAATTAAGGAATTGAGGAATTATCATATATCAGCTTCCCAATTCCCCAATTCCTCAATCCTTTAATTCCTCAATAGTTGATTTTTCAAGAGGTTGTGTTTCAAAATAAACCTCCTTTATCTCGTCTCTTCGCAAGGTATCAAGTACGCTTATTACGACTCCAAGGTCGGCTTCTTTATCACCATTAATAAAAATATTTGTTCCTGCTTCCGCTATTGTCTTTACTTTTTCCGAAAGGTCTTCAATAAGAACCTCTGCCTTATTGAGAAGTATCCTGTTATCCTTATCTACACTAATTGAGACATAATCTTTCCTGTCTATCTCAGCCGTTGCTGTCTTTGGGAGATCTACTTTAAATCCGCGATGAACCACCATGGATAACATCGCATAGATAAAGAAAACCACTAGGAGAAAGACGACATCAATCAATGGTATCATCTCAATCCTTGGACCCTTTCTTCTCAGATCAAGATTTATCTTCATCTTTAGCCTTTTTATGAAATATTTCGAAACTGGTTGTGCACTTTTCTATATTTCTCGCCGCCTTTTCCAGTTTAACAATGAAATAGTTGTATGGGATTATGGTGGCAAGGGCAATGATTAAACCGGCGGCTGTAGTAATCAGTGCCTGTGCTATCCCCCCTGTAACAGCTTTTGGATCCTCAATACCAGCCTGTCCCAGAAAATCAAAAGATACTATTATTCCGGTAACTGTGCCCAGAATCCCGAGCAAAGGAGCCATGGTTATTATCGTATCCAGGACTGCCATCCCTCTTTTCATCCTGTCTATTTCATCATCTGCCGCCATTTCCAGCATATTTATTCTGGAGGGCTTATGATGAGAAAGAGCAGAGCATACTATTTTTATTAAGTAGCCTTTCGACTTCTTGCCAAGAGTAATGGCTTTTTCATAAAATCCTTTTTCAATTTCTCCAAACATCTCATCCAATAATTTAGGATCCATTCTTCTCCTCTCAATTGACCAGAAGATAATTCGCTCAATGGTGATTGTAAGTGAAATAAATGAACAAATTAACAGGGGGTACATTACCGGGCCGCCTTTTAGAATGAGATTCAGCATTGTTTCCTTCCCTTTCTCCATCCATAGTAGAATAATCCTATACATATTGAAATTACGGCAATTGTTATCCAGGATATGTTTGACGTTCTTATGCCTTTTTCCATTTCCTGTTTTTCCTCTTCCATCTCATATCCTTCTATTGCTTCCGTTTTCCCGGAACCTTCGTTTTCTGCTTTTTGCTCAGTGGTTTCCTCATGTTTTTCTTCAGGCTTTACACCCTGTTTCATTTGTCCGGGGATCTGTTCAAGTTTTACGGCCTGTGTCTTAATGAGCTTGTTCACTTCCTCTTTTCGTTCATTCAGCGCCTTACCGGTTGCAGCCCTTATTGTTTCCGTGTAACTGGACAGCGTTTCTTTACTTAATAAGCCCGCATAGGTTGCAACGTTCATTGCGTATTTTTCTAAGACAGGATTATTACAAATAAGTTCGCTGCATGCGGTGCCATATTCAGTTACGGATTTGATGTACTCAGTTGCCAGGGTCTGTTTTACTTCCTCGGCAGGCTGCCAATAACCCTTTCGGATGGTCTCCAGCATTCGTGCAGTAAGGGCCTGATAGGCATAAGGATTTTTTTCATTGAAGAATTCTTCCAGATCCATTCCGTATTTGTCTTCAACATACACCTCAAACGTCTCTTCCCAGCGGGCGGCGTCAATTGTTTCCGGCATGGTGACCTGCCAGCCCCACATATGTTCAACAAATTCCGCCATCTTATTCGCCCCCTCAAAGCCTTCCTTTTTCATCCCCTCAATCCACTCAGGATTCCAGTAACGGGACCGAAGCTCCATTCCCATCATCCTGTCAATTGGCGTCATCTCCGGTCTGGCAGGATTCATTATATTGGTAACAACTAAATCAGGCGATTCGCCATCCAATTCCCGAATTGCCGCGGCAAGCCCACCTGCATACATGAAAAAATCATCGTTATCAAGGGTGCCGTAAAGATTAGTAGAGCGGCTGTGAAGAACCATGTCCGTTCCACTCAATACCATCTTATAGACCTCTTCCATCGGCTCGCCCCACAAACCGTTTCCGTAACCATAGCTCATGTGTTTGAAGTAATCTTCCGCTACAACGGAATCATCCTCCCAGCTCCCGCTGGCCTGGACAATCCGTGAAACGTTCAGATCATGGCGTCCCGGAGGCTCATCAAAGATACGCACAGCGGCATACTGTTCCGCCTTCTTTTTCGGCCAGCCCTGCTGAATCAATTTTCCTGTCAGTTCCCGTATATGCTGGCGAACCAGATTATCATCTTCATCAAGCATCTTTACTATCTGGACTGCCTCATCTATGTATTGGGTCAACTGTCCAAACATCTCCTCCGCTGCTGATGAAACAACGATATCTATACGTGGGCGTCCTAATATATCTTTTGGTATTATCTGAATCCCCGTTACCTTCCCCCATTCATTCCAGACTGGCTCTACACCTAAGAGGTAAAGTATCTGGGATTCCAGTATTCCTTCATGCCGTATGGTTTCCGTGCCCCATATAACAAAGGATAATTTATCCGGATATTTTCCATTATGTTCTTTGCGATAGTTATTAAGAAGTTCCCTGGTTAGTTTGACGCCCACCTGCCATGCCTCTTTCTTTGGAATCTTATCCGGGTTGAAGGCGTAAAAATTCTTTCCTGTGGGTAATGACTTCGGGTTTCTCACAGGATCATTTCCTGTTCCGGTTGGTATATATCTCCCGTTCATGGCCTTGATCGTGCTGGAGAGTTCTCTCTCTGCACCATCCTGAATGTTCCTATCCAATTCATCGGCAGGAATATCCTTAACAACTTCTTTTATGGCCTGAATGGTGGATGTACGAAGCGACTCTTCCGGCGCCTTGCCGAACGTGTGCAGACCATAAGGCATATTAAGCTGTTTTAATTCGTCGAGATATTCTCCTATCTTGTGAACAATTTCATGATCAAACTTGTGTGTATCACCCACCTCAGCATCAATATCCAGGGATTCACCGATTTCTATATCCTTCTCGAGTCCCAGAGACTTGATCTTCTTTATGATATTTTCCATGTACTGCCTTGCCAGCGCTGCATCCTGGTCAAGAGCCCTGTGATGGTCACTGATCAGTTCTTCAAGCTCGGCGTACTCGTGATAGAGTCCTCCCTTCTTCAGGGGAGGAATCATATGGTCTATGACAACAGCCGCACCCCGCCGTTTTGCTACAATCCCTTCACCAACATCATCCACTATGTAAGGATAAACTACAGGTATATCCTGAATCAATGCCTCAGGCGGGTCATCACCTGAAAGACCATTACTTTTACCGGGCAGCCATTCGTGCGTGCCGTGCGTGCCAAAATGAATAATTGCATCTGCTCCAAAGCCGTATTTCAGCCATAAATAAACCCCTGCGTACTGATGATGCGGCGACAGATCCTCACTGTGATACATGGCTTCCTTATTCTGCAGCCAGCCTCTGACAGGCTGTGGTAGTATGACAACATTCCCGCGTTGTATTGTAGGAATGACCATAAACTTTTTATTATCTTCCGGGTCTGTCCACATCATTACGTCTGATTCTTCAACCGGTCCCCAGTCCTTGTTTATATTCTTAATAAATTCAGGAGGTAATTTTCTGTTCCACTTTCGATATTCCTCTAATGTCAGCAAGACGCATTTCCCGCCGCTTACCATTTCATCCAGTTCACCAGGCGCCCAATTCCCTACGTTTCGTCCATACTTAAGTGAATTATCAAGAAGGACATCTTTATCAATCTTTTCATTACCGACGTCAAAGCCGGAGTCCTTCATTTTCTTCAAGACATTCTCAATACTGGCAAATACGTTTAGATAACTTGCTCCGATCTGCTGTTTTCCGGGCGGGTAGTTCCAATAAAGTATAGCCACCTTCTTGGCGCTGTTTTCTTTCTTTTGCAGATTTATCCATGCCATCATGCGGTTTGCAACACGGTTAACCTGCCCGGGTATTTGTTTTCGTTGTTCAACAAAAAAACCTGTTTCATCATCTCTTTCCCGCATTCGATACGAGACCACGGTAGGCTGGATGAGACCGGAAATTTCTGGGATTGCCAACTGCCAGCTTATTTCCAGAGAACTCAAACCTACGGGATCATTCTCCCACGTCTTTCCATCTTTTCCGTAAACCGTAATCAGATTAATCACCGGTACCCCGCATTTCTCTAAGGAAGCGGCAGCTTTGAAATCTGAAAAGCGAAACAGGAAAGACAGTATGCCTGAAACCCTTGAAACACCATCTGAATCAATCAGTAATTTTTCGATGACTTCAGTGTCCGGATAACCAAACGCCGTAAAGGCATTCAGGCCTTTTTCTTCAAGAGTATGGACTAATTCATCTTCTACAGATGTCTGTCCCTGTTCATAAAAAGAAGAGTAGGTCAATACCGCCACCCATTCTGCACCTTCTTTAAAATAACCGGCTTCACGATACCACTGCTTGTATTCATCAAATGTCTTAAATTTTACTCCATTTGAACCATCGTAATGATAATAAGCGGTTTTAAGTTGTTTTTGCGGCGGTTCAAATTTTATTTCGGAAATATCCAAATATTCAGAAAGTGAGTATAGGATCATATTTTTAAAGTTATCAGTTCCTCCAAATTGAAAATATGAACGAAGAATTTTGTCATAATTGAGTCCAATGTTAATATACTGTGTGTCAACACCACCTGATTGATTGATGGGTAGTATATTAGCGCCATTAGCAATAGCATTTTTTATAACATTTTGATCAAATCCTGATTGCGTTGACGTTGATATCTTTATGCTCATTATGTCTATAACAATGATATCAGAATCCTCGATTTCTATGGGGTTAAAGCCTGAGTCCAGGTCCGTTTTGCTTATAAGTTCAAAGGTGATTCGATCCTTGATGAAAGGGTACTCCTGCCAGATAGTTTTTATTGCCCCGATAATACTTGACGTCATATAGTTTCCTACGATGAAGGTATATTTCTTGTTAGTATTAACATGATGGTCTTCATGCGAATGCTTCTCATGTGAATGACCCTCGTGGCCAAGAGAGATATCTTGAAGACCAAAGAAAAGGGCAAACATAATCAGTATGGTATATTTCTTTATTTTCATCTGCCGGTATCATAAATTTTTGTCTAGGAATTTCAAAGTATCTTGGTACTGTAGGGTGGCATGGACAAACTCGTTTGTCCGTGCAATGTGTTGCAATATACTGAAAACACGGGCAAACAAAGTTTGCCCATGCCACCACGCCTAATTTATTCTTTCGTCTTTTTATGGATTTAACAGTTACTGCTTATCTACCTTAGGAGAACATACATCCCTGGTATAAATCCATCTTGTGCTTTCATCTTTATTGAGAACACGCTCATAGGCTAACCTGTCGGCACGCTTACCATTAATTTCATAGTACCATGCCTTATCTCCACGTTTGCCTTTAACACCGTCAATAGATGTAACGAATATATAGTTGTCAACCTGATGCGTTTCTACCTGGGCAACAGACCGAAGCGCCTCCAGGGCGGTTATTCCTTCTTTCCATTGTGCCTCGGCTTCACGAGACTGACGTGTGTCCCCATAGTCGATTCCCACATTTACACTTTCCCCTGCACAGGCTACCGCACACAAAACGGTTAAGCAAATAAAAGCAACACTGATTCTGCTTATGATTCTCATTTCTCTATTCTCCTTCCTAAATAATTGATTTAAATATAAATATAACTGTATGCTGTAGTGGAAACTTTTTTACCCGACGTTTTGTTTGGCGGGCAGGTTTCCACTGCGACGGAGACCAAACGCAATATTCTTATATTTTGTACTCAACGTTTATTGGAAGCCTAAAGGCTTCCGCTACATGCTAAGTTTTATTCCAAAGAAGAACCTTGCCCCTGCTGACCTGAAGCCTAATATCTCATCGTATTGGATGTCTAACAGGTTCTCGGCTCTTGTGTAAAACTGTAAGTGTTCTGAGTAGTCGTATGACAATGTTGCATCAAGCTTGTGAACACCCGTGTTAGTCCTTATAGTCGGTCTTCCAGGAGGTGTTATTCCGCCACCATTTGTGCCGTCTCTGGAATTTCCAACTATTGTATCATCAACGTTTATGTTAAATTTGTCCAGGAAACGATAATTGATATTAACTGAACCCTGTTTGCGGGGCTGTCTGATCAATTCCTTCTTTGCTCCATCTCTGGTATTAGTCTTCGTAAATGTGCCCCTTACAGTTAACCCTTCAAATGGCTTGATTACGGCCTCTGCTTCAATACCCTCTGTTCTGACAAAACCAAGATTCTGTGCCCTGAAGACGAATCCGCCGGTATCAACTGCTTGAATTAGATTTGAGAACCGGTTATTAAAATAAGTTACGCCAAAGGAAACTTTATCTTCCAACAAGTATTGCTCAAAACCTACATCGTAACTCTCACTTTCTTCCGGTTTTAGTGTTGGATCACCAAAATTTGGAAAGAACAATTGGTTTAGTGTAGGTCCCCTGAACCCTTTTCCGTAATTGACCTTGAATTTTGTATCCGTTTCTTTCAGGAGATAGGCAATCGAAAACTTGGGATTAACATCCTTTCCAAATGTGCCGCTGTCGTCTATTCTCACACCCGCATTGAAGAAGAACCTGTCCCATAGTTTAAGTTGATTTTGAAAATACCATCCTCTATTTATTAAGACTCTGTCAAAAGTGCGGTTGTCAGCCGACTGATTTTCAAATTCAAAACCGAATACAAAAGTATCAATATCCCTGTATTTCAAAGTATGTTGCCAGTCTCCTGTGTAAATCTGTGTATCGAGACGGAATCTGGAATTAGTTTCCGCAGTACCCGGGTTTGGCCTGTCAATGCTTGTCAGGTCGGTATCGGCAAATGAGAATTTCAGCTTGTGTCCCCACCAGTCTGCCAGGGATTGATTGTATGCCGTATTCATGTTAAAATCTTCATTCTGTGAAAACCTGTTAGGGTCATGTCTGAATGCTCCGTCATCAATACCTACCATTGAATCGTTGTATCTCATGGTAGCCTGAATATCTGTTTTTTCGTTAATTTCATACCCGAACCTTGAGGAGATATTAGTCTTGTCATAATCATCATCAGCCCCGCGCCCGTCGCTGTCAATCCTTGCAACATCAACAGAATAATTAAATTTCTTTATACTTCCGCTTGAGCTGATTGACTCATTGTACGTCCTTTCGGGTGTTCCGAACTCTGAACGGATACCGAATTTCGGCCTGCCTTTACCCTTCTTCGTAACTATATTTATCAAGCCTGCCATTGCATCAGAACCGTAGAGAGTGCTTTGAGGTCCCCTTACTACTTCTATCCTCTCTACATTATCGGTTGTGAGATTCGCGAAATCGAAAAATCCCTGGGTGGGACTGTTTACCTGTACACCATCAATCATTACTAAAACCTGGCTTGTGCTGGAGCCTCTTATTGTCATCTCAGTTTGCCGACCAATAGAGCCGGACTGGCGTATGTTCAGGCCGGGCACACTGCGAAGGGCCTCGAAAACAGTTGTTGCTTTTTGCTGTGCAATTTGCTCATTTGATATAATAGTAACTGAATCAGGCAACTGGCTGACCGGCGTTTCTGTCCTTGTTGCTGTTACGATGATTTCTTCTATATCTTCTTCTTTAAACTCAGAAGACTTAACTTCTTCAAGATTTTCAGAATAACCGATGCTTTGTAAAAAAATGAAAAATGATACAAAAAATATAACTAAATAATATTTCATTTTTGTTTGTATATGCTTAAATTAGCGCCCTACGGGCGGACTACAATTACTAACTGTACCCCGCTTAGCGGGGTGTAGCGGAATGGCTTCAGCCTTCCATGTCCACCGGCCTCCGGCCCGTAAGACTCCGTCTCGTAGAGACTACGTCTCGGAGAGGGCGCCTACGCCCCGGAGGGCTTACTAACAAAAAGATGGTTATACGAACGTTTAATTGGTATTGAATCCGTTGTGTGTGGAGGTTTGCCCGCCTGACAAGTCTTTCGGGCAGGAAAACCTCCGCTACAGATACAATAAAAGTCTAAAG
>ERZ1292633.2388-Hain-H41-02um-R1-2388-length-19267-cov-5_pt1 | contig 14065 bp, 5 predicted proteins | sample MGYA00564406_ERZ1292633 | MGnify/ENA primary metagenome ERZ1292633 (study PRJEB36523, sample SAMEA6512639) | groundwater metagenome | collected 2019-01-08 | study: AquaDiva: Metagenomics assemblies of 32 groundwater samples
GCGGCCTGCCCGCCTCGTCACTTGCGCCGTGATGAGTGCTTGATGGTCGGCGATCGGCTTACGACCGACATCGCGTTTGCAAAGGCTGGCGGCGTCAGAACGCTCTTTGTGCTTTCGGGGTGCGAGACGGCGGCGGATGTCGCGGCGACGGGCATCGTGCCTGACTTTGTCGCTGGCAGCCTGTTCGAAGCGGTCAGTTGCTTCTTGACAGCGACTTAATTACCCCGACTTTCACACGTCGCTTTCGGGCTGGTAAAATGGGCTTGCGGCGCATTTTCGTTTGTTTACCTCGACTTTTCCGCTCCTCGCCCCCTGGGAAGAACAGACTCCCTCCCCTCTTCTCTCCGTCCTTCCCGCGCTCCCGCTTCCCTTCCCTCTCGCCCCATTTGATCCTTCCGCGACGGTCCCTCACCGACGACGTCACCCTACCGATGGCGGCTACGCCACCTTCCTTCGCGGCCGGAGGAGGTGCCACGCGAGGCGCGTCAGTCACCTTTCCGAACAGTCCCAATGTCCGCGCGGCGCAGCAGGCTGGGGGACCTACGCAGATGGCCGGTCGTCACGCAACGTCGTCTCAAGCTCCCGACCCGTACAGTCAGCTCAAGTATCTTGACAGCGAGCATGATCAGTACGACTTTGACCCTGTGCGCGATCGGCTGGGCCGCGGTGCGTTCTCCACGGTGGTCAGCGCCTGGTGTCGCGTTCACCAACAGCACGTGGCACTGAAAATTGTGCTGAAATCGCGGCTCACCTCTCACAAGTTGGTTGACGACCTATTGCGGGAAATCAACTTGCTGCATCGTTTCGCGCACGTCTCGTCGAGCCACTCGATCGTGTCGCTCGTTGGCGATGCGTGCCACACGCCGATGGCCGTACTGATTCCAATGCGACTTGCGCCTGGCGTGACGCTGGCTCGCCACATCGCGGAATTCGGTTGCCTAGATGAACTGACGGCTGCGTTGGTGGTGCACCACTTGACGGCGGCGGTGTGCCATCTCCACGAAGACCTCGGCATCGTCCACCGAGACATCAAACCCGAGAACATTGTGGTCGGAGCGTACAACAACGATCACCTCGCCGCGGCCAGCGACCACGCTTCCATGCCCGCGGACGCGGACGACACGGCGGCGGGAGCGGACGGCAAGTTCACCTTGAGTTTGATGCTCGTCGACTTCGGCTTCGCGCGGTCATTTCGCCGCCGTGCACGAGCCATCGACAGCGTGGACGCAACGTTCGCCATCGAAGCCGGGTGCGATGCTGCCGTTCGCGCGGCGGCCGCCACGGATGGCGACTCCCCACCGCTGACGTCGGCTCAGTGCTCGGAACTGACCGTGGTGGACAGCACGACGCCGGCCGTGACCTCGTCGTCGAAGTCCATGCCACAACTGCAGACGGCCGTCGGCAGCTCGAAATCAGCGGCTGCCGTCCCGACAGCCTTGGGGAGCGACCCCAGCAAGTCTGCACAAGTGGCGCTGAGGGCCCCTAGTGATGGGTTCGCCCTCCCCCAGGGCGCCCAGGCCCCGAGCAGAGCCCGTGGCGCCACGGCGTCCTCCTGCAGTGCCGATTTCGGCGGTTCGCTGCCGGTTCAAAATGAAGACGCTGTGGGCGACGATGCAGATGTGGCCGGCCACAGTAGCGACCTGCGTGATACCGCCTTCGGCTCGTCGTCGTCCCAGGCCGCAATGGCGTTGGATGGAGAGTCAAAAAATAGCGACATCCGTGATGCCCGCGTGACGCACACGCTCTGCGGCACCGAGCGTTATCTGCCACCCGAGGCACTCGCGGCATGGGAAGCAATGGGGTCGTCGTCGCACACCCGACGGAACCACCACCACGATGAAACGATGCCCCTTGACGGCGAGGGGTCGCAGCTGGCCGCTGACGACGACCAGGTCGACGACGGCCGCCACGGTATGGCAGCCGCAGTGGACACGTACTCGAACGGATCGGTGCACGCGGCCGACGTCGACGCGGATGGTGCGACGGACGACACGGCGGCCGCGGCCCGTTTTACGTGGGACAGCGAGGCGGACGATGGCGACGAAGACGACCCGCCGCGATCGTTGCCCAACAGCCCAGGTGCGCGCGGCGGCCGTCGTCGGCGCGCGGCAGGCGGTCACTGGGCGTCGATGGAGTCCACCGTTGATCACCTCTGCAAACTGGATGCCTTCGCGATCGGCGTGGTGGCGTACCTGTGCCTCACCGGGTGCTACCCGTTCAATGGCACCACCAAGTCGCTGCTTCTCAGCCAAATGGTTTCCATCGGGCCGCAGTTTTCATCCGACGCGTGGCGCGAGGTGACCGAGGAGGGACGCCACTTCGTGGAAACACTCCTCCGCGCCGATCCGGATGAGCGTTCATCGGTATTCCGTGCCCTGAGACATCCTTGGTTCGCCCGGCATGCCATCATCAACAGGGAGTCGGCGGCCAGTTGATAAGGCGAGATTGTATCTCTCGTCCGCTGGGTGATAGTCCCCCCACTGAAGTGACCAGCAGCGCTCAGTAACCCGCGCGCGGTAGTTCTCGTTTGCAAATTGAACTTATTTGTTCAGCTGCCACACCGTGCGTCTAACAAGCAAGTCTGATTTCTGTCTTTCCCGCCAATTTACGGTGTCTCGCAAATGGCCATTAAGCGTATTCCGGTGGAGCTGCTAGCGGATGTATTGCGCAGCCGCTTCCTGCTGCACGACGACGCAACGTTTCACGTCTTCCACGGTCGCGAGGCCTCCTCCAATGCTAAAAGTGCGCCGAGCGAACGAGCGAAGCTGAAGCGGTACCTGCAGCCTGGGCCGTTGTGCCCACTGGAGCCGTATCAGCTTGCTCCACTTGACCTGCGCCGCGTCGACGACGATGAAGAAGGTCACCTGCGCGAGTCGTCTGTGGAGCATGCCAATTTGTACGCTGCCATTGTGCGTCTGCTCGGCTTACCGGCGAGCCCAGCCCCCCGACCGACATTGCCGTTTGCACTCGGTCTGCTGCTGATCCCCGGGATGACACTGGCGCAGGCCACTGACGCCGTCGCCAAGCTTCCGCCTCCTTCGCCGGCTGAAGCCTCACCAGGCGGAAGTGCGCAGTGGCTGATGCCGCTCGGGTGCACGGACATCGACGTCGCGGCCGCAACAGAAGGCGGCGCGAAGGAGTCAGCGGAGATTTGCGCACGGCAACTTGAGCTGACGGGGGGTGACGAGGTGCCAGCCGCGGTATTTTGGTACGCGTGGAGGCGCCTCGCCTTGCCATGCCACGGCGAAACCGACGCAACGCCTTCGAAGACCGTCGATGTCTGCGCCCACTCTCTCCCCTTCGGCCTTGTGTCCGTTTCGTCGCTGTTCCACTCGCACTCGTGGCACGTGGCGCCGCTGGCTTACGCGTTGTTGCAGCACCGTTGCCTTCGTCTGAAACAGGCGCCGCCCCCGGCCGCATCGTCTGCCGATGCGGATCCGCTGATGTCCCGTGCGTTGGCGCGCCGTTCGCTCGGCGACGGTGATAACGGTCGTTTCGCCGAGGCGCTCCTCACCGGTCTGGCAGTCGCCCTCGCACGCCTTTGCCTGCCCGTCCCCGAGCCCGCGACTTCAGCATCCCCAGCTGCTTCCTGGTGGCTCCCCCCAAGCTCGTCGTGCTTCGTGTCCTTGGGCGTCCTCGAGCGGGAAGCGGACGATCGGCGGCGCGGCGGGGGAGGCTCGCTCTCCGGCCCCCTCCCGATCGGCCTCCTGCAAGTCTGCTGGACGCCGCTTTGGGGGAGCATTCGCCAAGCCGCCCGGCCCGGCACCGGCGATGGGTACTTCCGACAAAGGCGCAGCGGCGCCGTCGCGGTGAGTCGCCTTCCCCCTCCGGAGTGCTTCGACGACGTCTATTCGCGCATCGTGCGATCCGCGTCGTCCTCCGCTGCCGCGGCGATCTGTGGCCATAAGTTCGAAGCGGCGACGCCGCGTCCGGTGGAGCCCTCGGCGCCGCCCACGGAGGCCTCGACCTTCTCGTGGGCCCTCGGCCAGTGGATTCTCGAAACGGTCACTCGAGTGGATCGGTGCAGCCACTCCGCGACCGCAGCGTGGAGCGGGGCTCTTTTCGAGGGGCGGTCGCAAACGGACGAGCGTGAAATACTGCTAACAACAGAGGGTTCGCCGTCGCATGTTGATGACGTGCCACCGGCCATTTGTAGCGTCGACGTGTGGCCCTGCCGCATCCGTCGCGTCGAGGAGGCGATCGCGGATGACGCGGCGAGGGTCGCCGCTTCCAAGGCGAAGAGCGTTTCGTCCGCGACGCTGATTCACAGCGAAAGCTACTTCGCCGCACGTGACGCGTCAACCAGGGTGTCGTTACCGGTCGAGAAGCTACTGTGGCGGCGCATCGGCCAGCACTGGGCCCATCGCCTGGATCGACCGCTAATGGGAAGTGCCGATGCCGCCAGAGGCTTTAGCCTAGGCTTACGCGCGTTCGTCGCCGTGCTCTGCTCCACGGAGGCCCACAAGCGACCTTCGCCGCACCAGGTGGTGGCGTCTCTCGCGAACCCCGGAGGGGCATCCGTGGCCAACCCTCCGCACCCGTGGTTGATTGGGCTACGGGGGCAAGTCGACGGAGCTTTATCTGACATCTCGTCGGCCGTGTTTCGGGCAGCGACCACCGCCGGTGTGATGCCGAGCTTGACGCGGCCCTTGTCGTCGCAGGTCCGGATCGTCGCAGGTGATGACGATGACGACCACACGGCGGTGGTGGTGGGGTCGGACAGCGGCGACGACGATCACTCGTTCGATTTGACGGGCAACGCGGACGTAGCCCCTCGGGGCGTGCCGTCGCTAGGCCCCGTCGCGTCATCCGCGGATGCCCAGTCGCCGTGCCTTGGAGTGTCAGCAGTCTTCATGCGTGCGATCCGCGAGCTTGTTCAGGCAGAAGATGACGATCCTCGGACTGCTTTATCGAACGATGCCCGCCGCTCGGTGCTTGCACTCGGAGACGCCATCATGGGCCTCGAGGCCTGTGCACCCGGCGCAACCTCGGCGTGGCTTCGCAGCATCAGCCGCGAGGTGCGGTCGGACGGTTGCGGCAGCATTCACCAGGGAATCCCGTCCACGGCCGGTGCGGGTTACTTCTGCGCGAGGACCACGTCGGTCCTCGACGCGGGGGCCTACGACGCGTCTGCGGGCCGCAAACAACGAGTGTTAGGCGACGCGGGATTGCAGCACCGGTTGCACGCACAGTGGCTGGCGTCGTTCGCCCACGCTGTTGCTGACGCAGCCCCCCCGTAACCTGGATCGCCCCCCGTGCCTCTTGATGCGGCATCCATGGCCCAAGTTGACTGGTGCTGTGTGTGCGTTTTGTGCGTCGGTGGCGCGACGCACCCATCCTGTGGGTTCGCGTGGGTGATTTCTAAAGGGCATGTCCGCTGCTTTGATGTGCAGTGCCCCACCCATTTGTTCACGTCATGTCGGCCTCGCGGGCGGTGAACCGAGTCGTCATGGCGCCGCTGAAGGCCACTCGGTGGTGCAAAGCGGACCCCATTGAACGGTGGACGTGCGGATGCGACCTCCTTCGTCGACTCGACGACGGCCCACTCCTCGCGCCGCCACCGGCAGGCTCGACCGTACCCTTCGATGTCCAGTCGGCCTTCGCGGTGCGGGCCGCCGTGTATTTGCGCGGCATCGTAGATACGTTGGACGTGACGTTGAGGAAACGGCGCCCCTTCGCCGACACCCGACGTGAGGGCTACGGCAGCGTCGCGACGGTGTTCCCTCTGACGTGGCTGGAACGTGCCGTGGATGGGCGGACGAGCGTCCAACTGCTTCTGAACCGCAGCCTCGCGGACGCCTTCTCGCAGCACGACACCGTGTCGGGCAAGACGACCTTGCCGCTTCACGTGTGTAGACGGCTGACAGTGTCCACGCGCCGTGACGTCGACTTGCTGTTTCGCTCGATGCTTGGGTTCGCGGCGGTCGCCTCGCAGGTGTTCCTCCGCGGCAACGCCGTGCGACTCACTTCGGATGATCGTGACGTGGTGTCGTTGCTGACTACCACTTTTGGCGACTTGTTGACGGCGCATGAGGTGGCCACTGTCGGCTTGGGGGCGACGCAGCAGGATCATGACAGCCACGACGGCAGTAAATCGCCGCGCACACGATCACACCGACGATCGCTCGAATGGGGCTCCACCGAGCACCAGGTCCAAGTCGCCTGCCCCTCTGACGTCGTGTCCGCCTGGGTCCTGCTGCGAACCAACGAGTGGTCTGATGGTCACGCGAAGGCGGTGGGTGCGATGTTGCGCGAGGCTGCCCCGCGCTTCGTGATTTTGGCAGACGACGCGAGGGCCGTCAGCATCCGCGCGGCTCATGAACGCTTCGAGGCGGAGGCGGCGCGCGCCCAGGAGGCGGAGGCTCGCGCAGCCCCGGAAGCGGATGATGCTCCGACGGCGTCGTGCACATTCGTCACCGCGCCCGCGTCGCAGCTGCTTGCTGGTTGGCCGGAAATGTGCGCGTCGGCACCCAACGTCACCATTGTCGGCCCTGTTGAGGCCGACGTCAGGCTACGGAAGCAACTGGCCGACCGCGACGAAGTTGTGCGAAACGTTGGTATCAACGTTGATGCCCTCTCCGCGGTGCAGTGGTACCCATCGGCGTCGTTCGGCGGCCCGGTGCACCTTTCCGACGCGGCCCATTTGCCGATGTCGTCGCTGATAGGGAATTCAAAGTTGTATGCTTCCGTGCGACAGAGTCGCGTGATCCGGCCCTTTTCCTGTCTGCGTCGTGGATCGACCCTGTACTTTCCTGGACTGCGAAATCAAATCGGTGTCGGAGTTCCCGTCGCGACGAAGCGGTCGACCGTGCCGCTGGCGCACGAACGCTTGATTCACTTGCACACGAAGGTTCACTACACGACGACTATTCCGTGGCTGTCCGCCACCTTTCTAGGCGTTTGACGGAACGGCGGCCGCTCATTTCTGGTATTTGCTGCCCGGCGTCCAACAAGATATCTTGCGGTGGTGATACGTGATTTGGACGATACGCCATAAGGCAACGCAATTGTGATTGCATCGGTAGCTCAGCGACCACACCCGAAGCTCCCCCACTCCATTTATTGAGTTGATGTCACCAGGCGCGACAGCCTACACGCCGCATACGGCGGCGACGCAGAAGCACTACGACGCGTTGGTGTCCGTGGTCCGCCGTCATTTACCCTTTGGCATCGACGACTCCGTCGCGGAAATCGCAGACGATGTGATCAGCGTGTGCAGGAACAGCGCCTTAAGGGAAACAGAAAAACAGTTGCGACTGGAAGAAGTATTGGGGAAAGTCCTTTCGCTTGAGCATGTGGTGCAACTATTGCAACTATGCGCGGAACTCAATGATTTCGTGTCCGCCGAAAACACAGGCGCGCAAGCTGCGGCTCCAAGCGGTGCGGACCAGGACGCCAACGCCCTCGGGGCCCTGTACGAGGTGGAGGATGAGGGGGATAACGACGACGTCAACGGCGACGCCGATGCGACGTCGAGCCGAGCCGCTAGGTTGCGTCGGCTGGCGTCGCTCGCCGACGATGACGATGCCGACGACTCTATCGCCGACGGAGGCCGCCCAACCCATCCGGTCGATGACGGGGCAGCCCGCGGCGAGAGCACGCTGATTACGCCCGATCAAATCACGTCCGAGTCCTACCTCAAGACGGATCTCCGCAAGTTGTTTCCGGATTTGACCACCGAGGAAGTCACTGTCCGCGCCGACCGCGTGCTGCAGTACCTATCCGAAGACGCCAACGGACCGGCTGCCGTCACGGGCCAGCTCATGATGCTCCTCGGCGGATGGTCCGACGACGCCGTGGAGGACTGGATCTCCCGCATCGTAGCGAGCCGGTGGGCGGTCGTGTACGGCCTGCGTCTCGCGGAACTGCAGCGTCGGTGCCTAGCCGATGAGAACCAGGATCCCAGCTCTTTCGCTCAGGGGCGCGACGCAATTGTCGAACTGGCGGCAAGCCACGCGCAACGCAACCCTGAGGTGGCCCCTGTTGTTGCCGCACTGCGCGGCGAAACCGGAGCTGCGGCTCGTCGCCTGGCGGCCTCCTCATACGCCACTGCCACGGACGTCACATCGCACCGCCCTCTCCAACTGCTGGACCTCGAGGCCTACACCTTCGTCGAAGGGGCGAGGTTGATGGCCAAGGAAGGAAAGACCATCGTCCCACAGGGCACCCAACGCGTGACGTACGACACGTTCGAAGAGATTGTCCTTCCCGCACAGGTACCGACCCCCGGCAAGGTGCCGCTTGTGACCGTCGACGCCAACCACTTTCCCCCATGGGCGGTTGGTGCCTTTCCGGCTTACGTGAAGGCGCTCAACCCAATGCAAAGCGTGGTGTTTCCAGGGGCATTTCAATCGGACCACAACCTGCTGGTGTGCGCCCCGACGGGTGCCGGGAAAACCAACGTGGCGTTGCTGTGCGTTCTACGAGAGCTGACGAAGTATCGCGACGAGGCAAACCACGGCTTCTTCACCGACGCCTTCAAAATCGTGTACGTCGCGCCCATGAAGGCGCTGGTCCAAGAGATGGTGCGCACCTTCACGGAACGGTTGACCGACGGCGGCTTGGGCATTTCCGTGTGCGAATTGAGCGGTGACAATTCCGTCAGCCAAGCACAACTCGCGAGCATCCAAGTCATCGTGACCACCCCAGAGAAGTGGGACATCGTGACGCGCAAGGCCGTGGACGTTGGTACCGCGTCGGTCGTGCGACTGCTGATCATCGACGAGGTTCACCTCCTGCACAGCGAGCGTGGTGCCGTGCTCGAAGCCATCGTCGCGCGCACGCACCAACAGGCCGAACGCACCGGCGAGCCGATACGCATCGTTGGGTTGAGCGCCACACTCCCGAACTACAAAGACGTGGCGACGTTTCTTCGCGCCCCGACGCAGGGTGTCTACTTCTTCGATGCCACGTTTCGACCCGTGCCGCTACGACAGACGTATTGTGCGCCCCTGAAGCGGACGCAACGCGCCGCCTCCGCGGCCGTCATGCTAAACGACATCGCCTACCAAAAGGTGCTGCAGCAGGCGGGCCGGGCACAGTCCTTGGTGTTTGTTCACGGCCGGCAGGACACTATCAACACCGCTCGCTTTCTCCGTGACAAGGCGATGAGGGAGGGGAAGATCGCCCAGTTCATTTCGGATGGTTCGAGCGCGCAGGCGGCACTCACCGCCGCGGCGAGCACCGTGCCGTCGAAGTGGCTCCGCGACCTGCTACCCTTCGGCTTCGGGTGCCACCACGCCGGCATGTCCCGCGAAGAGCGGTCATTAGTGGAAACGTTGTTCGCCGACCGCCACTTGCAAGTGCTGGTCTCGACGTCCACCCTGGCCTGGGGCGTCAACCTGCCCGCCCACGCCGTCATTATCAAGGGCACGAAGGTGTTCGCGCCGGAAAAGGGCCGCATGGTCGATCTGAGCCCCCTTGATGTCCTGCAGATGTTTGGTCGCGCCGGGCGGCCGGGCTTCGACGACTTTGGCGAGGCGGTGATCATCACCGGTGCCGTGTCGGACTTGGACTACTACCTATCGCTTCTCAACGAGCAATTGCCCATTGAGTCCCACCTCGTCGCGCGCCTCGTGGATTCGCTGAATGCCGAAGTGTGCCTGGGGACGGTGTCGAATCTGGAGGAGGCCGCCGCGTGGTTGCAGCACACGTATTTGTTCACGCGAATGTGCCGCTCGCCGCGATTGTACGGCTTGGACAAACAGGCCTTGAAGCTAGACCCGATGCTCCTTTCCCACCGCCGCAACCTGGCGCACTCAGCCCTTGCCGTGTTGGCCCAACGACACCTCGTGAAGTACGACGCCGACGCCAGCTCGGCGCTCGTCGTCCGGTACGGCCAGGCAGCGGCGGCAGAGGTCAAGAGCACCGATCTGGGTCGCATCGCGTCGCATTTCTTCATCACCGCTAACTCCATGGCCACTTACCACAGCCATATGCATAGTCGCATGGAAGACTTTGAGCTGTTCCGCGTGTTCTCCTTGTCGGATGAATTTTCCCACATAAGCGTGCGCAGTGCGGAACGCGCCGAGATCGAAAAACTCGCGCGCGAGGCTCCTATTGCCATCCAGGACGCCTACGACAGTCCCCCGGCGAAGATCAACGTGCTCTTGCAGGCGTTCATCGGCCGCGTGCCGTTGGAGGGCTACGCACTGGCCAGCGAAATGGTCTATGTCAAAGACTCGGCGCTCCGCATCGCCAAGGCCATTCACGAGATCAGTCTGTGCCGCGGGTGGGCTCAAGTAGCGCGCAAGGCGCTCGACTTGTACCAGCAGGTACTCCGGCAGCAGTGGACGGCGCAGTGCCCCCTACGGCAGCTACCCTCCACTTCGTTCTCGCCGGAAGCGTTGCGGCTCGTGGAGCGTCAACGGTTGCCGTGGTCCGCCTACTACTACCTCGATGTGGAAAACGACTACGCGGCGTTTTCATCCGACAGCCACATGCAAGACGTCATCCACCAGGGTGTCCATCGGATCCCACGGATGGACTTCGACTTTGTCGCGATGCAGCCAGTGTCTCACGACACGATCCGCCTTGAGTTCCGCTTAATTCCCGACTTCGAGTACGTCGCCGAGGTCCATGGCACGGCACCCATGTCGTGGTTGCTGACCGTGGAGGACACCGAAGGCGAAAAGCTCCTTTACCGACGGCCCTTCGAGTGCACTGCGGCCGCCCTCGAGTCACAAGCCGCGACGCACTTCGCCTGCGTGGTGCGTGTGCCCCACCTTCCCTGCCGCCCGACGCACTACTTCGCCCGAGTCGCTGCCATCGCGTGGATCGGCACGGAAACCAGTCACGCTGTGTCGCTCCACACACTTGGGATGATCGGGGAACCAACGGCGGTGGCACCGTCGGCCCTTGTCGCATCCCCCGCGTCGGCCGCCGTCTCGATGGATGTTTTCCGCGACTCCGCGATGTGCGACGCGCTGTTCCCTGCCTTTGCCCAATTCAACGCGATCCAATCAGCGGTCGTCCCGTTGCTGTGGGGCGGCCAATCGTCTGCGAATGGCAGCAGCGTCATGATCAGCGCGCCCCTCGGCTACGGTCGGAATGCATGCATCGACATATTTTTGGCTCAGTACCTTCGGCAACGGCACGACGACGAAGTTGCGGCAGCGAGCAGCAGCCGTGCCCAGGCAATGTACATCACGCCGTTCCCGGACCAGGCCGCGCGCTTTTACGATAGCCTGCGAGGCAAGCTGCAACGATGGGAGCAGCTAGCGGCCGAAGACGGAAGGCAAGCTGCCTGCCACGGGGTCAACGTCGTGTTGCTTGGAGCTGCTGGCAACGCGATTTGCGACTTGAGGCTCGCGGCGGCCAACGACATTATCATCGCGTCCGTGGACGCCGTCAAGCAATTGATCCGTCGCGCAAGGCCGGCGTCCTTCGCCAACATCACCCACCTCGCGGCCGACCACCTTCACACCTTGGGCGGCAACAGTCGGTGGGGCCCGACGTACGAATACGTCCTGGCCACGCTGGTGAAGGACCGGCCCACCCCGGCGCGGCCCCTCCGGCTACTCGCGCTGGGCCACTGCATGGATAACTGCATGGACGTCGGTGAATGGCTGGGAGTGCCGAAGGCCGCCATCTTTCACTATACGCCCTCTCATCGCATCGCAAGCTACCGCGTTGAGCAACTGGCGCCTACGGGCTTCGCGTCGCGCACCGCGCACGCGGCCATGTCGGTCATGACCGCGCTCGCCACGCGACCTAAGTACCGCTCCGCGCGCGTTCTCGTGTTTATGCCGACGGTGGCCCTCGCGCTCGAGCAGGCCACGCTGCTCTATGAGTTATATCGCGACCCCGTGCCAGCCATCCCGGGCTTCGACGACGAGAAGGTCGGACGGCTCGCGGCGGTCGGCGTCGCCGTGCTCCATCGGGGCCTGTCGGCTCGTGACCTGCGCCACGTCATCCGCTTGCTCATGGACCCCGACGGCGATGGCGCGCCGCTCACTTGCTTCGCCACCGCCGAAGACGTCCACCTGGCAGCGGGGTGCAACATGGACTTTGTGTTCGTGTGTGGCACGCACCGGCAAGTCGTGAGCAATGGCGGAGTGGTCACCGACATCGCGACGGAGCCGCACCTCGTCTTGCAAATGATGGCAAGGGGCGCCGTCGAGAGCGTCGTCCTCGTGCTGCCGAACGAACGGGATTGGTGGACGCGGTTGCTGTCCGAGCCCATTCCGGTGTGGGCGGTCGTCAATTACACTTCCGAGGCTGTCTTGACGCCGCGGCTAACCGCGACATCGGTCAGCAGCGCGATGTCGGCGTCAACGGTCGAGGCGCTTGTCGACCTCGCCAACGGGTGGGTGGCGGCCGGCCGGGTGGCCTCCATGGCGCAGCTCGTCCAAATCATGGCGACGCATCTGCTGCTCGGCAGGTCCCTTCGCCGCTTCCCGTCTGCCTACGGCATTGCCACGGCCACCACGTCGGCCAATGCCGCGGAGTTGCGCAGTGACTGGTTGTCCGGTGTCGCGGAAGCGGTTGTCGAGCAACTGTCCACCACGTTGCATTGCGTGGTGTATGACGCGGCCTCCTTTTCGCTTCGACCGGCAGTATTTTGCACCCTCCTTGCACGCGGGGACCTTCCGGCCAGTGCCGTGGCGGCGACGTGTAGCGTGCGAGAGGAGGCGACCCTCCCCGAGCTGATTCAATTGGTCGCCGGATTGGTGGTCGATCGCGCCAGCACCGCGGCTGGGACACCCATAACGCCGATTGAGGTGAGCAGCTTCAAGGAAGTTCAGGCGCTGCGTCGCGTGGCGTCCAAACTTTCAAGCCAGGGACGTTACGTCAAACCCCTCGCGGCCGCGCAGACGTCGCACGAGTGGCTTCAAGACGTGTACAGTAAGCAAACGAAGGCCACGTTGCTGCTCACATCGCACCTTTGCCGCATCGATTTTTCTGCGTCCACTGTCGTCCCCTGGCTGGCCAGTCAGGTTGCGTTCGTCGTCCATGAGGCCGCCCGGGTGGCGTCCGCACTAGTGGATGTTGTCGGCAAACTGTCCTGGCCGGTAACTCTGCGACTGGTGAAGCTGCGACAGCTCTTGGTGCAAGCGTCGTGGGACACGGACTCGGTGTTGCTGCAGCTCCCATACTTTGACGCCGCGCGCGCGCAAGTGGCTTCGGAAAACGGTGTGCACACAATCGATGACCTTGCGAATTGCACGGACGATCAACGCGACCGCATTCTCGGCGGCCTGGCACCAGCGAACGTGGGGGCGGTCGCCGAAGGATGCAACTCCATGCCAATTGTGGACTGTGCGGCAACCGTGAGCGTCAGCACCCTGGTGGACTCCACGGTCCCGGGCGTCGACGTCCAGGAGGAAGCGGACGAACCGGTTTTCATGCTTGACCGACTCGAGGCAGCCGTCATCATGACTATCCGTACGACCGTACCGGGCGACGACGATGACGATGGGGTGGCTCAGGTCGCGCGACCGTTGCCGTCGTCTTCATTACTCGTACCAGCACCATGGGCGCCGAACCCGTTTGTGAAGACCGGCGGCTCAGAAGCTGCGGTCGTGCCGCTGTCGAACCGCGCGTCGAGTTGGTGGATCGCGGTTTGCGTCGCGTCTGAATCGTCCACCTCGCCACCACATCAATTGGTCCATCTGCGTTCATCGGTGCTGCTGCTTCGCGACATAGAGCGAATTCAGCTCAAAATAGATTCGGCAACCGTCTCCGCTTTACTCGCCGACGAATTTGGTGAGACGGATGCCGTCCTTGCCGCGGCACACGACCTTGGTGTCACACCGTTCCGAGTTGTCGCGGATGCCATCACGCGGCGCGCCTCGTGCGTGGTAGCCAGCGACACGTACCGTCTTGTTCAGCGATGCAAGCTCACGGCACAGTCCAACGACGTTCTGCCTGAACCCGCGGCCCTATAAAAGACGAGCAGCGCGAAGAACAACTAAGGATGATGTCCTCTCCCCCAAATGTGTCTCCCCGTTGTGTCGGTTGAAACTCCAGGAGATTGGATTTTTCGGCCTTCGCGGGAGGGCAGGCTGTGCCGCATGACACGGTGGCGCTTAAACAGAGAAAAGAAGATTTCGCGCGTGGCTAC
>ERZ1292633.3939-Hain-H41-02um-R1-3939-length-14062-cov-77_pt1 | contig 14062 bp, 14 predicted proteins | sample MGYA00564406_ERZ1292633 | MGnify/ENA primary metagenome ERZ1292633 (study PRJEB36523, sample SAMEA6512639) | groundwater metagenome | collected 2019-01-08 | study: AquaDiva: Metagenomics assemblies of 32 groundwater samples
ACCTCGCAGCCTCAAGCACAGTGACAGGCTTCTCTAATTTAATCTCTTTGCCGTCAATGGTAATTGATATCATGATTTATCCATATTTACTAATATGGCCATCACTAAAACCCCACTTTTTGTCATTCCCCCGAGCTGCTCGGGGGAATCTTTCTTTTTCAAGAAGGATTGCGGACAAGCCGCAATGACATGGAAATACTTCTTATTTAAATCTGCATTTCGCATTTTGTATATGTTCCTCAAACTCACTTCTGAAATGTTTTATGAAATTCTGGACAACAGAGGCTGCTCCGTCTCCCAGCGGGCAGAACGTCTTGCCGAGCATATTCCCTGAAACAGAAAGCAGAAGTTCCATATCTCCTTCTACGCCTTTACCGTTTTCTATCCTTTCAAGAATACTTCTCAGCCATCCTGTGCCTTCACGGCATGGCGTGCATTTGCCGCATGATTCATGCTCAAGGAATTTCAGCGCCCTGTGGCAGACTTTAACGAGACACACTGTTTCGTCCATCACAATCACAGCGCCTGAACCGAGCATGCTCCCGTGCTTTGGCATATTTACAAAATCCATCGGACAGTCTATTTTGTCCGCAGGAAGCACCGGTGTCGTAATTCCGCCCGGAATCACAGCCTTAAGATTCTTCCCTCCTTTTATTCCTCCGCAGTGCTTATAGATTATATCCCGCAGGATTGTGCCCATAGGCAGTTCATAAACACCAGGTTTTTCAACATGACCGCTTACACAATAAAGTTTAGGCCCCGGGCAATCGGAACTTCCGATCTTTGAATACTCTTCACCGCCAATTTCTATAATAAGGGGAATGTTTGATAGCGTCTCTACGTTATTGACAACAGTAGGTTTTGCGAAAACTCCCACATTTACAGGGAACGGCGGTTTAATTCTCGGCTGACCCTTGTCCCCTTCAAGCGATTCTATCAGGGCAGTTTCTTCACCGCATATATATGCGCCTGCGCCGCGATGAACAGCAAGATGAAACTTTATGCCCTTCCCTGAAATATCATCGCCGAGAAGATTGTTTTCATATGCCTGCGCAATTGCCTTGTTCAGGATATGATATGCGCCCGGATACTCGCCTCTCAGGTATATGTATCCGTACTGTGCTCCGATTGCATAGCCTGATATGACCATCCCTTCTATCAGGAGATGTGGATTCTTCTCAAGTATAGTCCTGTCCTTAAAGGTGCCCGGTTCTCCTTCATCTGCATTGCATAGGAGATATTTCGGGAATTTCGTGTCAGCGCATGCAAATAACCACTTCATTGCAACAGGGAAACCTGCTCCGCCCCTTCCCCTCAACCCTGCCTTTTTCACCATTTCTGTTATTTCCTGTGGCTTGTATTCAAACGCCTTCGGAAGACTTCTGTATCCGCCGGCATTCTTATACTCGTTAATATCGGCTGAGTTCGGGTTCTCTATGTTTTTTAATAAAACCTTTTCCATTGTACCTTAAACTCATTCAGTTAACCTTTTCTTGTCATTGCGGCTTGTCCGCAATCTCTCTTCGGAAAGATTCCCGACAAGCGGGAATGACACCCATGGGACTTACTCATAAACTACTTAGTAATTCCTTTTCTGTCACCCTGAATTTATTTCAGGGTCTAAGATGCTGAAACAAGTTCAGCATGACATATTGTACTATTTGTATTTCTCCAGTATTTCCTCTATATACTTTTCCGTAAGATTCTCATAAAAATCGTCATTCACAAGCATTGCCGGCGCTGTGCCGCATGCGCCTATGCACTCCATAATAACAAGCGAAAACCTTTTGTCAGGAGTTGTTCCTCCTGGCTCAAGCCCGTATTTATTCTTAAGAAAATCCGACAGTTTCTCTGCGCCGAGTATCATGCATGAGACATTTGTGCATAGCTGTACAACATGCCGTCCCATAGGCTTATGCCTATACATTGCATAAAACGTCCCCACTCCTCTTGCAATCGCCTTTGGAACACCGAGAGCCTCTGAAACAGCTTCATATGCGTCGGACCCGAGATAGCCGAATTCTCTCTGCGCAATATAAAGAGCAGGCAAAAGCGCAGCCCTTGCATCAGGATATTTCTGCCTTATCTCATTCAGTTCTTTTATCGCTGCTTCGCTCAACATAAGGCTGCTTGCCTCCTTGTTATTTGCTCTTCCCGAACATCATGTGCATAAGGTCCGTATGCTGCGAATTCATGTTCCTGACCAGTGCAGCAAGGTCTATCGCAATATTCCGCAGTATCTTTAAAACAATTACAGGGTGGGTCTCTGCCAGTTTGTCAAACTCAGATCTTTCAAGCACCAATAATTGAGTTTCTTCTTCTGCAATGGTGGTTGCATTATGCTTTTTCCCATCAAGAAATGACATTATCCCGAATTCCTGTCCTTTCTTCAGAGTTGCAACCGGGAACTGGTCTCCTTCAACAGTTATCCTGTCCACTCTCACCTTGCCGCTTACTACAATATAAAGCTCACTGCTGATACTTCCTTCCCTAAAGATTATGTCGCCTGCCTCATATTCTTTTGTCTGTATCGAACCCATTAGCGCCTGTATTCCAGAGTCGTCCAGGTCACTGAAGAAATATATTTCGCGTAACTCTTTATTTTCCATAATTCCTCCTTTTTAACTACCTATCACATTCCCCCAAGACTATATCAATACTCCCTATGTTTGCAATAACGTCTGCGACAAATCCACCCTCGCATAATTTCGGCAGAATTGATGCATGAACAAAAGAGGGCGCTCTCACTCTCATCCTGTACGGCTTGCCGGCGCCGTCGCTTACAAAATAAAATCCGAGTTCCCCTTTAGGAACCTCTGTAGCAGAATATATCTCTCCTTCAGGAGCAACCGGACCTTTTGTTATGAGGACAAACTGATGTATGAGATGTTCCATGTCCTTTAAGACCATATCCTTCGGAGGAAGGGTAAATTTGGGAGAATCAGCCATCACAGGTCCTGTGGGCAGTTTTTCAATGCACTGTTTAATTATCCTGTTTGCCTGCTTCATCTCGCCGATCCTGACAAGATACCTGTCATAGCAATCTCCGTTTTCCCCCAAAGGGACATCAAACTCAACCCTGTCATACGCATCGTAAGGAGCATGTTTTCTTACGTCATAGTTCACACCGGAGCCCCTCAGCATACCGCCTGTAAGTCCCCAGTTGACAGCCTCTTCTGCGGAAATAACGCCTATGCCGACTGTCCTCTTCTTCCAGACCCTGTTTTCAGTGACAAGTGTTTCATAGTCATCCATCCTGTCAGGAAACTCAAGAACAAACTCATAGAGTTCATCAAGAAATTCCTGTGAAATGTCATTGCGCACGCCGCCAATCCTCGGATAACTTACCGTGAGCCTTGCCCCGCACAATGTTTCAAAAAGGTCAAGAATGCGCTCTCTTTCCCTGAATGCATACAAAAATGGAGTTGTTGCGCCGATATCAAGGACATGTGTTCCAAGCCATATAATGTGGCTTGAAATCCTTCCCATTTCAGCGACCATAGTTCTGATAAACTTTGCCCTTTCAGGCGCTTCAATGCCAAAAAGTTTTTCAACAGCATTTACATAGCCTACGTTATTGTTCATCGAGGATATATAATCAAGACGGTCTGTGAGAGGAAGAGCAGCAAAATATGTCCTGTTTTCCCCGAGTTTTTCTATCCCCCTGTGGAGATAACCAACATGAGGAGTGCATTTAATAACAGTCTCGCCGTCAAGGGTAAGCACAAGCCTAAGAACCCCATGGGTTGCCGGATGCTGAGGCCCCATGCTAATGGTTAATTCTCTTGTCTCAAATGTCTTTTCTATCTGTTCCATAATTTATTAAAACCTCCGCGCTCCCCTCCTTGCTAAGGAGGGGATTAAGGGGCGGTTATTCATTCCACTCAAACTCTTTAAATCTCTTTGCCCTGTCAAGAACTGCTCTAAACCCTGCCCATTCCTCCTCCGGCCCCTTCACCGGATAATCCTTTCGCAGGGGATGCCCTTCCCAGTCCTCAGGCATAAGTATCCTCCTGAGATCAGGATGCTCTCTAAAAATAATTCCGAACATGTCATAACATTCCCTTTCATGCCAGTTTGCGCCGGCCCATATAGCTGTAACAGAATCAATCTCAGGATTACTCTCAGGCACTTCTGCCTTTAACCTGATTGCATGGCAGTGCGTTATTGAATAAAGATGGTAGACAACTTCAAATTTCTTCTCTTTTTCCCCAAGATAATCAACACCGCACACATCAACAAGATAGTCAAAATAAAGGCCGGGGTCGTCGTGGAGATACCTGCATATTTCAAGGATTCTGTTTTTCTTTAATATGATAGCAACCTGCTCCCTGAATTCCTTTACATCAAGAACTTCATCCGAAAATCTTTCCTTTATCTTATCTGCAATCTCTAAAGGCTTCATCTCCACCTGCTCCATCTGAAATGCTCGCCCTTTATCTTTTCCTGAAGCTTTATTATCCCTTCAAGCAGAGCCTCCGGCCTTGGAGGACAGCCCGGGATATAAACATCCACAGGCAGGAAACTGTCGCATCCCTGCACGGTGCTGTATGTATCGAATATGCCTCCTGAACATGCGCAGCTTCCCATTGAAATAACATATCTTGGTTCCGGCATCTGGTCATATACCCTTCTCACAATTTCCGCCATCTTTTTCGTAACAGTGCCTGCGACAATCATAAGGTCCGCCTGTCGTGGAGAGCCTCTGAAGATAACCCCCATCCTGTCTAAGTCATAGTGTGACGATCCCGTAGTCATCATTTCAATGGCGCAGCATGCAAGCCCGAAGGTCACGGGCCATAAGGACGAGCTTCTTCCCCAGTTGATGAGCTTGTCCATTGAGGTGATAATGATATTGGGCGACAGTATTTTTGTGCCTTTTTCAACCTCAACAAGATTAATCGCTGCATCCATTAACATATACCTCACCCCTTTTTTTGCGTTTATTGCGTTTTAGAGTTATAGCGTTATTGCGTTCATTGTTTTCATTATTTTACGCTACAACGCTCAACGCTTCACGCCATAACGATTTTTCAGTCCCACTTAAATGCCTCCTTTTTCCATGCATAGACATAGCCGACAAACAGTATAACTATAAAAATAATCATCTCAATAAAGGCATATAGCCCAATCCTGTCAAATACAACAGCCCAGGGATAAAGGAAAATAGCCTCAACGTCAAAGATAACAAAGAGCATAGCGATAATATAGAATTTCACAGAGAACCTGTATCGCGGCTCTCCGACAGGCAGGTTGCCTGATTCATAAGGCATAAGTTTTTCAGGGTATGGCCTTTTCAGCCTGAGGAGTTCACCAATTAATAAGGCGCCCATTCCGAAGGCCGTTGCGGCCATCAAAAATATAAGAACAGGCAAATAATCCGAAGGTAAATAAGTTCCGGGCATAAATTTATTTTTAATCTAAAATCTCCATAAGATAATTTAAGTTCTTAATCGTTGTCAAGGGGGAAAAGCATTCACTGTTTAAAATATTAATCAATCTATAGGATTATTTCCTTGTCTTTAAGTCGTAAAGGGATAGTGAGAAAATAAAACTTATAGCAAAAATAAAAAAGCGTCACTTTTTTATTTAAACTTCTCGGTAATTTTGTCAGCTTTGATCCTGTTAAACTCAAAACCAAGATCTTTCTCGCTTAGCCCCATTGCAAGTCCGATAACCTGGGTAAAATAAAGCACAGGCAAGTTGAACTCCTTCCCAACTCTTTTCCCAACCAGTTTCTGGTTATTTTCATAAGCTATGCAACAGGAAGGGCAGGCAACGACCATTGCATCTACTCCTCTACTCGATAAATATTCAAGTTTCTCCGCCGCAAGCCTGAAACTTATATCCTCGGCAGTCCCCATTATGGTCAGGCCGCAGCAGAGGTTTTTATTCGGATAATTGATGGTTTTTGCACCGGTAATATTTATAAGGCCATCAATGGTGAACGGGTTTGAAGGGTCATCAAAATGACCATGAGCATGGGTTGGTTTCATATAGTGACATCCATAATGAATCCCAAACTCCAAAGACGCTAACGGAGTTACAATTTTATCTCTTATACGATCCAGCCTATAATCTTCATATAAAAACCTTGCAAAATGCTTGACCTTGACTCTACCAGTGTATTCTTTCGCTCCAATGGCCTTTAACTTTTCATTAACTTTATCCCTCAGTTTTTCGTCTTCAAGATATTCCTTTGCCTCTGAAAGGATTGCCATACACCCTGTACATACACCGATAATGTCCATACCCTTTTCTTCTGCTATGGCGAGATTACGGGCAGCCATAAGAAGAGCGGCAAAAGAGTCCATTGATTTTACCGGGAATCCGCAACAGCTGAATTCAGGAATATCAACCAATTCTATGCCGAGGATTTTGGCAAGATTTCTCGTGGATATCTCATATTTTAATGCCTTAACAGGCGTTGCGCAGCCGAGATAAAAGGCATATCTCATAAAATCTATTTCTCCTTCTCCACTATTTCAAATATCCTGGCTACAACAGAAGATTCCTCTTGAATTGCAGTAAGTCCTGCTTTCCCCCTTTTCTTGTTGTCCATGGGGATAAGTCTGCCTGTCCTTAGCAGGATATCTTTCTGGGTTATAAGCAACTCAGGAATGTGGCCTGCCTTGACAGCAATAGTTCTTGCAATCCAGAGGATTTCGGTAACTTTGATACCTTGAGGACATCTCTCAGAGCATGTGAAACATGTAGTGCATTTCCAGAGACCAGCGTCTTCCATGAGGTTATCAGCCGCTCCAATACTGATAAGATGTAGAAGCCTGTGAGGCTGGAATGAGACATCTATCCTGTTAATATCGCAACCGGAAGAACACTTTCCGCATTGGTAGCAGTATTTTAATTTCTCTCTATCAAAGAATTCATTATACATTTATAACCTTAAAGGGTTTCTACCCATTTTCTTTAATTCTTCCACATATTCCTCTATTGAATCAGCAAACTTCTCTGGATCATCTCTGCCTATGCTAATAAAACGGACCCTTTCAGGTTCTAAATACATTTCCTTGAGCTTATTTGATATATCAGTCAGCCTTGCTTTTGCCAATGTGCTTCCATGGATATAATGGCACTGGTTATCAGGACATCCTGCGATGAGGACCCCATCTATACCTGTGGAAATGGCTTTGGCTATAATTGCGCCATTGACCGCGCCTGCGCATGGAACCATGATGCCAAAAAAATTCGGAGGATATGTGATTCCTTTCAGAGCGGCATCATCCACTGCCCTGTATGCATCATTTTTACATAAAAATCCGAGTATTAAAGGTTCATCCTCTCCGAGATATGATCTGTCAAAGACATCAAGCATCACTGAAAGCTGTTCTATGGAAAGTCCTCCAAGGGAGATAGCAGCAAGGGGGCAACCCCCCATACATACGCCGCATCTGCGGCACTTCATGATGTCAGATTTTGGGAATCCCTTTTCATCAAAAGAATATGCCTTAAACGGGCACTCCTCAATACAGCGTTTACAGACATCGCATTTCAATATATTTACAGCAGGATTGTCTGGAGTTATCTCTGTACAATTATTGAAAAACTGAAGAGTCTTGATTGCAGCAGCTCCAGCGCTTTCAATAGACCTTGAGACATCCATTGGCGCCCGACAGCAGCCGGCGCTGAAGACGGCATTTCTCTGGGTATCCTGCGGATAACACTGAATGTGGGACTCAACGAAGTTATTTTTGTTTAAGACAATGCCGATTTTTTCCTTCAGGTCAATAGTTCCCTGCGAAGGTTTTATGCCTGTTGCGAGAACTACCATGTCAGTTGTTATATCAAGCCTCTTTCCTGCCACAGTGTCAAAGACAGAAAAGTTTATTTTTTGGGGTTCGTCCTGTTTCAGCTCGGATGGAATTCCCTTTATAAATATTGTCCCTCTTCTCCGTGCCTTCTGGTATAACTCTTCATACTCTCCCGGCGTCCTGATGTCGTTATAAAATATATATACCTCGTTGTCAGGGTTAACCTCTTTAAGAAAAAGCGCCTGTTTGATGCTAACCATGCAGCAAACGTCAGAGCAGTAAGGAAGATGACGTTCATCCCGGCTTCCCACACATTGTATAAAGGCCACTTTCTTTGGCTCTTCAAAAGATATTTTTTTCTCTTTTGAAATCTTTTCAAATTCTATGTTGGTAACGACATTTTCAAGCCTCCCATATCCAAACTCTGCAAGAGGTGTTGGGTCAAAGGGCTCCCATCCTGTTGCAAGAACGATAGCGCCCACCTTAATATTGGTCGCTTTCCCTTCTTCATCAAGGTCTATTGCATCTACCGGGCAGACCGCAACACATTTATTGCAATCCACAGCGCAAAGTCCTTTGTTTATAGCAGGAATACATGGGTAAGAAAATCCTTCCGGATAAACAATCGCATTGTGAGGACATACTTCAAGACATTTGCCGCATAATACACATTTATCCATATCAATATGCCGTGGAGAGGTTTTTATAAAAATCTCAAAGTTACATGGAGAACCGCTAATAGTATCTATCTCAGAGGAGGTTAAAACGTGGACATTGGGATTACTTTTTATTTTTGAAAACATGAGTTCCAGGCCGCAGGACGGGGGACACATCCGCGGGAAATACTTATGAAACCCTGCTACTTTTCCACCAAGAAATGGGTTCTTTTCAATGAGGAATACCTCATTGCCTGTTTCTGCGATATCAATCGAGGCATTTATTCCGGCAACACCTCCACCAATCACGAGTGCGCTCCTCAATGAAGGAAGTTGTAAGGGCTGGAGTGGTTGAGAATACTTTGCCTTTTCAAGGAAAATCCGCAGCATGGCTTTAGTCTTCTTTGTAGCGTTCTCAGGGTCATTACGGTGGGCCCGGCTGCATTGTTCTCTTATATTCACGCGCTCAACAAGGTATTTATTTAAACCGAGGTCGGAGAATTCTTCCATCTTAAAGAAAGGAGAGCATGCAGCTATCAGTACCCTTTCAAGCCCGGAACTTTCAACATCTTTCCTGATTTTGCGTATCCCATCTTCTGAACAAAGGAAGGCATCTTTGTGAACATCAGTTATCCCTGACCAACCGGATGCCTCCTTAACCAATGAGTCAATATCAATGACCTTCTCAATTTCTCCTTCGCATGTGCACAGGTAAATCCCTATTTTCATGTCGTCGCCTATTCCTGATATTTCCTTTATTTTTTGTTCCTCGTGCGATATGTGAATCGCTCTACCTTGCCGTTAATGTCAACACAAGTCCATGTTATGGAGTCAGTGCCCATCATCGGAATCAGCTTTGCGCCATGGTATCCGAGCTGATAGGGTATCCTCTGTTCAATGGCTCCCTTAGGGCATATCTTCGTGCACGACATGCAGTCCCAGCAGTCCCTCAATGACCTGCAGTATGCCTTTCCTGTATTCATATCCAATGTCATAAGGTCACCGATGCATATCTGTTCGCATAGAGGTTCCTCTTTCCCCTTACATCCATCACACTTATCTTTTACAACATAGGGCGGCATATCTTAATCCTCCTTTATTTTAATATTCATACTTATGCCTTCTCAGCAGAAAGCGGTATGGGAGAAGGGGCCTTTGTCCTGTCTCCCGGAAGTATCTGTTCATAGGGCCTCTTAAACATCTCTATTTCTCCTGTCTTTAGATTCTTTCTTGAATTTATAAAGCAATCAAGATTAGGATCAACAGCAGGATAATCCGTTCTGGTCTGCCAGCCGGGCCATCTGGTTTCCCTCCTCTCTCTCAGATGCATCACTACCACTTCCGCAACATCAAGACGGTCAATAACATCATGGACTAATACGAGATCATGCAAGTCAGTCGCAAAGAGTCTGTTAACCTGATCTCTCATCATCTTGATATGTTTAAGTGCATAGTTAAGCTGCTCCTCATTGAATTTGAAAAATTGGCCTACGCCGCCTGCGTATTCGTCCATAAGCCTTTGAAACCTCTCTTCCATTTCCTCAGGGGTAACGCCGTCATACTGCCAGCGCGGGTCCTGCCCTGCGGGTATGTTGTATTTGGCCTCCATACTTGATCCTCTTAACAGAGGGGAAAATACCCTTTCCTTTTCTGCTGCAATCTGATCCTCATTGAGGGTTCCGTGACCTACACTGGAGATATACTTCGAAGCCCCTCTTGCTGCAAGAACTCCTTCGGCAGCGCATCCACCGACAAACTTGTTCGGCATTCCCCCTGCGCACTCGCCGGCGGCAAAGAGTCCGGGAATGGTAGCCATTCTGCCAGCGTCAACCCAATAGCCGCTTGCTGTATGGCCTCCGACAATGTAAGGGTCGCTTCCATATATTTCTAATGGCTCTTTAGCAGGGTCCTGCCCCCTTGCCGCTAAAAAGAGCACATAGGTCGGCCGTTCGTTGAGATAATCGATCTTGAGGTCCTTGACCTGCTCGGGCGAGAGATGCCGGGTATCCACAAAGGTCGGCCCCCTTCCCTCGCTCCATTCGCTCATGGGCGCGTTCGCCCGTATGTAGCGCGGCGCCGTGTCTCCTCCGAGATGACCGTATCGTGTCTGGAGGATCAATTCTTCCTTTGCATTGATCATCTTGGCTTTATAGCCTACCGAGATAGTGTCCACCGGCCCGCAGAAATCCTTCACTCTGGCCGCGCACCACCGCTGTTCCATGAGCGTGAACTCCGCCCCGGCCCTGATGCCCATGGCGTAGCCTGTGCCCACGTTAAAGGGGTTCATCCACATCTGGTGGTGGGAGGTGGTGCCGTCGTTGGTTGCCGAACGGTAGAGTCCCGCGGCGCCTCCGGTCGAGACCACCGTGGCCTTGGCCTTTATCACATAGAATTTACCGTCCCTGATACCAAAACCCATTGCGCCGACAACTCTGTCTCCTTCTTTAATAAGGTTTGTTGCAGCCACTCTGTTCAAAATCCGCGGATTATAACTCTTGGTCTTCTCCGCAATAACCGGCTTCAGTTGCTCTCCGTGGATTGAGATGTCGAATCTTCCCCGTTTTTTGTACCTGCCTTTTTCGTCCTTTTTAAAAGGCACTCCCCATTTTTCCAGAGACTCTACACATTCATTGAGGATTTTAGCGTTGTTCAGGGCGAGATCCTCCCTAAGCGGCCCACCGCCTACCTGTGCCCTACTCCATGCAACAATCGTTTCAGGTGTTTCCCCTTCTCCTATATAGGTATTAATAGCATCCATTCCCGCAGCCAATGCGCCGCTTCTGTCAATATGGGCCTTCTCCATGATAGTCACATCGAGGTTTGGATTCTTCTCCTTTGCCTCGATGGCAACAAAACACCCTGAGTTGCCTCCTCCGATGATGAGGAGATCGGTTTCTATCCTCACCTCTTCAACATCCTTGATGGTTTTTGGGAGACTCTTCTTCATTGTCCTTAACCTCCTTTAAAGTATTCTTGAATCTATACTACAACCTAAAAAACTTTAATTATGTTTGCTGGACGACAGTGATTCATTTTCCAAGAAATCCGATGAAGGCGTTTCGGTGTGTGAACTATAAAGAGGGGATTAAAAAATATCAGTCAGAAAAATCTATAAGCTTGACAAGCCTTGCATAATCAAGAATGTTTATCCTGCTGCCATCACACTCTATGAGTCCATTTCTTCTGAACTCGTTCATTACCTCTGTCACAGTTGTCCTTGTAGCGCCTATCATATTTGCCATTTCCTGATGCGTAAATTTCTTCTCTATTGTGATAGCGCCATTGTGGGGTGAGCCGCATATCTGTCCAAGTTTGACGAGAAGCTGGGCCAATCGGGTGTGAACATCGCATACAATAAGGTCCTTTATGGTCTCATGTGCCTGTCTTATCCTGCTGCCGAGTATCCTCATAATAAAAAGGGCAATCTTAGGATTTCTGGCAATGAGTTCCTCAAAATTCGTTCTATTTATGCACAAGACCTCGGTATCCTCTACTGCCTCTGCGAAGACAGTCCTCATCTCACCGCCGCAAACCTCTGCAAGGCCGAAAAAATCCTTTGGCTGACAGAACCAGTATATAATCTCTTTTCCACACTCAGATAGGTTGTAGATTTTAACCCTGCCGCTTAAAACATAGTAGATTAAATTGCCCTGGTCGCCTGGAGAGAAGATAACGCTGTTTTTGGAATATTTTTTCTTGTTTGATTTTTGGTAAAAAAATGAACTTTCGCCTTCCGGCAATTCGTTGATAATATCTATGGCACTTAAATACCAGCGTTTTTCCATAAAATTAACCCTTTACATATTGCCGCTTGATGCTGAAGTGCTCCTTCCATTTCTTCCAGGCCCGGAAGCCAACGATTACTTCTTCATCAGGGTGTCCGGCAGGGAACTCGTTTGTTATATCCTTGTCGCTCCAGATGCCCTTTTGTTTTCTGACCAGCCTCTGTTCCACCAGCCAGTCCCGGTAGCTCTCGAAAACGATATGTCCGCCGGGACCGTCGAGACGGACTGCGCGGGACCTCCCGTCCCATTCCCACCAGAGCGCCTTTTCCGCTTCCGACAGTTCGATTGGCTCCACATCCAGTTCGTATCCGGCTTCCCTGTGGGTTTCCCCCGCCACCGCAGCATAAATCTGCTGGTCGCGAATGCTGAGCAGGTGCTTGTAGATGCCCACATACCTATCTGAAACAGCGTGGCCGAGGGGAGCATGGTCTCTCTGTTTTCCCCGTGCAACGCCAGTAGACGTACGGTAAAATTCCAGCATTTCCGGAGCGTATTGCTCGCCGATAAATTCGCATATCTTTTTAAGCGTCTTTACAGTCTCCCGAACGAGTCCCTCATATTTCACATCAAGCCATGTCGAGGAATCATATTTTTCGCGGAACGGCTTCACAAAGGTGTTGGCCGCGTTCCATGTGTCAGCAGCCCCGTAAATGTTGCCCGCTCCAAAGGCTGACTCGATGCTCGTGGCGCAGGCGTCCCTGCCGTCACGAGTAATAAAGATGAACTGGGCATTAGGGAAATTATCGAGTATCTGCGGCACAAAATAGAGATTATTCGGGGTCTTCTGTCCCCAGCGGGGTTTGTTCCCGAACTCCTTGGCATAACGGAGATGCATGGCTGCATAAATGCCGGCAAAACCGCGCTCCGGAGACAAGGAGATAATCTCATCCACCGCTGTCATAGGGTTTAGGCTCATTCCCCACAAGGGCTGATTAAGTCCAAAAAGCATCTCAGCAGCCATAATGCGAAAATTACTGTCGATGGAAAGGTCTCCATAGGTATAGCGCCAGGGATAAATACGCGGAAAAAGCCAGCCCACCTCCGGAATGGCGATACGAGGATGGCACCCCAGCATAGCCATCAACAGGGTGGTTCCAGACCTTTCGTATCCGATTATGAAAATTGGTTTTTCTTTTAACTTGATTGCCATATCTTCATGTCCTCCTCGTCGTGATAGATACTACATAAATACTACACCAACAGGGGGTCTCAACGGGTACTGCTTACCGTTGACTGTTTTTCCGGGTTGCTGCTGTTACAGCTACACTCATAAGTTTCAGTCTTTAAATGAAGTCCTGCAGGGGGAAATATCCCCGCAGGACTTCATTTTGGATAGTATCTCAGAAAGGCCAAGGCGCAGACGGATCCCAGACAGGTATTCCCATAAAGGCATACCACGGCGCCATAACAAGAATGCCGTATGCAATGGCAATGAGCACCGATACCCAGCCCACCTTGGCATAATCTGCCATACTGAAGGTACCGCTGCTATATGCGATTACTGCTGCGGTGATCTGCGTGGGTAGTATATAAGCAAAGGTATCTGTATCGGAGACGAGCATGGTGAATGCAACAGGATGCAGTCCGAGTTTGGGCGCCAAGGCTATCAGTATGGGCGCAAGCATGGCAATAGCCGCAACATTTGAAAGCATTCCCAACCGGATGATATGCGTACCAACCATGAGTATGAGCAGAATTGCCCACCACGGACGTCCTGCGGCAATAGGATGGATTACGTCGGATAGCCATCCCGCCAGACCGGAGGTGCCCATGGCAGCCGACATAGACATGGCGCCGGCCAACAGCAACCATGTCCCCCAGATAGTCCGGTCCTGAAGCATCTTCCATTTAA
>ERZ1292633.3942-Hain-H41-02um-R1-3942-length-14050-cov-7_pt1 | contig 14050 bp, 3 predicted proteins | sample MGYA00564406_ERZ1292633 | MGnify/ENA primary metagenome ERZ1292633 (study PRJEB36523, sample SAMEA6512639) | groundwater metagenome | collected 2019-01-08 | study: AquaDiva: Metagenomics assemblies of 32 groundwater samples
GCGAGCCCTGCCCTTCCCCTCCGCTAAAGGACAGATCGATCTCCGTCGTCTACCCCTTCGTCTACTGCCAGGTACACCCCCATCAATCTGTCTTGAGATTATCCCTTCGCGAGTTTCGTCATCACAATCAAAAAAGAAGGATCCAATCTTTCAGTCGCATTCGTCGTCGCATTGCGCGCCGCTTCAAATGTTGTCGTCTGTCGCAGGGCGCCGCCGCTCTTTGGTCCATTGTTGGTGGTGCGTGTGCCTTGCGCTTTTTCTGTACTTCTCCTCCGCGTTGCTGGAGACCGCACCAAACGTCCGACATCCAACGCTGCAGGCCGCTGCGAATCGGCACAGACTGCGTCGCAACGGAAGGTTTTCCGCCGAGCCCTTCGTCGAGGCTCAATCGTCGCTCGGCACCGTCGTCGGCTTCCGGGATCAAACCATCGGGGACGGGGGCGTGGCGGTGTGGACGACGCGGGGGGCGGGTCGTGGCGGCGATGTGGGGGGCGACGGCGCCATCTCCATCAACATCACGCGATGCATCGTGCTGGGCGATGTGAATGTGACGATCGTCATCGCCGCCGACGCGGTCGGCCCTCCCAGCGACTTCGCCGGCCCACCGAGCGGCGACGGGGGCGTGGCAGTGGCGTCAAGCCCCTCGTGCGACGTGACCATTACGGACACGGTCGTCGTGGGGCACGTCACCATCGCGTTCGTCGTCGGCAACGGCACCGTCAGCGACGGTGCCACCCCCACCGCGACGGCGACCGGTGAACGGCGGCGACCGGTGCCGAGCTGCGCGCTGTCCATTCGCCGAGTCACCGCCGTCTCCCTCCAAGTTCCGTTGACCTTTGGCACGGACGAAGGCCGGGGCGCCACCTTTGCGCGTCCGTGGAAGGGATCGATCTCCAACGTGTACGCGACCCCTGACAATCAAGCGTCACGGGGCTACTCGCCGACGACGACTGTCCATCCTGCTTCATCGTGGCTGCCGCAAATGAACATCGTGATCGCTGACCTGGTGCTGGTTGGCTACCCCGACTGCGTCGTCGCGAGGTACGTGCGGATCACGACGCCCACCAATTACGCCACGATGAACCAGCTGGTCGTCGTCGCCGACGGCGGGCGCAACGTGGCGCAAGGCAACCGTCTTCTCCGCGGAAACAGTAAAGGTGTGTTCGATGTGGATGCCGCGTGCGTCGACGGGCAGGTCACCACGGAGGACAGGCTGAGCGTCCGCTGTTTTGCGCAGCAGATGTTGGGGCAGGATACCACGCGGGAGACCGTCTTCATGTTGGACCTCGGCCGCGCGTACCTCATCGAGGGCGTCGCCGTGTACACCCGAGGGGATAAATATTTCGCGACGGAAGCCCGCGGGGGGTCCATTGCCTTTCTAGCCGACGTGACGGACGAGGCGCATCATCCCGCGTCGCTAGCTTTCGCAAACCCCTCGCGCGCGAGAAGCGAGGATTTCCTGCCTTCTGCCCGCAACGGGAGCTTGCCGGGGGCCACCAGCGCAATGTTTTTCAATTCGACGGAGTGGATCGTCTCGGAGCCTATCACGTACTTGAGACCGCTCCTTGCCCCGTCGGTTTCGTCCCACGACGGCGGGAGCGGCGCGGCCGACGTCCTCCTTGGCTCGGGCCGAGCGACGAGCGATGGTGAGTCCACCGTCGCAAACCTAAGCGCTTTTCGCCGGCGGCGCCGCTTCAAGTGGGCCGACATGTACGACGACCCCCCCGTGTTCCTGCTTGGCGGCGTGGTCAGTCGACGCTCGAAGCTTGTCGATGAGGACGGCGCCGCGGTGGCCCTCGGGGCCGGTGGCGGTTCCATCTCACGCTTTGAAATGGCCTTTGTCAATGCCTCCGTCGTCGTGGTGAACGTGACGATCCGGAACGCGACGTGTGCTTCCGGGGGCGTGCCCGATGTGCAACTGGGCCGCTGGGACCACGCCAGCACCCTGAGCGTGTCCGGTCTCAACGTGGAGCGGTCCCGGCACGGCATCATGCTGGGGGGCGTGACCCTCGGTTCGCGCGTCGACATCGAGGACATAGTCATTGCCGCGGTGCCCAATGCATCGGGTCCGCTGGTGTCCGTTTGGGGAGATATTTCCGAGAGCAGCTCGCTGACCTTGTCCCGCGTCAAACTCACGGCACCCGTGGAGTCCGCCGTCGCGTTTGTTGGAAACTGCACGGATTCGTCTCGGGTCTCCGTTCGCAGCAGCGTCTTCACGGGTGCGGTGTGGTTCACGGGAGCGCTGCTTCGGGACTGCACCTTCGTGATCCAGCACACGGCACTCACCGGGTGGCTGCTCAGCCATCCCCAACTTGCGATCGAGAGGGGGTCGGTGGTCATGCTGGAGGACAGCGCCATCATCCACGAAGGGGGGGAGGAAGCAACGTTTTCGAGCCCAAAGCGTCGGGGGCGCTCCGCCCCTCCAATCGATCCGAAGGCCGACTGGTTTCCCGCACTCGTCCGAGCTCGATTTGTGCGAGTCGAGCTCACCCACACACGCGTCATGTCGCTGAGGCAGCTGGTCGTCATAAACGACGCCGGGACAAACGTCGCCGCGGGAAAACCCGTCGTGAACAGCTCATCGTCTGGAAACGACGCCGCTGGCTGCGTCGACAATAAAAATTGGCGCTCCCCATACCAGTGCTACATCACGCACGTCGGCGGCGTGGCTTTTTTTGAAGTGGACCTGCTGCGAGAGTACATTGTCACGAACGTCACGGTGCTCGCGCGAGCGGATGACTACTTCTTCGTCGAGTCCATCGGGGCCACGGTGCGCCTGTTGTCCCCGAGGCTTGACGTGGCCGCTGAGCTTGGCCCCGTCACCGACGTCAAGCAGACGTTTCGCACAGTGTCACCACGACCCAGTGTCGCGATCAGCTTCATGGGAAATCGGATCAGCGCGAGCGCGGTGGTCCTGCGCCGCGTGGCCGCTTTAGGACCGCCTCCAAGCACGTGGGACGCGAGAGTCACCGCCCCGCGGCGCCCGATGCCGCTGCTGTGGCTACGACCCTCCCCGGTAAGGGCCGCTGCTATAACGGTCGAAAATTGTAGTCGTATCCTTATCGAAGCGCTGCCATCGCGACTCCCAGGGCAGAGCGGCGGCCGCCAGTGGGCAGCCCCGCGATACTGGTCGCTCTCCACTGTCGTCGCGTCCACCGGCGTCTCCATTCGCGACTCCCACGTCTTCGTGGACGGCGCATCGACGGCCTCGGCGTCGCTGTTTGCCAATTGGATGAATGCGCAAGGGTCAGCGAAGAGTACTCGTGATGATGTGGACCCACCGGCGGCCGCCATCGGCACCGGAGCGAGTTGCGAGGGAAATCCCAGTGCGAGCGGCGGCGGCTGGGCTACCACCGAGTCCGCGCTGCTTTTTGCGGATTCCTCCTTGGCGCGGTCGACCGTCACCGTGGCCAATCAGCGGCAGCAAACGTTGGTCGAGGTGTCCCTCGGTGACCTTGAGGCCGTCCACGTGAGCGTGTCGAACTCCACGTTATCCACTATCCATGTGGTCGCCGCGCGGGATAGCACGGTGGACGTTCGCGACGGCCTGATTTGTGCGAGCGTCGTGCGCTCGTTGCACCGCGCGGACCCCGCCCTGGCCAGCTGGCTCGATCCTGTGCGTTACATTCGCGTCGAGCAGCATAACAAGGAGTTAAGCGTGCTCTCGCTGAGGCAAGTCATGGCCTTCGACGCTCGCGGCGTCAATGTCGCTAGCGGCATGCCCGCCGTGACGAGTGTGTCCCGAGGTAGGGCGGTTCCGACGCCTTGCACCGACGACTCCACCGGGGCGCTCGCACGCGATTACAATTGCTATTTTAGCCGCTTCGACGGCGCCGCCAGCGGGGGACCTCCCTTCTTGGAGGTCGACCTGATCAACGCCACCCTCTTGACGGAGGTGCGGCTGTTCGGTCGGTTGGCAAGTTGGATTACCAGTGAGTTCTTCAACGCGCGAGTCCAGTTGCTGACCGCCGATCGGCGCGTTGCACTCACCACGTCAGCACGCAGCGATGCCGTTCGCAGTGTGAAACCAGAACCGTCGTGGCACGATGCCGCCGTGTTTATTGGAACGCTTGAGCGTGGCAGCGTGGTCTCCATGGCCAACGTTAATATGTCAGTGAATGTCAACGCGGGGACCAACTCCGGGGACGATGCCCCTCCGTGGAATCCTGACTCGACCCTTTCTGGCATCCCCCAGGTCAGGTTCATGTCCGTTGGCGTCAACGTGTTGTCACAGGCTTCGGTTCTACAATTACATGCGGTCAGCTTTCAAACGGCAGAACCGAACGTGGTACCCCTGCAGGCTGCGAGTGTCTACGTTGGGTCCCTCGACGCTGGGAGCGCCCTGTTGGTGACGGACTCCTCCGTGCACGGACCCGTCGTGGTGCTGCGGGCCCAGCTGAACGACACGGGCACCCTTTCCCGTGATGGGTCTGCACCGTGGTTCAATCGCACTTTGATTCAGATCGCCCGCAATGTTGTGCGAGGCATTCCGCCGGATGCAGGAGTGCTGCTGCTGGGTGGCATCACTGCCCCTGATTCCCAAAATCAAGACGCCACAAGCGGGTCCCCGCCGCCACCTTTCGTGGGTGGCCAACACTCTCCCACTTCAGTGTCCGTGGCCGTCACGGCGAATGTGATTCAGCCGGCGTGGGGCATGGGCAATGTCACCGCACAGTGGCAAGAAAATGGCGTGGCGGAGTGGTCAGCGGTTTGGCTGCCTGCTGGGGGCGTGCCGAAGGCCGTGTTCAGCCCGAGGGGCGCGGTCGTTTCCAACGTCGTGTCCGACAGTTCGAGTGGAATGTTATCGGCGATGGTTCGGTGCAACGTACTTCGCGACGCTACCCTCCGCAATGCCGATCAAGCCGTTCGCGGTGCGCCAGAGGGCGTCGTGACGGCAAGCTGCGACTGCGATGCCACCGTGGATTGCGACTCGCACAACGTCGCCGGGGTGCATCCTTCTTCGGTGCCCCCGCAGGAGCCACCGCCCTTTGCCGCAGGAACCGCGGAATGCATTTGTGTGTGCAAAGACGACAACAGCGCGGACGATCGCGCCCCCCCTTCGGCTGGTTGCGATCGTCCGGAGGTAGCGGTCTTTCGCGCGTTGATGGCGTGGCAAGGCGCGGCCTCCAGCCGGCGACGGAACGTCGTCGACGAGGATCTCCGAGCGTGTCGGGTGCCGTTGCCGCTGACTGGTCCGACGCCAGGAGCCAAGGGAAGAGCCTCCCCATCCGTCACTGATTCCACACCGCGGCCATCGCTCAGCGTCACGAGGAGGAGTCCATCCGCCTCCGGGGGATCGTCGCCGACGCTCACCTCGTGGCCGCGCCGCGGAGCATCCACAACTGAATCTGAGATGTCGCCTCCGATCACTTCCTCGGGGGGGTTCACGGGACTCCTCGTCTCGACTCCTGCCCCACCACCATTGAACTCTGCGACCACGGCCCTCATGACCGCGAAGCTCGACGGCGGCAACCTCACGCTGTCTGGCCCCCCGCCCGTCGCGGCTACCGCGGCGGTGCTGTCGGGGTCGACGCAAACCGTGCTGGCAGCGGCATCAACCAGCCAGGTGTTCGCCGTCGCGTTACTATCACCCATGGCTTCGACCACGAAGGTGACGACCGTGGGTCGCACGGTTGGCCTCGCGTTTCGCTGTTCGAGCGGCCAGGTTGACTCGGCACAGCTCGGTCTGGCATTCGAGCAGTTCATTTACCGCGGCCCCGATGGCAGCGAGGGGCCCGCCTGGGTCGCACTCGTGACGACCATGGCAGTCCCCGTCGTGTCGCTCGCGCTGTCCGTGTGTCTAGGCCGGCTGACGTCCGCCGATGGTGGCTCGCACCTCCCTCCGGTGGCACCGCCCGACCCTTCACCGACGCAACCTCACCAAACTCTTCGCCTCCCGCGCTTCTGTCGGAAAGTGCAGCTGGCGGCTCGATCGCTGTTTACGGCGACGCTGCTGTATTACAGCCCGAACGTCACCGCATTGGCCGTGCGCGTCACTTGCGGTGGCGGCACGTGGGGGCATCCGCTCATCGGCGTCGCCATCGGCCTCGTCCCAGTCATTGCGCTGGTCTCGCTCTCGGCGGTGGTCCTGTCGCCGGTGCAGTACGTCGCCGCCTCGGTGCACGACCGGGCAACTCTGCTCTTCTCGCACGCGTTGTTCCTCGAAGGGTGCCGTCTTCCCGACGAACCCCGCACCGCCGCCACGCTGCGAAGAGAGTACACCATCGCAGACATTGGATTCGCGCTCCTCGCCGCGGCCGTGTCGGCGGTGCCATTCGGGTCGCGAACGTCCTGCCTGGCGGGCGCCTGGGCGCTGGTCGTGCTCGCCGCGGCGCAATGCGCCTATTTTATCACCGTCCGGCCGTACTTCGAGAGAAGGGACACCGTTTGCGGCGTCGCGGTCCTCTTGACGAACGTGGTCGTTGCGTTGATGAGCGCCATCACCGCGGGGGCGCTGCCAGAGGAGAGAGACGCGCGGCAGCATCAGTTGGATAGCGTCGTTCTCTTTGCTACTGCGGTGTACTTTGGCGACATCGCGCTCAGCGCCGCAGTCGCCGTTTACCGCTCTATTTCAGGGGTCGCCTCTCGAACACCCACGCCGAAGGAGGATGCCGGTGCGCACACACCTTCGACATCGGGCCACATAGACGCCGCTACCCCTCTGCTTCACTTCGACGCGACTTCGGTCGAGGATCAGTCCGTCAGTGACAGCGACCACAAGGATGACGTGTGCGCGTTGGCGGTCCCAGTCGCTTTTGGGCCAACGAAGGCATCCAATCCGCTTCTACTTTGAAAGGCGAAGCGGATCATGAGGGTAGCACTCCTGAACGAGACGCCAAGTGAAGGTCACCCTCAACGTCATCCGTTTTTGTTTCCCCATAGTTTCTGTGGGTTCAAACGCACAGCCACACGTGAAACGCGAACGCGTACGACTCACTGAGTCCTTTGGTTTTCCCTTGAAGTGATTTGCTCTCTCAAAGGGCTCTCGTTCGATCCGTCACAAGCTGTCCCACCATGGGGTCCCATTCTTCATAGCGCCCGTCGTCCGCCCCTGCCTTCATCGTCGTCGCGTTGGTCGTCGTGGCTATGACTCCCGCGGTCGCCGAGTTAGTCGCGGCCGCCGGCACTGCGTCGCAGTCCACTCGATGCGCCATCGAACCAGGGATGCACTTTCGAATTCTGCCTGATTGCATCATCGCGGCGGTCCCCGCGAAAAACGCCGCCGATTGCTGCCGCGTCTGTGGGCTGGTCGAGACGTGCAAGGGAATGCCAACTACAATGCCACGAGTCAACATTGCACCCTTTTCCAATGACGCTTCTTCGATGATGTACACCGATGACGTCAACTCGACGGCTGTGGCGCCGGCACTCTCGCCTTCATGCATCACGCTTCTGAACGAGGCCACATGCCAGAGGCATTCGCACTGCGGGTGGTGTGGTGCGTCGACGGCCTACGATGCGGAAAAGGGGGCGCCAAAGAGAGAAAGAGATGTTGACCGCCCTCGGTTTTGTCCCCATTTTTACGGACGACGAGCCGATGTCACAGGCATTGCATTCCTGTACCGCACGAATACCCCGCCGAGCAACACCACGCGGATTCGCCGTCAAAGCAGCACTGCCCGCCGACCGAGCAGCATTGGGGTTCGGTATCTCACCCCATCGCATCGATCGCACCGCACGTTGACCTAGGGGGTTGGGCGGCAACGACTGAGGACGATGTGGCGCTCTTTCTGCTTCCCTCCTCTCTTCCAGCCTTGTTGTCTCCCCGACTGCGAGAGGTTCACGGGACATCGAATTGAGAAATGTCTCCTTCTCGCCTGCGCACGTGGTGTTGTCGCATCGCCGTCATCTATGTGCCCTTGTTGCTCCTAGCATCGTGGATGTGCTTTCCTTGGGACTCGGCTGTCCGCTTTTCGGTTCAGCGGCTGTCCGGCGCCCAGTCAGGGGATGGGTCGGTTGATGCCCTCGACGTCTGCATTGACATGGCGGGGGCGCTCGCTCGAAACGCGGGTCCCGACGCTCTGGTCGCGCACACAGAGATCGCCAGTGCCACGGCCAGTGTGACGATCAACCCCTCGTTCCTCATGCTTCCACGGCCAGTACTCTGGAGGGAGGCACGCGCTGCCCTAGCCGATTACTTCCGCCCGAACGCGACGACTGGGCCCGTCATGGGGAGCTGGCGCTTCGCCTCGCTGGATGGAGATCCGACGGCGCTCAGTAGTAGCGCGGCAGCAGGGGGATCGACGGCTGCCGCGGCATTGATGTCCGCCAACTCCGCATCGTCGCATTGGCGGCAGGTAGCCATTTTCGATGGCGATTCGTCTCTGATGCGGCCAGAGGGGCGCGCCGGAAATAGCAGCGGGGCTCTGCGGCCACCGCTGTCTCAGTCACGCCGCATCGGCTGCGTCGTGCCGTCCTGGCCCACGGCGAGCGACGGGCGCGTCCCCTTAAGCACCGTGGCGTCGTCGCCGCCTCCCGCGTACCTCGAGCGTTGGTGCCTCGGCAACTACCAGCGGACGAGAGAGCGTTGGACGTTCGTTGCGGTCAACTCCTCTTCGCTGACGGCGCCAGCCTCAGCTGGAGACAGTGGGTCGTCGCCCGTCGGCGCGAGGGTCCGTGTCGCCTACGCGCTCAACAACATATCGGTCGCGACCGATGAATCCTGGACAGGGCTGATGATCGTTCACGCGACGATCGCAACAACGAACAACACGGCAGGCAGCAGCAGCGGGAGGGAAGGAACATCTGCCTGGCAACGCGTTCAGCGCGAGGGCCGCTGGACGCAGTTCATCCCGCGCGGCCACATTTGGCTCGCGCAGCCGGGCATATTCGACCCAGGGATGACGGGCCCCGCGGGCGCCATCCTATGGGGGGACGTGGCCGCCTCCGCGCAGCGCGTCTTGTCGCACGCGGCGTCGGTATTTGACGCCATCCTTGCGACGACGGGCGGCGACGTTCGACACGCCCTGGCGACTGCCGTGCCGAGCAGCACCGACCTCGTCTATGCAAACTGCACCGAGGCGGCGCGGGCGGCTCGGGAGGCGCGCTGGGTATCGCCGGACGACGCACCGTTGCGTCACGATCGTGCTGCCTTTTCGCTCACCGGAGGTGACGCCGCGCTGCGGGACGCGGCATGCGCGCTCGTGATGCCTGAATGGGCAACGGACGTGGAGGGACCGACCAGCACGATTCCAAGTCATCCGGGCGCATTCTACGCTCCCTCCGCGGTCGCGACCATTTCACGCGGATTCCTCAAGATCGGCTGGAGACCGCCCGTCGAGGCGGAGGCGGCGTCGGGGAGCAGCGACGCATGGTTCGCCACTGGCAGCCCCACCTTCTCAGTGCCCATTCTCACGTGGACAGAGCAAACCAACGTCGTACAATGCCTCCGTTCTGGGATGGGGCGACAGTTTGCGACTCGCAGCAGGTTGAACGGCGGAGACCGGACGATCACCGCCATCCACTCGTCCCAGGACATTGTTTTCGGGTTGGCTTGGACGATCGTGTGTCTGTGCTGTCTGGGCGGCATCGCGCACCTCATCACCCGTCGCCGCGGACTGGTCTGTGGGGTGGAGCTGCCACGGCCGCCGGCGACCGGACGCGCAGCCCACAGTCTGGGGTTCCTCGCGACTGTGTGGCTGGTCGAGCTCGCACTCGTGGGTAACCTTCTGTTCTGGATCGTGCCGGTGGCATCGCCCCCGGTCGCGTCACTTGCGATCGACTCAGCTTGGCATCGGGTGCGGGCCGTCGTCGCCCAGTGGACCGTTCACGGCCCGGCCCTCGCGCTGTGGTATCAGCGCGGGGCGATAGGCTTCCTTCTCCTCACGACCCACCAGAAGCCGTCGATCGCGGTGGCCTTGCAGGCCGCCAGACGCTACGCGGTCGCCGTCCTGCCAGGCCTTGGTCCGCTCAAGGCCGTCGATCCTCCTACGCCAGGCGCCGCCGCTGGAGTGACGGGCGAAGAGACGGGTGTCATCGCGTCCATTTTCCGGGCAGCGTACCCGTACGTCCGTCGCTTCCGTGCGTTCACGGCGACGGTGCGGTTTGCATATTTTTCAGCCCTGCGATCCCCTGGCCGGTTCGCCGTGCTGTTCATCTTTGCCCTCGTATTGGGCACTTGGTTTCCCACGGTTGACTTTGGTGATCGTTTCTTGCTCAGCACGCGCAATGACCCCGAGGGGATTGATATGTCGCGGTGCGACCCGGAAGCGGCAACCAACAACACCACTACGACTGGTATCGGCCATGTGTCAGCGGCGTCGGTGGGGTTGGCTCCGTTTAGCGCCATGTACGTGGCCAGTGGACGTACCTGGGTCAAGGTGTCGGAGGACGACGAGGATGGGGAGGCGAGCGGTTCCGCGGACCTTGTTGACGAGGAGACCGTGACGCTCGTGTTGGTGAGCTCCTCCGTCACTCTCGGTGGGGGGGCAAGTCAGCTCGCGTCAACGACGTTTCACACCGGAACTGTCGGGCTGATCACGGCACGCACCGAGCTAGTCGCGGCGGATCCGCAACGCCCGAGCCTCACGCCTCGCGCGGATTCTCCTGAAACCTGTGAAGATGCAGGAAACGACAACCGCACCGCCGTCCCGTTGGCCATGGCGCCGCGCCTCAGCTGGCGAACCGCCACTCACGTGTTTCCCTTCCTGCGAGGCCCGTTGTGGAGCGATCCGCGCCGCTGGTTCCTCCCGAGGGCCGCTACGTCCGGCAACAGCCTACCGCCGGAAATTCTTGGCGTTGACACTCGCGCCGCCGCACCGTCACTATCGTCGACGCGCGACACGATCATCGACGCCGGGGGGGCCGGTTTGGATCCGTACCGGGGCATGTTGGGCCTCTTCAGCTTGAACGGGACGCCGATATTGCTTTTCGTCGCCTTCGCCGTGTCGCTCGAGACGGTTGGCGTCTCCGTCTTCACGGTGATCTCGAGGCACCGGCTCCTACTGCGCGGCGCGGCATCCCTCATGCTCACAAGCGCAGGGGCCGCGGCCGCCGACCACGCGCGTCGCGCCGCCGCAAGTGACGGCGATGTGCGGACGGGCGACGGGCGGACCGAAATGGAAGAAGAGGGGGGCGGCGCGACCGAGGTACGGGCAACTGCTGGAGGGGTGGGCGTCGTCCGCGCCGCAACGATGTGCGGATCGCTTTGGAAGGACCGCCACCTCTGTGCCTTCGTGTTGCTGCCGCTGTTGCTCGTCGACGTGCTCATCGACACCGTGCAGCTATGGCTGCTGCCCCCTGCGCTCTGCTTTGCCAGCACCCCCGATTCGCCAGGACGGGACTCCTCCTTCCTGATCAACGTCTGGAGCCCGATGTGGTCCTCAGCCGTGGCCTCCGCTGGCCTCTGCGGGCGCGATGACGGCGATGATGTCACGGCGGGCTTCGTCCTGTTCCTGCACGGAACGGCGGTGCTGTCGCTGGCCCCTATCGTGTTCTCAGTCTTCAGGTGTGTCGTGATCCATTTCGTCGTGTTCGCCATGGTGAACAACGCTGCAGATGACGAATGGACGACCGCGGAAGCGCCTCCTCCTGCGGTGCACGGCGGCGTGAGCCAGAGGGACCACATCCGCGAACTGCGGTTCGTGCTTGGCTGGGTTCACTTCCTGACCACCGCGGCAGTCCTTCCTCCTTGCCCAGCATCAGATCATCATGATACGGAACTCCACGCGCCAGGGCTGCACGGGCGGCGGCCAGTGAGACGGCCAATGCACTCGGCATTGCTGGCCGTCTCGCGCGGCTGCACGCTCTCCCCGGTCTTGTCGACCCCTACGCCGGCCCCATCAGATCACCCCGGGGATTCGCCCACAAGCGGCGTCAGCAGCGCTGGATTCGCGCACGGGACGGCCGGCCCCCCGTCGGGCTACCGCATTGTGGCGGCCGTGATTCGACTGCCTTCTCATCGGCATCACCCGCATCTCGCGCCCTCCCTCACATCCTTCCGCCCGTCCAGAGACGACCCCGGGCTAGGGACGCGAGCCGACGTCAGTCTCATCGTCTCCGTCGTTCGGACCGCGTCGTCCCCCTCAGCGGCTGCCGCCTCCGGCGGCGTGCACGAAGATGAGGGGGCATGCGTCGAGTGCCCCTTGACCGCTGCCGTCTATGACCACGTTCGCGAGGTGTGCCGGCGCTGGCTGGCAGCCCGGTGCGACGGGGGTGCGACAGCGGCATCATCCGGCTGGCCGGGTCTCGGCGGACCGCGAGATGACCACCCTCGCGCTGTGCGTGTAGAGGTCCACGTGGTTCTGTCGTTGACGAACGGCGGCGGCTGTGATGCGGCCCTTCATCAGGCAGGCTCCCCTGCGGACGGGCGAGGCATCCGGACGGCCGTTGAGCGCGCCCTGGACGACGTCACCGGAGCTGCCGCGACTGGAGGCGACATTCAGCCACCCGTGTCCGCCACCGTGTGGCACGTCGATGAAGCGCGCAGTGCAGGTGGTCCACGCGCGGGCCCGGAGCCGGCGACCTCCCGTGTCACCATGCACGGCACTTCCGAGGCGCACACAGAGGCCGCGGAGGAAGGAACGGACCGCCGTGCTGACCCGTGGTGGAAGAGGTTGTCGCGTCGACTGTTCGCGCACCTTTCGGAGCCGCAGCACGACGACAACGACCGCGGCATCGTCGCCGAGGAGGGGGAGGCGGCAGGGGGCGAAGACGGCCCCTCCAGCGACCACGGGGGGGAGGAAGAGGGGCCCGGTCCGTCTCTGCCCCCCTTTGACAAGGCGCGCTGCAAGGAAGTCGCCAAGCAGGTCGCCAAGCGCAAGTCAATGGTAGCGTTCGCCGACGCTGCGTCGACGCATGCGTACTATGCCGCCCTCACAGGTGTGGACCCCGCCGCGAGTTTGTCGGACGGCGAATCAACCACGCACGACGAGCAGCAGCAGCAGCAGGGCCCCATCCCTTCCCGGGAGTCGGCTTCCCCCGGTGTCGCGCCGCGGATGGTTCGCAGCCGTTTGTCGCGGGACGATGTCGATGTCGTGGTCGCCGCCGTTTCCTCGAGGCGCGACGCGGCAGCCGTGCGGGAGGCCTTCTCCACCTACGGAGCCGTCGGTCCCGATCCGGAGGTGACCGTGCGCCTGCACTCGCTGTTGGCGTTGGCTAGCTGGGCCCGGAAGGTCAACGATGCGCTGCGCCGCCGGGACGCCGCAAGCCCGAGGGCCGTCGCGGTGCTGGTTGTCGAGTTCGATGACGTGCCGACTGCGCATGGGTTGCCTTCGTGCCTGGGTGCCCGCTTCTTGCCCGACGTCATGGCGATGGCGGAGGAGGCGACCGAAGGAGCGACCAGGTCGGACGAAGAGAGGAGGATCGTCGTCGGAGTAGGGGGGGGTGATTCGGCTCGCGCGTGGAACGCAACGGCTGCTGTGGGGGGCCGCGACGGGGTCTGTAGCCTGGCGGGTGGCGGGCCGCAGCATGATGATGATGCGACGAGCACAGGCACCCTGCGCCATGCCAAGCCTTCTTCCGCACTGCGATGGTTCAACCCGCTCGACAGTCTCGTCCACGTCGCGACGCCGCTGGATGTCTTGCGTCACCGCTCCGCTGCGCTTGCGGAGGAATGGCTCAATGACCACGTCTACACCTTTCTGAAACAGGCGGCGGCTGATCCCGGCAAGGGCGATGCAGCTCGCGAACCCCGGTGCGTACCCCGGCCGCCGCGTTCTGCACGCGATACCGAACTCCTGTGGGCTGAGGTCTTCAGCGCGTACTTCCGCCAGGCGTCGTGGGCCGCGGTGGTCACAAGAAGCAAGCCCGAGGGGGACATCGATCGACGAAAAGCCGACGTAGCCATCGACACGACGCTCATGGTGCCCAGCCTGTTGCTGCACGCCGAGGTGTAAGCGATGGCGCGAGTTGCTCCGCCTGATGGCGACCTCCGCGCAGGAGGCGGTGGTGCGCGCTCAACAAACGCGGCCAGCAGCGGCGCCCTCTCGTGCGCGGGGCGCGACCCTGTGGCCGGTCAGCACAGCACATTGCTATTGAGACACATGCCCTCACATTGCTATTGAGGCACATGCCCTCACATTGCTATTGAGACACATGCCCTCACATTGCT
>ERZ1292633.3946-Hain-H41-02um-R1-3946-length-14042-cov-5_pt1 | contig 14042 bp, 16 predicted proteins | sample MGYA00564406_ERZ1292633 | MGnify/ENA primary metagenome ERZ1292633 (study PRJEB36523, sample SAMEA6512639) | groundwater metagenome | collected 2019-01-08 | study: AquaDiva: Metagenomics assemblies of 32 groundwater samples
ACACCGCTGCGCGTGGCGAAGGTGCGACATGCAACGGGCAGGCCGTTTCTGTCAGCCGTCGATCTTTAAAAGACGCCTATCTTTTTTGGGAGATCAATTTAGAGAAAAAACAAAATCTTGAACTCTTTTTGCAGTTACAGAAAAAAACGACACTCATGAAAACGCAAAACTGCGGATGGGAATTTGCCATGATCGCTTCAGGAAAAATGGATGGACGTATTTGTGTCGATCCGTTTCAGTACGACTGGGATTACGCCCCAGGATCACTTTTGGTAGCGGAAGCAGGAGGTGTGGTGGCAAATATCGGTTCATCTAACTACGATTATAAAAATCACCAATTCGTTGCTGCTAATTCTACGATCCATAAAGAGCTACAAGATCTTCTGCCTCATTTCGAGGCGGCTATTTAGCCTCCGGCAGAGCCTTCCACATAATCTCGAACTGTTCGCGATGCAGTCGGATGATACTAGGATTTTCAATGGTCATGGCAAAGACTGGTTCCACCAATTGATGAATCACCACACGTTTCGGAATGATGACCAAGTTTGTAGTCAGCTTTGTCCCCTCGGGGAGGAACCGGACAGATTCATTATAGGCGCGTTCATGCTTTTTGTGTTGCCTGGCAATCTCTGATGGCTGAGCCAGCATGCGGATATTGATTGGTAGCTTCGCCCGTCGCTCGACAAAGTTTTGAAAGAACTCAGGATCAAGCGAAAGCCATTGGCTTAAATCAGAAACAATCAAATAATCTTCGTGAGGTTTTACGTCTTTGATCAGTGACTCATAAACAGATTTCACCGCTTCGAGGCCGTCATAAAATCGGATCGTCCCTTCTTCACCCCGCAAGTTATAAAGTGCAGACAAATCAGGCAAGGCACGGGCAAGGTCGGTTTTCTTGGATTCAATAATCGCTTCCAGCTTTTCTGGTCGTTCAGCAGCAAACAATGTTTTCCATCCTCGAACCTCACGGATCATTAGCCCTTTCTTTTGGAGCGATGTCAAAACGGAATAGACGGTCGTCCGTTTCACCCCAGATCCCCGAGCTAAAGCCAGGATTGGAGATGGCCCTAAAGACAGGGCGGACAAGTAAACAGCTGCTTCATGTTCGGAAAGCCCCATTTGTTCGAGGACTTTTTGCAGTTTCTCTTGTTTCATAAGGATAGTGTCGACTAAACCGACACTGTTTATAACACTTTTAATCAACAAAAGTAAAGCACTTCAACAGTTAGTCGACAGAAGTGACATAGATGGCCGGCAATACTACAGTTTCCATGCCCAATAACGGAGGAAAAATGCTGGGATGGTTTCGTACTACAGCTGAAGTCCCCTTGATGAGCAAGGTGTATGTGGGAGAAGTGTTTCCGCGTACGGTATTGTTCCTCAACACAGGGATGGCAATCGCACCTGACCAGGAGATTCCCGTCGGCGAGCCAGAAGTATTTCCATACGGGCTAGAGAGCGTTGTGATGCTCCCGGTCAATCTCGAAGGTTATCCCCCTCTCTACATCATGGGAGCGTTCGTAGACGAGAGCTCGCTGCGCTGCCTGATGGAAAGGATTAAGAAATAACCACGGACGAGTTGTCTTCCACTACAAGGTCTGGCCTGCGCTCACTCCTTTCCGGACGTCCCTCGTGGGCGTCCGGCTTCTTAAATAAAAAGAAAAACGACCATCGGTGAGATGATCGATTTCTAGACATGGCTTGATAACATTAAACGGCTATGCCTGTTCTGCTTGGAGCCGCTCGTAACGATCAGCAATTTCTTTCTGATCCTGGTTGGCCGCGCGTAAAACTTTTGTGAAAAGTTTTTTTTGTTCTTGTTCAGATGCCGAAATAAAGAATTCCGAAAAATCCGTTTTCGGCTTCGATTTGGTTTTAAATAGCTGCGTGAGATGTCGAATCATATGATGAGTTTCTCAAGTTCACTTCTACTATAGACTTTTGGTAGGTAGGGGTCAAGACGTGGGATATTTATTTGGCTAAATTCCGTACCTTTCTCGTGATCCTTAATAAACAGCGTTAAAAGAACTTGATCATCAAAGCGAGCTTTTGCTTGATTCACATGTTCCTGTGAGCGGAAGTAGGTATCAATGAAGACATCTTTGGAGACGTGGCGTTTTTCGAGGGCTTCCCGTTTCTTTGTAAATTCCCAAGCGACAATAGGGTCTTGGTAAACAAAGTCTAATAGGACCATTCTGCCTTTATCGACCGAACGTTGAATATTGTCCAAGGCACCAGCATAGGCAAAGGTTCCATCTAAAATCACGTTATAGTGTGAATGCAAAACGTAGTCGTAGAGCATATTCACACCTTTGTTTGCAGCTTGCTGAAACACATGAGCATTATTTCCTGTATAGCCCGGACACAAGGAACGAATTTCATCTGCGTCGATACGAACCGGTTTCTTTTTGAAGAACTTAATAAGCTCCTTTGATACCTCTGTTTTGCCTGCACCTGGTGACCCAGCCATAAAGACAGAAACAAGAAAGCTATCGGATTCTTCTGCAGCTTCATGACAAAATTTCGAAATCAACCAGGCTTCCTGACTCTTCATCCAACGAACAGCTTGTTGCGAAAGGAGTTCTTCATCTGCAAGCATATGAATTATTTTATCAGGCATGGGTCAAAAACAAAATCCCAGCCTATTACTGAGATGTTGTTGGCTCGGGGACGTGGATTCGAACCACGATTCACGGCTTCAAAGGCCGCTGTCCTGCCGTTAGACGATCCCCGAACGGGTGCATTAAAATGCGAGTGGAGCATACGGTAAAAGAGCAATCTGATCAAGTGGCTCGGCAGGGGAGGGTCTGCCCCTTTACAAAATTGGCGTTTTATGTTACTGTTCCGGCGCAAAGCAGCCCACGTGGAGATCAGTCGAATTTCCGCACAAAGGCAGAAGTTTGCTGATAATTCACTAACTATCAAACTATGATTGGTTCCATCAAGCGCCTCACCGACAAGGGCTTTGGGTTCATCGCACCAGAAGGTGGAGAGAAAGACGTGTTCTTTCACTCGTCTTCGTTGGTCGATGTCCAATTCGACGACCTCCGTGTCGACGACAAAGTTTCCTTCGAAGTTGAGGAATCGGACAAGGGTCCTCGTGCCGTCAACGTTCAACGCGTTGCCGCCGAGTAATCCTAAAGAAAGCCGTCGAGTTCGCTCGGCGGTTTTCTGTTTGTGGTAAAATCGAAGCCTATGGACATCAAACAATTATTGGCCGAGGGCCGGGGGATTTGGGGCGATCGTCGGTTGACGATCGAAGAGATGATTGTCCGCCATGGAGTGGGCTACGGCGACCTGTGTCGCTGGGCGCGGAATGCTCCCAAGGATGCAGGGAATCACACCGACGCAGAGCTTAAAAAAGAAATGGGTAACATGATTTTCTCTACGATTCGTTGGTGCGATGATTTAGGTTACGATCCCGAGGAGTGCATTCAACTCGCGATCGCGTGTCAGAAAAAGTTTGCGACCGAGGAGAAGGTCTGAGGATTTGTATGTGGGAGATTGTTTATAAAGGAAATTTGATTGCGGTTGAGAAGCATGCAGAAAAAGGGTTTGAACGGGCGGTGCGTCCACCTGGCGTCCGTTTGATTTTGCAAAACAGCGAGAGCGAGATTTTGCTCACCAAAGAATTTCGTCCTGAGCAGGGGAAGGTGGATTATCGTTTACCCGGAGGAAAAGTGTTTGATGATCTTGAATCGTATCTGAATGTTCGAGACGATGAACAAAAGTTGGCTGCGGCGGTTATGAAAGCAGCAGTTCTGGAGGCCAAGCAAGAAGCGGGTGTTGATGAGATTAAAAATTTGGAAATCGTTGCTCGGTCGGTTGCTGGAGCAAGTATCGAATGGGACTTGTACTATCTAGTCGGCACTATTTCTGCGATGAGTGAACAAGAATTAGATGGTGATGAAAAGCATCACGGCATTGCTGTTGATTTTTATACCGAAGATCAAGTGCTTACTATGCTGCGATCGGGAGAAGTTTCTGAAGATCGAACGGCTGGAGTTCTATTTCGTTATTTATCCTCAATGTAGTCAATGATCGCACCTGCCACATCAATGCCTGTCGCCCGTTCGAGTTCTTCAAAACCAGGATTAGCGTTGACTTCAATGACAAGGGGACCGCGATCAGAGCGCAGTATGTCGACGCCGGCAATTTGTAAATCAAAAGCTTTTGTTGCGGCGATGGCAATCGTTTTTTCTTCTTCCGTGAGTTCGACTGGACTGCCGACTCCGCCGATCGATGCGTTCGCGCGGACATCACCATTTTTTGCTTCACGCTGCATCGCTGCGACGACCTGATTTCCCACGACAAATAATCGCAAATCCTTTCTGCCAGCCTCTTTAATAAATTCTTCAACGATGACCGGATTACCGTCGCGGACAGCGAGGTAATCAGCGATTGGTAAAAACGTCTCGATGTTCTCAGCAAAGAACACGCCCTTGCCGTGCGTACCAAAGGCGACTTTAAGGATTAAAGGAAATCCAATTTCTTTGGCGGCCGCGAGTGCTCGCATTGGTGTGCGGCAGAGAGCAAACTTTGGCGTGGCGATTCCGGCTTCGGCTAAATGCAGTCGTTGGGTCAATTTACTTTTTGTGGCGGCTACCAGTTCACCACCATTGATTAATTTGTATCCCGCTGATCGAAGTGCATTAGTGACGACCGTATGGAGTCCTGGTTCGTGGACATATCCCGGACGGTTAATAATCACATTCATCTTCGGTAACGGAGAGCCTTGATGGGTAATGTTGATGTCACTGCCAATTTGTTGAATGACAATTTCTGGTTCATAAAGTTCAATCACTTGATGCCCTCGCGCTCGGCCAGCCTCAACCAGACGATGCGGTGTCGCTTCCGGATTCGTTGGTGCTTTGTTAATGCGGAGGAGGCCGATGATCATAGACGAGCTAAGACACGATCAAGATCTTCGCGGGAGGAGATGGTGTGTAAAAGTTCACGCAGCGTCTTTGCTCCAGGCAGGCCTTTAAAATACCATGTTAAGTGTTTACGGAAGCTGACGATCCCGCGTTCGCCGTATTGGTCTGCATGGAGTCCGGCATGTAAGCGAATCACCCGGAGGCGTTCTTCGAGCGAGATCGGAGTCGCTCCTGTTGCAATCTGCGGAAAGATCCAAGGATTACCTAACGCACCTCGAGCAATCAACACGCCATCTGCTTTGGAAATGTTGAGCGCTTCTTGAACGAGCTCGGGCTTGTGGATGTCGCCGTTACAGAGGACTGGGATGGAAACTTGCTGCTTGGCGCGACCAACCATTTCCCAATCCGCCTTCCCACTGTATCCCTGAGTCTTCGTCCGCCCGTGGATGGTGACGAGGTCAGTCCCGGCGTCTTCAAGAACTTTAATAAACTCAAGACACTCAGTCGGGTCACTCCAGCCCAGACGAATCTTCACGGAAAGGGGAACGGTGATCACTGCTTTCATCGCCTTTACAATTTTTGACGCTAGCTCGGGTTCCTTCATGAGCGCTGCGCCATTGAAATTGTGGACGATCTTATAGACCGGGCAACCCATGTTGATATCAAAACCTTCAGGGTGATGCTGCTCTTCGATAATCCGCGCTGCTTCAGCCATCGTCGCTGGATCAGAACCAAAGACCTGTTGCACCAGCGGCCGCTCATCAGGATGAATGTCAGTCATGTTGAGCGTCTTGTCGTTGCCACGCACCACGGCTTCAGACGAAACCATCTCACGAAACACAATCAATCCACTGGCCGAAGGCGAGATCGCGCGCACCGTGCGACAAAATGCCGAATCGGTCATATCGGCCATTGGTGACAAAGCAATGATTGGTCTTGGAAGTGATTTCCAATCGAGGATCATAGTCGAACGAGTGTACGCGAAACTCCCGAAAGTTTCAAGTGTATGCTATACTGTCATCAATATCATTCACGTTCTTTTTTATGCCTACCAAACCATCTAACTCCCACCACTCGATGTCTGTTTGGCCACAGTGGCACGAGAACAAACCGTTTGCGTTGGTTCTCTTGCTGATCGGCGCGTACACGATTGTTTTGTTGAACGCCAAGATTCATTTGACCATGAATCAGGCTGACGAAGTCGGGGAGCCTCAGCCGTCTGAACATACGATTACGGTCGAGGGTCAAGGAAAGATCACTGGGCGCCCAGACATTGCGACCGTGACCCTTGGAATTGATACCAAAGCGGAGACCGTCGAAACTGCTCAAACCGAGAATACGGCTACGACCAACGCCCTTTTGGAAAAAATCAAAGCGCTCGGAGTCAGTGCTGACGACATCCAGACTTCTTCGTACAACGCTTACGAAAACAACGAGTGGAATCCTGAAACGCAGGAGTACACTTCCAAAGGTTGGGTCGTGAGTCAGATGATCACCGTTAAAGTACGGGACACGGCGAAGATCGCCACCGTGCTCGATACCGCAGGTAAGAGTGGGGTCACTAACATTTCCGGGCCGAACTTTACCATCGATGATCCAAGTAGTTTGAAGGCAGCGGCGCGTGAAGATGCTATTGCTGACGCCCACGCCAAAGCAAAAGATATTGCTGACGCCCTTGGAGTGCGGGTGGAAGAAGTTGTCGGGTACTCAGAATATACTGATGGCGATTCCTACCCTCCTTACTACGCCGACTATGATTCAGTGAAGTCTTACGGCGGGACAATGCCGAGTATTGAACCAGGCACTAACGAATCAATGCTCACGGTCTCCATTACCTACGCTCTCGTCGACTAATTTTACAACCAAGCAAAGAGGGCTGGCATTGCCGGCTCTTTTTGGTATCATAGGGTAACTATGGCAAATACCTGTTTATTTATTGGCCGATTCCAGCCGTTTCACAACGGCCATTTGATGGTTGTCCAAGGGATGCGCAAAGTCTGCGAGCGGATTATTATTGGTGTTGGCTCGCCTGAAGTTCCCCAAACCCCTGAGCAGCCGTTTAGTGTGCATGAGCGCCACGAGATGATTAGTGCTGCGTTGCTGGATGCCGATATTCCTGACGCGGACATTTACGATATTCCTGATACTGCTGATGACGCCGATTGGGTTGATGCTGTGATCAAAGCTACTGGCCCAATCGACAAAGTTTGGACAGGGAATGATTTGGTTGAGAAATTGTTTGTCGAGAAGGGGATTGCGGTGCAGAAGATCAAAGAAGTGCCAGGCATTAGCGCTACCGAAGTCCGCGCACGTTTGCTGAGCGGTGGAGAATGGGATGCGTTGGTCCCGAATGGTGTTGCTTCGGTCATCCGTCGGATCGGAGGGACGGCACGCATGAAGGAGCTTTCCAAGTAGGTCTTGTTCGTGTACCGTAGAAACACAATTCGTCAGTGACCCCCTAGAGCGCATGCTTTGGGGGCATTAGCGTTATGCAGTTCAACCTTCAATCAAAATACAAGCCGGCCGGGGATCAGCCACAAGCAATTGCTGGCTTGGTTGAAGGACTCAAGAAGGGGATGAAGATGCAGACATTGCTTGGTGTGACAGGATCTGGAAAGACATTCACTGCCGCCAATGTGATTCAACAAACCCAGCGACCGACGTTGGTGATTGCTCACAACAAAACCCTAGCTGCTCAGCTCACCAACGAGTTCCGTGAGTTTTTTCCGGATAACGCGGTTGAATACTTCGTCAGCTACTACGATTACTATCAACCAGAGGCTTACTTACCGCGCACTGACACGTACATCGAAAAGGAAGCGATGATCAACCAAGAAATTGATCGTTTGCGCCACGCGGCGACCTCTGCTTTACTCACACGGCGCGATGTGATTATTGTGGCATCGGTGTCGTGTATTTATGGTTTGGGCTCGCCAGAAGAATATTTGCGCACGGTGCTGCATTTGGAAGTTGGAACAAAGGATGCTCTCAGTCGTACCGATTTGTTGCGCCGTTTGATCGACATGCAGTTTCAGCGCACAACCACGGACTTAACGCGTGGACATTTCCGTGCTCGCGGCGATGTCCTTGAAGTCATGCCCATGAACGAAGAAGTTATTTTTCGACTGATGCTTGCCGATGAAGGCATCGCAGAAATCTTTGTTCTTGATCCCGTGACGCGCAAGGAAGTCAAGCGCGTTCAAGATGTGTGGATCTTTCCAGCCAAGCACTACGTGGTCTCGCCGAAGCGGCAGGCTGATGCGATCAAAGCGATTCGTAAAGAACTTAAGGACCAGTTGGAGTTGTTTGATAAAGAAGGCAAGCTGCTTGAATCTGAACGCTTGAGCCGGCGGACGCGTTACGATCTGGAGATGATCGAACAAGTTGGTTATTGCAACGGGATTGAAAATTATTCGCGGCATTTTGATGGGCGTTCAGTCGGCGAGCCGCCGTACACGCTTTTGGATTATTTCCCCGACGACTTTTTGATGATCATTGATGAGTCACATGTGACCGTTTCCCAAGTCGGCGGCATGTACAATGGCGATCAAGCGCGCAAAAATACCTTGGTTGATCACGGTTTCCGTTTGCCGTCAGCTAAAGATAACCGCCCGTTGAAGTTCGAAGAATTTGAAACGCACATGCCGCAGGTTATTTTTACCTCAGCAACGCCAGGGGACTATGAACTCGATCACTCGGGGCAAGTGGTTGAACAAATTATTCGGCCGACCGGTCTGGTCGATCCAGAAATTGCCGTGCGTCCAATCACTCCGAAAGATGGCGTTGATGGACAAGTGGATGATCTGATTAAAGAAATTGAAAAACGCGTTGCCTTGCACGAACGTACCCTCGTGACCACACTTACCAAAAAGATGGCCGAAGATTTGACCAACTTTTTGATTGAGAAAAAAATCAGCGTGCAATATTTGCACTCAGATGTGGAAACGCTCGATCGTATCACTATTCTGACCGACTTCCGCAAAGGTAAATACGATGTCCTGATCGGGGTCAACTTGTTGCGCGAAGGTCTGGATTTGCCAGAAGTAACCCTTGTTGCCATTCTCGACGCAGACAAAGAAGGATTCTTGCGTTCGGAAACATCGATTATTCAAACGGTTGGTCGTGCGGCACGTAACGTCAAAGGTGAAGTTATTTTGTACGCTGATGAAATCACAGGTTCGATGAAGCGAGCAATCAAAGAAACCGATCGACGTCGTAAAAAGCAATTGGCTTACAACACAGAGCACGGCATCACCCCGCAGACCATTTTGAAAGATATCAAAGACATTCGCGAGATGCTGGGAGCGGAAATGGAGATGAGCGAAGATGGGATCAAAAAGATTTTGAAACTGGAACTCACCGCCAATACGCAAGAAATTGAAGAAGTGATCAAAGAAAAAGAAGGCGAGATGCGTTTGGCGTCCAGGAATTTGGATTTCGAACTGGCGGCCTTGCTGCGCGATGAAATCATTGTTTTGACCAAAGAACTAAAATTATCTACTAAAAGTTCAAAAAAGAAAAAATAAAAAGAAGGGGCCCGGGCGGTCAAAGGCACCGCCCGGGCGTGGGGTGGAGGACGCGGACAGCTACCGATGGTAGCGCATGGGAACACGTCTCGACTGCGGAGCGCGTGTGGGACGACGACGTGGCCACCAGTCATGGTACAACCGGTGATTGGTCGGACATTCCACACGCCCTCGGTAGGCCGAAGACGCGCCCCCACTGCCACAGCGGATGCTGTTCGGCGCCTGATGATCGGACATCGCGGCTCCGTGGGTGGGGCGGCGTCCTCCGACGCGTTGGGGAGAAGCCCCTAGCGCATTCCTAATTACATCAGACGATTGAAAAAGTAACAACGTGATCGTGGGGATAACTTATGCAAGACAACATCACAGTCAAGGGCGCGCGCGAGCACAACTTGAAAAACATTTCGCTCGAAATGCCGCGCAATAAAATGATTTGTATCACCGGTTTGTCTGGTTCAGGCAAATCAAGTTTAGCCTTTGATACTATTTTTGCTGAAGGACAGCGGCGCTATGTTGAGTCGTTATCCGCGTACGCTCGGCAGTTTTTGGGGCAAATGCAAAAGCCTGATGTTGATGAAATTGAAGGTCTGTCGCCAGCTATCTCCATTGACCAAAAGGCGCATTCGGCTAACCCACGTTCGACCGTGGCGACGATTACCGAGATTTATGATTATCTCCGTGTGCTCTTCGCTCGAGTTGGCCATCCGCATTGTCCGATTTGTGGGAAAGAGATTCAAAAACTCACCGTTGAAGAGATGGTTGATCTGGTGCTCGAGGGGGTGAAGAAAGAAAAGGGGACCAAGACGAAAGGGGAGAATGCGGTGACGATATTGGCGCCGGTCGTCCGTGGGCGGAAAGGCAATTACTATCAACTGCTGTACGATTTGTATAATTCTGGTTTTGCTAAGGTGCGGATTGATGGCAAGGTACATCCACTCTCTGAACGGATCACCCTTGGTCGCTATCAACAGCACACGATTGAAGTCGTGGTCGATTCGGTGCCTGCGGCTGACCTTTCCAACAAAGACGGCCGCCAGCGTTTAGCTGAAGCAATCGAGACCGCGATTGAACGCGGGGAAGATGTGGTCCAGATCACCTACCCAGACGGCACTGAGCGACTATTGTCCGCCAAGTTTAGCTGTCCTGATGATGGCTTTTCGTTTCCCGAAATCGAACCGCGCTTGTTTAGCTTCAACTCGCCGTATGGCGCCTGTCAAGCATGCACAGGACTCGGTACCAAAGAATTATTCTCGGAAGAGATTTGCGAAGTTTGTCACGGTAACCGTTTGCGTCGTGAAGCCTTGTTTGTGTGGTTGCCTGGAGGAAAGTTGTCCGTCGTCGATATCACTAGGATGAGTATTGATGAGGCGGTCATATACTTCAAAAAGCTTCCGCTTTCGGAAAAAGAAAACGAAATTGCTACGGGCATTTTGAAAGAAGTCCGTAATCGTTTGCAGTTCATGCTTGATGTTGGTTTGCACTACTTGACGTTGAATCGCATGGCGGGAACGTTGTCGGGCGGTGAAGCGCAACGCATTCGACTAGCTTCACAGGTCGGTACGCGATTGACGGGCGCGCTGTACGTGCTCGATGAGCCAACGATTGGTTTGCATCAGCGCGATAATGAGCGGCTCATCAATACACTTTTGGAGCTACGCGATCTCGGCAACACGGTGATCGTGGTTGAACACGACGAAGACACCATTCGTGCTTCAGACTTTATGGTTGAGATTGGCCCGGGTGCCGGTGTGCACGGTGGGGAAGTGATTTGCGCGGGGCCAACGCCGAGTGTGTTCAAACATCCGAAGTCGCTGACCGCGGCCTATTTGCGCGGCGACAAAAAAGTTCCTGTGCCAACAAAGCGTCGCGATGTTGGCCATGATGCTATCAAAATTAAAGGTGCCTGCGAAAATAATCTTAAAAATATTGACGTCGATATTCCGCTGCGTCGATTTGTGTGCATCACCGGCATGTCAGGCTCAGGCAAATCCACACTCACGCACGACATCATGTACGCTGAGCTGAATCGTCGATTGTACGGATCCAAACACAAACCCGGCAAACATCACGCCATGCTTGGCACCGAGTACATCGACAAGGCGATTCTCGTTGACCAAGGCGCCATTGGGCGCACGCCGCGATCAAACCCAGCCACGTACACTGGTGCCTGGGGCCCGATTCGCGATCTGTATGCCGCCACCGAAGAAGCCCGTTTCCGCGGTTACAAGCCGGGTCGATTTAGTTTCAACACTCCTGGCGGGCGCTGCGAAAACTGCGAAGGTCACGGCGTGATCGCTATCGAGATGCACTTTTTGCCGACTGTCTATGTGCAATGCGAGGTGTGTCGTGGCAAGCGTTTTGACCGCGAGACGCTCGAGATTATGTGGAAAGAAAAAAACATCCACGATGTGTTGCAGATGACCATTGAAGAAGCAGCAGAGTTTTTCAAAGACATCCCCGTCATCCACGATAAGTTGCTGGCGCTGAACGAAGTAGGGCTTGGGTATCTGAAAGTCGGTCAAGCAGCGCCGACGTTGTCGGGCGGAGAAGCCCAACGCGTCAAACTTTCGGCAGAGTTGGCCAAGCGGCAAACTGGACGAACACTCTATCTCTTTGACGAGCCCACCACAGGTTTACATTTTGAAGATGTAAAACGCTTGCTCGAAGTGCTTCACAAGTTAGTCGACCGCGGCAATTCCGTGATTGTGATCGAGCACAACCTTGATGTTATCAAAACCGCCGATTGGATTATCGACTTGGGTCCAGAAGGTGGCGACAAAGGCGGGGAAGTGGTCGCGACCGGCACGCCAGAAGATATTGTGCGGAGTAGCAAGAGTTACACCGGCAAGTACCTCAAGAAATATCTAGCGTAGCGCTTTCAAATCAGCGAGCACTTCCTCGGCATGGACTTTCGGTTTCACATCGTCGTAAACTTTGGCGATCTTGCCTTTCGGATCAATCAAAAATGACCAGCGCTTGATTCCCATGTATTCGCGGCCCATGAATTTCTTTTTACCCCACACGCCATACGCGTTCACCACAACTTTTTCTTCGTCGGCCAGCAAGGTGAATGGCAAGTTGTACTTGTCGGCAAACTTGGCGTGCTTTTTGACCGGATCGATGCTTACTCCAAACACGGTCACATCCAACTTTTTAAACGTGGGAAAGTTGTCGCGCAACTGGCAAGCCTCCACGGTACAGCCCGGGGTATCGTCCTTTGGATAAAAATAAAGCAGCACCCATTTGCCGCGCTCGTCTTTAAGTGCGTGCGTCTTGCCTGTCTGATCGGGGAGAGTGAACTCTGGAGCGATGTCGCCTTGTTGAAGCATAGGTACTCAGTATAGTGTAGAATGATCAAAATATGGAAGACGTGCGTAAATTAATTGAAGAAGCCTTGGAAAAAGGCTATTTGATGAGCCTGGCGACGGTAGATGGGGCTGGCCCGTGGGCGAGTTTGGTTGTTTTTATTTACGATAAGGATTTCAATCTCTACTGGCTTTCGTTACCCACTCGACGCCATTCAATTGCCATTGAAGCCGATCCGAGAGCCGCGGCAACGATAACCTCTGTCTCCAAAAGAGACGATGAAAAAATTGGTCTACAAGTTCAAGGGCACGCCGAGCGAGTTCAGAACGTCGATCCTTCAGTTGTCGAGGCCTACGGACGCCGAATGCAGAAAACATCGATCGACGGACAGATTTTTGCCCCCGGCCAAGCGTGGTATGTGTTCAGACCAAAAAAGATTGACTTGATACATCAGCCACTCTTTGGTTACGACAAAAAGTTTTTAGAATTATGAAAACTTTTTTAAGTTTGATTGCGGTGGGGTTGTTGCTTACAGGAGCTGGTTGCAGACAACAAGCTCCTGGGCTTCCGTTAACAAATGATGTGGAAGTTCCTGAGGTCACCCAAGAGCGTATGTTTACTTCGGTAGATTTGGGGAGTGATGTCTTCAATCTGGAATTTACTATCCCCGCCAACATGGACGTGGAATATATACCAAGTCTTGAAGCGCTGAATATTTTTAGCTTAGATGGGGATGGGAGTACACGTGATCGATCGATGATATTCATTCGCTACTTTGATGCTTCACAGTTCTTGACCTTGTCATCCGTGAATGTCTACGAGACCGTCGAGACAACGGTTGGGAGGGAAGGGTACACGGCGCGACGTTATGACATCGAAAAAAAATCCAACGTGCCGGATTTTGTTGACCAGCCTGACTGGCGCAACCTTCGACATTACGTGACTGATTTTCGTGGAAGCGATGGGCACACCCGTTACTTTGTTGTCGCCGCGAACCCCGCCCTTGACCCAGCGGTCTACGAAGCGGTGCTTGCTAGTATGAAGATTGTAAAGTGATATGAAAAAGTTGTTGCCTTACGAAGTTTGGTTTTCAACACTTCCCAAAAAAGTTGCTGGCTCGGGAGGGCTTATTTTCAATCGTCGCGGTGAGGTATTGATTTTGAAAACAACCTATCGTGACGGCTGGATTATTCCTGGTGGGATTGTCGAAGAAGGGGAAAGCCCAATCGAGACCTGCCTCCGTGAGGTTCAAGAAGAGATCGGGATCAAAATAAAACTGGGAAAACTTATTTGCCTTGATTATAAAGTTCGCACAGATAAAAATTTTTACGAC
>ERZ1292633.3951-Hain-H41-02um-R1-3951-length-14033-cov-4_pt1 | contig 14033 bp, 11 predicted proteins | sample MGYA00564406_ERZ1292633 | MGnify/ENA primary metagenome ERZ1292633 (study PRJEB36523, sample SAMEA6512639) | groundwater metagenome | collected 2019-01-08 | study: AquaDiva: Metagenomics assemblies of 32 groundwater samples
GTTCCGTTCAATACAGGCGTTAATGATAGAGAAAAGGTCTGGCGCGTCCGGATAATCCGGGTTGTTTTTAAGGATTTGATCAGCTGTTTTAAATAATTCTTTGGCTTCTTTGGTTAACCCGCCGCGGTTCATACATAATATGCCCAGGGCAATATAATCTTTCGGCGATAATTCCCAGCCGTTTCGGACCAGTTCATACAATTCTCCGGGTTTTATTCTTTCCCACTGATGTTTTTCATCCTTATCGGCGCCATTTTCTTTCCTGACCGTAATGAGGCCGTCTCCGGTGGCTTCTTTAATCGGGGCATTTCTAAATTGGTTGGAAAATAATTGCTTGGCATTAATTTTTACTTTTAATTTGTCTACGATTTCCCGTTCCATTTTAATATCATTGATGTAATCATCAACTTTTTTGCGGTAATCCTCTGTTTTCATAGGTGGATTTTTCAATAGTTTTAAAGTATTTAAGGCGTCCATAAACCAGGTTTGTTGGGCGGACCGGAGCGCTTTGGCCAGGAGTGTAAAAAATCTCTGGCTATCTTCTTCAACTTTTTGCCGTTCAATTAATCCGTCTATTTGTTTGATCTTATTCTCCATCAGTGAAATTAATTCGCCGGTAATTTCGTAATAACTCATTTCTTTGGTTATCAAGACCCGGGCCGATTCGTATTTTTTCTGTTTGATTAATTCTTCCGCTTCTTCCATCATATTTTCGAAAGATGATTGAGTCAGGTTTATCAGCCGTTCTTTTTCCTGCCGGATAAGTTGGTCTAAAGGGGTGCCGGCTAGGTCAGGTTTTTTAGAGAAATCATCAACTAACGACAGGGCGTTTTTTAATTGTTTTTTTCGCACCTGGTTTTTGACTTCAGCCATTAAAGAATTATAATTTTCATGTATTTTGTTGAATCCGGTAAGTTCCTGCGATAATTGCTTCATTTTTGTTTCTATGGCCGTGACGATACTGGTATCGTTATAATCTGTTTTTAATTGATTGAGGTTGTTCAGTGCTTGCTGGACAAAGGGGTTCACTTCTTCCAACTGCAACGTATTTTTCTGCGCTTCCATCCGATCAATTAATTCCCTGTATTTTTTTAATGCTTCATCCTCGCGTTCCCGGTTGCCGGCTTTAAGGTCGGCCAGCGTCTTCTCCCAGAAAGTTATTTTTTTCCGAACGGTTGATTTTAAACTGAAATCTGGATAAGAAATGGAAATCCGGTTGTACGCATCAAGGATTTTGACGACATCGGCCAGGCGGGTGGAACTAATATTTTTTTCCAAGGCCAGGGTATTGTCAAATTCTTTCCGGGCCAGCTGTTCCCGTAAATTAATCTGGGAACCGTTTGGTGGTTTGGTTTTGTCCGGCCGGATTGCCGTTTGATAATAGTGGTTAATAGCAAAAACTGTCAGAACGGAAAATAGTATCAAGATCGCGGTGATAATAAGTTTGGCCGGAGCCGGTTTTACTTTCAGCTCGCTTGCTTTTGCAGATATCGCAGGCTGGGGATGCGATTGGTTCGCAGCCGGAACGAGTTGGGTGAGTAAATTTTTTAAGTCCGTAATTAATTCGGTCGCATTCTGATAGCGTTCGGCGGGGTTTCTTTTAATCATTTTTCCCACGATCCGGCATAATTCATCCGGTAACGATTCCGCCAGGCTTTTTAAAGAAGGGGGGTCTTCTTTGGTTTTTTTAACAATAATTTCGCGGATACTATTACCGGAATAAGGAGTTACCCCGCTGACAATCCGGTAAAACGTGGCACCCAGCGAATAAATATCAGCCCGGTGGTCCACCGGCTGGCTTAGCGCCTGTTCCGGGGCGATATAATGGGGCGTGCCGAAGACGCCCTGGCTGTCTGACGTTTCAGGACTTTCAATGTTTAGATTTTTAGCCAATCCCAGATCGCTGATTTTTACCCGGTTATCTTCGCCAATCATTAAATTGTCCGGTTTGATATCGCGGTGGATAATACCTTTCTTCTCGGCATATTCTAATCCATAAGCCGCATCAAGCATCATTTTAACGGACGGAATCGGCTGTAGTTTCTTTTTATGCGAGACTAATTCCTGAATACTTCCGCCCGGGATAAACTCCATCAGAAAATAATACCATTCTTTAAACTTACCGATGTCATAAACCTGGACGATATTGGAATGATTTAACTGGGCGGCGGAACGGGCTTCCTGGACAAAAAGGTTAATGAAAGTTTTATCCTTGACCAGTTCCGGCGCCAGTATTTTTAAAGCAACAATCCGGTTAAGTGATAACTGTTTGGCTTTATAAACGGTGCCCATTCCGCCCCGGCCGACTCGTTCAATAACCTGGCAACCGCCAATGGTTTGGCCGATTAAACCGCCTTCTTTCGGTCCTTCAGCTTCAGCCAGAAAAGAAAACATTGTTTCGCCGACCTGAATTTTATCGCCGATATCCAATAATTTTTCTTTAATCTTTTTCCCGTTGACGAAAGTACCGTTCATGCTATCCAGGTCAACGATATAATAACCATCCGTTCGGCTGTCTATCTTAAAATGAAGGCGTGAAGCCATTAGATCAGCGAGGCGGATCTGGGCTGTAGTTTCCCGTCCGGCCAGGATGGTATCACCGGTAATTTTTAAAATCTTACCCTTATCAGGACCTTTTTCAATGATTAAAACAGGCATATTATGATACTCTTCTGCGAAGTCAACCTCATCCGCCAAAGGACGGATCAGCCCCGCCCCGCCTTGGCGGGGGCGGGACTGAGGCGGAGATAGCCGGAATTCCCTTAAATAAGGCCGTGCCGATTCTCAGGACATGGGCGCCTTCTTCTACGGCAATTTCAAAATCCTGGCTCATACCCATCGAGAGGTATTTAAACTCCGGACTTCGGTCGGCCGGTATTCTTTCCTGCAAGCGATTTAATAACTCCCTCAATTTTATGAAACAGGGTCTGATTACATCAGGATTATCCGTAAACGGCGCCATTGTCATCAGGCCTTGAATTTGTAAGTAAGGTAATGCGGCGACCCGATCGTAAAAATTTACCGCTTCCAAATGGTTAACCCCAAATTTAGATATTTCACCTGAGGTATTAACCTGGATGAACACTTTTATTCTTTTATTTAATTCCCCGGCGTATTTATTAATAGTTTCTGCCAGGAGCAAGTTATCAAGCGAGTGAATCGTATCAAATAAACGCAAGGCCTTTTTTACTTTATTAGTTTGCAGGTGTCCGATCATATGCCAGATAAGGCCTGATGGACTAAGCGGGATTTTCTGTTCAGCTGATTGAACCCGATTTTCGCCGACCTCGGTAATGCCTGAAGAATAAAGAGATTCAATTACCGGCGGTTCAACTGTTTTAGTTACTGCGATTAACTTAATTTCATCAGGATTACGGTTACTTCGTTCGGCGGCCTGCCTTATTCTATTTTTAATTTTGGCTAAATTTTGTCTGAGTTGCTTGGAAACCCCTTCTTTTTCGCTGTTTTTAAGCATAAAAAAACCCGCCTCCGGCTGGGTAGGGTGGTGCGAATTGCCGAAATTAAATCAGGATATCGTCTAATCCTCTCTTATTGACCCCGCTCTTTTGGTGCGCCCCAAGGGTGGGGTGACCTAATGTTATTACTCTAACAGAGGTAAGTAATAAAGTCAATAAAATTTATGATTTTCCTTGACAAGATACAAATAATTGTTAAAAATAAAGTGTAAATTACACATTGTCGGTTATAAAAAAGGCGCAAAAGACTTGTAGTGACCACGCTGAAGCGGGGGAATCGATATGCTTAACAAACACCAAAAATATTACGAAGCGCTCGCGGCCGAGGAAAAAATGCTGATTACCCTGCGGGATGAGCTATACGGCGGTTCCTGGGACCGGATGCTCAAGGACCTGAATGATCGGTTGAAAGGACGCCCCTATATTTTTAAACTGGTTAACCGCATCAAAGATGATATCAAGCGAATTGAACGCCTGCGCGACTATGAAAATAAAAATGATATTAACCTGGCCGATTATATGCGGGGCGAGTAAAAATGAATAAAATAAAATTATTTTTCTGGCTGGTTCCGATATTATCTGGGCTGGGTTGTTCATCCAATCAACCGTTGTCTTCTCGGCCGACAGGTCCGGTCCGCGAAAATCAGCCGACCGAAGAGGCCAGAAATGAAGTTAATAAGCGAATTGAATATTATAAACAGGAAATCCGGAAAAACCTGCCGTTTAAAACGGTGCTCTGGGAAGCGGTTACCTCTGGCGCCACCCGCCTGACGTTATTAAATGATTTTCTTTATGTGGAAACAGGCCACCCCCGTTTATATGCCATCCGAACCGATACCGGTTTTTGTGAATGGCAACTCCATCTGGAGCATCCCCTTGATTTTCCGCCCTGCGTGGTGGACGGAATTCCGGAAGAAATCATCAGGTTAAAAACTGAAATTGATAAAAAACTACAGGAGATTATGGATGAGACGACGAAAAAAGGGCGGGATGAAGACCGGATTAGACGAATGAAACAGGAACGGGATAGTTTACGGGAATCTTTTAAGGCGAGCCGCCAGTATGATACGTTATATTTTATTGCCCGGGGAATGTTATACTGCGTTGACCGGTTTAGAAAAGATATTCTCTGGCGTGAGCAGTTGGATTTTGTCCCGGCCACCAGGCCATCAGCGACGCTGACTTCTGTTTTCATCGGAGCGCTGGATAAGCCCAGGGTTTATCAATTTGACGTCGGCCGGCGTTATGCCAAATACTGGTTCCGGTCCGGCGATACCGTTACCAGCCCGCCGCTTTACCATGACCCGATGGTTTACTTCACTTCCGATGATGGACGGGTTTATTGTTACGATAGCCTGGGCGGTGATAAAAAATGGGATTTTCCGACCGAGAAAGCGATTAAAACCGAACCGATGGTTGATGGTGATACATTATATGTGGGAAGCACCGATTTTGCTTTTTATGCGATTAATCGTCATACCGGTACGCTGGAATGGAAATTTGAAACAGGCAATCCGATTATTTCTAAATCTGCCTTTCAGCGAACTAAGATTGTTAATGATAATAATAGCTCTTTTGAACGCACGGTTTATTTTCGTCCCCAGAACGACGGCTTGCATTCTTTACAAATTAAAGATGTGGAAGGCCTGGATGCCCAGGGGATGAAAATTTTATTGCCCCGTCCGGAATTGAAATGGAATTTTAAAAACGGGAAAAGTTTTTTAATGAGTGGGCTGGAACGAACTTATGTGGTCGGACAGGATAACCAGACATTATATGCTTTAAATCCGGATAATGGTGAGGTGAAGAATCAATATTCGCTGGAATTATTTCCTTTCAGGGTGGTTGACCAGAACGCCCGGATTTTATATTTAGGCACCAAAGATGGTTATATTTTTGCAGTTCAGGAATCCAGGTCGGAATTTTAACCTGTCCCGATGTTATATCGGGGAATACGTAAACACGAAAATCCACAATATAGAGAATGAGAAAGGGCGAAACAGCCGAAAGCGTTTTTAAAATAATATTTAACCAAATTCATTTTTCGTTATTTCGTTATTTCGTGTTTTCGTGTTATTGCTTTTAAGCCAATATCTTTCCGGTAAAAAGCGCTTTCCCATGATATTTTTTTGACAGCATTGTAAGCCTTTTGCCTGGCCTGAGTCATATCTTCTCCCAACGCCGTAACACCTAACACCCGTCCGCCGGCCGTAACAATTTCTGAATTATTAAACACCGTTCCGGCATGAAAAATCATTACATCACTCGCCAAAGGCGGGACTTCATCCAATCCTTTAATCGGGAATCCGGTCCGGTAAGAACCGGGATAACCACCGGAAGCCATTACCACGCAGATGCTGGATTGAGGATGCCAATCCACCGGTGAATTAATTTTATCCAGTTTGTTTTCTGTCGCGGCTAAAAGCAGGGGAACCAAGTCACTTTTTAAACGCATCATTAATGGTTGGGTTTCCGGATCGCCGAACCGGACGTTAAATTCCAATGCCTTTGGACCGGTGGGCGTGAGGATTAAACCGGCATAGAGGACTCCCTGGTAAGGCCGGTTGGCTCGTTTCATCGCATGGACGGTGGGGACCAGGATTTCTTTAATAATTTGGTTCATTACTTCCTGAGTAAGAAAAGGAAGTGGCGAATAGGCGCCCATCCCGCCGGTATTAGGGCCCCGGTCGTTATCAAGCGCTTTTTTATGGTCCTGACAGGGTTCCAGGACCACAATGGTTTGTCCGTCCGTAATGCTGATGACCGAGACTTCTTCACCGGTCAGGAATTCTTCTATAACAATTTTATTGCCGGCCGGCCCGAAAACTTTTTTTTCCATTATTTCGCTGATCGTTTCGTCAGCGGTTTTAGCATCAGGGCAGATCACGACCCCCTTACCGGCGGCCAGGCCATCGGCTTTGATCACTATCGGATATGAGACTAAGGTTTTTAAATAATCACGGGTTGAGGTAACATCCTGAAATGTTTTATAACCGGCTGTCGGGATATTATTTTTTCTCAATAAATCCTTGCAGAAGACCTTACTGCCTTCCAGTTCGGCGGCTTCGGCGGTCGGTCCGAATATTTTCAAACGAGCGGTCCGGAATTCATTGACGATCCCCTGGACCAGCGGGGCTTCCGGACCAACGACCGTCAGGTCAATCTTTTCTTTTAAAGCAAAATTTAAAAGGGCCGGGATATCGGTTGCTTTAATATCAAGACATTCGGCCGATTGGCTGATGCCGGGATTCCCCGGGGCCGCATAAATTTTTTCCACCAGAGGCGATTGGGCGATTTTCCAGACCAGGGCATGCTCTCGGCCTCCGCTACCCACGACTAAAATTTTCATATTAATTTTAAGAGCCTCTAATAAAATGAGATTGCTTCGTCGCGGAGTTTATCCTGAACGAAGCCAAAGGGCTTCTCGCGATGACACTTCCGGTGGTTGTCATTGCGAGCGTGAGCGCCACCTATGGCGAGCCTCGCCTTTGGCGGGAAGCAATCTTATTAAACGATATATATTAAAATAGTCATTTTGTTAGAGGATCTAAATATAACATTCTAAAAACGAAAAGTCAAAAAAATGGATTTTTTAAATTGCTGATGGTATAATACAAATTTTACGAAAGAAAATTTATTATGCCTCGTTTAGACAGTGTTGATAAAAGTAAACCTAATCGGAATAAAATCGGGGCCAGGTTAGTCGTGGTAGCCCTGGGCGGTAATGCCTTGCTCCAGTCCGGAGAAAAAGGGACAATCCAGGAACAGGAGCGCCACGCCGTCCAAACCTGTCAATACCTTGTGCCACTTTTAAAAAATGATTATCATCTGGTCATTACCCACGGCAACGGGCCCCAGGTGGGGAATATTCTTTTGCAGAACGAAGAAGCGAGCAAAATTGTGCCGGCGATGCCGCTAGATGTTTGTGTCGCTGATTCCGAGGGAAGCATCGGATATATTCTCCAGCAGGCAATTTTAAATGAATTACGCCGTCACGATATCCGGCGTTATGTCGTTACGATGATTACGCAAGTAGTCGTTGATAAAAATGACCCGGCTTTTTCTAATCCCACCAAACCCATCGGTCCATTTTTTAATAAGGAAAAAGCCGAAGCGCTTAAACAGGAACGGCAATGGTGCCTGCTGGAAGATAGCGGCCGGGGTTATCGCCGAATCGTTCCTTCACCTAAACCGCTTAAAATTATCCAGCGTTTGATGATTAAAGAACTGGTGCGCAGCGGACATATTGTCATTGCCGTGGGCGGCGGGGGGATTCCCATCTGGAAAAATGCCGAAAACGATTACGAAGGGATTGAAGCGGTGATTGATAAAGACCTGGCTTCCAGTGTGCTGGCCCAGGAAATTAAAGCGGATTTATTCCTGATTCTCACCGCAGTTCCGCAGGTTTATCTGAATTACGGAAAACCGAACCGGAAACCGATTCCTAAAATGAGTCTGACCGAGGCGAAGAAATATCTGGCTGAAGGTCATTTTGCCGTCGGCAGTATGCAACCAAAGATAGAAGCCGCAGTTAGTTATCTGGAAAAAATTAACGGTAAAGTTCTTATTACCTCGGCGGAAAAATTGATGCCGGCGCTGGAAGGTAACGACGGGACATTGATTTATTCCGATGTTAAACGGAAAGTGGAAGAAGATAATTTGTTGATAGATTTCTAACCACAGATTACACGGATTTATGGCTGATGACACTGATTAAACCGGAAATTTCACACATTTAATCTGCGTTAATTAGTGATTAGATTAGTAATAATCTGTGTTAATCGGGCATTAGCAATCAGTGTCCGCCTGAGGCGGATTCGTCCTCTGGCGAATAATCAGTGGTTAAAGAAAGGATTGATGTTATGGCTATAAATTTTAAAGGTCGCTGTTTACTTTCGCTTAATGATTTAAGTTCTGATGAGGTCTTACTCCTTCTGGAAGGGGCGCGGGTTTGGAAACAGCAGTTTTATGCAGGTAATAAACCGCCGGTGCTCAAAGGCAAAACGCTGGGGATGATTTTCCAGAAACCCTCCACCCGGACCCGGGTATCTTTTGAAGTGGCGATGCATCAATTGGGAGGACAAGCGCTTTATTTAGGAGCGAATGACCTGCAACTTAAACGCGGAGAAACGATTGCCGACACAGCCCGCGTGCTTTCCCGTTATGTTGATGCCTTGATCGCCCGGGTTTATGCCCATCAGGATGTGGTAGATTTGGCTCAATACGCCACTATCCCGGTTATTAATGCCTTAAGCGATTACAGCCATCCCTGTCAGGGGCTGGCCGACTTATTTACGATTTTAGAAAAAAAGGGAACGTTTAAAGATATAAAAATTACTTATCTGGGCGATGGTAATAATGTGGTTCATTCGTTAATGTTCGGGATAGCCAAAGTGGGCGGGTATTTGTGCGTGGCTACGCCGAAGGGTTATGAACCAAATGCTCAAGTAGTGGCACTGGCCAATGCGGAGGCGCAAAAAACTAAGGCCCGGATTGAAATCGTAACCGACCCGATTAAAGCCGTGCGCGAGGCAGACGTTATTTATACGGATGTCTGGACCAGTATGGGGCAGGAGGCCGAGCACGATCAGCGGATTCAGATTTTTAAACCGTACCAGATCAATGCCCAATTAACGGCTCAGGCCAAGTCAGATGCGTTGATTATGCACTGTTTACCGGCCCACCGCGGCGAAGAGATTACGGACGAAGTAATTGATGGTCCTAATTCCATTGTCTGGGAACAGGCCGAAAACAGATTGCATCTTCAGAAGGCATTACTGGTGCAGTTGATGAGATAATTTATGTTTGAACCAAAAAAAATAGGTAATCTGGAGTTGAAGAACCGGTTGGTGCGTTCGGCCACGGCTGAACGGATGGTGGACCGCGATGGTGCGGTAACGGATGATCTGATAAAATTATATGAAACACTAAGCCGGGGTGGAATTGGTACAATTATTACCGGTCATTGTTTCGTTCGGGCCGACGGTCGTTCGGGCTGGTTGATGACCGGTATCCATCAGGACAGTCTCATTTCTGGTTTACAAAGATTAACCGGAATAGTTCATCGCTATGACGTTAAAATTTTTGCCCAGTTAAATCATACCGGCCGTTATGCGCCCGGCAGTATTATCGGGACAAATCCATTGGCGCCTTCGGTGAGTGAATCAGATCTTAAAGGAGTTTATCCCCCGAAAGAAATGACCGGTAAAGAGATTAAGGAATTAGTTCAGGCCTTTGCGCAGGCGGCGGTCCGGGCACGGGAATCCGGATTTGACGGCGTCCAGATTCACGCCGCCCACGGTTATCTGGTCAACCAGTTTCTTTCTCCTTATTTTAATAAGCGTAAAGATGAATGGGGCGGTTCATTAGAAAACAGGGCCAGATTATTATACGAAATTTTGACGGCCATTAAAAAAACGGTTGGCGCAGAATGGCCGGTCTGGGTAAAATTGAATTGTGAAGATTTTGTCGAAGGAGGATTTAGTTTATCTGAGAGTTTAACCGTCGCTGAAAAATTAGGTACTCTCCCCGCCTCTGGCGGGACAAGCGGAATTGATGCGATTGAAATCAGCGGCGGCGTCCAGTTCCAAACCGTGATTCAAACGGGGATTGACTGCCCGGATAAAGAGGCCTATTTTTTACCACAGGCGAGGGAATTTCGTAAAAAAATAACCAAACCGCTTCTACTGGTAGGTGGAATCAGAAGCCGTTCCGTCATAGAAATGATCTTAGGTGGCGAGGGAATCGATTTAGTTTCCCTGAGCCGGCCGTTAATCAAAGAGCCGGATTTTCCCCATAAGTTAAATAAGAAAACCGATGACCGGGCTACCTGCGTTTCCTGCAATGCTTGTCTGGGTAAAAGAAACGACCCGGTTCAGTGCCGGTTGGAAGAAAAAATAGTCGTTAAAAAAAGCGGTCAATAATCTAAATCGGTCATTCTATTCAGAATGTGGTTTACCGGTCACCACCTTACGGTGAGCCGCCGACGAGGTTGGTAAACGTCGGGCAGGTGCACTGAATACTGACCTGGCCGGTTTCCTTAGAATAGCCCCAGGTGCCGCTGTCTTGTACGATATCCCAGACGCCGATCGGAGTAACCTGTCTTGTTTTGGGATGGTTCGGCAGGGTTAATTCTGGGATTTCTGACATAAATTGAGGCGCAATATTTTCCAATCGTTCAGGGTAGCGTCCCTGTTCCAACTCATAACTAGCGACCGCCTGTTGTATTTGGTTCATAGCAACTGTTGAGGTTCGGACTATCTGAACGTTTTTGGCGATAATGAAATTGGGAAAGGCGATGGCCAAGATTATTCCGAATATGATTAAGACAAAGAGGCAACCTAATACAATAAGTGCGATAATTACCGCCCGCCATTTACTGACCGGTTTATTGCCCACATAGACTACCTTGGTGCCGAAAATATAATCATGAACCGCGCGTTTAGCCGGTGGAATGGCAGCCGGGATATATCCCAGTAGTAAAGTGCAAAAATTAATCCCGTAGCCAATCCAGCGCAAGAAAGCCCGGAAGAAACCGATTGGTTGACCGGACGTTTTGGTCACCCGGATATTAAGCAGACGTTTTCCGATGGTTTGTCCGTTATTTAAACTGTGGAATAAAGTGAAATAGACCAGGCCGGCTAATGATAAATAGGGACAAAGATACCAGATGGTCTGGGTATAATCTCCGGTTTGCGAAGTGCTGGTCCAGATGAAAATAATACTGATGACATTCCAGACAGTTTCATTACCGCTTAGTTTTGCCGCCAGGAGAATCAGTCCGATTACGATAAGTAAAATGTTTGAATCCACCAACATCGCCAGCCATCTGCGCCAGAATCCGGCCGGCTCACCGGGTTTAAGCATTTCAGAAAATGATGCGTTGCAAAATTGACAGGAAGTTGATTCATCAGTAACTTCTTTACCGCATTTATGGCAGATCATAAGTTTCTCCCTCCTACGGTTGGGCGCTTTTTAAAGTGCCGTCTTTTTATTATTACCTAACAGGCAATTATAATTTCAATATTTAGGTAGTTTCCAGAGTGGATTTCTTTCTTCTATATATTTAGCCGCTGATTTTTTACCGGCGATGCCGCCCAGCCGCGGAAAGGATAAATTTCTTAGTAATGGATAGGCCAGATGTTCGTTAAATATTGGTTTAAGCATTGTAAATTTAAGATACGAAACGGATTCATCCCGTCTTTTTTAATCTGGCTGAACGGCTCGTCTTCTTTTACGGTCAATTCCAATCCGCCGAATTTGCCTGCAAAAAGGTTATAAATCAATGCGCCGAGCATCGCCATAACGCCGTACATTATAACTAATACTATAGGATACACTACCGTTACTGCTATTCCCATAATCAGCATTTCTCTTTGCTTGGTCAATACGCCGATTAAAACAAATCCTATGCCTATCAAGAAGCAAAAGGCCGACGGAAGAATCGTCATATAAGTAGTTATCTTCAAAGCGTTCAAGACCCCGAATTTCTTTATCTCTATCTTTTTCATTTTAGATACTCCTCTCTTATTTTTACGAGTTATTTAAATGTTTACCCCGTTAGAAGTCTCTTGAATTATCTTTTATAAAAGGCGGCGAGCGGATTCGAACCGCTGAATCGCAGTTTTGCAGACTGCTCCCTTAACCACTTGGGTACGCCGCCGATATTATTCCGATTTGTTTCTAAAAAAATACGGCTCTGGGAACAGAGCCGTATTATTATGGCATTTTTATTGATGCTGTCAATCTTTTAATTAGCAGAGCCGCTTGTTAAATTAAGCGGTTTGACAGCAGCAACTGGTTTGGGTGCGGAATTTTTCAGTCCGAAACGCGATTTGGGGGTTTTGCCGAGTTTAATAATTTCTTTTTTGATTCGGGCCGGGGAGAGAGACGAAACGCTTTTTTTTCTGAGGTTTTTAATGGCCGTTTCGTCGAAAATGGTTTCGCCTAAATCATTGGCGCCTGTTTTTAAACTGCGCAGGGCATTTTCCAGTCCAAGTGAAAACCAGTTGGCTTGGATTGTATTAATCGTATTGCCAAAAAAAATACGGCTGATAGAAAGTAGGCGCAGAATGGCCTGTTCTTCCGGCAAGCGGCTTTCCCGATACCATTTAGAGGTGAGTTTATCCAGTACCGAAAAATCCACGGCCGATAAGGAGAAAGGAATCGGGCTAAACTGGTTAAACCCGCCGGTTTCACGCTGGATGTTTCTAATAATTTCCAGATGTTCACAGATGTGAATTTCGTCTTCCAGGTGACCGAACAGAATGGAAGCTACCGAATTAAGACCGATCCGGTGGGCGGTTTTTACAATATCCATCCATTCGGAAGTTCTGATTTTATCAGGGCAGATTTTTTTTCGTATTTTATCGTTTAAAATTTCCGTACCCAAGCCGCCCAGCGAATCCAGCCCGTATTCCTTAAATTTTTTGAGTACTTCATAAGTTGATTGCTTGGAACGTTTGGCGATAAAGAAAATTTCCATCGGTGAAAAAGCCTGGATATGGATGGCCGGAAATTGCCGGCGGATTTCCTGCAGCATATTAGTATAATAAGTAAAAGGCAATTCCGAATTTAACCCGCCGTAAATGCAGAGTTGCATCAGCGACGGGGTTTCGCTTATTTTTTTGATAACATGATCAATCGTCAGGGTGAATGCATCCGGTTGTTTTTTCTTCTTGTGGAAGGAGCAAACCCGGCAACTATACCGGCAGATATTGGTATAAGCCACATGGGCGCAATGGCTGTAAGTAACAACATTTTTATTGATTTTTTTGTTCAGATGGTCAGCCACCTCGTGAATTTCCTGGTGGTGCGTCTGATAATTCTGCATCAAAATGATGGCTTCAATGGAAGTTATTTCTTCGCCCCGGCCGGCGGCTTTTAAGATAATTTTAGGGTCCATTAGTAACTCCTTAAAACACCATAACAATATAATACGCTTATTCCGGTGGCCTCCGGAGTAGCCGAGAATTCTTTATCAAGATAACATTTTTTTTTAAAAAGTCAAGTGATTTTTTTGATTAAAATGCCTAAAAATTTATTTATAATGTTAACCTGTTCCGATGTTAATCTGAACTTTTTTGAGACTTTTTAGTAGAAGCGGTTTCATAAGGTATTTACAGATAATATCAATACCGCACGAATTCGGGGTAGGCAACGACCTTTACGGTCGTTGACAGGACTTATGAAACTACTTGTAGAAGTATCAACTTGTTATGAGTAAACTGCTTCCGCGCCCCGTCCCGCCTACGCCTAGGCGGGGTGGGACTCGCAATGACACTGACGTGGCGTAGTTATATTGTGTTATTTCCATTAGAAAGTGTCCTTATTTAGCGTATTTTAAGCGGTTAGGATTGAGGTTAACAAAGACACCGATGGCTTCTCTCTTCTGGGTCACTTTTTTCTTCCATTGCCGCTTTTTTCTTGCTACAATTCTCATATAAGGCCCTCCTTTTGTTTAAAATGGGTTGATATTTTAATACCACACCCCATTTTATGGGGGGCCTTACTGAATTTCAACTAATTTTAGCATACTCTCTCTTTTCCTTAACTAAA
>ERZ1292633.3952-Hain-H41-02um-R1-3952-length-14031-cov-4_pt1 | contig 14031 bp, 18 predicted proteins | sample MGYA00564406_ERZ1292633 | MGnify/ENA primary metagenome ERZ1292633 (study PRJEB36523, sample SAMEA6512639) | groundwater metagenome | collected 2019-01-08 | study: AquaDiva: Metagenomics assemblies of 32 groundwater samples
GTGTAGTTGGAGCTTTTATGAAGAATCTCTTGAATTTTTTCTCCTTAATATTAATTTTATTTATTGGAAGTTGTCTAGTTCAAACCTCAAATAATGGCTCTTCTAATCCATCTACTCCATTTACTCAATCTGCACCACAAAGTTCTCAATCTCCATATTCAAGTAGTTCTCCATATCAAAGTGCATTTCCAGTATCTTCAAATGCACCTTTTACACAAAGCTCTTCTTATTCTGCTCCATCTGTTTCACAAAGTGCAACTATAGTGGCTCATGTATATTTTCCTACAAACAGAAATCAATCTATTGAAGTTAAGTCTTTTAATAATGATTCACTTCTTTTTAAGCTTAGAGATTCTTTTGGAAATGTTTTTGTTTCTGAATTACAAAGAAATGACAATATTCAAGATGTGAAAGTATCAAACGTGGCTTTAGGTGAAACTACAATTACTTTAGCTATTAAACAGGATGGGCTAGAAAAAATTACTAATCAACAAAGTTTCTTAGTTTCTCCTACAACACAATCAATAATTTCTCCCATGGTATTAGAGCCAGAGGTAGTTTCTGCACTTCAGAATGTTACAAGTTTAGGCTCTGCATCTGTTACGGCAAGTATTACTTTTTCGGAAGGTGATGATCCAATATCATCTGGGGGAATATGTAGCTTGCCTATTGATAGAAACTCAATCATAAATACTCAACCTAACCATATCTATGTTGCTTTTGTTACTACAAATGATAATTCACAAGTTGATTCTATATCAATTAGAGCAAGTGATCTATCTAGTTATAATGATATAGAGCAATATCCTATAGCTTCTGTAAATATTCCTAATGGAAAGGCTGTTGTTTATAACTCAAGTTCTTATGGATTATTAAATTATATGATAAAAGTAAGAAATGATTGTAAGGGATATAATTTCAATGTTGTTGATTTTACTGTTTCCAACCAAATTGTAGATGACTCATTTGATTTTGATGAATTATATGAAAATTATGATAGTCTTTATAATACATCACTATTCAATAGTAAGTCTCTTAGAATTAAAAATTCCAACTCAGGTCTATCTTTGGAAATAGATGTAAATCCTCAACTAGTATCTGCTTGTTCTATTTTAGGTTCTGGAGTTGGATTTTTAGCTTCAGGTTCGCTTTCTGCTGCTTGTGATGGGTTATCATATGGTGGGTGTGTAGTTGCTAATCCAGCAATAATGATGGGGGGTACTGCTCTAGGTGCTACTGCTGGTGGAGCTGTTTGTTCTGCCATTCCAAATATTATATCTTTGAGTCAATTAGCATTAGAAAATGCTTTTCAAAACACTACGGCTAAAATTGATTCGGCTAGAATAAGACTTGAAGATACTGTTGGTTTTACCATTCGAGGTACTATTACTTTATATCAAGCATATACAGCATCTCAAACTAATATAGGAAATCCAACAAGAGCAAGATCTAATAGTTTCAGAGATCCATGCAAACCTAGTAATCAAATTGCACATCATATTATTGCATTTCTTTCCCAATTTGCATTACCGTCAAGACTTATTGTAAATAGCTGTGCAGAGCAACAAGGAAAATCGCTTGAAGATATTATTGATACATTTTCAAGTAATGGGGCTTGCCTTGATAAAGATAAACATGATGGTCTTCATAAGAAAAAAGAATATTATGATCCTATTAATAGTTGTATTAAAACTGCTAATAACAAAGGTGGTTGTCAGGCTGTTTATTCTATGATAAGTACAATAGGTACAATGTTAACTAAGGGCAATGTAAGAGATTTTAGAGACTTTGAATCTAAGGGCTGTGGTTATTAAAATAGTTATTTTATATGATACAAATAATATATTATGTTGATGTATGCAATAGGTAGTATAGGTAATACTTATCAGTCTCTTTTGCCAGTAAATCCAGATTTTGAATTAATCCAGCTTTTTGGTTTTATAATTGATGGAAAGAGTTTACATAATTCATGGGTTCCATTTCAAATGAAATTTGGTAGTAAAGCAAAACATATGAAGGTTGGTGATATTTTTTCTACTTATTATACAACAGGAAGCTTACCTATTTTTTCTAATAAATCTGTACAATTTTTATCTAATTTATTAGAACCTTATGGGGAATTATTACCAGTATATGCTTATGGAGAAGTCTACTATATTTATAATTGCACCACTTTAAAAAGTCTTAATGAAATTAAAGAAGAGAATTTTGGTGATATTTTCAAACTAACTTCTGCTCCATTTTATAATAAGGTTATTGTGTCTCAAAATTTTCTTGACATTATAAAAAAAAATAAGCTCAAAGGTTTTAATTTTGAAACCTTTGATACATCTATTGTTTATTAAAATAAATATTTTTTTATTCGTTTATAAAATGGTCGTTTTATGTAACTTTTTTTGTTATTCTCCTCTTATCACCTACTAAAAAAGTACTTACAATTATTATAATACATTTTTATTTTATGTCTGAGATTACTTTTTCCCATACTCATTTCTCCTTTTTTTAAAGAACATTATTTGCTCTTGAGTAGATACTCAAAGCTATTTGATGCTAAAAGAAGACGAAATTATTTCAAGTTATTTCTTAAATTATTTTCTATAAAGAAAAAAATATGAGATAATATTTTAATGTATTTATCTAAAGAAAAGAAATATGATCGATGCTTTAAAAATTATTACTGATCCTGTTTATAGTAATATAATTTTTTCAAAAGCTGAAGGGTTAGCGTTTACTGATATATTTTTTAATAGACTACATAATGTGAAGAGAATGGATTATATATTACAAATAATAGAAACAGTGAACTTGAACATGAAAAATAATATATAATATAGTAAAATTAGTATAAATCCTGTTTTTATAATTCTTTTATTAATCTACTTTTAATTCAGGATTCTAGTTCAGGCAATTTTTATCTCTCGAAGGTATTTTTAAATAGTAATTATTTTAAATGCAAGAAACAAATAAACCAAAGAATTTTGTAACTGAAATTCTCAAAAAATTAGCTCCTACAATTGGAGCTACTCTTTTAATAGAACCTGAATATGAGTATACGGGTTTAATAACTTTTTCTAACAAAAAAAAGGTATTTTATAGGAATACAAGATTTAATATTAATCCGTTAGGTTCAGTTGAGGTTTCAAAAGATAAAAATTATACAAATTTTTTTTTGAAACACTTCGGTTACAATATCACAGAAAACTCAACGTTTTTTAATGATAGCTTAAATGAGAAATTAGAAATAAAAAGAAATATAGATGATGGTTATATTTATGCAAAAAATCTTGGTTTTCCTGTTATTATTAAACCTAATAATCTTAGTCAAGGAGTGTTTGTAACAAAAGTTTTTAATAAGAAAGAATATTATCAAACAGCAAAAAAGATATTTAAAAAAACAAAAGTTCTTGTTGTAGAGAAATACTATGCAGGTAATGATTATAGAATTGTTGTTTTGGATGGTGAAGTTATTTCTGCTTATCAACGAGAAGCATTAACAATAACAGGTGATGGAAAGAATACAATATACGAGTTATTAGAAAAAAAACAGTTAGAATTTATCCATAAAGGTAGAGATACTATTATAGATTTTGAAGATTATAGGATAAAGTTAAAATTAAAAAGGTCTGGTTTTAGTTTTGATTCAGTAATAAAAATGAATGATACAATTCAATTGTTAGACAATGCAAATCTTTCAACAGGTGGTAATTCTTATGATTTTACAAACAAAATACACCCCGATTATTCTTCTTTGGCAATAAATATTTCTAAAGATATGGATTTAAGATTATGTGGTGTTGATATTATGACAAATGATTTATCTAAAGGATTATCAGACTATGTAGTTATTGAGATAAATAGTTCCCCAGGATTAGATAATTATGCCTCTTTAGGTGAAAAACAGGTAAAAATAGTAGAAGACTTATATTTAAAAATATTAAAATCATTAGAGAAATCATAATATGGAAAAATTAAATAAAGAAAGAGTTATAATTAAAATATTAAAAGAAATTTCAAAAGAATTAAATTTTGATATAGAATTTTTGAGTTATGATTGGATTGTTCGTATAAAAAATAAAGATATTATTAAACATATTGTAGGTTATGATTGGGAATTAAATTCTTCAACATCTCAACTTATTGCAAAAGATAAAAATGCCTGTTTTGAATTGCTAAATTTACAAAAAATTCCTTTGATAGAACATAGATTATTTTTGAATCCACAGTTTCAAAGTTATATAGGTGGTTTGGGAAATTGGTTGAAAATTATGGAATTTGTAGAGAAAAATAAATATCCTATTGTTTGTAAATCTAATGTTGGTACTGGTGGAAATGAAGTTTTTAGAGCAAACAATCAAGTTGAACTTGAATCTCAAATTCATTCTTTATTTTCAAAACATAGGAGTATTTGTTTAAGTCCTTTTTATAATATTAAAAATGAATATAGAATTATTATATTATGTGGTAAACCTGAACTTATTTATTCTAAGCAAAGACCTCATGTTATTGGCAATGGAACACAAACAATTTTAGAATTAATTAATACTACTTATCAAAATATTTCATGGAATGATTTTGATTTAACTTCAATTGATTTAAAAAGAATTATTGCATTAGGCGAATGTGTAGAATTAGGCTGGAAACATAATTTAGCTAAAGGTTCAAAAGCAATTATAGTAGAAGATTCTTCTCTAATAAATAAACTTGTTAATTTGGCTGTTTGTTCAGCAAAATTTATTAATATAAATTTTGCTTCTGTTGATATTGTTGAAACTGAAGATAGCTTTTTGGTAATGGAGATAAATTCTGGTATTATGATGGAAAGTTTTGCACAGCAGGACGAAAATAAATTTAAAATAGCAAAAAATATTTACAAAAAAGCTTTAGTTAAGATGATGGCATAATAATAAAAATGGTCTTATTACATATAAGACCATTTGATGAAAACTGTTACTCAGAACAAGTTTGTCTTGGATCAAAATTAAATTCTACAGGATGTTGATTTGGAAAGTTCTCAGGTGTTTCGTATTGCCACCTTACTAGTTCATTTTTATCTATTTCTGTAGAATTTCTTTTTTTAGAGTAAAAATTTTTTTCAATTTTCTTTGTTTTTTTAATCATTAACTTTACCTTCTATTTGTAATTTTGTCTTTTTATACTAAGTGTTTTCTTGAAATAAACAATTGATTTTAAAAGTTTGTTTGCTACTATTTTGGTGTATAATTTTTAGTATATATAAGTTTATGGTGGACTCTATGCTGACTCTAAAAGAATCACAGAAACATGAAGAACTTTTATCCTTAGATGTTGATTTTACTAAGAATGTTCTTACTCTTTTAAAGAAAGTTTCTATTTCAAGTATAGAAATTCTTCCTATTTTGGAAAAGAAAAAAGTACAAGAGAAAATAGGTGAATATCTCCAAAAAGAGTTGCAAGATAGCGATATTTCCATAACAAATCTAGAAGAACTTTCATCATATTTATTAGAATATTTTGGAGCGATTCAACATGTTCTTAATATTTGCCGTGATATTCGCAAAAAAATTGGTTATGATTCTCAATTACGACTTGCTTTAGATAGAGAAGATTCTGATTTTTCTAATTATGCTCATCCTGTCATTTATGTTAAAAAAGATAATATGTCCCGTGAGGCAAGAAAAATTATACGAGATCTACCTTCGGAGTTTTTAGAACCCCTTATTCAGTATGGAATAGCTTTTGGTTGCCGTCCTGATCGCTTAAAATAATAAAACATTATGAGTAAATTTGACTGGAATGACTTTATAGAAATGTCTCAATATATTGAGCAAAAAGATTACATGTCTGATATTTCTGAAGGAAAGCTTGTTGAAGCTTACCAAAGAACTATGGTTGTACAGCTTTACTATGCTGTTTTTAATATTTCTGTTGAAACTGGTAAAAAATTTTCAGACATTATGGAATCAGAAGATAATAAATTTATTCATGATCCTAAAACTGTACATGGTGCAATCCGTAGTTATTTTAGTAAGCTTTCTGGTCTTTTTTGCTCATATAAAGAGATATTTGGATCTTTTAATAGAATCCCTGAGCTTTTATCTTCACTACATGAATTAAGAAAAGATTGCCACTATAACGGAGATGTAAAAGATATTTATACTGTTTGTGAGGATGCCATAGACATTGCTCTTGAAGTAAAAGAATGTCTTGGAAAAATAAATATCTTTTTTGATAAAAAAGTACAATTATACAAAAATAATGGTAAATAAAAACCTTAGCTTGCTTAATATTGACAGTATATATTTTATAAGTATTATACTCTAGTAAGTATCATAGTGATATTTTCTAGTTCTTTCAAAAAGAACTAATAATATAATAGTGAGTTTTTGGAGGTATAGGAATGTCATACAGTGATTTTACTTTTAGTGTTTTAGAAGAAAAGTTTGGTGTTACAAAGGTGATTAATCCACTTTTTAAAGAATTAGAACTACAAGAACCAAGTGAACTTCTTAAATCAATTCTTGCAGACACAATTCTTTTCAGTCTTACAAGTGAGAAAGCAAAATCAGAGGCGATTATTTTTCCAATTTTAGCAGAATTGAAACGTAAAAATAAAGATAAAATATCTATCTTTTCAGGTGATACTTTAGATGCTGACGCTTCACAAGGATTAAATGGTGAGTGCGATTATGTTATCAGTAATAAGCCTAATCTTTTTGATATTGATAGCCCTATCATTACTGTGATCGAAGCAAAAAGATATAACTTTGCAAAAGGTATTCCTCAATGTATTGCCCAGATGCTAGGAAGCAAGATGTTTAATGAAAAGAAAAATCGTATTGTTACAAGCATCTATGGTTGTGTAACCAATGCGGACGAGTGGCATTTTCTAAGATTACAAGATACCGTGGTTACTATTGATACAAGGAAATATTATTTAGATAATGTTCCTGAAATACTTGGTGTATTCCAAACAATAGTGAATCAATCTATTTAAACTTTTAGAAATAAGTAAACCTTTCATAATTGAAAGGTTTTTTACTACTTTGTTTCTTAAAACGTAGGTTTCTTTTATATTCTCCTATTATTTCCTACGAAAAAAATATTTTATTATTCTCCATGAAGGAGTTTTAGAAATGCAATTACAGACTTATATACTTACTGCAAGTATTGATACAGGTAGTTATTATAATCGAACACCTATTACATTAGAAAAAATTGTTCAATCTATTTATCACTCACGAGTCGATGGTGATAGTGAAGTAAGATTTCAACTATTTGAGTTCATAGAAGAAAATCATAGAGGTACAGATATTACTTATACTCTTGATCAAATATTTCACTTAAAATAACTGTATGTTTGCTTTTTATGTTATGATTTTATTCAATATATTTCAATAACATTTTTGATTCAGAGGTTTTTATGAATCCTGTAGTTTCTTCAAATATAGGAAAAGAGTTTTTATTAGATAAAATTTCTATTGATAAAAAAATTATTCCTCAAAATATTACTTCTATAAGTAATATTGAACATGTAAACAATGATATTTTACCTGAAGATAAAAGCTCTATTGTAGATAAGAAAACTTTTTCTTTTACAAAAAAAGATCTTTCTTTTCAGATTTCAAAAAATACAGAAATAAAATCTACTCAATTATCTAAAGGGTTTCAACCTGTTCAATTAGCGAAAGGCATTTCTTATACAGAACAAAATAATCCAAAAGGTGATATTAGAATTGTTTCGGTTGCTCCTGCTCAATTAGGTAAAATAGGTGTTTTGTTTAAACGAGATGGTGAAAGAATTGATATAGATAAAGAGTTTAAAAGCGGTAAATACTTAGTGGTTACAAACGGAACTTTTTTTGGAGGTAGTTTTCCAGCTGGAGATATGAAAGGAACTGAACTTGGTAAAGTAGTTACTAATGATTACAAAAAGAAGCCTCAAACAAAAGGTCTTATTACTGATGGAGAAGATAGAATTGCCAAAAATAGTAATAGTAAAATACATTATGGCAAAATTTCTATTTCTGATGCCAACAAACGATATACATTTGCTATTAGCAAAGATGGTAAGGCAAGTATATTTCAAGGTGGTTTAGAAACTACGAAGCATGAAAATTATAGTGTTCATGATCAAAATAAATATAACATGGCTCTTGGTAGTGGTTTTCTTTTGTTTGATGCTCAACATAATGATGTAAAAAAAGCAAATGATCCTGAGTTACTTCTTAATATAGAATCAAATCCAAATTTTGAACGAACTACTCCTCGTTCAGCTGTTGGTATAAAACCTGATGGTTCTATTCTTTTAGTTCAGTTTGGTGAAGGTGCTGACAGAAAAATAAAAGGTTTTACTATTAATAATGTAGTAGATCACATGAAATCTCTTGGATGCAGTTCTGCCGTAATGTTTGATGGTGGTGGTGCTCCAACTATAAAAGCTATGGATAGTAATGGTAAAGGAATAGTAGATACCAAGCCTTATAATAAACCAGATGATTCTTACAAATCCAACATGTCCTTGATTGTTATTTCCAAATAATTTTAAAGTGAAAAATTATTTTCTTTTATTGCTATTCTTTTTTGTTATTTCTTCTTTTGCTGATGCAAAAGAGCCTTTTATTGATCCCAAAACAGAGCTACTAAGGAAAAACTGGAAGTATCTGAGCTATGATTTAAAAGATATTATAGAAACAGCGGAAGGTGCTAAATTAAAAAAGCCACAAGAATTTTTATCTGATAAAGGCAAACCTGATGATAAGGATCTTGAATACGTTTTTTCTTTGAAGAAAATTGTTTGTAGAGATATAGATATTTTCTCTGGTGGATTTCCTAATTTTTTATGGACTAAATATTTTCCAAATCTTGAAAATTTAGATCTTAGTTGTATTCCTATTGCATCACTCAAAGGGATTGCACATTCTGAAAAAATAAAATCACTTGGTTTAGGTAAGCTTAAACACCCAGAAGAGCTTCTTTTATTGAAGAAGTGTAAGAATTTAAAAAGCTTAAGGATAATTTTAGATAATAACTCAATAAAGTACCTAAAGGAGCTTACTTCACTTGAAGCGTTAACTATTGTTTATAGCCTTAATTTAACTACTATAAAACCTATTCTTAATCTGAACCTAAAGCATCTTTATTTAGGTGATAATAAAGTTTCTGATAAAGAGATTATTCTATTTAAAAAGCTTCATAAAAAATGTTTTGTTGAGTATTAATGACATTACTCATACAAAGCAACCTATTTAATGCATAACTACTTTAAACAGAAAGATAATTTATCTTCTTATCATAGATTTATAATGTAATTTTCTGTATTTGAAGAAAAAAACTTCTTATCACATATAATTACCTCAGGTTTTTTAATTGTTTTAGAATCTATTGTAAATTCTCTAAAAAGTATTTTTTGTATATCTATTTTAAATGAAGGATCAAATCCAAAATGTTCAATGTTGGATTTGATTTGAGCTTTCATATTTTCCCAAATAGTATTATTTTCCTTTATAATAATAATTTTTGAACTTGTTGGTATTCTTTCATTTAAAAAACAGCATACACCTACTGATGAATTAAAATTACTTCCAATACTAGCATATATTATTCCAAATATCCTACTTTCATCGTCTCCATCAAGTGATAAGAATAGAGAACCGAATTTTTCTTCTATCAAGCCTTTATATAAAGTTGTTTGTGAAGAAACTTCTGCAAAAAAATTATTACATTGTCTTATTATTCTAAAAGGTAGTTTCAATATTTCATATTTAGTATCAGTTCCAATATAATATAGGTAATAGTTACCTATCCATGAATCTAAAAAAAGGTTTTTTTCTATTTGTAGAATATATTTAGCGCCTGTTTTTTTGATAAATTTTTTACCCTTTTTTTCTATTGAAATTTCAGCGAGTCTACACAACTCATTATCTAGCAACTTGATAAATTCTGATTGTCTGTTTTTCATGTGTATTTTAAAAATATGTTCTAAATTATAATCACTAATAACTCCAAGGTTTTTTAAAAGATAACAAATAATTCCAATAAATTCCTTAGATATATTTTTTGAAGAGTCATTTTTTATAGTTGGTATAGACTCTCTAAAGAGTTCAATTTTAATGCTATAATTCTTTCCTGATAAGGAATATACTTTGAATGTTTCAGTCATTGTTTTCCACAAATATAATATTGTTTCTACTTCTATTGTTATAGAAATCCTGAGTTATTTCTTTCTTAGTAAATAAAAAAAAATTCCAAATATTTACAAACATCGTATTTTATTTTCCTAAAGCGATATTATATAACCTACTTCTATTGATATTTTTGGAGAGGAATATAGTATTAATGGGTAATGAGGAAAATAAAACTAAAGAAGAGGTTCATAGTTCAAATAATTTTGAAGTTCCTGATTTTATAGGACACATTTCAGATAAGACTTTAGATACTAACACTCTTAAAACTATGGAAGACATAGTAAAACAAGATGATGAAGAGGTTGTAGAAAATGAAATAAAATATCCTTATCCAACAACTGCTAAATGGATACAAGAAGCCCGAATTTCTAAAAAACTTACACAGCGAGCTTTTTCTAAAATATCAGGCATTAGTCACGGAACTATTTCTAATATTGAGATTTCAACTCATAAAGTAAGTGTTGATATTGCGATTACACTTTGTGAAGCATTAGATATAGACATATACGCGTTTTGTTCAAAGCTAGAAAATGAGTATATACAACAATCCATAGTGACCATAAAAGAATCTTTTAAAAATAAATTATTACAGTATGAGTTGAAAAAAAACGAAAAAAAGAATTAATATCCCTATGGTTTTTTTCAGAGAATAATAAATACTGCTTACTTTTTCCTAACTATTTAAGTTTTGTATATTTGCATTGCATATTATCATGCAATGCAAATATACTATTAATTATCTAATTATTATTAGTTTGGAGTTTTACCAATGAAACAAGAAAAAAAACGAGTATCAAAAAAAAATGTTTTTCCTTTATTAACTCTTTTTATTAGTGGCAGTATTATGCTTGGATGTAATAATAGCCAACTGACTTCACCAATAAAACAAGTTGATTCACAACAGATTGAAGCATCAAAAAGAGCTTCCGAAGTTTTAAAACTTCATGGAATATCTTTTGAAGATTTGAAAAACAAAGATGCTAAAGAAGCAGATAATTTTTTAAAAAAGAATGGGTTTTCTATGCTAGACCTTTATAAAGAATCAAACTCGATGAAAGGATTTAATACAAAATTTATATTTCCTTGGAAGAACCAATTTTGTGATGGTAAATGGTACAGTTGGTTTTGTATTTCTGATTGGTGGATGTTCAGTAGAATGGGCTGTAATGGACCATGTTCATAAAAATATGAGTACATTTGACTGTATATAACAGCAAAAAATATTCTAATTTGTATAAATTAGAATATTTTTTTACTTTACTTGTAAAACATTTCTGTTTAGCAAAGAGTATTTATATATAAAATAACAAATTAACATTTCTTATATTTAAAAAATAGCTAAAAAGAGTTAATATATAGTATAAAGATTATGTTACATAAAAATAATCTTCTTTTATTCTAATTACTTGTATAATCTAAATAAAGAAGAAGATAGAGAATATAGTCACTTCTTAATAGTTTTCCATTATCATAGAGTGAAACTATTGATTTAATTGTATAGTTACTAGAAGTTCTTAGTTTATCAATATCATCTTTTGATATGTACTTAAGTAGTTCACTGGTTGCTAAAAATGGAGGTATTATTGAAGTATCACTTTCTACGTCAGGTAAACCCATAAAATATTGACTATTAGAAAATCTTAAAACCATTTTATGATTATTTGCTATACCTTGGTAATAGATTGTTAGAGTATGATTATAGTCATCTGAATAACATTCTGAATCAGAGTAACTAGACATTGGATGTGCAATTAATAATATTCCAGTAGCTTCTCTTTTTAGAAAATCACATTTTGAGTATGCCAAAGATGGTAATGTGATTATTAGTGATATTATTGATGATAGAATTATTTTTTTTATCATAATTACCTTAACCGTGAATTTTTTTCATTAATATTTTCCAAACAATAAATAGAATGACAAATATCCAAAACCCATAAATTATGAGATAGCCGATATGTCCATTTTTATCTTCCAGCATGTGCATAATATAGTTCATGATTAAATCTTCTTTATTTTTTTAGAATCACATTTTATACATTGAACACTTAGAATATTGTGTTTGACACACTTAGTGCATAGAACCGTTCCGCAGTCTATGCAACGCCACATTAACCTACTTTCAGAAAGCCAACCTCCAGTGTTAGCATAACCGCAAAATTGACAGGGTAATTTAGATGTCATTGTTTATTACCATCCTTTTGAACCCCAATTAGAACCTTTATCAACTCCACAATATCTTTGTAGTGCTATTTGATAGTCTTCTTCTGAATAGCTTGTTTCTTGAGTAAAGTTTAGCTTACTGTCAAAGTGTCCTACTTGTTTTTTTGAATTATTATCCCAAACTTGTTTTTTGCCATTAGTTAGGTTTTCGATTCTAAATATTTTTCTATTTATAGCTGTATGAATGTCATGAATGCTGATGTATTCCATAGTGTTAAACCTTTTGTACTAATCAATATAACCAACACAAGTATAGTTATTACTTCCACATCTAGGGCATCCACCAGAACCAGACCAGCAACCACTCCCATTAAAAACACCAGAAGAATGACCTTCAAATGGACAATCTTTGCAAATCCATATTTTTGCTCCTGATTCAGTACTTCCGCATCTAGGACAACATCTATATCCCATTGACTTACTCCTTTTATATTTTTAAGTAACATAATCTTTATTACGTTACATAAGATTTACATTGTTTAACATATATTATATACTTGCAAAGGTGATGAAATTCTTACCAAAAAAATAACAAATTACATGGTATTTTCATAAAAAGGTATGCAAAAAAATTTATGTTAGAAATTTTTATCTAAACTCCAAAAATGGAAGAAGAAAACTTAGAACAGCTTGAAATGGTAAAAAATGAAATAACTTATTCTAAAGATAATTTTTTATCATTCCAAAAAGAAGAATTTCAAAAAAAAACTTTCCTTGATGTTCTTAACAATGAATTTCTTATACAATTTCCTTCTCATGAAACAAAATCTGCTTATAAAAGAGATATATCTCATTTTTTTTTTCAATTAAATGTAGTCTATCTTTCAGATTTAGCTTTTATTCATTTCTCAGACGTTTCAAAGGCAGTCACCGAATATATATACTCTTTTAAAAAAACACCTGATAAAAACCCCAATAGGATCTTAAATCCCAAGACTATAAACAGAAAAGCCTATTCTTTGTCGTCTTTTTTTAATTTTTTAGTAGATACTTATGATTATGCAAAGAATCCTGTTGCTAAATTTAAACCAGAACAAGCAAACAAGACAAGTAATACCCAAAGCCTTTCCAGAGGTGAAATACAAGAAATTCTTAGCTGTCTTAAACAAAACTACAAAACAAGCAAAAGAAACTACAGAAACTATTTATTAGTTAGTTTTATGTTTGTATTTGCACTTAGAAGAAATGAAGTAGCTAATTTACAATGGCAAGATATTTATTTTAATGCAGAAAAACCATATCTTGAAGTGTATCAAAAAGGAAGAAGTCTTAAACAACTTCCCCTCCCTGCCCCATTACAGAGTTTATTATTAGAATTTAAAGAAAATTTTGCTTCAGATACTTCCTATATTTTTACGCCTATTATTAATAATTCTACCAAAGATACCTTAAAACCACTCTCTAACACTCAAATAAATAGAATTGTTTCTGATATAGTTAAAGAGATTATCCCTGACAAGAATATAACTCCTCATTCTTTTAGAAAAACATTTATTGAAATAGCGTTATCAAATAATGTTTCTTTAGTCGATATAATGAATGGTACAGGTCATTCTTCAGTAGAAATGGTTAAATATTATGATAGTAGAAGTAATTTAGATAATAATGCTGTAAATGTTGTTTATATTGGTATTCTTTAATTTAT
>ERZ1292633.1373-Hain-H41-02um-R1-1373-length-26385-cov-5_pt1 | contig 14025 bp, 12 predicted proteins | sample MGYA00564406_ERZ1292633 | MGnify/ENA primary metagenome ERZ1292633 (study PRJEB36523, sample SAMEA6512639) | groundwater metagenome | collected 2019-01-08 | study: AquaDiva: Metagenomics assemblies of 32 groundwater samples
GCGCGCTGAACGCCGAGCTGGTGCAGAAGATCAACGAACTCCAGCAGCTCCTGAGTCAGATCAAGGACCAGTCGCTCCTTCGCGCGATGCAGCGGCTGCAGGAGGCGCTCCGGAGCATGCAGCCGCAGGACGTCGAACGCGCCATGCAGAACTTCAAGGTGACGCAGGACGACGCGGTGAAGAACATCCAGCGAACGATTGAACTCTTGAAGCAGATTCGGATGGAAGAACGGATGGAGGCGGCCTCCGAACGGGCTGCCGAGATGGAGCGGCGCCAGATCGCGCTGAACGACTCGCTCGCCCGCGCCAGGACGCCCGAGGAGGCGAAGGCGCTTGCCGAGGCGCAGAAGCAGCTGGAGAAGATGGCGGCCGAGCAGAAGGCGGCGATGGACTCGCTGGCGAAGGACCTCCGTCCCATGGACCAGGAGGCCGCTCGGCAGGCCGAGGAGCTGAGCCAGGAGATGGGTCCCCAGGAAATGCAGCAGGCGATGCAGCAGGCCGAGAGTTCCATGAGCCAAGGCGAGCGCCAGGAAGCGCGGGAAAAGACTCAGGCGGTCAAGAAACGCCTGCAGCAGGCCCGGAAGAAGACGGACGAGATGCGCGAGGGATTTCGGGAGCGGAAGAAGAACCAGCTCGCGAAGGAGATGGAGGAGGCCGCGCAGGATCTCCTGGATATTGCGGCGATGCAGCAGGGGATGCTGAGCGACGACGAGAGTTCGGTGGACGACCGGGCGGAAAAGCAGAAGGGGTTGGAGGAGACGACGCAGAGCGCGGCGAAACGGGTGGCCGACATCTCGAAGCAGACTCTGTTCCTCACGCCCGACGTCGCGCAGTCGCTGGGACGCGCGCTGCAGAACCAGGAGAGCGCCGTTGGCCGCTACTCCCAGCAGGATCTCCTGGGCGGTTTGATGGGAACCAAGGAGTCGAGCATCGCGCTGAACCAGGCGGCGACAGGACTCCTCAAGTCGAAGGAGTCGATGCAGGGGGCGAAGTCGTCGACCGGAATGTCGGAGGCGATGCAGCAATTGCAATCACTGGCGGGTCAGCAGCAAGGGCTGAATGAGGAGACGATGGGAATGATGCCGGGGCAGGGCACGCCCGGCGGCATGGACGGGCGCCTGATGCCGGGCGACGGAGAGTCGCTATCTCGCATGGCGGCCGAACAGGAAGCGATTCGCCGCGGCCTGGAAGGCGCGATGGCGAAGATGGGACAGGGGAGCGGCAAGCCGCTTGGCAACATGGGCGACCTCGCGGAAGAGATGAAGGGCGTGGAGCAGGACCTCCGCGCCGGGCGCCTGGATCAGAACACGGTGAACAAGCAGCAGCGGATCCTGAGCCGGCTCCTCGACGCGCCGCGAAGCGTGGAGAAGCGGGACTACTCGAAGAAGCGGATGTCGCGGCCCGGCGTGGACGTGGTCCGTTCCTCGCCGGGGGCACTGTCACCGGAGTTGCTGAAGTCGCGCCCCTCGCTGGCTTCGCTCTTGGCGAAGGGGAGCCGCGATCCGGTGACGCCGAAGTACCGCGCTCTGGTGGATGAGTATCTGGAATCGCTGATGAAGCAGGGCGGTCGATGAGGGGCGCGCGTGCGGTATTGATCGCGCTGTTGGTACTGCTTGCCGCGGCCGCTTCGTGGGTCGGTGGCGCGGGCCCGGCTTCGGCGGCGCCGCAACCGAAGAAGGAAGGGCCGCCTCCGCCACAGTCTGGCGTGGTCGCGGTTCCGCTGGGAGGGGAGTTCCAGGAGGATGAGACCGACTCCATCTTGAGAGGCCTCCCCCGCACTTACCAGGCCCTGGTCCGCCGCTTTGGCAGCATGTCGCCCGCCGATTCGATGGGCGAGGGGGCCTACCGCTGGGCCGACGCGGCATTCACGGCCGGAAAGTTCGACGAGGCCGCGAAAGGGTACCTGGATTTCGCGCGCCGCTACCCGCGGAATCTCAAGGTGAACGACGCCCTCTCGGCCACGCTCCTCATCAAGGAGGCGCGCGACTTCGAGGACCAGCCACTCCTTCTCTATGCGCGGGGGCGCGCGCTCCGAGTGGAGGCGAACCTGGACTCGGCGGCGACCCTTCTGACGGCCGCGGCGGAGCGCTTTCCCGGCGCCAAGGTTCGCCACCACGTCCATCTGATGCTGGCCGAGATCGCGCACGGCCGCGGCGATCACGCGGCGGCGCTCCGCTGGGCGGTCGCCGGCGCCGACACGGCTCGCGCGAACCGCCTTGCCCCCTTCGCGCTTCGCCTCGCCGCCGAATCGTCGATGGCTCTCGGCGAGCCGCCGCAAAAGGCGCTCGCCTTCTACAAGGTGATCCTGGAGCGATATCCGCGTTCGCCGGTCACGCCGGAGGCGCGCTCGCGCACGCTCGAGATCCGAAAGAGGATGCCGCAGTGAGGCGCGCCTCGCGAGCAGCCGTGGCCTTGCTTTTCGGCGCCTTGATGGCCGTGTGGCCCGCGGCGTCGTTCGCTCGCGTGCTGGTCCCGATGGACGCGGGGCAGGCGGATCACCTTCGTGCCTACGGGCTGGTCTACTGGGCGCTGGAACGCGGGGTGCATGGCGAGTGGCTCCTCAACTACCGTGGCGGCGCGTTCCTCCTTCCCGACCTGGCCTCGCTTCCCGAGGAAGCGCTGATCCGCGGCGTGACGATCGAATCCGTGAACGACGCCGACGTGGCGAAGATCCAGGCCGAGATCGCCGACAACAACATGGAGACGATCAAGCTGGAGACGGCGCCGCGCGTGGCGGTCTACGTGCCGCCCAGCGCGCCGCCCTGGGACGACGCGGTGCAGCTGGCGCTGGAGTACGCGCAGATTCCCTACACGAAGCTCTGGGACGCCGAGGTGATGGACGGAAAGCTGGCCGACTACGACTGGCTTCACCTTCATCACGAGGACTTCACGGGACAGTATGGAAAGTTCTACGCGGCCTTCGCTTCGGCCGACTGGTATCAGCGCCAGGTCGCCGAGAACCAGGGCGTCGCCCGGCGCTATGGCTTCGCCAAGGTGTCCGACCTCAAGAAGTCGGTGGCGCAGACGATCAAGGCATATGTGGCGCAGGGTGGCTTCCTGTTCGCCATGTGCTCGGGGACCGACACGTTCGACATCGCCCTGGCCGCGGGGAGGACCGACATCGTGGCGAAGGAGTACGACGGCGACGGCGTCGACCCTCGCGCGGCGTCGAAGCTAGACTTCACCGAGACGATGGCGTTCCAGAATTTCGAACTGGAGACGAACCCGCTCGTCTACGAGTACTCGAACATCGACACGACCCCCAAGGCTACCGTCCGCGGCCAGTTCGGCGACTCGTTCACTTTGTTCGACTTCTCGGCGAAGCAGGATCCCGTGCCGACGATGCTGGTGCAGGACCACGCGGCGACCATCAAGGGCTTCCTGGGGCAGACGACCGGATTCGAGAAGTCGATGCTGAAGCCGGGCGTGACGGTTCTGGCGGAGACGCCGGGGCAGGACGACGTGAAGTACATCCACGGGCACTTCGGGAAGGGGACCTTCACGTTCTACGGCGGTCACGACCCCGAGGACTATCAGCACGCCGTCGGCGATCCGGCGACCGATCTCTCGCTCCACAAGAACTCGCCGGGGTACCGGCTGATCCTGAACAATGTGCTCTTCCCGGCCGCGGAGAAGAAGGAGAAGAAGACGTAGCGCGTTGTTCCTTAGCTTGCTTCGTGCGGTAACTCATCTTCTGGCTGTTCCCCACTCCCCGTATCACGCATACGCGTAAGGCCGAAACCCGCGGCGTTCTGCTTCTATCGGAGAGCTTTGGCGGGCGAGCAGCTCTCCGAAGAAATCGCTTGAGCGTCCGGGCGACTCCGCCGATAATAGTACGTAACGTACAAAGCGTACGCAAAGTCCCCGAACGAGAGAGTGGATGCCCATGACTTCAACGATTTCCCGGGCGCGAAAAGCACGCGAACCCGCGAAGCCAAAGTCGACGAGGATGACGGGGAAGACGATTGAAGTGAAAGCGACGGCGACGCGAGTGCGGTCGGAGTTCTCGGAGTGGGTGAATGCCGTTCGCTACGGCAATCGATGGCTCGTACTGCTTCGGCATGGCAAACCGGTGGTTGCCATGATCTCCGTGGAGGATCTCGCCGTCCTTCGAAAGCTGGAGGACAAGCTGGACCTCGCGGCAGCTCGGGAAGCACTGAAGGAGACCGGTGAAGTACCTTGGAGCAAAGTAAAGGCGAGGCTTGGACTCTGAGAGAGACCGCTACTCCGTATCCTTCAAACCATCAGCGCAGAAGGCGCTCGCCGGGTTATCGAAGAAGGACCAGCGGTTGGTTGCGCGACGGGTGGACTCATTGGCCCTGGACCCCAGGCCGAGCGGTGTCGAGAAGCTGAAGGGGGGTGGGGACCTTCACAGGGTCCGATCTGGAAACTACAGAATCGTCTACCAAATCAGGGATCGAGTCCTCACGGTCCTGGTCGTTGCGATTGGGCACCGGAGGGACGTATACGACCTCCTGGATTTCTGAGCGCCCGAGCAAGTCACACCGATCGATTTAGTGCTATCCTCCGCCACCATGCTCACCCCCGGCTCCACCATCGGCCCCTACCGCATCGACCGTGAAATCGGCCGTGGCGGGATGGGCGTCATCTTTCTCGCCCAGGACACGCGACTCGGGCGCGCGGCGGCCATCAAGGCGCTGCCGGAGGATGTTGCCGCCGACCCGGAGCGGATGGCGCGCTTCGAGCGGGAGGCGAAGGCGCTCGCGTCGCTCACGCATCCGAACGTGGCCGGCATCTACGGGCTCGAGGAGAGCGAAGGGCGGAAATACCTCGCGCTCGAGTACGTGGAAGGCGAGTCGCTGGCCGAGCGCCTTCAGCGCGGGCCGCTTTCGCCAATCGACACGATCGAGTTGGGACTTCAGATCGCGGCAGGGATCGAGGCGGCCCACGAGGCCGGGATCATCCATCGTGATCTGAAGCCGGCGAACATCGTCATCACGACCGCGGATCAGGCGAAGGTGCTCGACTTCGGCTTGGCGAAGGGGAAAGTCACCGAGGGGCCAAGCGCCGCAAGCCCCACGAGCGCGACGAGCCCCACAGCCCACTCGCCCACGCTACTCCACTCCCCGACGATGCAGACACCCGCCACGATGCCCGGCGTGATTCTCGGCACGGCGGCATACCTCTCCCCGGAGCAGGCGCGCGGCAAGGTGGTCGACCGCCGCACCGACATCTGGTCGTTCGGCTGCGTCCTCTGGGAGTGCCTCACGGGAAAACTGACCTTTGACGGCGAGACCGTCTCCGACACGATCGCGAAGATTCTGGAGCGCGACGTGAACTGGAGCGAACTCCCTCCCGCCACGCCTGCGGCGCTTCGTGCGCTTTTGGCGCGCTGCCTGGAGAAGGATCCGAAGCGGCGCCTGCGCGACATCGGCGACGCACGGCTGGCGCTGGAGGAATTGAAGGCTGGTCGCTCCTCGGCGGCGTTGGCGGCGGCGGGAATATCCTCGGGAGGCAACACGGCAGGAGCGATCCATGACCCGGCCGCGGTGAAGGCGGCGGCGCGGACAGCCAAGCGGCAGCGAAATCTCATCGCCGCGGGTGCCTTCCTGCTCGGCGCCGTGCTCTCCGTGGCCGTCTGGAACATGCTGCATCTCGGCGGCGGCAAATCCGGCGAGGCCGCGGGTGGACTCGCGCACCTCGGCGTCTCCATTCCGAGCGCACTCGTGTCGCAGGGATTTCAGATCACGAACGATGGGCAGACTTTCCTGCTGCGGGCGGTTCCGCGCGCGCCTGCGCCGGGTCAGGAGCCGATCCCGATGATCTATGTCCGCCGCTTGGAGGGGGACACGTTCGAGCCGTTGGCCGGAACCGAGAGAGTAACCTCCTTCAGGCCCTACCCCAACGGCAAGTGGCTGTTATTTCTCAAGCCGATCTCGGAACGGTCGTCGGACCTCAAGCTCATGAAAGCGCCGCTCGATGGAAGCGCGCCTGCCTCGGAACTGGGACGGTGGGATCGGTCTTGGACAGGAAGTGGCGTGGTACTCGAATCGGGCGACGTGCTCGTCCCCGTCGATCGCGGGGAGGAATACGTGCGTATCCCGGCGGCCGGGGGCTCGCCTTCGCCACCGCGCAAGCTCGGGCTCACGGGCACCGCGAGCGGCGTTTTCTTCGTAGAGGGCCTGCCTGGCGATCGCGGCGTACTCCTGGGGACGAGCAGCTACGCCGGCAACGTCTACTCGCAGGAGATCGCCGTGCTCGACTTGAAATCCGGGAAAGCGAAGATGCTCCTCAGCGACGCGGGGTCACCCCGGTACGCCACGACGGGGCATCTGCTCTTCTCGCGTCAATCGACCCTCTTCGCGGTTCCGTTCGACCTCGGGAACCTCGAGGTGAAGGGCTCCCCGGTGGCGGTCCTGGAAGGGCTACAGATCGCCGCGGCGTGGTCGCACGGTTCCTTCGATGTCACGGAGAACGGCACGCTCCTCTATCCCCCCGGGGGATTCACGGGTAAGGACCGCCGGCTCGTCATGCTGGACGCCGAAGGGCGGAGCACGGACTGGTCGAGCGAGCGGCTTCCGTTCGAGGTAGGCGCCATCGCCTCACCCGACGGCCTGAAGGCCGGGTCCGTCGTCGCGACGGCATCGGGCATCTATGAAATCTGGATCTCCGAGCGAGACGGGAGCGCCGCGCGCCGTTTCATCTCGCGGGAGGGGGCCGACTGCTTCTCAGTCGTGTGGTCTCCAGATGGAGCCACGATCGCCTACGGCCAGACCGCGAGCTCGGAAGAGGACGGCATTTACGCGATGAGCGCGGACGGCACGGGCCCCCCCCGGCTTCTCGCCAAGTTTCCCGCCGATGTGAATTTCATCCCGACCTGCTGGACGCCCGACGGTACGCGGCTTCTTTTCACCCAGGCGAGAGGCGCCCGGTTCAAGGTGCTCTCGGTCGCGACCACCGGGCCCCCGACCTCGGCTGCCGCCGCAGAATCGCTCTTCGCGGGAGAATCGGGAAATCACGCCAACGCTGTTCTCTCCCCCGACAGCCGCCTCATTGCCTATCAATCGGACGAGAGCGGGCAATTCCAGAACTACGTCCGCGCCTGGAACGGAACCGCGGCAGTAGGGGAGGGCATTCCCGTCGGCAAGTCCGGCTCCTTCTGGATCATGTGGAGCCGTGACGGACGGAAGCTCTTGTTCCTGAACGAGGCGCGGAAGTTCGTGCAGGTGGAAATCTTGACGCAGCCACGGTTGGCGGCGTCCGCACCTCGCGTACTCTGGAGCGAGCGCGACGCGAAGACCATCGGCGACTACATGTCCGTGCTCCCCGACGGCCGGGTGTTGGCGGTCCGGAAGGGAGAGACCGAGGACGACGTGAACCGCTTCGATCTGGTCCTCGGATTCCCCAAACTCCTGCAGCAGCGTCTCCGCCAGGCCGGCGGGAAGTAGACAAAGAGGGCCCTCGGCCCCACTTGCCGCGCCCGGCCCGCCGGGGCTACACTCCGACCCCTATGGTACTTGCCGACTTGATTCGCCCCGGCTTCGCCGGGCCGCCAGCCGTATCGTCCCCGGGTGCCGGCGCCGCCAAGACGTCTCGCGTCGGCGCGTTTGCCTATGACCTCACGCTGATCCTCACCGGGAGCGCGCTCATCGCCCTCTCGGCCCAAGTTGCGATTCCCTTGCCGTTCTCCCCGGTCCCCGTGACGGGGCAGACGTTCGCGGTGCTCCTGGTCGCCTCGCTTCTGGGGCGCGTCCGTGGGACCGCGGCCGTCCTTGCCTACCTCGCCGAGGGCGCCGCGGGACTTCCGGTCTTCGCCGGCGCCGCCGCGGGTCCGGCGAAACTCCTTGGCCCCACGGGCGGCTATCTCGCGGGCTTCACGCTCGGCGCCTACGTCTGCGGATGGCTCGCGGAGCGGGGATGGGATCGCACGCCGCTCAAGACGACCGTCAGCATGATCATCGGCAACATCGCCATCTTCGCGCTCGCCCTTCCGTGGCTGGCGCGCTTCGTCGGCGCTTCGAACGTCTGGGCGCTCGGCTTCTGGCCTTTCATTCCGGGCGACATCGTCAAAATCGGCCTCGCCGCGGCGCTCCTCCCTCTGGGGTGGAAGGCGCTCGGCGCACGGGGGCGTTAGCCATGTACGATCCGACTCACGAGTATTCGCAGAACGTCCTCGTCACCGGCGCTACCGGCATGATCGGCCGCGCGGTCTGCCGCGATCTTGTCGTGAACGGGTATCGCGTGCATGGCCTCGTCCGCGACGACGTCGCGCGCGCGCGTCTGGAGTACGCGGTGATGGGAATTCTCGGCGACATCCGGAAGCCCGAGGCGTGGGAAAACGCCATCCGCAAGGTCGACGCGGTCATCCACCTCGCGCTTCCCGCCGACTTCTCCACCGGCAAGATCGAGGCCGCCGACGCCGAGAAGCACGCCGCGACGATGGCCGAGGTGCTCCAGAAGTTCGGAGACATCTGCCGGCGGAACAAGAAGAAGTTCATCCACACGTTTGGGTCGCTGATGTACGAGCCCGATGCCGACGGATGGGTCCGCGAGAACTCGCCCCTCTCCTCCGGCCGCGGCTACGGCATTCGCCACCGCGTCGCCTTTCCGGTGCTCCAGGAGTTGCGGAAGAAGGGCCTGAAGGCGATTTCGGTGAACCCGTCGTTCCTCTACGGACTCGGCGGCTGGTTCGAGGGAGGCGTGCTCCGTCCCATGAGCCAGGGGCACTCGATGATCCTGGGCGACGGCACGCAGACGATGCACTACGTCGCCGCCAGCGACGCGGCGGCGGCCTATCGCCTTGCGCTCCAGCACGGCATCGACGGCGAGGACTACCTGATCGCGGACGACAAGCCGTCGACGATCGGTGAATGCACGCGGCTCGTGGCGAAGGAGATGGGCGCTCCCGCGCCGACCTCCATGCCCGAAGAGGAAGCGATCGCCATGCTCGGCGCCTGGGCGTACGAGGCCTACACCGTCTGCCCGAAGGTCGACTCCACCAAAGCGCGCGAGCATCTCGGCTGGACGCCGAAATACCGAACGATCCAGGACGGGATTCCGCTCGTCGTGCGCGAGTTCAAGAAGGTGCTGGCGCGCCCAGCGATCGACTACGAAGCCGAGGCGCGCGAACGCTTCCGCCGCCCGGCGCCGCTGTGACCGGGAGCCGTCGCCTCCGGTGATGCGCCGCGCGTACGTTTTCGTCGCGCTCTTCGTCCTCTGTTTCGCGCTGGCCGCCGCGCCGCGCCCGGCGCTCGCCGCCGGCGCCACGCTCATCACCGCCGATCGCCTCTTCGACGGGCAGACCCTTCGCGAAGGACCGGTGCAGGTCCTCGTGGAAGAGGGGAAGATCACCGCGATCTCGGTCGCCGGGGCGCACGGACTGGCCAGGATCGACGCGGGCCCGAACGCCGAACGGATTGAACTCTCCGGCTGCACGCTCCTCCCCGGATTCATCGACGCGCACACGCACCTGACCTACCTCTGGAGCGACACGACCCGCGCGCCGAACTATCTGAACGACTACCTCGGCTCGCCTATCGTCGTCGCCTTCGAGGCGGCGCGAAACGCGGAAAAGACGCTCCTCGCCGGCTTCACGACCGTGAGGCAGATGGGAGCGAGCGACAACGTGGATCTGGCCCTTGGCCAAGCGATCGCGCGCGGACTGACGCGTGGCCCGCGCCTGGTCACGGCCGGCGCCATCTATCCACCTTTTCCCGGTCGCCCCGACATCCAATGGCCTCCCGACGGCAGTGCCGCGACGCGCGAGGAGATCGTGAAGAAGTCGCGCGACTACCTCGGCCAGGGACACGGTTGGGTGAAGATCTACGAGACAGGCGGCACCTACGACGACACGACCGGCACACCCTTCTACACCGCGGAGGAACTTGGCGCCGCCGTCGAAGCGGCGAGCCCGCGAGGCTGGGTGGCGGCGCACTGCATGGGGCTCGAGGGCGCGCGCCGGGCCACGCAGGCGGGAGTTCGCTCTATCGAGCACGGCTCGCGCCTCGATCGCGCCACCGTGCGGGAGATGGCCCGGAAGGGAATCTACCTCGACCCGACGCTCTTCCATCTCGAGTGGTACACGGACAACGGCGCCGCGCTGGAGTACGGCCCCGGATACCGGGAGCGTCTCGCCGCGCTCCAGAAGGAGCAGTTCGCCTCGGTGAAACTGGCGCGCGAGGCGGGCGTGAAGATCGCCTGTGGCTCCGACGCCGTCTACAGCATGCACGGCCAGAACGCGCGGGAGATCATCTGGCTCACGCGCGCCGGCCTCTCGCCGGCCGAGGCGCTCCGCGCCGCCACCACGACCAACGCCGAACTCCTGGGGTTTTCGCGGGAGATCGGCCGTGTGGCTCCCGGGTTCGCCGCCGATCTGGTCGCCGTCACCGGCGATCCCACGCGCGACATCACAGCGGTTCTGCGCGTCGCCTTCGTCATGAAGCGCGGCGACGTGGCGCGCCGCCCCTAGCCCCGACGCGGCTTCGATGACGTCGCGCGCCGTCCCCATCACGATCGTCGCCGCCGGAGTGGTGCTCCTCGCCGCGCTCCTGATCGTCTCCTCCTGCGGACCGGGGATTCCCGCGGAGAGCCAGTGGATGTCTCACGTGCGCGCTCTGGCCGACGACCACCTCCGTGGCCGCGAAGCCGCGGGGGAAGGAATCCGCGAGGCATCGGACTACGTGGCGCGAGAGCTGAAGCGATATGGAGTAGAGCCGATGGGCGATTCCGGCACCTACTTTCAGCGTGTCCCGCTCCGGGCTCGTACGATCGACGAGGCGAACTGCGAGCTTGCGCTCGTCCAGGGCCGCCGCGTCATTCCGCTCACGCTTGGCGTCGACGCCCTTCACTCCATGAAACTCCAGCCGGCCGCGTCGGTGAACGCTCGCCTCGTCTTCGTCGGCTACGGCCTTCAGATCCCGGAAGCGGGGTACGACGATCTGGAGGGTCTCGACCTGAAGGGCGCCATAGCGGTCTTCCTGCAAGGTGCGCCGAAAGAGGTGAAAGGCCCGCTTCAGGCCCACCACAGTTACCGGAGCGAACGCTGGAAGGCGCTCCACCGAGCCGGAGCGATCGGGATGATTCAGATCTCCGCCCGCGCCCTCTCCGAGGTGAAGTGGCACCTCATCGCCCCTTCCCGGCTTCAACCCTCGCTGGTGCTGGAGGGGGCCCCGTTCGACGATGTTCCGGAAATGGGACTCAATCTCCACTGGAACCCCGAGAAGGCACCGCGGCTCTTCCAGGGTACGAAGGCTCGCTTCAGTGACCTGAGCAAGATGGCCGCGGAGGGCGAACGGCTCCCGCGTTTCGAACTCCCGTACCGCCTCCGTGCACGCATCGCTTCCACGGTGCGTCCCGCCGAGTGCCGGAACGTGGTGGGGATGATTCGCGGTTCGAACAAGCGGTTGCGGGAGCAATACGTCGTCCTCTCCGGTCATCTGGACCACCTGGGAGTCGGCGAGCCGGTCGACGGCGACTCCATCTACAACGGCGCGCTGGACAATGCGTCGGGCTGCGCCACGCTCCTGGAGGTCGCGCGGATGCTGAAGCGCTCCGGCCACGGGACGAAGCGCTCCGTCATCTTTCTCTTCAGCACGGCGGAGGAGTCGGGACTTCTGGGCGCCACCTACTTCGTGGAACGCCCGACGGTGCCGCGGCGGAAACTCATCGCGAATCTGAACATCGACATGTTCCTCCCGATCCGTCCCCTTCGAGGGATCACGGCCTACGGCATCGACGAGTCGGACCTGGGCGACGTGCTTCGCCGCGTGGCGAAGGCTGAGTCGCTGAAGGTGGTGCCCGATCCGAAGCCGCAGCGGAGGTTCTTCGTTCGGAGCGATCAGTATCCATTCATTCGGAAGGGAATTCCGGCCCTCATGCTCGACTCCGGCGCGACCGATTCGGTCACGGCCGCCGCGTACCAGAAGTGGGTTAGCACGCACTACCATCAGCCGTCGGACGACGCCGCGCAAACGATCGATCTGGGCGCCGTGGCCCGCTACGACCGCTTCGCGCTGGCGATGACCCGCGCGGTGGCCGATGGAGCGAGGCGGCCGCAGTGGCGGCGCGACAGCTTCTTCCGCCGCTTCGCCTCGGGGCCCGCGCGATGAAGGACCCCGCCATCGTCGGACGTTCGATCTACCTCCGGCCCGTGGAGCGGGGAGACGCCGACGAGTTTCAAACGTGGATGAACGATCAGGAGGTGGTTCGGAATCTCCTGATCCACCGGCCAATGACGCGCGACGATGAGATGCGCTTCGCGGAGCGGGCCGCTTCGGGCGGCGACCCTTCCGAGGCGATCTTCTCCATTGTCCGGCGGCGCGGCGATCTTCTGATCGGCACCACGGGACTTCACGGCATCGACTGGCGCCGCCGATCGGCCTGCTTTGGAATCGACATTGGCCGGAAGGAAGAGTGGGGCAAGGGCTTCGGTACCGAGGCCACCTCGCTCATGGTGGAGTACGCCTTCCGAACCCTCAACCTGAACCGTGTCTGGCTCACCGTCTACGAGTTCAACGATCGGGGGCGTGGGGCGTACGAGCGCGTGGGATTCCGACGGGAGGCGACGCTCCGCCAGGATTCCTACCGCGACGGCCGATTCTGGGACGTCCACCACATGGGAATCCTCCGTCCGGAGTGGGAACGCGCCCAGCGAAAGAAGAAATCATGAGAACGCCGTTCCTTGTCGGATCGACGATCTATCTTCGCCCGCTGGAGCCGGAAGACGGACCCTCCGCCGCGCGCTGGTTCCGCGAGTCGGAGATTGGAGGGCGATTCGCCTCGGGGCTTCCGATGAGCGAGGAAGCGGGCCGGCGGCTCGTGGAGGCATTGACGCGGGACGAGCGGCAGGTTGGCATGGGAGTGGCGCGCCGCGCCGACGATAAGCTGGTGGCGGCCATTCGACTCTACAGCCTGCAGCCTCAGCGGCGGAGCGGCGGGTACCGTCTGGCGCTCGATCCCGCCCTGCGCGGCGCCGAGAAAGTCGCGGCGGAAGCAACGCGGCTGGTCCTGGCCTACGCCTTCGAGACGCTCAACCTGAATCGAATATGGCTCCACGATTTCGCGGCCGATCAGGCCGCGCGAAAGCGCTTCGCGAAATTGGGATTCGTGGAGGAGGGAACGCTTCGGCAGGAGGCGTGGCGGAACGGGAATTACGAGGACGTGGTGGTGATGTCGATGCTCCGCGCGGAGTGGGATCGCCTCGCTAGAAGCCGTTGAGGGTCGCGATCTCCAGCGTGTACTTGGTCCGGCTGATCCGAGAGAACTTGGCGTTCCGGATCAGAGCCTGGATTCGCGTCAGGAGCTTTGGATCGCGGCAGATGATCGACACGCCGATCGCCGTCGTGGTGCCGGCCGGCGCGCGTCCCTGGCGATGGAGTGGGACCCAGTTATCGTAGTCGAGGGTGTACCACTTGTTGGTGAAGGCGAAGTTCTTGGGCAGGTTCGCCGCGCAACCCTTGGGGATGACTCCGGCCGCCGATTCGTTGGGCCACCGCCCTAGGTCTCCATAGTAGAGGTAGACGGCGGCGCGCATGGCCTGCAGATCCGCCACGGCCTGCGCGGCGCGCGTGTTGGAGACGAGTCCGAAGTAGGCGGGAATCGCGATGCCAGCAAGGATCCCGATGACCGTGACCACGATCACGAGCTCCAGCAATGTGAATCCCCGGCCCGCTCGCACTCTTCGCATCGACCCCCCGCGTGCTCTATCCCGAATCGGTCCCCCGACTTCTTCGGTCTAGGAAATCATCGGCACTCAGGGGTCGGTTGTTGAGGCCGCCATCCCGTTGCATCTCAAGCTGTTATATGACTAATGACGAGGGGCGTCCAAATCCGCCGGCGGGACGGCGTCCAGCGACGCCAAGGCGTTCCGGCCCTCCTGCTGGTGAAGCACGCGCGCGCGCGCCAGGGCTTCCTCGACATTGGCGCAGAGGTTCTCGCGGCCGATGTGGCGGTGGAACTCCGCCTGCCGCATGAGCCGCGCCGGTTGCTCCCGCGCGCCGCAGAGGATCAAGGAACGGCGACGCCCATGCAGACGGTCGGCCGCCTCCTCCAGCGCGGTGAGCCCCG
>ERZ1292633.3953-Hain-H41-02um-R1-3953-length-14022-cov-6_pt1 | contig 14022 bp, 11 predicted proteins | sample MGYA00564406_ERZ1292633 | MGnify/ENA primary metagenome ERZ1292633 (study PRJEB36523, sample SAMEA6512639) | groundwater metagenome | collected 2019-01-08 | study: AquaDiva: Metagenomics assemblies of 32 groundwater samples
GGAGTGGTGTTGACCATTCTTTTTTTGTTCGCGTTTTGAACACGACTTGACATGCGTTTACCCAAGGCCTCTTCCCTCCGTGCGCTTGTTTATCATCGACCCTCCCTCAGGTCTCAAACAATACACTCCCTCTACCCATCTTTTACTGAGTTGAACGACCAGGATCAGGTATGCAGGAGGGGGCGAGAATGTCGAGCAAGCAACCGGATGCCGCAGCCACAACGTTGCAGTGTTTCTGGCGTCGAATCGTCGCCACTCGACGCGTGTCAAACAAGCGTCTGTGGAAGTGGTGTATACACAAAAATGCCACACACATTCAGTGCGCGTGGAGATCTTTGATGTCACGACGTGCCCTCCGCTTGAGACGATCCGAACGACAGGCCGAACGAGACAAGCGACTGCTAGCGTACCATGATGCCAAGTTCCAGCACTTGCTGAATCTGATCCGCTGGCACGGCTTCATGTGCGATACGGCCGCATGCGTGATTCAATCGTGGTACCGCAGTTTCACATCGACCGAGTCGCCACGAAAGAAACAGAGTATGCTGGTCGCCAGCATCAATCTAGCGCGAAAAAACCGAGACGTGTTGAAGGCGCTTGAGGCCAAAGCCCGACTTGATATGTCCGAAGCTACAGACAACAACGTACGGAAAGCCCTGTCATTTGACATGTCGAGGTTCGATCGCATGTAACCAAGAACAAAAAAATCCGTTTCTCACCGTCGAAATACAGTAGGGATATGCAAACGGTGAGGTGCCGGCACGTCGCTTGTTTGGTGTAAAATAATTGTGAAACCCCGAAAGACAATTAAAAGGAGGAAAATCCATTTCCGAGGTGTTTTGAGCGGTCCTGCACATTTTGTACAACTTTTGATCTCTCAATTCGGTTGTTTCCCCCTGTTTTGCGCCGTGGTCAACTACATGGCACATCCCAGTGACCGCGTTCCGTTCCTCGCAGCGGCCCTGCTGGTCCTATCGACGGCCGCGACCGTACTCGTGTACGCAGACAACGACGTCAACTTGAATGCCGTGATCATCACCGAGCCCCGTTCTTCGCAAGTCAACACCACGTTCTTCGTGCAACCGGTGATCCGCATCGTTGTGGACGGCGTTTCCGACGCGCCATACCGCTGCACGGTTTACGCCAATGCGTCGTCGCTTTACGTGCTACCGCAGTACCAACTTCCGGGCAACCCGACGCCGGTGATCGGTGGTACGCGCATTGTCATGTCGGACACGGGGGAAGTGGCCTTTACCAATCTTTTCGTGACGCAGCCCGGCTCCTACTACCACATCACGTTCATTGTGACGGCCACGATTGACGGCGTCAACCGGTCGTGGTCACGCATGAGTGCAGCGTTTCACGCGGGTCCCGCGCCGCCAACAACGACTCGCCCCAACACGACGGCGGCGCCGACGACGACAACGAGGCGGCCGTCCCCTGCAGACGTCGCGAGCCAGTCACCCGCCATAACTATCACAGATGTGCCTCCCCTCAACATCGTCTGTGAACCGTTCACCACACAGCCTGCTGTCGCTCTCACGTCCATGCCTGGCGTGCTTTCGGTCGCGTTATCCTTGCGACAAAACGGTACCACGACAACGTCGGTGCTGAGCGGCGGACCCACGACGATCAATTCCAACGGCGGCGGCGCGGTGAATTTTGACGGTCTGAGGGTCTGCGGACGCACGGGGGAGAACTTCCAGGTGGTCTATACCGTGACGACGTCCTCCGGCGTCCGCGTCGTCAACGGCAATCCATTCACGTTGATTGATCCCGCATCGACGTCTCCGCCCAAGACGCCCGCCCCCCTGTCGCTGGCGACCGCCAAAGTACTGTACTATACGCAACCCGCGTCAGGCATCGCGGGTTTGAAGCTCAAGGTGCAGCCAGAAGTCCGCCTCACCGATGGCAATTTTAACATCATCAAAACAACTGGCACGGCCACGGCCACGTTGATGTACCCCGCGAAGTTCAATCGTTACTTTCCCAAACTCAGCGGCACCGCAACGATTGCGGCAACGGACGGGATTTTCGCGTTCACCGATCTGTCCGTCAATGTGTCGGGTGCCAACTATTTCTTGAACATCACAGTTGTGACGGGAGGCAGGTCGTTTACTGGGTACTCGAGCAACTTCATTGTGGCAAGAAATAGTGCGAGCAGCGCCCGTGGGGACATCCAGACAGACGACGTGTCCGGACCGGAATTTGAAGATGACGCGCCAGGTCCCGCGGTGCCCCCATCGCAGGGTGAACTCGCGGGAGTCATCGTGGCGGCCATCGCCGGTGCGGCCATACTATGCGCCGGCGTGGCGTTCGGGGTGGTCGTCGTCGTGCGGCGGAGGAGCCGCCTGGCCGTGGAAGGCACATCGCCAGTGGACGCGGCTCAACCCAACGTCGTCGGAACGTGGCGGACTGTCCCACCGACCTCGCACGAACCCACGGATGTGCCAGCAATCGTTGGAGACTCCTCGGTCGGTAACTCCTCACCGGGGCCGCAAGACTTCGACGATGAATCTGAATCGACATCACATGCGCGAACCGACATCTCCTCTGCGCACCGGTGTTCGCACGCCGAAGTCGTCAACCCGATCATCCATGCTTTTCAGGTTTGACGATCAAGCAACGCACATGGGTGAGTTTATCAGCCCCGAAACAGCAGAAATTCTGGATGTGAAGGTGTGAAAGCTGCGTCGCCCCGGCCACATTTCCCTCCCTCCTTCTCCTCCTCCGTGGGAATTAGACTCGTCGCCGGCAGCCTCGCTGATGGTGTTGTGTACTCCCACCGTGACCGCTCGCCGCGGTTGACGGTGACTTTGTTGTTCTACCTTCTCGTACTCCGTGCTTCACGTTTTTCTCCCCCACACACGATTGTCCTTTTGTTTATCGCTGTCGATTCCCATGCACGCGGCCGTGATCACGTGGCGGCTGGCGCTGCGAGGAACTGCTGCTTGGTTTTATTTGTTTGGCAGAATAGACTATCACAGTGACCCAAACGCGATCCGTTCGCATTGACGAATGACGCAGCCGGTGCTATCGGATCGCAGCGGCCGGGATCCTCCCCTCACGGCATCATCCTCCTCGTCGGCGTCATTCGCAGTTCATGATATGGCAGGCGACGGCGTGATTCGCGACGACGAAAACCAGTCTCACTTCGCCGCCGGCGACACCGTGATGGCCGTCTCGCTTCTACACGCACCCAAAGTGTCTCGTTTGACGACTGCGACCGACGTTTCGCAGCCGGCGACTTTGGATTCGCATCCGACGGCAGCATCATTGTGGGGCGGGGCTCGCGCGAAATTGGCGTCTTGGCACGCCGCCACGCTGGTTGAGACGCGGGCTGCGGTGGACCCCAGCCTTTACTATGGCGATGACTCCACCGTGTCTCGCCGTCATCCCGGCAATGGCGGCGGATTGCTACTCGGTTTCGTGCGTTATCACCATCTCGACCGTCGGAGCGCCGCGTGGGTGCCGGTGAGCTGCATCACCTCGGTCAAGGGCTATCAGAAATGGAAGACGCTCCTGGGTCAGCCTCCGACGTTGCTACCACCACGAGCCGGTGGAGGAACCTTGCTGCTGAAAGGGTCGTCGTCTTGCAGTTTCCGCGCCGACGCGCCGCCGCCCGACTGGCTTCCCCATCCCTCGATGCCGACGGTCGACCCTCGCCTGCACGCCCCGCTGCCGCAGGAGGATCGCGCCACCCTCCCCATGATGGACTTTCTCGAAGAGCGGCTGCGGCGGGATATGCAAACGCCCAACAGCGTTCGATGTCTTCACTACTTGCATTATTCCTTCGCACCTTGGTATTTTAGTCCGTTGGATCATCTGTTTCCGGATTTTCACTTCGCCCCCTTCGTGGCGACGCTCAAGCGAAAGAAGGAAGCAGGCGAATCGAAGGCTACTCCGTTTTCCATAAACGACTCGTCTTCGACGCAGACGTTGCTTGATCTGGCGGGCCGACCTGCCGGGACACACGAGGACGATCCGCACGGGTCAGCGGCAAGCGGCGTGCGTTGGATCACCTCGATGCCGGCGTCCATCCATGGAGCGCCCGAGGCGTTAATTCTCGGTACCGAGGAGGAAGATTGCTGGAGGGGGTCATCACTGACTTCCCCTCAGTCGTTTGCGCACGCGGTGCAGACGCGAACGGCCAAGGGAGAACCGCCAAGCGTGATCATTCCTGACCTACGCGACGCATGGCTTTGCCCATTTTCTCTTGATTTTTTTGAAACACGGGCAGGGCTGCTGGCCAGGCGATACGATTTGATTGAACGGAGCTGCGTGATCGACCCGCCGGCAGCGAAGCTGGCGGGTGGCCGTGGCACGGCACACGCTCCAGTCTCGGGCGATCTGCCGCCGCGGAGGCGGCTGTGTCCCCCTGGAAGACGAATCTACTGGGACGAAGGACAAGGGATGTCGATCTTCGAGATCGACGGTGCGGAGCATGCCGCCTACTGTCGGAACATCTTTCTCGTCAGTAAGTGCTTTCTGGAGAATAAGTTGGTTGGCCACGATGTCACGATTTACACGTTTTACGTCGCTGCGATCGATGTCGCACGCTTCCCGGAAGAGGGCGGGCTTTCAGATGTTTTTGGTGCCTCGGTGACTGCCGGCGCTAAGAGACACAGAGCCGCGGACGCCGCGCCATGTGTCTTCGCCGGATATTATAGTCATGAGAAAGGCGTGCGCGATCACAACTTGGCGTGCATCGTCACAGTGCCGTGCTTCCAGAAGATGGGTGTCGGCCGGCTGCTCATTCGCACGTCGTATGAGATATCCCGGCTGAAGCAGTACGTCGGCACCCCCGAGCGTCCATTGAGTGACCTGGGAGAGGTGACTTACGTGGACTACTGGATCGCGGAAATCTGGATGGCGCTGGGTCGGCTAACGGGACTGGTGTCGGGCCAGGTGGACGATGACCGAGGTCCACGAACGCCGAAGCTGCATCAACAACAGCCACCGTCGAGCCGTCGGGTCGCGTCGGACTCCTTGTTGGCGGCGCGTATGTTCGCCAGAGCGACGTTGGCTGCGGCCCAGCGGCTTCCGCCAACGTCATCCACGCCGATCGCGTCGACGTCAATCGACCTGCTTCCAGAAACGGCGACCGTGAAGCAATTGGCCCGTGAATGCCGCATCGAGGTGGCGGACACCTTGGAAACCATGTTGAGAGTGGGATTAGTGCACAAGACGGAGAATCGCACGTTAAAGGTGTTGGTTCCGTCGAACGAGGTTTTACGGCGGATGGAAAGGTCACGGCCGCCCTCTGCCGGCACGCCGCCGGGGAGCGGTCTTGTCGGGGGCCGCTTCGTGTTTGACGTGCAATGCCTTGAGTCACCGCAGGCCACTCGCCGTGCGTCGCTCGCGTCATGATCCTCCTCTGGTTTTACGTTGTCCGCGCGTGGGGATGATGTTGCTCTGTGTACTTTCCGTTGACGAGAAGGTTATGCGAATGTCTGATCCACCTGTCAATCAGATTGCTCTGTAGAGAGGTTCCATCGCTCTCCCACCATCTCCCTCATCATGGCGCTCGCATCGTCCGCGACGACGCCACCCGCGACATGGGATGTGACCGACTTCGAGTTTTGGAACCAATTTAGCACGGCGAGCCGCTTCTCCGCCCTCTTCCAACGTGCGCTGAAAGAGAAGCTCATCATCTGTATTCCGCCCGATTGCGCCGTGGCCGCGGCGGGAGGTGTTTCCGACCACCTCGTCACGTGGCACTTGTTGCAACCTGACCGGCGCTTCAACAATCGAGCGATCTGCCTGGCGAATAAGCAGGCGACCGTCGAGCTCAGTCCGGGCATGCTAGCGACCACTGGCGAGGTGTGGAAAGTACACACGGCCATCAACGTTGTCACGGAGGAGCACATGACCAACAGTGACCGCGAGCCTGTGAGACTGTTGATGCTCGACCGATCGTTGTTGAGCGAAGCGGACACCTTCGTACCGTCCATGAAGCAATTCGGTTCGCCGGGACACTGCGTGCATGACGCCATGGACTTCCTGTACGACATTGATCGAGGTGGTCAGCTCATCCACCGGTTGACCGCGGAGTTGTCCGGCTTTCGGGACAGTTTCGAAAGTATCCCAGGCTTCGAGGACGATTTGTTCCGACGTGTGTTGGACATGTGCTCTCGGCATACGACATCATGGATGTCTCAGCTGAGCAATCGAACATTTTCGACCAAGCGTTTTCGCATTAGTGTCACGTTGGCCATCGAATCGTTTGTGCACGCGAAGCTGTATCAGCTCGTGTTCCCACAAATCTGTCAGCTGACGAGTGCCGATGAGGAAAGTGCGAAGCGACACATCAACGCCTTCAAAGCCAAACACGGCACCGTCGACGTCCAGTTGTCACAGTTCGGGGTTCCCGCGTCGATGGCCAACCTCGAATTGACGGCGGTGGGGAGGGCCATTCATTCCTTGAACCACTGCATTACTCCCTTTGACAAACTTCAGTGCTTGGCAAAAATCGACGAAACCATAGCGGAGGCGGTTCCTCCTGAGCTAAAACACGAACTTAGCGCCGACGTGATGTTTCCGATGCTCAGCTACTGCCTGGTCAAGTGGATTCCCAAGGATCTATGTGCGCACTTGTATTATTTGAGTCGCTTCATGGACCGTGATATCTACGATGGCACGGAAAGCGACTATCGCTTTGTTCAGTTTCAGGCGGCGGTCATGCATTTGACCAATGGGGGAATCCTGCTCAGCGATAGCCAGCGCCCCAGTCAGGTAGGTTCGAGAGCGTCGTTGCGAGACTCGTCGGCCGGGTTCGGCGCTCCACCGTCTGGAAGATGATAGCCAGCCGTTCAGAGAGGAGAGAGTGGCCACCCTCAGCGTCGGCTTGCCGTTGACGGGGACTCATCAGACGAACAGTTTTTAGGCTAGTGGCGACAGGCATGTGTTGCCCCCCTCGGCATGTGTCCGTTTCCCTTTCTGTGTGACGGAGAGCAGTTTTGATCTGCCACTGCTGGACGCGTGACGGACCTCGGCACTTTCAATATCGAGTTCTAATCCACTCCCCTTGGAAAGACTTTTTTTGCTGTCTCCGCCTCTCCTTCCTTTTCCATTTTTTCCCCTGGCCGACTATGTCTGCGGTGGCCACCCTCGCATCTGCCAGCAGCAGCACCGGCACGTCGACGGCCGTCCTCGAGCGCTTCGGGTTCCACCCGGGAGACACGGTCTTTTGCCCGTCGTCCGGTGGCGTGAAATGCACCGAGGCGGACGTGGTCGACCTATGTAGCGAATTGGGTACCTGCCGATCGATCACTTCCCTCGACCTCTCTCAAGCATCCATCGGCGTTGAGGCCGCGGCCGCGCTGAAAAAGGTCGTTGGCGGCCGCACCACGTTGCTACCACTGCAGCATCTCCGCTTATCGCATTGCAACATCAACCACTTGGCCTTCACGGAGCTGGCAGTCGGTATTGCCGGATGCTACAAACTTGAAATTTTGGATTTATCGTCCAACCCTCTGCGGGATGAGGCGGTCGATGCGCTGGCCATGGTGCTCGGTGCGGTGTCGACGTTGCGCATCTTGAATGTGACCGAGTGCAAAATCGGACCCGCCGGCACGAAGACATTGTGCGATGCCATGCGCAAGTATTCATGCCGTCTCCGCCAGTTGTTGCTGGCTGGCAACAAGCTCCGCGCAGCAGGTGTGACCACGCTGTGCGACTTTCTTGGTGCTTCGGACCTCACGGCGACCATCACGACATTGGACTTGAGCGCCAACTGCATCAATGCAGAGGGCGGCCGAGCGATCGCGGCCATGCTCATGCGAAACGCGATGGTGGAAAGTCTTAAGTTGGGAACCAATTACATTAGCGATAGCGCACCGCACATCGTTGGCGCCCTGTCCCATCGCACAACGTCGGGAAAACCGCTTCGTCTTTGCGACTTGAGCAACAATCGAATTGACGTGAATGCGTGTCGCGAGGTTTCGCGCACGCTGGAAGGGCGCCGCTTCACCGTGTCGTGCTTCTCTCTCGAACGTAACACCGTTGGGGATGACGGTCTCATCGCCTACTTCCATGCCATGAAGGGGTCACCGGTGCAATTTCTTGACCTCAGCGACTGCGGCCTTTCCCACCGTAGCGGCGTGGTCCTCGCCGATCTCATCAGCAGCTGCCCGCTTCTCAACTCCATCCAAGTCGACGGCAACCACATGAACGACGATGCCATCTGCGAAATCGCGGAAGCCTTTGCCGCGTCGCCGTCCCTCGTGTCGCTCAACCTCGAGCGCACCGGTTGTGGTTCTCAAGGTGTACGCGATCTCGCCCGCGCCGTGCAGCGAAAGTACGCCATTCACCTGTCGAAGCAATCAGAGGATGCGGAGAGTGCGCCTAACGTCGCCACAACGTCACCGTCGCGGCCTGCGTCCATTTCACCCGCAGGTTTGAGGTCACTGAATCTCGCTGAAAACACAAAGATCGAGTTGCCCGCTTTGCTGGAGCTACTGGATGCGCTCGCGACCCCTCTGACGGGTGTCGGTCCGCTGGAAGATCTGGACCTGAGTGACCTGCCCTGCGTGGTTGAGTGCGAACCGCTGTTGCGGGCGCTCGTGGAGCTATTCGCATCGAACCCGTCATTGCAGCGTGTGCTTCTCGAACGCACCGGGCTCACCAGCTTGCTGCCGCCACCAGGAATTTTGACTCGGTCGGTCGCCGCTGCGCTGGAACACGCCGTGCGTGGCAGCGCGACCATGTCTGCCTCAACCGATTCCTCGATCGATCGTACGTCACACGCCAACAATGCCAGTGGTCTCAAAAAGCGCATTATGTCGTCGTCATCGTCCCCGACGCAGGCCGGTAGCAGCTCGGAAGCGACGAGCGTCGTCGGTGTCCGTGGTGTCTCTTCGATGCTGAAGCGTCTTTCGCCGAGTCCGACGGTGAGCAGTCACGTGAAATCGTCGCCCGGAAAGATGAGTGCGTTGTCGGCAGCGGCGCCACCCGTGAATCCTGCGACCGTGTTTCGGCCCACGTGGGCACTGTCTGTACCGGTGGATACCACTCAATCCCCTTACATCCCGCCTGCCGATGCGCCAGAAGACGGCCGGTTCGCTGCGTTGGTCCCGCTCAAGGGTTCGCTGCATGACCCACTTTATCCCGGCTACGGCAAAGGACTATTCTCCAACGCAGTGACTTTGCAATCACTCAACAATCCAATGCCGTTTCGAGTGAAGGCGAGCCGGGTCGCTGCACCATTCATTCCAACCGCCGATGGAGCCTCCCTCGTGGCGCAAGCACCGAAGAAAGCGTTGCGGGTGTCACCATACAGCTTGGAAGCGCTGGAGCAGAACGCCTGCCAACTCCCGGTGACACAGGACCAGCTGCGGAGGAAGTTCGCGGAGCTGGATGTCGATGGCAGCGGGTACTTGGACTATCAGGAATTCTTCAAACTGTACTTGACGTTTCCTAACTACGGCGTCCCGCAGAACGAGGAACAGGCAAAACGTCTGTTTAAGAAAGTAGCGCGGTCGGACAATCGCATCGATTTCGACGAATTTTGCGTGCTGATGTTGAACATGGCCGCGCGCTGACAGACGAGCGGATCCCCGTCCCCCCCCACCGAAGTTCTGTATCCCACTCGCCATCACGTGCGTGGGGTGTCCCAGCGGTGTATTTTTGATCGTCCCCTCGATGTAGAGCCGTCTCTTTTTTTGAGTCGAGTGCCCATTGATTTTCACAAAATCTGTTCGCATTAGGGCTGTATCCCTCGTTGGTGTTGTTCGCTTTGCATCGCACGTTCCTTTGTCAAGCGGGAGGACGGTGGCGTGATGTCCACCAATGATTTGACGTGTGCTGCAAGGGCGTGACGCGACCGCCGTGTTCGACCGTTTGGTGGTATGCCAGGCACGAGTGTTCGTGTTCGTAGCGGACCCTCCATGGACATTCCGACTCATGCGGCTGCCGGCTCATGCGGCCGGTCGAAGCGTCCCATCCAGCTGACCGCGTCAATCGTACTTTGTGCGACTGTGTCGATTTTCTTGTGGCACTCGAGGAGTGAGGTGGCTGTAACTCCCGAGGCAATCATAGTCCGTCGACCTACGCGAAAGCCCGCCCCTGCAACCGTCGGTGTCGAAACCGTAACGCAAGAGGGATTGCCTCGACGCGGGCGCGACAACAGCCCAGGGCATGGTGATGGGGTGTTGGTCGATGCCGCACCGGCGTTGGCAGGGCGGGCGGTGGTACACGTTTGTGCCATTGGCGACAGCCTCACGCGTGGGGTCGGCGCACACGGGTCCTACCGTGATTGGCTCGTGGAGGCTGTGCTGCATCGCTACTCACAAGCTCGGCGAAGCAATGACAACGAGCCGCCTCCGCTCCCGGACGCCCTTATCTTTCAAGGTTCCGAGCGGCTGGCCTGCGTCGCCAAGAAGCCGAACGAGGCGCACCCTGGGAAGCGGTACGCGTCGGCGACCGATGAAGCACGTGGAGTGGCGTCGGCGGTGAGCAATCGACACCCGCACTTTTCTTGGTGTTCGGCATCAACGGCTCACGTCGCATCAAACTTGGAAGCCGTTCTTCTGTCTCATCACGGGATTGGACACCCCTCAGCCAGCACAGGGCGCTTGCGGTCCGAGGTGGTGGCATTGAATCGCGGTACGATGAAGCCGGGCAACGTCACCGTTAGTGATGGCGGAGACGACGAAGAAGCGGGTGGCCCAGTCAGCACCGCGCAGGGGTCTCGCCCCTCCTCGTCGCGCGTCACGGTGCTCGTTATGGTTGGCCACAATGACGTGTTCAACGCTGCGAGGCGCTGCCGCGTCAAGGAGTTGACGCCTTGGCCGTGGTCAGCGGGAAGAGGGGAAAACGGGCTGGGCCCCGCAGACACTTTTGATTTGCCCCTGTTGCGTACCTTGGCGACTTTTGCTTCGGAGCAGCCGCTCGAGGGCACGAGCAACCACGAAGTGAGCGTCGACAACGTGACATCGCGGCTGCTGTTGTCACAAGTTCCTGGATGGCTTCGCTGTTCCATGGACCACCTGGAAGTTCATTTCGCATCGCAATTGCGCCGTCTCTTCCGGTTGCTCGCCTCGCGGGCCGATGCCTTAACCAGTGCCTCGTCGTCGTCGTCGTCGGCGGCGGCGCTTCGACTTCAACTTGATGGCGACAATGGCACGCGGCGGATCGACGTGCTCGTCGGTGTGAATCCGCCGACCGGCTTCCCTGCGCTCGATGTGCTACTGCACGTCATGCTTGCTCGCGAAGCGCATCGATGCGCCCTCGTGGACTGTCACCTACGATCACCTGGGCCGCGACCATCTGGGCTGTCGCTTGTCCTCGTGCCGTTTTGCGGCTTTCAAAGTGCCTTTCTTCCCCACAGTCTGACCGCACAGCACGATCGGATGGTTGGGAACATCTTTCGCGGGGTTCGCGCGTCCTTTGCATCTCATCGTCGTACGGGGATGGGATCAATCCGCTGGCACGAGTGTGCCGCTGTGCGCCGCAGCAATGCAAACGTCGGTGAAAAGGAGGATGTAGGCGCACGCGCGCCTTCAGAGGAAACGAACGCTGCGCTCAACCGCGCTGAGCGGATGAAGGAGCGACCCTCCTCCGCTGGGATGCTCTCCCATACGTTTGATTCAACCCATCCTAACGTCGCGGGGGCTCAGCTGTTGGCGGCACGCTGGGCGGATGCACTTTTTGACGCATGGAGTCGACCCACTGCAAGCTGATGCACCCGGGCCTTGTCCTTCTCTCCCCGAATGCCAACATCACAGGAAGCGAATGATGCACGTGAATGCCCCGAGGAAACAGGGATACTCGCGACAATGTCATAACCAGGAGATTGCAGACTGCTCGTGTGTGTTGAACGACGCGGTTGTAACGGCATACACACAAACCGCCCCTTTTTCGCTAGCAGGAGACCAAAGGCGAAAGCAGTAGAGGGATCATGTCCTCTCCATCGGACCGCGTGCTCCATCTTGGACCTGCCATGCTGTCGCTCAGTCACGTGGCCCTCGTGGTGTTTATGCAAGTGGTCGACCGTTGGCTCGTGATCAACGTCAATAGCCCTTCGGATGGCAACTTCTTCGGCATGCTAGTCCTCGGTCTCAGTCAGAGCTGCCGCTCTGGGATCTGCGAAGCCAACGATTTTAGCGCGTTAATACCAGCCGTGAACGGTACGTGCTCGGAACCTCCGACAAACGTGCTCAAGGGCAGAAGTGGCGCGAGTTACGCCTTGGCTTGGATCGCCATGACGTTTGCTGTCGCGCAAATCGTCGTCGCCGTGGTGAGTTTCGTGCGGTCGGGATATCTCACGATGCTGCTGGCCACGGGTCTGTCCGTTGTCGCCTTTGTAGTGCACGTGGTGGTCGGCATCGTCGCGTACGATACCTATACCAAAGTGATGTTCTGCGGCGCGACGCCGTGCGACTACAGTCGTGCCTATTTTGGAGGCAAGAGTGACGTCAAGTGTTCGTCCGACTTTGGCCTGTCCTTCGGGTTGTGGGTGATCGGCCTATGCTTCGCTCTCTTCTCCATCGTCGTGGGCGCGCTCGTGTGCGTGTTCGGGAGGATGGAGGAGCAGCAGCAGCAGCAACGCGTCGAGGCGATCAAGCCCTCCGAAACGCCCGCGGAAGTAGATTCTACGGGCGTCTATCGGGCCACCGACACCGTTCCCTACGGCGAAGACGCCCCACCAACGGATGCCGCCGCGCCATTTGACACTGCGGCCGCTGCAAGTGATGGACGCGCGGACGACGCTGCGCCATACGGTGGTGGAGAAGAGCCGTCGTCGCCTGCGGTTGCCGGCCCAACGGCCGGAAGCGTGGCTCCTGATGGGTATGATTTCTGGGATGACGCGTCCAGCATGTGGTACAGTCACGTCAGCGGCTACTACTGGGATCCGCGGAGCGGACGGTTTTACGACCCCGCGCTGGGTGACTTCTTAGATTGAACAATGGCACCCAAGTCAGGCCGACGGTCGACAAACAGACCGTTTTCGTCACGTCGATGCGGAAGGCACTCGCCCTGGACACTGGAATGCCCGTGATACTGCGGTTTTCTGCCGTGGCCGCTGCCTTTTGGTCCGCTATCGCTACATCCTAACAGGAGAGTATCGTGTTGACGTCGCCGACGTCATCACGACTCTGACGCTCGCGCATTTCTGACAGTGTGAAACCTCGGAAGCACGGTATGTAGCACTTGCGGACTGTTTTTGACATGTCTTTCCTTCGGAAGGGATTCCTAAACGCAACGATCCTCTTGGCAGGGTGTTGCGAATTTGACTACCACAACACACATCACTACCAGAGTAACGAACTCCAAATTGCTGCCCCTCCACCCCTTTACCAACGAGTTCTACGTGTCGTCGCCGGCGACTTGTTTGACGATGACGACGACGACTTCGTCATGAGGATGCGGAAGGCAGCGGCGATCATCTTAGCATTGGGAAGCGTTGCCGTGTTGATGTACTGGTCGATTTGGTATGCGATGGTCTTCCCCTGCCAATTGACCTCGCAAGTGGGGATTGTGTCGACGCTGACAGCGTACTTCGTGTTCATCACGACCCCTGCGTTCATTTACGCCCGCGACTGTTGGTCGTAGATTCGCCCCCAGCGCATTCTCACGCCTACCGTTGTACGAGTGGATGAAGGCAAAGGGGTTCACCGCCCCGATGGTGTACCCCAGCAGCGGCCCTTCGCACGCTGGGACGCGCCGGGATATTCGATCACTGGATTAATAGCGAAACGTGCCGAGACTAATCGGACGCACGAAATCTCACGTCTTCCCTCATCCATCCGCGCAATGAATTCGTGGGACAACGGCCCTCATGATCGGCCGCCTCCATCCGACATAAACCTCTGCCTCTCTCGCGCGGCGGTGGAGTGTCCTCTCTCCCGCTGCAGGCGTGAATGAAAACGGCGATCCCACCACCTTTTTGCGCAGATACGGTAAATTCGCACAGAGGTTCCACCCAGCTACTCTATTTCGCAGCAAACCGACACGGACCTGCAGTCGAAATGGCCGACGTCGACTCGCCGTCCGTGTATCAGCGAGTAGTGCATGTCGTCG
>ERZ1292633.3954-Hain-H41-02um-R1-3954-length-14021-cov-6_pt1 | contig 14021 bp, 9 predicted proteins | sample MGYA00564406_ERZ1292633 | MGnify/ENA primary metagenome ERZ1292633 (study PRJEB36523, sample SAMEA6512639) | groundwater metagenome | collected 2019-01-08 | study: AquaDiva: Metagenomics assemblies of 32 groundwater samples
CTGCTGTTGGTCGCCGCCGAGGCGCTGGCCGCTCAGGCGACGCTATTCACCGCCGTGCGCTTTTTGGATGAACTCAATGCCGCGGCGATGTTGGCGCTCGTGTGGATCACCGTACCATTCGCCATCGTCGGTGTGCAAAAGGTGACGCTCCGCTGGCCTGCCCTCGGCGCCTTCCAGGACTCCCGAGACGACCCCATTCACGGAAGCGTGTCCGGAGCGAACCAGTCGTATTGGCTCGCCGCGTGCGCGCTGGTGGCGGTGAGCGCCGCGCTGCTCTTCGCCGCGGAGTACCGTAGGCGACCGATGGAGTTTTCCCTGGGTCACGCCACGGCCCGCCGTCTTCCCAACGCGTCGGACCGACTGAATCGCACGGCGGAAGTGGCGGGGGCAGCGGCCGCCGTTGCCGACTCCACGAATCCCTCTGCGTTGGCCCACCTGCGGGTGCCACTCATCGGCAGCGACGATTCTGCCGCCACCAGCGATGCTGCGACTGCCGCTAGTGCCATCAACCCGATTGACTTCCCGGAGCGCGTCCGCCTTGCCGCCGCCCCCAATGACGACGTCGACGACGTCGACGACGTCGCGGTGGGCACAGGAGGAGAAGCTGATTCGCCGCGACGAACAGGGCATGAATGATATGGAAGGTCAATCCTCAAGTGTGGCGGCCTCTCTGCCTGGTCAGCAGCATCCACGCTTGTTGCCGACTATGCTGCACGGCGCTCATTGCCTCGTACATGGCTTCTTTGGTTTCCTGCACACTAAAGCGATCGAGTGAGGGAGAGAGAGAGAGAGCGAGCGAGCAAAGGGCACCCGCTCATACATATGACGGAGGAGTCTCGTCAGTCGCTGCTGAGCGGTGAAATCGTCCAGAACCATCCCTTGTCGCCGCACGACGCCCCTCGCGACGGCGATGATGCCAACGCGACCGCCTCGGGTGCCGCCGCAGCTGCCACGGCGCCGAATGCCGCGGCGTTGACGAGCATCGGAGCGTCGTATGGAGTGGCACCACAGCAGAGTTCGTCGCCGTCCAGCCGCGCGTCGCGCCTGCATGCGTTGGGCGAATCGGCTGGGTCAGCGGGATCCGCGCCTTCCACACAGGAGCCCGTTCGGCTGCCTTCGCCCCACCTTCGCAGATCGGCGTCCGACGCTGGCAGCCGGTCGAAACGGCACCACCGAGAAAGCGACGCGTCGACGAACAAGTCGAACAACGACAGCCTCATCGGCGAGCGCCGGTCCAATATGTCCTCTCGGGTGTTCGTGGCCTACGACGATGACTCGCAGCGCCAGTTCGTTGAGCGAGCCGCCGCGTTCCGAGATGGCGACGAGGACGACCTTCCCCCAGTTGCCCTTCCGGTGCACCGACTGGCGGTCGCCGCTGGGGTATCGCTGGCGGCGATGCGCGACGCGGTCGACAGAATCGGGACGGTATCGGAACACACGCTCACGGTTGAGCGCCTTGGTAGCGCGGCTGAAGCGATGGACACGGCCGAAGTAATCAGCTCGTGGCACAGCCCCCCGGCAAGCGCGCCACACGACTTCGGGGAATTGCGCTTCGGTTCGCCAGACAGTGCGCACTCCGGCGAGCCGGCCGCCGCCTCGGCAAGGTCGCTGCGCTCGAGCCGGGCCGCCTCCACGACTCGCCGGGTATCAAACGCCACCGAAATGGCCGATACGCCGAACACCAGCATTTCGTCGACGGCAACGTCTCCTTCGAAGCGTCGACTGCCACCGACTGATACTGCAACTAGGCCACGTCTGCCCCGGGTCAACTTCCGTCCGGTCGCCGACCTCATCATCTTCAAGCGCCACGACGAAATCCTCATCGCAGTGGACCGCGCGGCCGACAAGCGCATGGGCTGGGGCATGCTCGCCGCGTCCTACGTCGCCTACTCGGTCTACCTCACGCACGGGTACTTTATCATCGAGCGAAGCCCCGACCACCGGGCCACCCAGCGTTACGTGAGCATGAGCTGGTACGCGCTCATCTACGCCGTCGTTCTCGCCCTGGCCGCAGCCGGGGCCGGAGCCATTTCTCGAAAGCTGTCGCGGCCATCCGCAACCTTCGGTTATAAGGCCGATCCCGTGCCCATGTCGATCCTGGCCGTCAGGGGAGCGACGTGGCTCCTGTCGCTGCTTCGCACATCATTACCTATGTGCGTCGCGGGGGCAGTCACAGCCGGCGTGTCCATGATCGGCTACGACGTTCTAAACCAGCGCGAGTTCTTCCCGCTGACGATCCTCGATGGGCTGTGGATGCTCGTGTATCGGTACTTTCAAGGCGCCGTCGCGACGCAGACGCTGGAGTGGCTCGGCGTGTCCCTGCGCACCGCAGGCTTCGTCACCGCGCTGTATCCGATGGTTTCCGGGAGCGCGTGGACCGCCGGGGCGCTCAAGGGGTATGGGCTGTTCTTGACGTCAAGCCTTGCCGGGGCGGCGTACCTCATCTTGATGCCAGGCGCCCTTTCCAAGAACGACCTGATGCCGCTGCTGTCCGTCGACTTCGCCACGCGTTACATTCTCGTCGCGTTGCTCACCGGGGTCGTCCTCGCCGGTCAGGCGGACGACAGCCTCGGGGAAGCGTTCGCCTCTCCGTTCAAGATGACCGATGGATGGACGCTGTTGGTCGCCCTCGAGGCCGTCGTCGCCCAGGCCACCATCCTGCTGGCGGTGCGCTTCGTCGATGAGCTCAATGCCGCCGCGATCATCGCCCTGGTCTGGATTACCGTTCCGTTCTACATTTACGCGACAGAAAAGCTAGTCCCCACGACAGATTTCGATGTAAATGCTTACCGCAGCGATTCCGTTGGACGAAGCGTGGCGGGCGACTGCCACTCAAACTGGATCGCCGCGTGCGTGCTGATCGCCGTCAGCGTCCTGCTCTTGTTCGTGGCGGATCGGTTTCGCAAGCCGATGGAGTTTTCAGTGGCCAGTGGCGTAGCGAAGCGGCTGCCCAACGCCGTCGCAAGACTCGACCGTTCCCCGAATGTGATGAAGGAGACCCGAGTGGTGGCGGAGTCGCGCGACCCCAAGGCCGCGGCCAGGATGGAGGTGCCCATACCCGTTGAAAGTGAACCCGACTTGGGGAATACGTCGTCGGCAGAGGCGACCGCTTCTTTTTCAGCGGTCAGATCACAAGCGACAAAGACGACCCTCCGTGAGTGATCTTTGAGTCCTAACTGTGGCGCTCGTCTGTGGCCCGAGGCGTTGCGTTGACCGAGGAGCCCATCGTTCTTTGCACTATGCAAAATCGCTGCATGCTATGCCCATTCCACCTACCACTCACAGACAGTCTGCGTCGTAGCTTTTTCCACACACACGTACTTAGTTCGATGGCCCTGCAGGCGCGCTTCCCCGATTTTAGCACACGCGAGCGGCGGCCGATTCCCGGGGAGCAGGAAATTGCGGCTCTGAGGGACACCGCGGAGATCCGCTACATCGCACTCGGCCCGAAGCACTACGAGGCGGCGCGGTTAACCAAGGAGCAGGTGATGGAGGTCGAGGAGGAGCTGCGCAAGGCGCGCATGTACGAACACCTTGTGACGTCGAAGACGATGCGGGCCGCAGAGCTCGACGAGCAACGGCGTCGCATCGCCACCGAGCTCGCACATGAGAGGGAGACTTCAGCCCAACGCACGTTGGAGTCTCAGCTGCTGAGGCAGCGAGCGCTCGCGGCGCTGCACCACCAAGCGGAATGCATCCGTATGGAGGAGTCCGAGCGATTAGAGGCGGACCGGAGGGCGATACTACAGCGCGAAAAGGAGCGGCTACTGGAACACCGGCGGCAGTTTGAAATGTCGTACACGGAGCGGTTCGGCGCGTCGGGAGGGGGTGATGCCGTGGGAGCCAGCCCGTCGGCCGGGTCGACACGCGCGGTGACCCCAAGGGGCACACGCAACGCGTCGATGAACTCAACGGCGACCGCCAACGCGGGCCAACCCGTGTGCGTCATGTCCGTCGCGCTTGGCACCGGTCGCGACGGGCGCATTGTCGTGCGGCAGTACGACGATCCGAAACGTGTGGCCATGCTGTTTGTCAAGAAGCACAAGCTGCCGGAGCACGTGATTCAGTCATTAGCGAAGCAAATCGAAGCCAACTTGTCGACGTCGCTGCGGCATCGCGCCCCAGCGCCCGGCCCCAACGGGTCATCGGCGGGTCGCCCCGCGGGTTCGATCGGCGCTTCGCCTTTGTTTCGCTCCCCAGCCACCGGTTTGAGAGCCGGCACGCCGCAGCGTTAAGATACCCTCTAGTGTTCATTCGAATGCGGCGACGTCCGCCTTGTTTCTTACCAACCCTCCCGCGGTTGTACTGTGCATCCTTCCCTCATCACGCCTTCCCGCATATCCCTGATGATGGGGCCTGAAGCGATGAACAGTCGGTGATTGTTTCGTTGTCCCCTCCGTTCGCTGCGCCTCACAGTCCAGCACCCCCGAGATGGCGGGAATGCCACAAGCAAGGCCGAGCGGCGGCGTCGCCTCGCCGGCTCAAAAAAAGTTTAAAGTAGTGCTTCTTGGAGAGTCAGGGGTCGGCAAGAGCTCCTTGGTTCTGCGCCTCGTAAAGGACGAGTGGATGAGCTCGCAACATAGCACTGTCGGTGCGTCCTTCTTCCGCCACGCCGTAAACGTTAATGGCCAACCGGTGAACTTCGACATTTGGGACACGGCCGGCCAAGAGCGGTACAAGAGCCTCGCCAGCATGTACTACCGTGGGGCGGCGGCCGCACTCGTCGTGTACGACATCACAAACATGGACTCCTTCGAGCGCGCACGCTACTGGATCCAGCAGCTGATCGCGAACTCGCCGGAAACCATCGTCGTCTTAGTCGGCAACAAAATCGACAAAGAATCGGAGCGCATGGTGCCGCGGGAAGAAGCGAAGCGGCTCGCGACGGAGTCCAGCCTGTTCCCCTACGAGGCGAGCGCGAAGGACGGCACGAGGGTCGTCGACATCTTCCGTGACATAGCGGCAAAGTTGGTTGAAAAGGGTGCGTCCGTGCCGCAGGTTGGCTCCGGGGGCGTCGTGGGACGCAACGGCGAGAAGGTGCCGAACAAGGGCACCGGTGGAAAAAAATCGGGGGGCTGCCCTTGCTCGTCGTAGCACCCCACGAGTCTTCCGTCAAGTGTTATCGCGAGCAAAGTTATCTCCCCGCTCTGCCTTAGCGCGTTGCTCTCTCTCACCCGCTGCTGTGTGCGTTTGTGGCCGTGACAACGTCTGCAGTTTCTAACGTGCGCGGCCATATACCTAACCCTCTCCCTCTACTCTTTGTCGCTACGTCGTTTCGTGCTGCGCGTGTGTGTCACTCTATCCCTCCGCCCCCTATCTAAATGTAGCGTTAACGCCCGCTGCCACTCCCCGGTAGAATGAGCGGATCCTTCCATCTTGCCTTCGTGCAGCCGTTTGTGATCGATCCAGCGATCGACTGGGTCAAGGCGTCACTGCAGCGCGGCGCGTGGTACGGCGGCGCGGCCTACGCCGATGGCGCCATCGAGGACGAGTTCAGGCGCTACGTGTTCCGAGATTGCACAACGATGATCTGCGGCATCATCTACGCGGTCGGCGCCACAGTCCTCACCAGCTCCGGCATCGTGCCGTTCCCCTTCGCCGTGGCCGCGTACGAGATCACGCTCGCCTTCATCGGCTTGTGCACTTGCGCCCTCGACGCGCACTTTTGCTTCTTCAGGGAAAGCACCGCCGGAACGGCGAAAATTAGAGCCGCCATTGCCCTCGCGCAAGGCGCCATCGCGACGCTCATGTGTTGCACCGGCGTCCTTGCGTCGTACCACGTGTGCGACAACGGCACCGACCTGTTTGGGTTTCTGTGGAGTCGGCCCATCATGACGCCAGCGCGCCGGTTCAAGTATTGCGTGATTTCCATGGACACCTACTCGACGCTGACGTCAACGATGGCGCTCGCCATGATCAAGACGACCCCTGTCGCGCACGTGGGCCTCGGTGTGTTCAACGTACTGGCCTACGTGACGTCCAGGTACTACATGCCGGTCAACACTGAGCCCACTGGTAACATTTGGGCGAAGAACTTTCTCGTATTCATGTTCACGGCCACGACGCTTGCCTACGGAGTGGCCCGAACCGAGATGACGAGACGGCAGTTCGAGCGGGCGGTGGACCTCGAGAAGGCCACTCGATCGGCCGCCGCACGGCAGGAGGAGGTGAATACGTTGCTCTCCGACATGCTCCCCGCGACGGTGCTGACCCGCTTGCTGAACGGCGAGTCCAACAGCGTGGACTTTGTGGCCAGCGCGTCGGTGATGTACAGCGATGTCGTGCAGTTCACGAAGTGGAGCTCTTCTCGCACCGCGCGAGACGTGGCGGGCATGCTCAACGAGCTATGCATTTCGTTCGATGCGTGCGCGCGGCAGTACGCGGTGGAGAAGATAAAAACCATCGGCGACGCGTACTGGGCGGTGGCGGGCATCCCCGACGAGTCCATGGACCATGCCGAGCGATTGTGCAACTTCGCTCAGGCGATCTTGTCCATTGCGGAACGCGAAAACAGACGCCACGTGGAGTGGGCCCCCGGGATCCAGTTGCGCATCGGCGTGCACTCTGGACCGGTCGCTGGGGGCATGCTCGGCAACCAACAGCTGAGCTACGAAGTGTTTGGCAGCACCACGCATCTGGCCGAGGAGGTCGAGCAGATGGGCGTGCCGGGCCACGTGGCGGTGAGCGCCGCGACGGCCGCCTTGCTGCCGCCGGGGGCCATCGAAGAGTCCTTCCGGTTGCAGCCCATCATGATCGAGCACGCGGACGGCGCATCGTCGGCGCTGCCACTGTTCGTCCTGACGGCCTCATCGATCAGCCGATCCAACACCCCTTCGGACTCGAACCACATGTCGGCGGACTCCACCGGGGGCTCCGTGCGGCACACCCAGGCGGCCGTCGGGGCGTCGGATGGCGGCGTGGATAGGCGCCTCCGGAAGCAGCGCCAGGAGTTCATCAACGCACGGGCGGCGCGGCGCGGCGCGATGATGCCGAGCGAGGACGACCTCAAAGACATCCTCAATCGATTCTCGACGCGGAAGTACGGGTGGGTGTTTCTCGACTTCTTGGATCCGGAGGTGGAGCACGCCTACGGGGCGTTCGCCCGCTACCACTACCGACATGTCCACATCCTCTTGGCCGCGCTCTTCCCGGCGGTCATCTTGGGCTTGCTGCTGGCGGTGGGTATTGAGGGGAGCGGCGTGACGGCACTCTCCCTCGGGCTCGTCCTGGGGGCCGCTGGCGTCGCCTTGGGGCTAGTGGCCGTCGCCGTGCTTTTGCAGCGACAGGTGGTCGCCGACAAAACCGAGGCGGACGCCACGGCAACTGCTGTCTCAAGCCCGGCAGCCGCGATCGCAACCGCCGACGTCATTGCTCGCCACGTACTCGGGGGGGCGTTGGCGGCCATCTTGGCGCAGCTGCCGTTCGGGGCTGTATCCAACGACGTGGGCTACGTGCCGTACTTCGTCACGTGCCTCTCGGCGCTGCCCACCGTTTCCATCGGCTCGCTCGCCATCCTGCTGTGCAACATTGTCGTCCTGGCCCCGGTGACGTTCTACTTCGCGTTCGACTCCCAATGGCTCTTTTCGCACACGGCACTCTATATCATTCAAATGCTCATCACGTGGCTGATGGCCGTGTCCACTGAGAAGATGCTCCGACGATCGTTTCTCGAAGCCCAGGTTGCCCACCACTACACTCTCGTCCAGCAGACGCAGGTTGAAGGCCAAGCCAGCATCCTGTCGTCCCTCGTCCCGACGTTCGTGCTCTCCGATCTCATGGCCTGGCTGGCGACGGATCTGCACCCTGGCAAGTCCATTGTGATCCACTACGACCACCTGTGCGTTGGATTTCTCCGGTTGGATCCCGCCACGGTCGCCGGAGTGGTCGATTTTGACGACCAGGATGACGTCGCGGCGGCTCGGGGTGTCATGGCGTTGCAGCAAACGGCGGACGCTGTCTTCGCGCGTTTGCGCTGCATTGTGAAGATAAAAACCATCGGAGATATTGTGCTGCTCGCGGGACCGTTCGATGACCGATTCGGCGTGGAGTTAGCGGCCGCCGAACTCACCGTAGCGAGCGTGCAGCTGCGGTCTCACGTTTACAAGGCTGGCCTCAACGTTGGCCCCGCTGTCGGCGCTGTTATGGGCACCGCGCGGTTGTGCTTCGACGTGTTCGGCGACACCGTCAACACGTGCAGCCGCGCCATGTCGACGGCAAGCGACGTGCGTTGCATTTCGGCCACGACCGTGTTCGCGGACGCGGTCGAGAAGGCCTACGACCGTGCTCCACACGTCGTCTACGACGAAGTCACCGGCGCGCCTTCTGGCCCCTCATTATTTATCAGCCTGGAGTCTGCCACGACAGGCGACAATTCGCCCACTGCTCTCGCCGCCATAGTGCGCTTCGGCGAGACGGAGCAGCGAGTAGCAAAGGGAAAGGGTGTGCTACACGTGCGACGACTGTTGTCGGCCACGCCGAATGCAGTAGTCGCTCCGCTCCACGAACCCCCTCCCGGTGTTATCCCAGAATAAGGACGTTCAGACCTTGTCCCACCGCCGGCGGCCTGGGTCAACCGTGTGGACACGCGGAAGCGACGCGATGAAAGGACGGTAAGGTTCCGCTTAACCACCAAATCAGTTGGTCTTCGACCATCGCGATGTCTCGACAGTACTACTGTAGGTTGGCCACACAATAGCCGTAGAGCCAAATTCCCGCGCCATGAACTGAAATGCTGTCCGCCACTCCGGCTTCTGGATATACGATGCACGTTGACCAAACACTCTCTCGCTAGCTAATACTACGTGAGCCCTTGTTTGCCCTGGCCATGGCTGCCGCCGCTGCGTCGCCTCGGCTGTACGTTGACCCAACAGCCCTGACGGCTGATGCGGCTTCTTCATTTCGACAGCCGCAGTGGGCCGACCCGGACAAGGAGACGCTCGCGCAGGATCCTTCCCTCAAGTCGTTCGCCTGTTCCACTTGCAAAAGGCCGAAGGAGGACTGCTTGTGCCTGACGTGCGTGGTGTGCCTCGCGTCGGTCGGGCGGTTTACTCGTCACCACTGCCGTCGGTGCTGGCGGCCGGTGTGCTCCAAGTGCCGCGATCGCCAACGGGTGCTGAATCCATTTGCCCCTCTCAGCGAGCGCACGCGGCAGCCAGTTTGCGATCCTTGCGCGGTGTACAGGGCGCTACCGCGAACGACCGACGATTCGGATTTCATGGGTCTCGCGTTGCTACGTTCCGCAATGCAGTTTCCGCGACAATGTGTCAACACCGAGGAATGTGGCACGCTGTGCTACGCGCCGATGTGCACGTCATGCTCCCTGCCAACTGTGCCTGCTTGGCCGCACGAAGAACGGCTCGTCCGTGTTGTTTATTGTTGCAGCTGGGCGAATCGGTGCACAAAGTGTGCCTCGGCAGACCAACGGATGGCGGACTTCGAGAAGCGAAACGACATCGCGCGAATGAAAAGTTTCGCAGCGCTGACGTCGGACGACGTCGACCGCTGCTTCTCCCACGTGATCCAACCGCTTCCCAACCTCTCGATGGGCGCCACCCGAGATGTGTTGATGGCGCTCGTGTGCTCTAGCATCTGCTACGAGTACGCGGCGTATCCCCACACCACCCTGGCGCTGTCCGACGTGCCCTGTGCGTCGCTGCTGCGCCTGAAGGAGTGCAAGCAGCTATATTCGTTCGTGGAGGGGCCGGATCGGACCATGTTTGTGGCTTTTCCTGGCACACACGATTTGCGGACGATTGTCACCGACGTGCAATTCCACCGGGTGCGCGAGTTTGAGTACGGGATGCTGAACGGCGGTCTCCTGGGCGGCAGCGGCACGCCGCGGTGTGACGACGGCTCCATTCCCAAGCTTGCCCAACGAGTGCTGCACGGCGGCCGGCAGTTGTTGTGGGGTTACAAGATTCACGCTGGGTTTTACTTCGAGAACAAAAAGCTGAAAACCGCCGTTCCCACAGGTATTCTTCAGGCATTCGTGCTGCAGGGCTACCGCTTGGTCATCTGCGGCCACTCGCTTGGGGGAGCGCTCGCGATGTTGACCACGCTGCGTCTGCTCACGGAGGACCTCAGTGCATTTTTGGGGAACGTCCAATGCATCACCTTCGGCTCCCCGCTCGTCGGTGACACCAACTTGTCGCAGCGGATCGAGCGCTCCGGTTTCAAAGAACTCTTTACTCACTTGGTGTACCGAACTGACATTGTGCCTCGGCTGCTGACCGAGCGTCAAGCACACATCTATGCGTACGAGTCCCTGAAGGATACGGTGGCCGCGAAAACAAAGACGGTCAACGAATGGGCAACGGCGAGCGCCAACCGACTTCGCAACGTCACCGACGCAGTCAAGCCGTCGAACATCAGCCGCTTTGTGTCGACCGTAGGGCAGCGAGTCGCCTCACGCTTCTCAAAGACCGCGCCGTCGCCGTCTGGGACGACCACACCGCCCCCGGCTGCCAGCCGTGCCTCCGACCCACCCGCAGGACCAGCGGAACCGGAGGCACCGTCCCAGCCGAGCGGCGACGGCGACGGCGAGGACGAGGACGAGGACGAAGACGAAGAGGAAAACGTGGATCATCCTGCAGTCCCCCTTGACGTACCAACCACAACGGTGTGCCGCGACGCTGGGACGACAATGCCACCCGCGGCCACTCACAATGGCCGCAAGTCATTCGACGCTGCCGGGCGTTATTTTTTTATTGGGCGTCCATTGGCCGCGTCGCAGGCCGCTGGGCTGACGCCTTCCGCGGTGCTCGAAGGGACGCAGGTTCTGAGCAACGTGGAACGGTTCGACGATCGCGCAGGCGCCTTCGCCACTCTCAAAATGGGAGTCCCCGGCGCCAAAGTAACCATTGGGGACCACTTGCTGTCCAGCTACAACCGGGGCCTCACGATGGTCACCACCGGAGGCCGACATCGTCGCCTTGAGTGATCGTGCCGTGTGTCTGTGCGTGTGTGCCGCATACGCTATGTGGGCGACCCCTGCTCTTTGGAGTGGCCGTAATTCTTCTCCATCCCAGCCTGCCGTTGAGGAGGCGGCCCAACGGCAATGCAATCGGCCGATGCCACTTCCCTTCCGTGCGCAGGGATTTTTCTACCTCTCCATACCGATGTCAACGATTGGACACGCGGCTTTGCGCCCTCCGTCCTTCGACGCATCGGGGTTGACGGCTCCCGCCCGGGACGGGGGGGCCTTCAAACCTTTCGATTTTTTCCAGTTCGCGTCGAGTGCTCTCGCTGCGGTGCGACCGGCACCCGCGACGAGCGCCGTGAACGGGCGTGCCCCCACGAACGAGCTTCCGCAGTCAGTCCTTTTGCCCCCCACGACGCCGACCATCGCTGGACGGGTGGCGCGTCCCGTGGTCCGGTCCGTCCCGCCAGTGGCAGCGCCGTCTCCGCTGCAGTACTCGTGGTCGGCCTTGTCGAACATGTTTCGACCTGCCACTACCCCAACTACCACTTGCACCGGCCACTCCTTGACGACTTCGACTGGCGCGGAACTTCGCGCCGATGACGGCGCCGCGACCGCAGTGTCTTTGAGCAATGGGGCGGGGGGCGGTGCGAATGTGCCACCGCCGGCGGCACTGCGACTTTTTGTGCCTTTGTCATTCACCGACGTCTTCCCGCAGGCCGACAAGAAGAAGGCGCCAGCACCCGTCACGTGCGATGCGATCGATCACGTGGCACCGTCCGCGGGTTCTTCCGGTGGCACAATACTGACGTTCGACGAGTTTATGAAGGCACCCAGCACGACGAACCCCACCCGGCGCGCAGCATCGGGCGGTCCGGTGGCGCCATCCTCGTCCCAGCTTACGTTTGATGCCATGCGGACGTCGGCGGCGGTTGCTGATCTCACTGCGGAGACCGTCGCGTCCAGCATGTTGCTCCGCGACTACGATGAGTGGGCGGCGCAACGAAAGCGAACAGCGCGATCCCTCCGGAGCCGCGACGCGGGTCTCAAGCGGCCCCGGTCCGATTTGCCCCCAGGTGACGTGACTCGCCAAAGAGTGACCCGCATCGATTCGGATGACGAGCCGATGCCATCGGCTGCGGGGAGCTTGCCTGCCATCGCTACGTGCGATCCGCTTCGCGACGTGCTGCCCCTGGTGGAGCCGCGTCCACGCAGCGCAGTGGGCCATCAGCGCAGTTCCTCCGCTGCCGCTGTGCCACCCTCGTGCCTGTACGTGCTCGACACGTCATCGTTGCTCAGGTTAGATTCTCCAACTCAGCTTTCGGCGATTCGCGGCGGGAGGTCCAACCACCTCATCGTGATTCCGTGGGTCGTACTCAACGAAATTGACAAGCATGGCAAGCTGCCGAACAACAATAGCCGTCCTGGCCCGGCCGACGCAGAGAAGCTTGCCATGCTGCGGCGGAAGTCCCTGGCCATTCGCGACTTCCTGTTGGCCGTCGTCAATCAGCCTGACTCCGGCGTGCTCATCCAAAGTCGTGAGCAGCGACTTGCGCACACCAGCGTCGCGACGCTTCTGGTCAACGATGATCACATTCTAGCCTGCGCCATGTTTTTCCGCGACGCGGTCATCGAGGCCGCAGCCAACGCGGCGGTCGCCCGCGGAGCACATCCTCGACGGACACTCTCGATCAGCGACCGGCAGCTGCTATCGACCGATGCCAAACCGCGGCCGGTGTTCCTCGTGACGGAGGACAAGAACCTATCGTTGAAGGCGTGTGCGGAGAAGATATCCTTCCTCCCCATCCGGAAGTTGCTCGAGTCTTAGTGCCAGCCGGCGCTCGACCCCCCTTTCCTTCCCATAATGCCACCTCACAAGCCGGTGGGCCATGCGCTCTAATGTGTGGGAAACATAGTGTGTGTTGAGGCGACCCGACACGTAGGAGGACACCCCCCACCCTTTCCATTCCTACGCAATGGGGTACGACGTCACCGGCGTCAACAAGCTGAAGCGGCGGATTCGCAACCACACCTTGTCCAGCAACCCGTACCTCAAGCTGTTGATCAAGCTGTACAAGTTCCTCGCGAAGCGCACCACCAGCCGTTTCAACAAGACGGTCCATCAGCGCCTGCTGAAGAGCCGCTCGAACCGCGCCCCGATTTCCCTCAGCCGCCTTGCCACCGTGATCACTCGCAAGACGTGCTGGATGGACCTCACGAAGGCGAAGGCGCCGATCGCGGTCATCGTCGGCGACGTCCTTGATGACATCCGTCACGTGAAGATCCCCGCGATGCGCGTGTGCGCGCTCCGCTTCTCCCGCAGCGCCCGTCAGCGCATTGTGGGCGCAGGCGGCGAGTGCCTCACCTTCGACCAGCTGGCCATGCTGGCACCCAGCGGCAAGAACACCTTCCTGGTGCGTGGTCGCAAGAGCGGACGCGAGTCCGTCAAGCACTTCGGCGCGGCCGGCGTTCCTGGCTCGCACGTCAAGCCGCGCGTCACCAGCCGCGGCGCGGAGGTGTCCCGCGGCCGCCGCAGCGGCAAGGGCTACAAGCGCGCGTCGTTCAAGCATCGTCAGGAGTAAGGCGACCGTCGTGGCGGGGGAGGTTGGTGCATCCCCCCAATGGGCACTGCGGTGATGTTTGTCCCCTCCACACTTTTTGGTTAGCGCAGCTTGAGTGGCCGTGCCGCACTGAGGCCGGCTGTGGCTGCGCCAGTAACAAGTGGCCGATGCGACCTGCACAGGCTGCACAGCGTCCCCCCCTCTTGAACGGTCGCCCTTTGTCCTTCTCCCTCGCACCCCGCCACAGGAACACCAACACCCGCACCTACTCACCCCCGCACCCACTCACCCGCACCTACTAGTAGGTACTCACCGCGATGGCCGCCGCTAAGGGGAACCGTCTGCGCCACAATCAGAAACTGCTCCACAACGAGTTCCTCCGCTCCGAGAACGGCTACGTCTTCATTCACCAAGCGGACGGCAACGTGGTCCTCTACGATGGTAACCGCCAGGCGATCTGGTCAAGCAACACGGCAGGGCAGCCGTCCCACGAGCTCGTCATGCAAGCCGACGGCAACTTCGTGCTCTACGCGCACGGGAAC
>ERZ1292633.3955-Hain-H41-02um-R1-3955-length-14015-cov-4_pt1 | contig 14015 bp, 8 predicted proteins | sample MGYA00564406_ERZ1292633 | MGnify/ENA primary metagenome ERZ1292633 (study PRJEB36523, sample SAMEA6512639) | groundwater metagenome | collected 2019-01-08 | study: AquaDiva: Metagenomics assemblies of 32 groundwater samples
AACGAACAAAACTGATTTTTTCACCGGTCATTTGCGATAGAATTTCCGCAGTAATCAGATGAGCTCCTGCCCCGGTTAAAGAAGCAATTGCCGAAAACAAAATTACGGTTGGAAACAAAATCGAAAGTGCTATATTGATGCGGCGATTTTTGATGACGGTGCTGAGTGCAATATAAACCGGAAGCATCAACGCTGCTCTGCCTGAGGTTGCGGGAATGACAAATGCTGTTGCCAAAAGTATCAGCGTTAGCCCATAAAATAATCCGTTGACGGTTGAAACTTTGGAAATTACAGATTTTGTCAAACGATTTGACAATCCCGAAGCAGTCACCGAAGCGGCTATGATAAATGAAGCCAACATTAGCGAAATGGTTGAATCTCCAAGTGAACTTAAAAACTTCGTTGGTTCAGATACTCCGGTTAAACCAAGCAAAATAACAGTTGTCAGAGCGATGTAAGTATCGTTAATTTTGGTGAATGACCAAGCCAATACAGCCAATCCGAAAGTGATAAAGGTGATTTTTGCATTTGAGTTTAATTCGGTTAATCCAAACCAAATTCCGAATGAAAATCCGAGTGCTAAAATTGTCAACAGATATGGTTTTACTTTTTTTAAGGAAAACTCAGGATTATTTGAAACTGAAATTTCTTTGTTAGGAGTTGCGATCTTGGGAAAGTTTTGAAATGAATTGTTAAATAATTGCGTTGCCATAAAAACACCCCTTGTTATAAATCTCTACCGCTCAAATTGAGCGATTATGGTTTAACAGAGTGTTAAATTGAGGTAAAAATACATCATAAATAAAAGATTTGTATTTTCTCTAAATATTGAACTGATTATGGTTAGTTGCAAAAAAAACTCCGACTCAATTTATGAGCCGGAGTTGAAGGTTAAACAGTGAGGCTTTTACGGTTTTAATTTGACATTCAAAAGTTCACCACCAAATTGTTGGATTTGTATCGTATCTGTTATACCTTGAGAGTTTGTTTTTTCGATCTCAAATTTTATCTCGCTTTTATCTTCCGAGATATTAAGAATATTATTTTCTTTAGTTATCGGAAAGATAACGGGTTGTCCGCCGGATGATTTGTAAATAATAGTTTGAGAACACTTTGCCTCGCCGGAAGTTCTTTTTAAGGTCACCATATTTTTGCCGCTTGAGACAGATTCAATACTTGCTTCCCAATTTATCCCATTTGAAATCGGCACAGTAAACATCGGACTTTCTATGCCCGAAAAACCACGTTTACCGCTGATTTTGGCAAAGAATCCCTCTTTTTTCGGCAATGCCGCCAAATCTTCTTTAGTAAAATCTACCTCCCAGGCATTCAATCCTAAATTCTTACGAAGTGGAAATTCCTTCGTCCAATTTTCGTTATCGGTCAAGATCATTTTGAAATCGCGGGTAAAAGTGTCCGTCAACCATTCAACCCGCAAATCGGTATTTCGCAAAATGTTTTTGCCTGAATGGAGGCAAGGAGCAACCATTTGCGGAGCGTAGAGATCGGTTATTTTCGGATCGGGTTCGGGTTGCCATTTGTGCGGCACGTAGGCATAAACTGTCACAAACTCGCGGTCTGTCGGCTGATAATTGGCTAGTAAAGAGACCTTACTTGAATTTGTTTGATTAGCCGGTGCGAAACTTGTCGCATTCGGCTGATAATAATTCCCGGTTGGATTGTAGGAAGTTCTGGAATTATAACCATTTTGGACAAAAATTGGATTCTCAGGTGTTGAGATGACCGCCGGGATAATTCGGATGGCTGTTCGATTAGGGATTTTCAAAAAGAAATCTACTGCTACGGCGACCAATGCAATCCATTTTGAGATTTCTGGATGAGACATTCGCAGTTGATTAAGAGCGACTAATCCGCCTTGAGCCAACATTCTGCCAACGCTGTAATTTAGGTCTTCTATCCGCACATTACGCGATAAACATTGGGCTTTAGCAGCTAAATTATTAGAGCCGGAATAATTACCATACGAAGAACCGTATGAATCATAATTGCCGTAGCCGTAATTACTATAACCGCCGTAGGCTGAAAAAGAACGCCAGCAGGAAGGCATCTGAATATTGAAAGTTCGTGCCATTCCTTCGATTGATTGTTCGAGCAGCCCATTGCCATAAGTTGGATTTGCCATCATATATTGGACTTGAGTTAAAAAAGAACTGATATGAGCATACGCACTGGAAATTTCGATTACTTTTTCGCCCATCTGTCTAATGTCATCAGGTCTTTTTTCAATTAAGCCAAGAATCTTTTTTCTCATTTTGGGCTTTGGATAGAGAAAAATCATTGGCTGGCTATCATACGGAACAGTAAAGAAATTATCGTTATACCAGCCTGATTCGCGGAGTCTGATTTCTTGTGAAAGTGTTTCTTCGGTGCTGTTATTACGGCTCGGATTGATAAAAGCTACTAAAAGAGTCCAATCCCATTTGCTCTGATGCGGCATAATACCATTGACAGCCTCGTTGGCGATTTTTACCTTTAAGACATCGCCTTGATTCAATCGCGGAACTTGCGATAATGGCAAAGGTTCTTCACCTTGACGATAAACACTGGCTTCCATCTTGGCGATCTCCAACTTAAAAGGACTTTTCGCTGAATGATTTTCATCGGGTTGTCCGTATGGGTTGGTTGGCTGATTATAATTCGGATATTGTTGCGGATATTGTTGATATTCATCTTGAGCCGAAACCGAAGTCTGGAAGAAAATACTTGTTAAAATCACTAATAAATAAAGACTTTTTAAGCTGTTCATAGAATTATAGTCCCTTGAAATAAATAAATTACTACCCTTGGTTCGTTCTGATTTAGACAAATTTTATCCTCGTCATTTCAACAGAGTATTAATTTCAAATAAAAATACATAAAATTGTCGCAAAGTAGAAAAAAGTTTATTTTGTGATATATTTTGAGAGGAAAACACACCAACTGCCTAATAAAATGGAACTTACAGACGAACAATTGATTGCGGAATGCCGTCAAAATAATCAACAAGCGTGGGAGGAATTAGTTAGACGTTATCGTCGTTTGATTTACGCTATTCCACGTCGGGCTGGATTTGATGAAGATATTTCGGCGGATGTTTTTCAGCAGGTTTTTGCCCTTTTGATTCAGAATATTGATCGCATCAAACAGCCTTCTCAAATTCAGGCTTGGCTGGTAACAACAGCGAGGCGAGAAACCATTCGATTGATTAATAATCGAAAAAACTCGCAAAAGATGGTTGATAGCGATGATGAAAATGAAGAGTTTTTGGCACAAATACCCGATAAAAATTTGTTGGCTGATGAGGTTTTGTTAAAACTGGAAGCTCAAAATCAGGTTCGCAATGCAATTGAATCTATTGATGAAAAATGCCGTAAATTAATAGAAATGTTGTTTTATCGGCAAAATCCGCCGCCTTATTCAGAGATTGCTGAGAATCTTGGAATCAGCGAAGGTAGCATCGGACCAACGCGGGCAAGATGTCTGGAAAAGGTGTTGAAAAAAATTAATCACTAAAAATTGTATTTTTTGATTCGGAATTAACTCTGTTGTAACGAAAGCCGTTTGCGGCTCTCAAAATTGTTGAGGTAAAAATTATGGAATCTCCCCATATCGAAATAGAAAAATTAACCGATTTGGTTGTCGGGAGGGTGAGTGACTTAGAAACTAAAGAGGTATCAGCACATCTGGCTGGATGTCCAACTTGTGCGATTTTAAAGATGAGATTGGAAAAAACAATTGGGTTAATGCAAAGCGACAACTTGGAAGAAGTTCCGTCGCATACTTTTGAAAGAACATTAGACTTGTTTAATCAAAGACCTTTAGTGTTCAATAACGAAAAATCATCCATTGTAAAAAAGATTTTCGGCATCATCGAATCGGCTACTTCAGGGATGACACCCGTTTTTGGCTTACGCTCAGGGCAACCCGAATTAACACAACAAATTAAACTCTCGGCTGATGAATTTGAGGTCTTTCTGCAAGTGTCTCAAAAAGAAGAGAATTTCCGGGTTTTCGGAGAACTTTTTAGCCGGATTATTGCCAATCAAGCCATTTTGCGAAACAGTCAAGTCGTTCTAACCGCCTCAATCAATGATCTTGGAGAGTTTTCTTTTACTAACGTCAAAAGTGGGATTTATCAATTAGTTATTACTTTGAATGACGTTGCCGAAATAGAATTTCCCGAAATTACCATAGGATAAATAATTTATCTTTAGCGTTTTGAGGATAAGATTCCGAATGGCGGCAATTAGCAAAATATGAAAATTACTCATGCCGAACTTGCGGAAAAACTCGCTTCGGCGGATGCTGACGAACAACTGTTATTATTACAGAACTATCATATTTTAGTTGACCTCACATTAGCTCAAGAGTTACGGGGAATTTGTTATGAATCATGGTATTCTAGTCCTGCCAAAACCCGTCAAGTAATTTCTGCTCTAAATCTTTTAACCAAAATACTATCCGCCCCGGAAGTGAAAGCCATTGCCGAGTGGGGTTCGGGAATCGGTGAAATTATCAACGGCAAAATGCGTTTGGCGATTGAATTTCTCGACCGCTCCGAAAGCCGATTTCTCGATTTAAAACAACCGCTTGATGCCGCTCAAACTCAGGTCAGTAAACTTTATGCACTGGCGATGCTCGGACTATATGATAAAGCTCTTGAATGCGGGTTGCGGGTGCGGGAAGTCTTTTTGCAATTTGAAGATTTTCAGGCAGCCGGGAAAATCGAACTCAATCTGGGGAATATTTATCAAAAACGTGACCAATACGAAAAAGCCGAAGAACTCTTACGATTGGCACATCGGAGGTTTGAAAATACGCAAGAATTCTCCCGCCTGATTCAAATTGATAATTCGCTCGCCAATGCTCTCTCGCATCAACATAAATTCAAAGAAGCGGAAAGAATTTATTTGGAAGCACTTCAACGGGCTGACCGCAATAATTTACAAGTTCTCAAAGCTGAAATCGAATCTAATCTGGGACATCTTCTTTTATTTCAGGGTCGTTTTGACCGTGCTTTGCAGTTTTTTGAAAGTTCCCGTCGCCGGTATGCCAAGATGAATATGCCTCATCAATCAGCCATTGCCGAGCAGGAAATTGCCGACGCATATTTAGAACTAAATTTAATCCCGGAAGCCGCTACAATTTACGAAAGCGTGAGCCGGACTTTTGCTGAGTTAGAATTAAAAACAGATAAAGCAAGGGCTTTAGCTTATCATGCCAGAGCTTGTATTGAGGTAGGCGAGAATCAAAAAGCACATCAACTTTTAGAAGAAGCAAAAGGAATTTATCAAGAAGAAAAAAATCTAGTGGGTTTGGGAATCATCAAACTTATTGAAGCAAAATTATACTATTCCGAAAATAATATTCTAAAAGCATTTGAACTAGTGCAAAAGGCTGAACCAATCTTTACCAATGCAGGTTTGCTCGGCAGAGCATTACACGCCCGTTGGCTTTGCGGAGAGTCTCTTCGTTTATTACAAGATACTCAGACCGCTCGCAAAATTCTCGAAAATACTTTGCTTGAATCAAACAATAATTTTATTCCGCAAATCACATTACGTTGTTACACATCGCTCGGTTTACTGGAAAAATCCGCAGCAAATTTTGAAATAGCTAAAACTTATTTTGAGCAAGCTGTCGCCATTGTCGAAGAAATGCGTGCACCTCTTCCGGCGGAAGATTTTCGGATGTCATTTTTAGCCGATAAACTAACACCTTATCAGGAGTTAATGAATTTGTGTCTGGAATCTGAAACGGATGAAAATATCAAAAAAGCCTTTGTTTACGCTGAAAATGCTCGCTCAAGGGTTTTACTTGAAATGCTCGATTACAATTTTTCGGCACTTGAGCTTTCCGAAAGCCGACAAGATATTCAAGGTTTAATCAAACTTGAACAGCTACGGGAGGAAATTAACTGGCTTTATAATCAACTAAATCGCACTTCTTTAACAGGACAACTGTTTGATATTGCTAAACTTAACAATATTCAAGAGCAAATCAAAAATAAAGAATATGAATTTTTGGAAATCAAACGCAAGCAAAAGATCTTTGCAGATTCCGAGGCTTTTAGTCAGACTGAGCCGATAAATTTACCGGTTTTACAAAATATCCTTGGCAAAAATACTGCGTTAATTGAATTTTTAGTGAATGAAGGCGGAGTTTCGGCTTTTATAATTACTGACGAAAGAATCAAATTTCAGAAAAATATTTGCCGTGAGAGCGAAATAACAGAAAATCTGGAAAGCCTTAACCTGCAAATTGACAGGATGCGTTTCCAATTAAACCAAAGCGGAAATTTGGGTTACGGTTCTAACACCCAAACCCGTCAGATTTTGCAAACTCTTTATCAACTTTTAATAAAACCTTTAGAAAATCTGGTCGGTTTAAAGAATCTCATAATCGTTCCGCAAAAAAGTTTGCATTACGTTCCATTTCAAGCACTTTTTGACGGCTTTAGTTATTTGATTGAAACCCGTGAAGTTTCTTACGCACCGAGTGCCAGAATTTTTATGAATTGTTTCAACAGAAAGAATCATAACCTTGAAAAGGCTTTATTTATTGGGGCAAATGATGAATTGACACCCAATGTGACAGTAGAAATTGAAAATTTGTCGAAAATTTTCCCTGATGCAAAAGTTTTGATAAATAAAGAAGCCTCACGGCAAAATCTGCAAAAAAATTCGAGGCTTGCTGACATTGTTCATTTTGCTTGCCACGGTAAGTTTCGCCCCGACAATCCGCTTTTCTCTGCCTTAAAATTGTCTGACGGCTGGTTTAATGTTGGCGATGCTTACACTCTCGATTTGAAATCAAGTCTGGTCGTTTTGAGTGCTTGTGAAACGGGTATCAATTCAATCGCTGTGGGAGATGAAATCTTGGGTTTGGCACGGGGATTTTTTTCCGCCGGAGCTTCTTCAATAGTTTTGAGTCTTTGGCAAATTGACGATGCTGTCACGGAAAAATTTATGGCTTGTTTCTACGAAAAATTAAAAATCGGTTTAACTGTTCCGGCAGCTCTTAGAATGACGCAAATTCAAATAATGCAACAACATCCACATCCTTTCTTTTGGTCACCATTTATCCAGATCGGAAGTTTTTAATAAATTCCTAAAAAAATATCTTCTCCAATGTATTTTCCCCGAAATACTTTTCTCTGTTGGTGTGTCTGATGAATTTGCTTTTTTTATTCATCACTCAAATTTACAAAAAGAAGAACAAGAGGAAAATTAAAATGAACAAAGGGAAAATTACAAATTTATTCACCAAACTGGGTGTTTTTATTATTGCTTTGGCTATGATGAGTGTTGGTGCGATGGCACAGGGAATTGATTCAACTTTAGCGTTGAAAATGGCTTGCGAAACGAGTCCGAATAATGTGGTCAATATCAATTATCCGGCAAAAGTTTCAAATGGAGCTAATCCTGCTCTACCCGAAGTCGTAAATTCGCCATGCACAGTTTCGCTTGGTCCGTCCGGCAGTTTTGAAACCGACCAAATCGGTATGAATTTTGCCGGACCGTTTTCGGTGAGAAGCACTACTCCGACTCAGGTAAAATTCGTTAAATCATATTTTACTGCTCCGACAATGGTTGTCACTTTAACCGGAAATGATAGTTTCTTGGCAGTTGATGAGTCGCTTTTACAAGCCAGAGCAGGAAATTTGGCGATTAATTATGGATTTGGCGGTGTTTTAGAAGTTTTACTACCACTGTCAGGTTCAATCAACTCGATAGAAGCGGCAGGAGTAGTTAATATTAACGGAGGCGGCAAATTCACCGGAACTTTAATTGATACACAAGTTTTGGCGGGTGCAGCAATCAACGTCAATATGAATGGAGCGGAAGGAACTTTCAAAACCGAGAAATCTAATTTAGTTGCAAACAACGGAGCGATTGCAGTTCGTTCAGCCTTTCCGAAAGCCTTAGTAGATGCATCTTTTGGTGACTGGCGGGCAACAAACGGGGTTTTCGTTACTTTGCAACAAACCGAAAGCGGATTGTTTGTAAATACGGCTCGTATTTTTGGCGGAGCAGGCAACATTAATTTCAACGTTGCGGCAGCAGGTAATACACGGATTGCAGAAATTATTGACAGTCAGTTAGATACAAACGCGGCAGTCAGTATTTTTGGTTCGGTCAACGGACAATACGGATTGGCTAAATTACAAACCAGCAGAATTCGTGCAGGTGGACCAGTTGCCGTTCGCACCGGAACTCTTGGAGAAACTCTGGTTCTGACCAGCACCATTAGTTCACCGGTTGCGATTCGGATCAACACCGGATTAAGCGGCAAATGCCTTTCTGATCAAAACAATTTAACTGCACCGATCATTCAAGCATGCCAGTAAAATTCGAAGAACAACTGTGTATTGAGAGGCAGGGCATTGAGCCCTGTTTCTCAGTTTATTAAACTATTAGACATTCTTGACTTTATCGTAAAGATTACTGACAATGAAAAAAACAGAGTTATTTACGAGCCAGGGAGACAAAATGAAACGCATTTTTACGGTATTATTTTCAATTCTTTTCTTATTTTTGGGAAACCTATTGTTTCCAATAGTATTATTGGCACAAACTCCATTCGTTCCAAATGAAATAGTTGTTAAGCTTTGGAACTCACGGGATTTACCGGCAATTGCCAGCAGATATAATTTATCACCTCAGCCCTTGGACAGATTTGGCAATCGCCCGATCTATCGAATGAGGATATTGAGTGGCGTGTCTCCCGAATTTCTTGCCGACAAAATGCTCAATGAATCCGAAAAAAGATTTGAATATGCCGAGCCGAATTATTTAGTTGGGCTACCAGAAACTTCCGGTAATTCGTGGGCGATTGGCAACTCATGGGCGATTGGCAACTCTTGGGCAATTGGAACACCCATCAGTTATCAGCAACAATGGTTTCCGAATAAAGTCGGGTTGCCTTTGGCACATACAGTGAGTAAAGGGGGAGGTGTTAAAGTTGCCGTTTTAGATACTGGAGTTGCCTTAAATCACCCTGCGTTTGCCGGCAAATTTGTCCCCGGTTTTGATTTTGTTGATTTTGACCCATATCCTGATGAAGTCGGCAACAAATCAGCCAATCAAGGTTTCGGACACGGCACTCACGTCGCTGGATTAGTCGTCCGTGTTGCTCCCCAAGCCAAAATTATGCCGATTCGCGTTTTAGATCCAAATGGATTCGGCAATATTTGGGTGTTGGCTGAAGCCTTTGAATTTGCACTCAATCCTGATGGAAATCCGGCAACACCTGATGGGGCGGATGTAATCAATCTTAGTCTCTCAACTCCAAGAAAAACCGAATTGGTCAAAGAAATTATCGAAGAAGCAACCTGTGATGACAGCAATGATGATGCCAACGAAGAAGAAGTCGCCTTTTATGGAAAAGGTCAATGCCGATTCGGAAAAGAATCCGTGGTGGTAGCCGGAGCAGGCAATCGCGGTTCTGAATTTCCCGAATATCCGGCTGCTGAAGCTAAAGATGTAAAAGGCGTGATCTCAGTTGCCGCCACTGATCAGAATGATAGGTTAGCGCCTTTTTCAAACTTTGGCGGTTGGGTTTGGGTAGCCGCACCTGGTGAGGGAATTACTTCGACCGTGCCGCCGAATCAATATGCGACGTGGAGGGGAACATCAATGTCTTCACCCATTGTGGCTGGGCAAGTTGCGTTAATTAAAGCCCGTTTTCCCCAATTCAATGCGGCAGATATTGTTAATCACATTACTTCAACGGGAGATTCTATCAATGCACCTGTTCCGAAACGAATAAATATTGCCTATTCGCTTGGAGTTAAATAATAATCAAGGCAGATTGGAGAAGGAGGATTATTTAATAACGTCAACGATGCTTAAATACTCGACTCAAATGCAGTGCAAAACTCGTATCCACACAGGAAAATCTGGATTCATTGAGTTGATACCATCCGACAGCTAGAAAATTAACCTGAAATTTTGGGCTAATATTGATATTTGTTCAGATTAATTGCTTTAGAGATTGTATATGTAAAATAGAGTAAGCTAAGGATAGTTCTTATATTAGATAACCCAAGTTTCTGGTTGTTGAATAAAAGCTTTATCAAGTTGAAAAGCCAATACAAACTAAAGACCTTGAGTATAAACTCATTCAAACTTATTGCAGGAATCTTTTTCGGAAACAATTTAGCAATCTCCCCAAAGGTCGTTTTAATTCGATACCAGTGCTACTCCCCTTTCGAGCATGCTTTCAATTTTAATTTTTTTTACCATCCAAAAATAAAAGCAGGTGCTTCCAACATTTAGTCACGATAAAGTTAGAAAAAAAACTTAGTTGTTTTTCCAAACAAACTTATGGTAGATTACTGGCAGAAGGTCAGTCAAGAATAAAGCAGATAGAAAAAAACAGGTCGCTTGGCGATAATTAAGGAAACCAAATAATGTTCCATCGAAAATTCATTATTTTACTGATAACGATTGTCTTATTGATGATTTCTGCTTGCCAAAATTTGAGCAATACCACCAATAAAACAAACGTCAATACTACTCAAAGTCAAACTGCTTCAAATGAAATTCCAAATCGTAAATGGTGGAAAGAAGCAGTTGTTTATCAAATTTATCCGCGCTCTTTTAAGGACACAAATGGCGATGGTGTTGGCGATTTGAAAGGAATTACTGAAAAACTCGACTACATCAAATCGCTCGGAATTGATGTGGTTTGGCTCAATCCAATCTTTTCCTCACCGAATGATGATATGGGATATGACATCTCTGATTATCAAAATATTATGAAGGAATTTGGGACGATGGAAGATTTTGATGTGATGCTCAAAGGTTTCAAGGACCGTAAAATCAAGGTTGTTTTAGATTTGGTTGCCAATCATTCATCGGATGAGCATAAATGGTTTCAAGAAGCAAAAAAATCCCGCGATAATCCATATCGGAATTATTATCACTGGTGGAATGAAGAAGACGGAAAACCGCCAAAGCGAGTTAGTTTTTTTGATCCTGAAGGCGATGCTTGGCAATACGAGCCGAACACTAAATCCTATTATTTACATTACTTTTCCGATAAACAACCCGATTTGAATTGGGAAAATCTGAAACTCCGTCAGGAAATGTATTCGATGATGAAGTTTTGGTTTGATAAGGGCGTTGACGGCTTTAGGATGGATGTTATTCATTTTATTTCTAAAGATTTACCATTCAAAGAATTACCTGCTGAGTTTAATGGAGACTTTGGCAAATATTACGGAAGTGGTCCGAAACGGCACGAATATGTGCAGGAAATGTATCGTGAAGTTTTGTCGAAATACGATGTGATGACACTCGGCGAAGCGGGTGTTGGAATGCAGGATGCGCTTGATTATGTTGCCGAGGAACGCAAAGAACTCAATATGATTTACCACTACGAAGGTGTAAGTCTCGGTTATTCACCTAAGGGCAAAAAAATAGTTGATCCAAACGGTTGGAAGTTGACTGATTTCAAAGATGTTTACACGCGGTGGGATAAAAACTTCGCCGAAAAGGGTTGGAACACGGTTTATCTTGGTAATCACGACCAGCCGCGAATGGTTACTCGTTGGGGAAATGATTCGGACGAATTCCGCGAAGTTTCGTCTAAAATGCTGACTACCTTTCTTTTAACTCAGCGCGCTACGCCCTATTATTATCAAGGCGATGAACTCGGAATGAGTAATATCAAATTTGATAAGATTGAAGATTACAAAGACATCGAGACTATTAATTGGTATAAACAGGTCAAAGCCGAAGGTGGTGATTTAAGAGAATTTCTTGATTCGCACAAGATTTCTGCCCGTGACAATGGGCGCACGCCGATTCAATGGGACAACACGGCAAACGGCGGGTTTTCGACCGGAACGCCTTGGCTCAAAGTAAATTCAAACTATGAGAAATTAAATGCCAATGCTCAAGACAAAGATGAAAATTCACCTTTGAATTATTTCCGTAAACTAACGGCACTTCGCAAAGCAGAACCGACTTTAGTTTACGGCAAATACACTCTAATTGATAAAGATAACGAAAATACTTATGCCTACATACGCGAGTTAAACGGTAAGAAGCTATTGATTTTATTAAACTTTAAGGCAACTGAATCATTCGTTAAAACCGAGTTTGATTTAAGCAAAGCAAGAGTTCTTTTAGGTAATTACAAAGATTTTTCGACCGATGGAAAACTAAAACCATATCAAGCAGTAATTTTAGAATTATCAAATTAAAGTTTGTTGTTTCGTTTGGTTTGATAAGAGTCTTCGCAAAATACTGTTTCTAACTGAAACTTTGTTTGATATATAAACAAAGGTTTATTATAGTTACTGAGCGTAATTAACGTAAAGCATAGTATTTTAACAACAAACCAATATGCGTCGAATCCATCTACCTACAGCTAAAAGTCAAATTGCCCGTCCGAATACGATTCGAGACATCAATAAACAGATTGTTTTGAATTATGTGCGAGAACGTGCGCCTATTTCACGAGCTGAAATTGCGCGTGAAACAGAATTGCAACGCTCAACAGTTTCGGCAATTGTGGATGAATTGCAAACTTCGGGCTTAATTGAAGAAATTGGTATTGGTAGTTCGACGGGGGGGAGAAAGCCAACTTTATTGCGATTAAAAGCAGGTGGTCCGGTAGCCATCGGAGTTGATTTAGATCCGCGCCGAACTACTATTGCCATTGCTGATTTATTGGGTAAAGTGTTGGAAAAAGAAGAGTTTCCAACTTCACCTGATGCAGTATTTATGACTAATCAGATTATTGAAAGGATTTCAAAAATTACCAATAAATATAATAAAAGTAATCTGGAAGTTGGAATTAGTGTGCCGGGAATCGCTGATCAGGTTAATGGAAAAACTCTCTATATTCCTTATTTTCAATGGCACGATTGGGATATTTGTCAGCAAATAACCGAAAAACTTGGGATATTTGCGACAATTGATAATGATGCAAACGCCATTGCCACAGCCGAGCTTTGGTTTGGACGTAAAAACAACCGAAAAATTGACAACTTTATTACAGTTTTAGTTAGCCAAGGGATTGGAACAGGAATTGTTTTTGAAGGACAAGTTTATCGTGGTGAGAGAGGAGCGGCAGGTGAATTTGGACATATGATTATTGGTGTCGAAGCTCCTGTAGAATGCTCTTGTGGAGGCAAAACCTGTTGGGAGCCTCACGCTTCTGAAGGTGCAATTATTGCCCGCTACAAGCAATCTTTTGCTAATAATGGAAACAGCACGAATTTTGAGGCAGTAACTTTTCCAATGATTATGTCTCTTGCCGAACAAGGTGAAAAACACGCGATTGAAGCATTGAGAGAATCGGCTAAGTTTTTAGGAATCGGCATTGCGAATCTTATCGTCGGGCTGAGTCCGCAAGCCGTAATCATCGGCGGAAATATCACCAGAGTCTGGGAAATTATTAAGGACGAGGTTTTATCGGTAGCTAAAAGAGGAATCATTCGTGACTTACCACACCCATTAATCACTGCTTCAACACTCGGCGATAATCCAACTTTAATCGGAGCCTTGAGTCTTGTTTTAGCCAGAAAATTTGCCGCTGCTAACCAAAATTAATAACTCACCTTAAGCAGAGATAATATTTTACGGCTGTGCCGTCTGATGAGCAGACAATCTCTGACTTTCTACTTTTGTTCAATCTAAACCTATTTTGAAAAGCAAAGTGTAAAGCATTTTTGTTTTATACTTTGCTTTTTCTCAACTCATTAATCAAAGGAAAATGAGCAAATAACAAAAAAACGCTTTTCGCTCATTTGCTAAAAAACAAATGTTGATAAGATTTTTAGGTTTCGTATAAGATTGTTGAAAACAATGGATTCACCCGAAAAAATAAGCGATTCTCAAAAATCAAAGCCGTTGGTATTGAAAAATAGGATTACGGAAAAATATGGTTAAATGGTCTGACAAAATTCCTTCGTTTTTATGGATTCCGATTATTGTTGGCGGAATTGCACTTTTTTTGGGCGGAATTCTGGCGATTTTTTACGGATTCGGGTATGTCGA
>ERZ1292633.3958-Hain-H41-02um-R1-3958-length-14012-cov-9_pt1 | contig 14012 bp, 15 predicted proteins | sample MGYA00564406_ERZ1292633 | MGnify/ENA primary metagenome ERZ1292633 (study PRJEB36523, sample SAMEA6512639) | groundwater metagenome | collected 2019-01-08 | study: AquaDiva: Metagenomics assemblies of 32 groundwater samples
GAGACCGCGAACGTCAAGATGTCGATGAATCCTTTCGATGAAATCGCCGTCGAAGAAGCGGTGCGCCTGAAAGAGGCCGGCGTGGTCAAGGAAATTCTGGTCGTGTCCTGCGGCACCGCCGCGAGCCAGGAGACGCTGCGCACGGCGCTCGCGCTCGGCGCCGACCGGGCGATCCTGGTCGAAACCGATGCTGAACTGCAGCCGCTCGCCGTGGCGAAGTTGTTGAAAGCCGTCGTGCAGAAGGAAAACCTGAATTTCGCCATTCTCGGCAAGCAGGCGATCGACGACGACTGCAACCAGACGGGGCAGATGTTGTCCGCGCTGCTGGGCTGGTCCCAGGCCACGTTCGCCTCGAAAGTGAAAATCGCCGACGGCAGGGCCGAGGTCACGCGTGAAGTCGATGGCGGCCTGGAAACGATTTCGGTCAAGCTGCCGGCAGTGATCACCGCCGACCTGCGCCTGAACGAGCCGCGTTACGTCACTTTGCCCAACATCATGAAGGCGAAGAAGAAGCCGATGGAGACGCTCAGGCCCGATGCGCTCGGCGTCGATGTCAGCTCCCGCCTCACCACCCTCAAGGTGGAAGAGCCGCCCAAGCGCAAGGCCGGCGCCAAAGTGCCGGACGCAAAGACGCTGGTTGAAAAACTCCGCAACGAAGCCAAGGTGATCTAAATGTCCATACTCGTTATTGCCGATCACGACAATCAGACCATCAGGGGCGCCACGCTCAACACCGTCGCCGCAGCTGCGAAAATAGGCGGCGACATCGTGGTACTGGTCGCCGGCGGCGGTTGCGCCGCCGCCGCCCAGGCCGCCGCGCAGATCGCCGGCGTGAAAAAAGTGCTGGTCGCGGATGCGCCTCAGTACAAGGACGAACTCGCCGAAAGCCTCGCTGCCCTGGTCGTGTCCATTGCCGCCGGCTACAGCCATATTCTTGCCCCCGCGACCAGCTTCGGCAAGAATGCCGCTCCGCGCATCGCCGCTCTGCTGGACGTGGCGCAGATTTCCGAAATCATCGCCGTCAACTCGGCCGACACGTTTGTGCGCCCCATCTACGCGGGCACCGCACTGGCGACGGTGCAGTCCAAGGATGCGGTGAAAGTCATCACCGTGCGCGCCACCGGATTCGACGCGGCTGTGGCGAGCGGCGGCTCGGCCGCGGTGGAATCCCTTGCGGCGGTGCCTGACGCGGGATTATCCAGCCTGGTCGGTCGGGAACTGGTCAAGTCGGAACGGCCTGAGCTGACGGTCGCCAAAGTCATCGTTTCAGGCGGTCGCGGCATGGGCTCGGCGGAAAATTTCAAGCTCCTCGATCCGCTCGCCGACAAACTCGGCGCCGCCATGGGCGCTTCGCGCGCCGCGGTCGATGCCGGCTTCGTGCCCAATGACTGGCAGGTGGGCCAGACCGGCAAGATCGTCGCCCCCGAGCTCTATATCGCCATCGGCATCTCCGGCGCGATCCAGCACATGGCGGGCATGAAGGACAGCCGCGTCATCGTCGCCATCAACAAGGACGAGGAAGCGCCGATTTTCCAGGTGGCCGATTACGGCATCGTGGGTGATTTATTCAAAGTAGTTCCAGAACTCGTCAAGGAGTTGGGTTAATTCATCTCACCGCAGAGGACGCGGAGATAAGGCAAATGCAACGAGGATTTCCTCTGCGTCCTCTGCGGTTAAGGCTTTCGGGAGTGGCACATGAGTGACTACGTCGCGCCGTTGAAAGACATGCGGTTCGTGCTGAAGGAGCTCGCCGGACTGGACCAGGTGGCGAAGCTCCCCGGTTGCGAGGATGCGAGCGCGGATTTGGTCGATCAGATACTGGAAGAGAGCGGCAAGTTCTGCGCCGAGGTATTGGCGCCCTTGAACCAATCGGGCGACGCAGAGGGCTCGAAATGGGACAACGGCCGGGTTACTACGCCCAAGGGCTTCATCGAAGCGTACAAGCAGTTCGTCGAGGGCGGCTGGAATGCGCTGCAGTTCCCGCCCGAGTTCGGCGGCCAGGGCCTGCCGAAACTGGTGGCGACGCCGGTGATGGAAATGTGGAAGGCGGCCAATTTGTCGTTTTCACTGTGCCCGCTGCTCACCGGCGGCGCGATCGAGGCGCTGCTGCTGCGCGGCGCCGACGCGCTGAAGAAGACGTATCTGCCGAAAATGGTCGAAGGCACCTGGACCGGCACCATGAACCTGACCGAGCCGCAGGCGGGATCGGACCTGGCGCTGGTGAAGGCGAAGGCAGTGCGCCATTCGGATGAACGACTGGGCGAGCACTATCGCATTTACGGCCAGAAGATTTTCATCACCTATGGCGAGCACGACCTGGCGGAGAATATCGTCCACCTGGTGCTCGCGCGCGCGCCCGATGCGCCTGAAGGGGTGAAAGGCATTTCCCTGTTCATCGTGCCCAAGTTCCTGGTCAATGCCGACGGCAGTCTGGGCAAGAGAAACGACGTGCACTGCGCTTCCATCGAGCACAAGCTCGGCATTCACGCCAGCCCCACCGCGGTGCTGATCTACGGCGAAAAGGAAGGCGCGATCGGCTATCTCGTCGGCGAGGAGAATCGCGGCCTCGAATACATGTTCATCATGATGAACGCGGCGCGCTTCGCCGTGGGGCTGGAGGGCATCGCCATTTCCGACCGCGCCTACCAGCTGGCGCTGTCCTACGCCAAGGAGCGCGTGCAGAGCCGCGATCTGGCCGGCGGCGGCAAGGCCGTGCCCATCATCCGCCACCCCGACGTGCGCCGCATGCTGATGAGCATGAAGGCGCAGGCCGAGGCGATGCGCGCGCTGGCGTATGTGGTCGCGGCCGCGATGGACATCGCCCACCGCGATCCGGACACCAGCCTGAGGGCCAAGCATCAGGCCTTTGCCGACATGATGATCCCGGTGGTGAAGGGATGGAGCACCGAGACCTGCATCGAAGTGGCTTCTACCGGTATTCAGGTGCACGGCGGCATGGGCTACGTCGAGGAAACCGGAGCGGCGCAACTCCTGCGCGATGCGCGCATTACCACCATTTACGAAGGCACCACCGCGATCCAGTCGAACGATCTGGTGGGGCGCAAGATGGCGCGCGAGGGCGGGGCGACGGCGAAGGAAGTGATCAAGGCGATGCGCGTGGTCGAAGGCGAACTCGCCAAGGCGCAGGGCGAGGACATGGCGGCCATACGCGCCGGTCTTGCCGCCGGGATCAAGGCGGTCGAGGATTGCGTCGCCTGGATCGTCGCTACTTACGCGCCGGACATCAAGGCGGTGCACGCCGGCTCGGTGCCTTTTCTCAAGCTGATGGGGATCGTCTGCGGCGGCTGGCAGATGGCGCGCGCCGCGCTGGTGGCGCAGAAAAAGCTGGCCGCCAAGGATGGCGACGCCGCGTTCTACCAGGCAAAGATCGCCACCGCGCGTTTCTATGCCGACCACATCCTCGCGCAGGCGCCTGGATTGCGCAACACCGTCGTGCGCGGCGCCGCGGGCGTGATGGCACTTAGCGAAGAGCAGTTCTGAAAGGGGAAATTCATGGCCATGTACGAATCCGAGTTCACCAAGTTCATGCGCGAGTTCAAGCGGCAAAGGCCTCAGCTCGAGGCGGAGCAGAGAAAAAGCCGCGCGATCTGGTGGGACCACAAGCAGGACCTGGATACGCTCAAGCGCGCACAGGAGTCCCGCGTCAGCCAACAGGCCTACGTGTATCAGAACAAAGTCTGACCCGGCTTGACCTACCGGTTTCTCAAACAGGCAGGCATCATCGCCTGCCTTGTTGTTTGTGGCGCCTGCGCGCAAGTCGCCCTGATGTCGGTGACGCCTATCGTCGCCGCGCTCGCCCGCCATCTCGACCAGCGCACCGCGAGCGAGATCGTGGAGCTGGAGCAAAAGCAGGACTGGCCCGGCATGCTCAGGCTGGCGCGGGCCCAGTTGCAGCGCGAGCCGGTCCGCGCCGAATGGTGGTTCCTGCAAGGCTACGCGCTGGCGCGTCAGGGGCAGCACGCCGCGGCCATCGAGTCGTACGAGCAGGCGCTGCGCATCAGCCCGGAAGACGAGGGTTCCTGGCTCGCGCTCGGCCAGAGCCAGAGCGCGCTGGGTCAGATGGAGCGTGCCATCCAGGCGTATCGGCAGGCGCTGCGCTATCGCCCCGAATCGGCGCAGGCCTATCTGGCCCTGGCCGACACCTACCAGCGGCAGGGACGGCCGGACCTCGCCATTGCCAGCTATCGCGAAAGCGTGCGTTATGACCCGGACTCGGCGCAAAGCTGGTACGGCCTGGCCGCCGCTTATCAGCAAACCGGGCAACGCGAACGCAGGGACGAGGCGCTGCAGGGACTGCGCAAGCTCAACCCCGCCGCCGCGGATCAGTTCGAAAAGCAGTATCCGTCGAAGTAGGTCGCGCGGCGTGAGCGGCTAACCCGCGGCCAGCCCGTCGTCGGCAGCGATGACGGCGCCGTTGATGAAATTCGACTGCTCGCAGGCGAGCAGCAGCACCAGCCCATCCAGGTCTTCGGGCCGGCCGACGCGCCGGCGCGGCAGCATGCTCATCAGCTTCTTCCCGCCCTCGGTTTGCCAGTAGTCGCGGTTTATCCCGGTTTCGATATAGCCGGGGCAGATGGCGTTGACGTTGATGTTGTAGCGCCCCCATTCGTGCGCCAGCGCCTTGGTCATCTGAATCACTGCCGCCTTGGACATGCAATAGGTCGATAACTGCGCCAGCACGCGCAGGCCGGCGACCGAGGCGATGTTGACGATGCGCCCGGAGCACTTTCGCGCGATCATGCTGCGGCCCACCGCCTGGGCGACGAAAAACGCCCCCTTGCAATTGGTGTCGGTGACGTAGTCGTAGTCCTCTTCCTCGACCTCGATGGCGCGCTGCTGCTTGCTGACGCCGGAGTTGTTGATCAGGATATCGATGCCCCCCAGGGCGGATTCGGCGGCGGCCACCGCGGCGCGCACGCTCGCCACGTCGGTTACATCCATCCTCACGGCGCAGGCCTTGCCGCCGGCCTGCTCGATTTCCCGTTTGAGCTGTTCCAGCTTGTCGGTGCTGCGCGCCGCCAGCGCGACCCTGGCGCCGGCCTGGGCAAGAATCTGGGCGAAACGCCAGCCGAGTCCGCTGGAGGCGCCGGTGACGAGCGCGGTCTTGCCATCGAGGCGAATGCTCTGCTGCATGTCGTGTCCTTTGTGCGTGGGTGTTTCCGGCGGCAAGGTACCGCGTTATGTCTGCGGCGGCAAGCGGCGGACGCCAGGCAAGCGTATAGCAGGTGACATTTTGTCACCACTAGGTTAGGATGTGGTTTAGCATTGATCATTGGGCTTCGGCCCGCTAACTGCTATACACAATCGATCGATACCGACGACACTGTACCCATGCTCCAAACTGACGACCCTTGCCAATCCAAGCCTCCGAACCAATTGTCCTCATTCCCAAACCGCAGATCCCAAACCGCTGACTACTGACATGACTCTAACGACTCAAGAACGCGGCCGAATCACGGCCAGGGTGCCGCAAAACGTGCAGGACACTTTGCAGCAGGCAGCCGATCTGCTGGGGGCGACGCTTAATCAATTCGTGGTACAAGCCGCCCTGAACGAAGCGCAGCGCGTGATCGAACGCGGGCGCATCATCCATCTGTCCGGCAACGATGCGGCGTTTCTGTTGAACCTGCTGGAGAACCCGCCGGCGCCAAACGCGCGTCTGCGGCAGGCGCTCCGCAATTACGAAAGCAGAAAAGCCGATGTTGAACATTCAACCTTTACGTGGGAACCACGATCGAAGCCGGTTCGAAAGCGGAAGCGGCGAGCTTGAGCTTTGGCTGCGCCAGACGGCGCAGCAGCACCGGAAACGTGGTATCGCGAAGACCTTTGTCGCCATCGCGGACGATGACCCGTCGCGCATACTCGGTTTCTACGCGCTGACTGCCTGTGAGGTCGTGAGCCAGGATCTGCCAGGCGATCTTGCCAAGAGATTGCCGCGGAAAGTTCCGGGCATCCGGCTCGGGCGACTGGCGGTGGACCGTTCCGTCCAGGGCCAGGGACTCGGGGAGTTGTTGCTCATGAACGCAATCGACCGCTCGCGGCGGGTGCTGGAGCACGTGGGCGTGCACGCCTTGTTCGTGGATGCCAAGGATGCCAATGCTGCAGCGTTCTACCGGAAGTACGGATTCCGGCCGTTGCCGGAGCAACCGCTGCAACTTGTGCTCGTAATCGCCGGCCTTAGCCGATTAGGGGAAATGCGATGACCGCATCTCCCGTCAACGTGCGCACGGGGGTGGTCGAGGCGCTGCAGCTCGATCTGGTCGGGTCTGGGAACAATCAGGGACGCGTCGCGTTCGATATTGCGGCTATCCAGCAGAAGCTCAAGTACGATGATGTCTGGCTCGTGCTCGGGCCCGTTGGTTCGGCTTGATGGCTGGGATCGAGGAGAATCCCATGAAACAAAAAGTCGGAATCCTGTTGGAAGAAGACGTGCTGCGCCGCGCCAAGCGCCGGGCCGCCGACGAAGGTCGTCCCTTGAGCGATCTGATCCAGGACGCACTCGAAAAATATCTCACTGCCGGGCTGCGCGGTCGCGACGCGGTGGTCGTCGTGTCCGCGAACGAATTCGGAAAGCTCTCGCGGCCCCGCGGCAGCCTGGTCGACTTCTTCCTCAAGTCGCCTCTCGCGGGCGTGAATCTGGATTTTGCCCGCAGCACCGACACCGGCACGCGCATCGACCTGTGAGCTTCTTCCTCGATACCAGTGTGATCTCCGAACTCGTCAAGCCGACGCCTGACGATAACGTGGTGGAGTGGATGAAGCGCGCAGACGAGACATCGCTCTACCTGAGCGTGCTCACCATCGGCGAACTGGAAAAGGGCATCGCCAAGCTGCCGGTGTCATCGCGCCGCACCAAGCTTGAGACCTGGGTGAGAAGCGACCTCGCAGATCGATTCCGCGAGCGCCTGCTCGCGATTGACGACACGGTCGCCGCCACCTGGTGCAAGCTCGCGGGTGAAGCAGAAGCGCGCGGAGAGCCGCGTGTTGTTTCAGGAACCTGCGGCCAGTTGCATTGTTGAGCCTGCAATTATCTCCCAGGTACGACCCGCGCGTCGCGGGAATTCCTGGGCGGGTAGTGTCTCAGTTTTAAATGTAACGATCATTTCCGGCGGGTGTTATGAACCGGTAACACGCGCATTCATCCGTCCCCCCACATCAGAAACAAAAAACCCGCCGAAGCGGGTCATGGATGTTCATCTAGTTCTCTATGCGTGCCAACGCGACGCAAGATTGCTACCCCCCTTGTCGATTTCCATCGACATTTTGTATGCGTGGTTGCCGCCCAACATGATGGTAAAGACGTTTGGGTTGCGATAGCCACCAAGCTTCTTGAAACCGTACTTTCCCGGTATCTCGGGTAACATCAAATCCAAAATAGCCTGATCCGCCAGAGAACGCGCTTCAGGTGAAAGTTTCCTTAGACTGCGTTGAAAACCAGGAAGAGTTGGATTGACAGAAGAAAAAGGCTTGGGCTGCGGCATAATCGCAGCGTCACAACGTTTCTAGATAAGCCTTCACGTCTTCTGAAGAAGAAATAGCGGGTCCGACTGGTTGTTCCAAGTCAGCGTCATGCTCGCCAAAGGCCCACCGCAGATCCATCATCAAGTTATGCAAATCAGCAACAGATGCGATTGCGGCAGTGTATTCGTCTACTACAGATGTTTTGTGGTCACCCTTTAATTCTGGCGCTCTACGAGCGACGTCGCGCTTATCAATTAGAAGCTGGTGAAGACCTTGAAGGCCACTTTCAACTTCTTCAAAGAGAGCGCAAAGTGTTCCGTCTTCATCAATTGGTTTTACGCGTTCGCATTTTTTCAGATGATCAGCCGCTTTTGAGGCAAACGCCGCATCAGCCTTTGCGCGATTTTGTACCCATTCAAGCCAGTCTACAGTCTGCTCAATGGCTTTCAGCAGCCTAATGTTCTTGGTGGTGGACGCAGCGACCCCTGGTTGATAGAGGCCGTGCCCAGGGATGCGCGCAAGGTCTATAAAATGCGTCGAATTATCGAGTCGCTCGTCGATCGCGGTTCGTTTTTCGAAATCGGCCGGTTGTGGGGGCGCTCCGTGATCACCGGCTTCGCGCGCCTGAACGGCTGGCCGGTAGCGCTCCTCGCGAGCGACCCGTATTTTTATGGCGGCGCGTGGACGGCCCGTGCGTCGGAGAAAGTCACCCGGTTCGTCGATCTGGCCGAGACCTTTCATCTGCCGGTGGTCCACCTGGTGGATATCCCGGGCTTTCTCATCGGTCTCGAGGCCGAACGCAGCGCGACCATACGCTACGGCGTGCGCGCCATGGCCGCGGTGTGCCAGGCTAGCGTGCCCTGGTGCTCGATCATCGTGCGCAAGGTATTCGGCGTTGCCGGCGCCGCGCACCAGAATTCGGGGCGCTACAACGTGCGCTACGTCTGGCCTTCGGGCGAGTGGGGCTCGCTGCCGATCGCGGGCGGCCTGGAAGCCGCGTACAAAGCCGACATCGAGGCTGCAGCCGATCCGGCGGCAAAAATGGCCAAGATCGAGACGCGCCTCAGGGCGCTCACCTCGCCCTTTCGCAGCGCCGAGTCTTTCATCGTCGAGGAGATTATCGATCCGCGCGATACGCGGCGGTTGTTGTGCGAATTCGCCGATCTGGCGGCGCCGCTGCGCACGCCCGGTACGACCGCGTTTGGCATCCGGCCGTAGCCTGTCCGATAGCGGGGACATCCGGATAATCTTCGGCATCTCAAATACCGTCGCATGCCACGAACAGACCTGCGCGCTGCGCGCGCCAACCGTGTTTTCCGCGCGGATGAAAAGCGCATCCGCACAGAAAACACGGTTATGGATAAAATCAACAACAGTGCGGGGGTTTTATACAAGATCGTCGATTGCGCGCGGATGTGTTTTTCATCCGCGCGTAATCGGCGATCCGCGCGGACGGGCAGCCGTCCGCGCAAGCTCGAGCACCGTAGTTCGAGGCATCCTCTTTTGTCCGCGCAACATCGGTTTCACATATGCTAAAATATTTTCATGAATGTGAAAACAGCCGGTCGCACCCTGGACCTGTTCGAGGCGTTCGCGCGCGAACGTAAGCCGCTGTCGCTGTCGCAACTGGCGCGGGCCATCGGCGCGCCGGTGTCCTCCTGCTTCGGCATCGTGCGCACCCTGGAGGCGCGCGGCTATTTGTATGAAGTCAAAGCGCGGGGCGGCTTTTATCCGAGCAAATTGCTGTTCGAGCACGCCCGCGTCATCGCCAGCCATGATCCGCTGGCCGAACGCTTCGTGCCGCTGCTGGAAAAACTGCGCGACCAGACCGGCGAAACCGTGCTGCTGAGCAAGCGCCTCGATCGCCAGGCGGTGTACCTGGAAGTGCTGGAAAGCCCGCACAGCATCCGCTACAGCCCGAAGGTGGGCGAGTTCAGGCCGCTGCATGCGAGCGCGAGCGGCAAGGCACTGCTGGGCGGCCTCGCGCCGGCGGTGCGCAACGATCTGCTCACCGGCATGAAGCTGCCGCGCGTGACCTCCAGAACCATCACCTCGCGCACCGCCCTGGAAGCCGATCTGGAGCAAGGTCGCGCGCGCGGCTGGTACGTGACGCGCGGCGAAACCGTGGCCGACCTGATGGCGGTGGCGGTGCCGGTGGCGGTGAATGGGGAAATCTACAGCGTCGCCCTGGCGGGGCCGATGCACCGCATGGACGCCGCATTGAAGCGTCACGCGAAGCTGCTCACCGAGTTGCGTGTCGCGCTGGAGCGCGAGGCGTGAGCTGGCTGCCACTGGAGGGCATCAAGGTCGTGGATTTCTCCGCGCTGATACCCGGACCTTTTGCGACGGCGATTCTGTCCGACCTCGGCGCCGACGTGATCAAGGTCGAACCCCCCGGGGGCGATTCGGGGAGAAGCCTGTTGCCGGCGGTGTTCCATGCGGCCAACCGCAACAAACGCTCGATTGCGCTCGATCTGAAGCACCCGGATGCGAAACCCGTGATCGAGCGCCTCGCGCGCTGGACCGATATCGTCATCGAATCCAATCGTCCGGGCGTGACGGCGCGCCTGGGGATCGATTACGCCAGCCTGTCCGCACTGAACCCGAGACTCATCTACTGTTCGCTTTCGGGTTTCGGCCAGAACGGTCCCTGGCGCAACAAGCCCGGGCACGACATCGGCTATGTCGGCGCGAGCGGCGGGCTTTCCTACCCCGGCTCCTGGCTCGGGAAGCCGGCGCGCTCGAGCATTCCCATCGCCGACATGCAGGGCGGCAGCTTCGGTGCCATCGCCATCCTGGCGGCGCTGCACCAGCGCGGCCGGACCGGCAAGGGTACGGAACTCGACCTGAGCCTGTACGAAGCAGGTTTGTTCTGCGCCGCGCTGCGCCATGGGATCTCCGAGCACACCGATCCGCGCGCCCACATCTGGCCGGTGAATGATCTGTTCGAAACCGCCGACGGCAGCGTTCTCATCCTGGGCATCGTCGAGCAGCACTTCTGGGAAAGTTTCCGCAATGCGGTCAGAGACCTTGTTCCCGCGCTGGCGGATCCGAAATTCGATACCGACCCCAGCCGGCGCAAGCACGGCGACGAATTGTCGCGCCTGCTGAAACAACTATTTCTGAAAAAGACCGCGCAGCAATGGCATGAGTTGCTCGAGCCGCAGGATGTTCCGGTCGAACTGCCGCTGACGCCGGCCGAGGCGAGCCGCACCGAGTATGCGCGGGCGCGCGAAACCGTGGCCGAGGTGGACGGTGAGCGCCATATCCTGTTCCCGCTCTGGGCCAACGGCCGCCGCGCCGGCGAAATCAGGCGCGGCACGCCCGCTCTCAATGCAGACGGCCGGGCGGTATTGCAGGAACTGGGATTTGCGCACGCCGACGTCGAGCGCATCCTGCGTTCGGCCGCGGCACGCGGCGCAGCCGGAGCAAAGGGGTAGACATGGATTTCTCTTTGTCCGAGGAGCAGCAGGCGATACGCGAGGCGATCGCCAGGATCTGCGCCCAATTCAGCGATGACTTCTGGCTCGCAAAAGACCGCGCGGGCGAATTCCCGCACGAACTGCATCAGGCTTTGGCGCGCGACGGCTGGCTCGGCATCGCCATGCCGGAAGAATTCGGCGGCGCGGGCTTGGGCATCACCGAAGCGGCGGTGATGCTGCAGACGATTTCCGAGTCGGGCGCGGGCTTCTCCGGCGCTTCCGCCGTGCACATGAACATCTTCGGCCTCAATCCGGTGGTCGTGTTCGGCACCGACGAGCAGAAGCGGCGCATGCTGCCGCCGCTCATCGCGGGCAAGGAGAAGGCCTGTTTCGCCGTGACCGAGCCCAACACCGGCCTCGACACCACCCGGCTCAAGACCCGAGCGGTGCGCGAAGGCGGGCGTTACATTCTGTCGGGGCAGAAAGTGTGGATTTCCACCGCACAGGTGGCCGAAAAAATGCTCATTCTGGCGCGCACCACGCCGATCGAGGAATGCCGCAAACCCGCCGAGGGACTGTCGCTGTTCTACACCGACCTGGACCGGCATTACGTGCAAGTGCACGAAATCGACAAGATGGGCCGCGCGGCGGTCGATTCCAACCAGGTGTTCATCGACGGCCTGCCGGTCCCGGCGGAAGACCGCCTGGGCGAGGAAGGGAAGGGTTTTGATTGCATCCTGCACGGCATGAATCCGGAGCGCATCCTGATCGCGGCGGAATCGGTGGGGCTGGGGCGGGCTGCGCTTGCCCGCGCCGCGCAATATGCCAAGGAGCGCATCGTGTTCGACCGGCCCATAGGCCAGAATCAGGGCATCCAGCATCCGCTGGCCGAATGCTGGATGGAGTTGGAGGCGGCCAACCTGATGGTGTTCAAGGCGGCGAGCCTTTACGATCGCGGCCAACCCTGCGGCGCCGAGGCGAACGCCGCCAAGTATCTCGCCGGCGAAGCCTGCTTCAAGACCTGCCAGCAGGCCTTGATGACCCACGGCGGCTTCGGCTACGCCAAGGAATACCACGTGGAGCGCTATCTGCGCGAAAGCCTGGTCGGGCGCATCGCTCCGATCAGTCCACAGTTGATCCTGTGCTTTATTGCCGAGAAGGTTCTCGGCCTGCCGAAGTCGTATTGATGCGGATGAAGGTGAACGAAGCCGCAGACAACTCCCTCTCGCCGCGTCGACGCAGAGGGGACTAGATTGCAAGCGGAGTCGCAAACTCGATCCCCGCACACGCGCACCGCGCTGACGGTACTGGGCATCTGCGTGCTGCTGAACCTGATCGGTCGCGGCACCGCCGACACCTACGTCGTGTTTCTGTTGCCGCTGGAGCAGGACCTGGGCTGGACGCGTTCGGAAATGACCAGCGTGTATTCCATTTACCTGCTGGTCACGGGACTGAGCTCGCCCATCGTGGGCATGCTGTTCGACCGCTTTGGGCCGCGCGCCTTGTACACCTGCGGCATGGCCGCTCTCTCAGGCGCCTATCTGCTCGCGCCGCAGGTGCAAACACCGTGGCAGTTCTATGCCACCGTCGGCGCGATGACGGGAATTTCAGCCGCGGCCCTGGGCCTGGTGCCCTCATCCAGCCTGATCAGCCGCTGGTTCCGCGAGCGTCTGTCCACGGCGATCTCAGTGGCTTTCGCCAGCCTCGGCCTGGGGGCGCTGCTCATCGTTCCGGGCGTGCAATATCTGCTGCAAATTCACGGCTGGCGCGAAACCTATCAGATCATGGGCACGGTGCTGCTGGTTCTGGTGCCGGTCGTGTTTTTCCTGCCCTGGAAACGCTATGCCCAAGGCCACCCGGAATATCCCCAGCCGAAAAAGAGCAGCACCGTCGTCGGCCGCGACTGGACCGTGCGCGCGGCGATGAAGACAAGCGCATTCTGGGGTCTGGTCTGGGTGTTCTTTTTTACTTCGGCCGGCATGTTCAGCATCATGGTGCAGACCGTCGTCTATCTGGTGGAGCGGGGTTTTTCCCCCCTCGTTGCGGCTACCGCATTCGGCTTTTGTTCGATGATGTCGGTATTCGGCGTGCTCGGCACGGGCGCCATCGCCGACCGCGTCGGCCCGCGCAACATCGTCAGCCTCACCTTCGCCGGCAGTATCACCGGCGTGTCCATCCTGCTCGCGATGTCCTGGTTCCCGCGCGAGGGCTTGCTCGCCGCTTTCGTGCTCATATTCGGGATCTGCCAGGGTGCGCGCGGCCCGATCGTATCCTCGATCAGCACGCGATTGTTTGCCGGAAACCATGTCGCGGGTATCTACGGCGTCATTTATGCAAGCAATGCCGTGGGCGCGGCGCTGGGCTCCCTGATGGCCGGGCTGCTGCACGATGTTGCCGGCAGCTACCGGCCCAGTTTCGTGTTCTCGATCTGCGCCTTGCTCATCGCCGTCCTGCCGTTCTGGCGCGTGCCGGAGTTGCGCGATTTCCGCATGCGCCAGTTCTCGCGCCCATAGCGCCAAGGCGCAGGGGACGGCTTTGCGCTAAGATTTGCAGCAGTTCAGAGATAGGAGATTGCAATGCGGAAATATCAGATGTACATGGACGGCAAATACGTAGCCTCGGCTTCGGGCAAGTGGTTCGACAGCTACAACCCCTATACCGGCGAGCCCTGGGCACAGATCGCCCAGGGCAATGCCGAGGATGCGGATCGGGCCGTGCGCGCGGCGCACAAGGCTTTCACCGAAGGGCCGTGGCCGCAGCTCACGCCGAGCCAGCGCGGCCTGCTGCTGCACAAACTGGGCGACCTGGTGGCGCGCGACGCGAGAAAGCTGGCCGAGACCGAGGTGCGCGACAACGGCAAGCTGATCGCCGAGATGCAGGGCCAGCTCAACTACATCCCGCAGTGGTACTACTACTTCGGCGGCCTGGCCGACAAGATCCAGGGCGCGGTCATCCCGCTGGACAAGAAGGGGTTTTTCAACTTCACCCGCCACGAGCCGCTAGGAGTCGTGTGCGCAATCACGCCCTGGAATTCGCCGCTGCTGCTCGCCGCATGGAAGCTCGCCCCGGCGCTGGCCGCCGGCAACACGGTGGTGATCAAGCCGTCCG
>ERZ1292633.3959-Hain-H41-02um-R1-3959-length-14009-cov-5_pt1 | contig 14009 bp, 14 predicted proteins | sample MGYA00564406_ERZ1292633 | MGnify/ENA primary metagenome ERZ1292633 (study PRJEB36523, sample SAMEA6512639) | groundwater metagenome | collected 2019-01-08 | study: AquaDiva: Metagenomics assemblies of 32 groundwater samples
TAGTAAAAGTAGTCATTACACAATAATCTATGTCATATTTTTTTAAGTTGTTTATTTTCTCTTCAGATGTATTTATTAATAAAGGAACAAGCTTGCTGCCTGTTACAATTGCTGGATGATCTAAAAAAGAAAAAACTAACAGTTTTTGTTTATTTTCTTTTGCAATTTCAATTGCTTTATTTATAATTCTAAGGTGTCCTTTATGAACTCCATCAAAAGTTCCTATTGCAATAGTAGTATCTTCTTCTATTTCTGGTATATCAAAAAAAATTTTCATAAAAATATATTGTAAAAATAATAACTAACTAATAATTCTATCAAGGATCCTTGTATTATAAAACAATAAAAATCACCAAATATTAATAAAAACTTAAATTATTATTCTAAAAAAATAGTAGAATACAATAAAGTCTTCTTATATTTTTTAAGGAATTTTATATTGAAAGGAAAATTATTATCTATAATACTTATTGGATTTCTTTTTATTTGGTATTATGGTGTTTTAAAAGCAAGAATTGATAATGATCCGTCAAGAAAACCAATTAAAAAAACAGTTAATATAAATAATAAAGATAGAAATCTTTTTATTTCAACATCTTCTAATAAATTAAAAGATAGAAATGCTCCTCTAATTATTTTTCTTCATGGAATGGATGGAGCTTGGCCAAATAAAAAAAATACTAAACCTCAATATGAATATATAAATCAACTTGCTTTTAAAAAAGATTTTATTGCTGTTTTTCCTCAAGGGTCTATTGGAAAATGTGGAGATAGTTCTGAAAAATATTATTTTTATTATTGCTGGGATAAAACAGGAAAAACAGATTTTGATTTTATAAAAAAACTTAGGACAACTTTAATAACTCAATATGGTGTTTCTTCAGAAAAAACATATCTTATTGGCTTTTCAGATGGAGCTTATTTTGTTTCTAAATATCTTAATAGTAATAATTATAAAGATTTTTCTGGTTATGGTATAAATTCTGCTGGAGTTGAAATAGAAAAATTTGATAGTAATACTAAATTATCACTAACTGTTGGTAAAAAAGATACTTTTGAATTTGATGGTAGTAAAAAAACAAAAGAGAATTTATTAAAAATGGGTTATACAGATAATAATTTTCAATACCTTGAACATGATGGTGGTCATAATATAAGTCGAATAGCTTTAGAAAAACAAATTGATTTTTTATTAAAAAAATAAAATATGAGTAATAAACGTTATACAAGAAAATATGGAAGTAAAATAGGAACAGTTGCTGGTTCCTTATTACCCATCTCTGAAGCAAAAGAAGAAACAAAAATAGAGTCTATAGAATATTCTAAAGATTTTTTTAGACACAAAAAGAATATTTCTATACAAGAAATGTTTCATAGGGAAAAAAAAGATACTATTCTTTGGTTAAATACTGATGGTTCTAATAATGTAAACATAATATCTGATATTGGTGAAAAGTATAATATTCATGAATTGATATTAGAAGATGCTTTAGATATAGAGATAAGACCTAAGATTGAATTTTTCGAAGATCATATTTTTATATCATTAAAAATGATTTCCTTTAAACCTGATATTAATGAACTAGAAACTGAAAATGTATGTCTTATTTTTGGTAATAATTATATAATCTCAATTCAAGAAGGGAAAGAAGGTGATGTTTTTGATCCTATAAGATTTAGGTTATCTGATTCCAATAGTTCAGTAAGAAGAAAAAGCTCGGATTTTTTAGCTTATGATATTATAGATATTATAATTGATAATTATTTTATTACCTTAGAAAAAATAAGTGAAAAACTAGAAGATTTAGATGAAAATTTAATTGATAATCCAACACCAGAAGTTTTAAGAAAATTGTATCATTTAAAAAGAGAAGTTCTTTTTTTAAGAAAAGCTGTTTGGCCACTTAGAGAAATTATAGCTAAATTAGATAGAATTGATAGTAAATTAATACAAGAATCAACAAAACCTTATATAAGAGATTTATATGACCATATAATACAAATAATAGACACTGAAGAAACTTTTAGAGATATAATTTCAGGAATGATGGATTTATATCTTTCTAGTGTAAGTAATAAAATGAATGAGATAATGAAAATGCTTTCTATAATTAGTACTATATTTATACCGCTAACTTTTATTGCAGGTGTTTATGGTATGAATTTTGAAAATATGCCAGAATTAAAAATGGAATATGGTTATCATGCAATATTATTAATCATGGCTTTAATAGTTTTAATTATGTTGTTTTATTTTAGAAGTAAAAAATGGATTAAATAATTAAAATTTTATGGAAATAAAAGAAGAATCTATCTTTATTGAAGTTTCTAAAGATGAAAAATTACATTTAAAAAGAATTTATTCTGATTCTAATGGAAAAGTAGCTTTTTTGTTACACGGTGCTATAGAAAATGGAAAAATATTTTATAGTGATTCTGGAAAAGGATTAGCGTTTTTTTTGGCTAAAAATGGATTTGATGTATATATCCCAGATTTAAGTGGAAGAGGAAAAAGCATTCCAAAATCATCTAAAGAATCTACTTTTGGACAAAATGATTATATTATACGAGATATACCATCTTTTTTAGATAAAATAATAGAAATAAGAGGACAGTCTCCTCATGTTTGGATTTCTCATTCTTGGGGTGGAGTTTTACTCTCATCATATTTTGTTAGATTTTCTAAATACAGAGAATTAGTTAAATGTATGTTGTTTTTTGCAACAAAAAGAAAAGTTAGTGTAATTAATTTTCAACGATTTATTTATATAGATTTAGTTTGGAAAACTTTATGTCCTTTATTAATAAAAAAATATGGTTTTTTACCTGCAAAAGAATTTAAAATAGGTGCTGATAATGAAAGTAAAGATTCTTATTATGAAAGTGTTTTTTGGGTAAAACAAAATAAATGGATTGATATGAAAGATAATTTTGATTATGGAGAAGAAGCAAAAAAAATAAAATTTCCTCCTGTTATTTCAATTACAGGAATAAAAGATAAATCACTAGGTCATTATAGTGATGTTTTTGATTTTTTATTAGAAATTATTCCTGATTATCCTGATTATAAAACAGAATCTTCATTCATTGTTTTAAGTAAAAAAAATGGTTATTTACAAGATTATGATCATATAAATATACTTACACATAAAGATTGTATTAAAGATCATTTTCCTAAAATGATTGAAAAAATAAATAAATTTTTCTGATTGTAACAGATTTATTTATTAAACTTTTAAAGGCTATAAAAATGTAATATAATTCTTTGTATTGGTATTGAAAAAAACAAACTTTATCTTTTAAAAGTTGTTTTTTAAGGTGAAATTATTATGAATATAGGTATTTATTTGTTTTTGCTGTCATTTTGCATGGGTGCAAGTGCTTGGTTTTTTCTTGCATGGGCTGTTAGTGATGGGCAATTTAAAGATAATGATGAATTAAGAAATATGGTCTTAGAAGCTGAAGAAAAATATATATAATTAATTCGTATTCACTTTTAAAATAAAAAGAAAGAAAAAAAATGTCAAAGAAAAAAGTTGTGTGTGTTGGTGGTGGAACAGGTCAAGCATCTATTTTATCTAGTTTAAAAAAATTTGATGATCTTGATCTTGTTTCTATTGTTGGTGTTACTGATAATGGTGGTTATAGTGGTGTTATCAGAGAAGCAATGGGAATCCCTCAACCTGGCGATAGTAGAAATTGTATAGGTGCATTGAGTGATCCAGAACTTTTACAGTCAAAAATAATAAATTATCGTTTTAGTGAAGGTTCTTTAGCAGGAATAAGTTTAGGTAATTTAATAATAGCTGCTTTAACAAGAATTACAGGTGATTTTTCAGAAGGAATTAAAGAAACTGCTAAACTAGCTGGTGTAAGCGGGAAAGTTCTACCTGTTAGTAATGATAGTACCCAAATTTGTGCAGAGCTTGAAGATGGAACTCAAATTATTGGCGAATGGGAAATAATAAAACGTAAAAATAGAAAAAAAGTAAAAAGTATGTATCTTGAAGATAGAGCTTTTGCTACAGAAGAAGTTAAAAATGAATTAAAAACAGCTGATTTAATAATAATATGTCCTGGTTCTTTATGTACCGCAATAATATCAGCAATTTTAGCAGAAGGTATTTCAGAGGCAATTGGTGAATCTGAGGCAAAACTTATTTATATTTGTAATATTATGACTCAAACAGGTCAAACCGAAGATTTTACAGTTAGTGATCATGTTAATTTTATACAAAATTATATTCAAAGAAGTATAGATTTTGTTTTTGTTAATAATAATCACCCATCAGAAGAGTTATTAGAAGAATATAAAAGAGATAATTCATTCCCTGTTGTACTTGATTCTCATATATCAAGAACAAAAACAGAAGTAATTCTTACTGATTTGTTGCTAGATTTAGATATGGATAAATTAAAGCAAAATGAACGTGTTCAGGGTGAAAATATGCATATTGGGACTCACCTAATAAGACATGATCCAGAAAAAATGGCAGCTATTCTTAATAGATTTTTTAATTAATAAATAATTTATTAATAGCTTTTCTATAAATATTTTTTGATATTTGATATTCTTTTTCACCTTGTTTTGAAAAATTTTCCATCATAATACCAGAATTAATTTCCATAATAAGAAAATCATTTTCTGTTTCTACTATATCAACAGAAGCAAAGTTTATTTTTATACTTTGAGATGCTTTTAAAGCTAGTATATTTAGTTTTTCTAATAGTTCTTTATTGTCTACAATAGATGCTTTAGCTCCCTTAGCTAAATTATGTTTCCATGTTATTTCAAATTTTTCATTTTCAGGAACAATATATGTTAGTTTATTTTTAATAAAATCTAATTCTATTAAACTTATTTTTTTTATTTTTTCTTGAATAAGTTCAAGTACCGTTTTTTTTCCATCACCTAAAACATAATCTTTTTCTTTTTTATATACTAATAGAACTTCATCATAAAAAACTATAACTCTATATTCGTTTTTAATTTCATAAAAAGGAGAAAGAGAAACATTTATATTTTTGTTAAAAAGGTTATTTATAATAATTTCTATTTGTTTTTGATTATCTATTTTAAAAACCTCATTTCCGCCACTACCAGTATTAGATTTGCAAACTATTTTATAATTATATTTTTCACAATATTCTATTATTTCTTTCCAATTACCTTCTGAAGAGATATATTCTTGTATTTGAGGATTTAAGAATAATTTATGCTCTATTGATGGAATATTTTTTGAATTTAATACTTCATAGCAAGCAACTTTATCTTTTGATATTAATTGAGATGAAGAAGAATTTAATTCCCAATCATAACCAAATATATAACTTATTTTTTCTTTTTTTTGTAACTCTATTATCCAGTTTGAAGAAAGAAAATTAACATTAAAATCTAATTCTTCAGATAATTCTTTTATTATTTTGCTGATTTGTCTATTCATTATTTTAATATTTAGCCACAGATTTCACAGATTTCACAGATATTATTTTGGTTCTATTAAAAAATAAGCACATTAAGTAGATAAGCATTGCAATACGTCTTTACAATGTTTACAGATTATTTTATATTTAAAAGTTTCTTTTTCTATAAAAATTTAATTCACCCTATTATTTTTATAATAAGATATTCTATCATAAATACCTAAATTTAATATGTTTTAACAATACGAAAACCTTGATTAAAATAGCTATTAACAGGTGGATAACTAGCTCTATTGCTAGAACGTTGAGAATCTATGTCATTGTACCATGAGCCGCCTCTACAAACTTTATGAGTAGATTCTTTTAAATTAACAGGATTTTTAGTATTAGTTGTAGTATAAGTATATTCCCAAAAATCTGTACACCATTCCCATACATTTCCACTCATATCATAAATACCCAATTCATTTGGATTTTTTAAACCAACTTCATGTGTTCTATTTTCAGAATTACTATTATAAAATGCAACTGAGTCTACATCATTACTTCCACTATATTTGTATCTCTGTGAATTATTTCCACCTTGAGCTGAAAACTCCCATTCTGCTTCAGTTGGTAGTCTATATCCTTTTACTTTTGTTATATCTTTAGTTTTCTTTCCTTTAGAATCTAACAAATTACCTTTTTCATCATAAGATATAGGTAAATTTACTTTTTTACTTAATTCATTGCAAAATTTTATTGCATCATACCAAGTTATTTGTTCTACTGGTAAATTATAGCCTTTAAAATTACTTGGATCTGTTTTCATTATATTTTTCCAAACTTCTTGTGTTACTTGAAATTTGTTTATATAAAAATCGTAATTTAATTCTACGGTATGTACAGGTTTACTATAAGGCCATTCATTGCTTCCCATTATAAAAGAACCTTTTTTTACTAAAACAAAATCTAATCCTTTAATTTTTTCACTTTCAATAAAATAATCATTTCCAAAATCTAAAAGGTATTGTTTAATTTCTAAATTCTCATTTTTTGAAGCTAATTTTACATATATAGTATTATTAGTATTTTTTTGATATAAGTTTTTTGCAATCTCTTTATCTATTTTTAAAGCCTTTTCACAGCTATTAATAATATTTTGTAGCCATTCTTCCCATTCAACATTAAAAAGATATTTTTCTTCTTCTATCAAATATTCGGTTAGTTTTATTTTTCCTGCTTGAAATATTCCAGATTCATTTATTTTTTTATCATATTCTTTGATGCTCTCAAATTGATTTCTTCTTATATTTTCTATATCTATATTTATTTCACTTGTATATAATTCTTTCTTAAATAATTTAGGAATAATATTAGTATTTATATCATTTTTTATTATTATTTCTTCTAAATTATTTTTTTTATATGATAATATATTATTTTTTAAAACTTCTATTTCTTGATTTTGATTTTTTATTAACAGTTCAAAATATTTTATTTTTTCATATTTTTTTATTGAAATATCTAATCTTAATTTTTCTTTTAGTATTAATGATTCTGTTTTTTCTGATAAAAAATAATCAAATTCCCATCCACATTCTTCTATATCGCAAAAACTTATTTCTTTCTCATATTCTTTTTTACAAACAGGGCATATTATCATTTTATTATTTCCAATCTAGTTTTAAATAATTTCTAATCAAAAAAAAAGAACCCTATAAAAGAGTTCTTTTTCTAAAATTCTATTTAGATTGCAAAAAACTTAGGATATTTTGCTTTTAATTCAGTAAGTTTTGCTTCTCTTTGATCAGCAGGAACTTGACTTAATGCCATTATATCATCAGCTAAACCAGGATTTGTTTTTTCTAATTTAAGCCATCTGTAAACAGCAATTTTATTTTTTAAACCTTTATAATCATTAGGATATTTTGCTTTTATTTCTTTAAGTTTTGCAGATCTTTCTTTTCCTGTTAGTTTAGAAGCAGCAATTAACTCTTTAGCAAAAGCTTGATTTTTTTCTTCAAATTTTTGATATTTTTCAAGTTTCTTTGCAGCACTTTTTTGTTTCCAAGCTTTAATTTTATCTTTTATGTAGTTTATAGGCTTCATTAATTTTTCTTTTATAGTAGTCCAAAGGCTTTTTGTAGCAAAAGCAGGATCTTCATTTTCTAATAAAAATGGATAATTTTCTGTTTGTACCATATTAACTACTTCATCAGATGTTAAGTTTGCAGCATCTATTGTTTTATCAGCAGCAATTTTTATAGACATTTCGTTTTTTTCTATAGCTTCTACTTTAGTAACATTTATTGGTCCTTCATCAGAAATTTGAGCAATTGGATACTCTTGTCTTAATTGTAGTTGTAATTGAGGAGCCAAATTTAAATCTGTTGATGATACAAAAGATTGAGCTTGAACTGTTTGAGGTTGCTCTGGTTGAACTTCACTAAGTCTATTTGAACAACTTGCTAAAGATAAAACCAAGCTAAGGCTTATCCCTGTATTAATAACTTTTTTTAACATTCATTTATCCTATAAATTTACAAGAAAGATATACTAATATTATAAGCTTTTATTAAAAAATTCAATTTATATTTAGGATAAGATAGTGTTAAATTTTAGTTAAATGTGTTTTTAAGTCTAAAAAAGCATTAGATATATTTTCTTTTCCAAAAACAGCAGACCCAGCGACTAGTATATTTGCACCAGATGAAAGAACTAATGGTGCTGTATTCATATCAATTCCACCATCAACTTCTATTGATATATGATGATAGTTTTTTTCATTTAAATAATTGTGAAGCTTTTGAATTTTCCCTAACATAGAATGAATGAATTTTTGTCCACCAAAACCAGGATTAACAGTCATAATTAAAATAAGGTCTAATTTATCTGCAATATAATCAATTAAATCTAAATTTATTGGTGTTGCTGGGTTGAAGGATATACCAGATTTACAACCAATATTTTTTATTAAACTAAGTGTTCTATCTAAATGATTACAAGTTTCAACATGAACAGTTATAAGATCAGAACCTGCTTTTGCAAAATCTTCTATATAAAGATCTGGATTTTCTATCATCAAATGAGTATCAAAAACCATTTTTGAATGAGGTCTAATTGATTTTATTAAAGGAGGTCCAAAAGTAATATTAGGAACAAAATGACCATCCATTATATCAAGATGCAACCATTCTGATCCAGCATCTTCAATTATTTTAAGTTGATTTCTTAAATCAGAAAAATCTGCTGATAATAGAGATGGTGCAATCTGTCTATTTTTCATCTTGAAAATCCTTTAAAGCTAATTTTGCTGATTTTTGTTCAGCTTCTTTTTTAGAATATCCTGTTGCATAATATTCTTTATCTAAAATTTTTAAAAAACATTGGAAAATAGATTTATTAGCTGGTCCTTCAAGATAAATAGTGTTGTATTCTGGTAAAATCTTAAATTTAGCCTGAGTTATTTTTTGCAAAGTATCTTTAGAGTTAACTTCTATTGCTTTTCCATCAATACCTAATTGTATTTCTTCTTCTAAAAGGTTTATTACCATTTGATAAGAAGTTATATATCCTGTACATAAAAAAACAGTACCAAACACAGCTTCTAAACAATTTGCTAAAATAGATTCTTTATTTCTTCCACCAGAAGTTATTTCTTTTTTACCTAAAATCATATAGTTAGAAAGTTGAATTTTTCTGGCAATATTTGCTAAAGTTTTATCACTAACAACATAAGCTCTAGTTTGACTCATAAGTCCTTCATCTGCCAAAGGATAATTTTGGTACAACCATTGACTTACAGAAAGTTTTAAAACAGCATCACCCAAATATTCTAAACGCTCATTATCTTGTATTTTTTCTGCGACATCTGTTTTTATCGATTTATGAGTTAAAGCATTAGCCAAAAGCTCTCTATCAATCATTTCTGGATTTGGCAGCTTTAAAATTTCTAAAAGTAAATCGAATTCAGGTCTTTTATTATTTTTCATCATCATCATCATTAGTATTAAAACGTTATTCCTTTAAGTTTAGCGAGCCACTTATTAAATTTCATGTACATTTCATGAGATGAATCAATTATAGGGTCTTCAATACTTGTTTTTTCAGAATATTCATTAATATAATCCATAAATTCTTTCCAAAAAGGTCTGGTATTTTCTTTATAACTAAAAAAGAATTCTGAGCCTTTTCCATCAAGTTTTAAAAACTCTTCTAGTTTACCACCAACAAGTTGACCACCTAATGTTGCTCCTTCTATAACATACATACATCCTAATAATTGAGCTTGATTATTCATTTCTGGTAGATCTGTACAACATTCAATTTTATCTATTTCTTCTTGAGTTATTCCTAAGTTTTTCATATCATTAATAAGCAGATTTAATTTTATTCTTTTTAACATGTCAAGAGTAAAATCTTTATCATTTCCAACATTCATTTTTTCTTCAACAGGTTTGTAAAAACCATAAAATACTTTTAAAGCATTTTTATATTCTTCAATGGAAATAGTTCCGTTAAATATTTTAAAAGCCCAACCTGTGAATTCATCATGATATTGAAGTGTTTTCTCTCTTATTTTTTGAATGATCATTAAAAACTCTAAACCTTTTGTTATTAAAATTGAATTAAATAAAACATATACTGTATTAATAATATAATAAAAATATATAAGAACAAACTTGATTTTATAAAAGTTAAAGCAATAATTAATTTTAATTTTTATATGTGTGTTTAAAAAGTCTATTTTACAAAAATAGTATGCTTAAAATACAATGTTTTCGTATAGATGTTTTACAAAACTATTTCTTTTTTAAACTCAGTTTTAATTTTTTACAAATAAATTGATTCAAAACATACTTTTCCTAATAAAAACGTTTAGAATTTAGATTATGAAAATTATTATATGGTTATATTCATGCTAAAACTAGAAACTCTTTTTAAAGAATCAGAATCAATAAAAAAATCTTTATATGAAATAGTTTATGGTCAAGAAGAAAGCATTAAAAGTTTTGTTGATTTACTACTTGCAGAAAGTTTAAAACCAAAAACTAAAGAGCAAAGAGTTTTTTTCACTTTTATAGGTCCAGAACATTCAGGTAAATCTTTTTTAGCTAGAAATTTTACTAAATTTTCAAAAGAACATAATTCGTTTAAATATTTTGATTTAGATCAATATGCTTCTCCAGAAGCAATAACATATCTTTTAACTCAACCAGTAGATAAAAACTCTGAAGAAACTGTTTTAGGTAAAATGTTAAAAGAAAATCCTAAAACCATAATATATTTTGATAATTTAGATAAAATAGATTCAGAATTACAAGATTTTTTAATATCTTCTATTTTTGAAATGCCTGAATTTTCAGATAGCTTAATAATATTAGGTATTTCTTTGGCAAAAAGTTTTTATCTTAATACAGAAATTTATAACAATTATATTAAAGATAAAAATAGATATGATTCGTATATTGTAAAATCTTTAGAGTCTGAAAAAATATTAGTAGAAGGTGTATTTCAAAATATTTTTTCTAATCGTGTTATCTCAATAATTACGCAAAGTAATATTGTTTTATTTAAAAAAACTACTTTGGAGGCAATTGCAAAAATAGGTTTAAATTCTTTAGAAAAAGCTATTGTAGATTTTACAAAAAATACTAAAATTACAATTACTTTAAAAGATGCTGATATTTTGACTCAAGTTATCACTTTATTTTTTTTACCAAATTTAGACACCAAAATAATTAAAGATAAATTACCAAAACTACTTTTTAATAAATTATTAGAAAAATTAAAAAACTCTCCAAAACATCCCAATAATATTACTTTTTTGATTGAAGATACTTTAAAAGAAAAACTTCTACCTTTTTTAAATGAGGAAAAATTAAAAACTATTATAAGAAAAAATCTATATCTAAAATTAGAATGGGATTATCAAGTAAATAAAAAAGAAGGTTTTTTTATTATAAAAAATGCTGAATTTTTTAAAGTAGAGAACTATACAAGTATAAATTTATCAAAAATACCAACTTTAGAATATTCTGAAAAATCATTTGATGATATTTTAGGTCAAGTAAAAGTAAAAAAACAAATGAAAGAAATAATTAATTTGTTGAATAAACCAGAAAAAATTAAATTATTTAATATTGATATGCCTAAAGGTATTCTTTTATATGGCCCAGAAGGTATTGGTAAACGATTTTTAGCAGAAGCTTTTTCTAAAGAAATGGATTCTCATTTTATTTATTTATCAGGTTCAGATCTTTTTAATCAAATGTATATACATACTGCTTATGAAAAAGCACGAGAATTTTCACCTTGTATAATAATTCTTGATGGATTAGATACAAAAGGGATTATTGATGGTGTTATAACAAACGTTCCTTCAGATTGGATACTTAATGAATTTAATCATAATAAAAAGCATCCTGTTATTACAATTGCAACTGCTTCTAATAGAGAAGAAATTGACCCTAAGTTTTTTGAAAATGGAAAAATAGAATTAATTGTAGAGGTTCAAGAACTTGATAAAGAAGCAAGAAAAGCATATTTAAGCAAAATTTTAATAAAACCAAATGATGGAAAAATAGATATCGAAAGAGTCGCTCATTATGTAAGTGGAATGAGTTTACTTGATTTGGAAAAATTGGATAAAAATGTAGCTTTGGCAGCAATAAGAAATGAACAAGATTTTATAACCGAAGAACTTCTTATTGAGCAAATAAATGTATTAAAATATGGCAATAAGTTAGAAACAAACAAAATTAAAAACTTTGAACAGGATATGGAAAGAACTGCCTACCATGAAGCAGGACATGCAATTTTATCAATGATTTTACAAGCTGATGTATCAATAGAGCAAGTTACTATTTCCCCAAGAAGTGATTCATTAGGTTTTGTTTCTTATAATCTTGATAATGATATTCTTAATATGAGTAAAAAAGAGCTTATTAATAGTATTTATGTAGCAATGGCTGGTAGAGTTAGTACAATAAAACAATTTGGTGAAAAAGGAATGGAAAGTGGTGCAATAAATGATTTAGAACAAGCTACCGCTAAAGCCTATTTTGCTATTTCTCAATTAGGAATGGATGAGGAGCTTGGTTTTATAAGTTTAGGTGCTATAAAAGAATTAGAACCTAATATTTTAAGAGAAAAAGTTGGAGAACGTTTAATTTTTTGGTTAAAAGAGGCAGAGATAGAAACAAATAAATTAGTTGAAATTAATTGGAACAAAATTGAAAAAGTAGCTAAATTACTTATTAAGCAAGAAGTAGTGGAAAATAAAGAATTAATTGATATAATGTTAGAAAATATCTAATAAAATTAAACTTTTATTCTATTATATTTCTCTATATCTTGAATATCTTTTTTATACACTATATGTTTAACATAAGTTTGATATTGTATCCCTATTATTTTAGAGGCTCTTTTTATAAAATTAATTTGTTATCTTAATTTGCCTTTTAATTTCTTCAATTTCTTTATCTGCTTGTTCTATCATTGCAGTAAAAATTTTATCTTCTTCTTCTGTTAATTCAACATCACCTAAATCAATTATTTCACTTGCATCAAAAACTTCTTTTTTTTTCATAAAAATCTCCTAAATAATAAAGCAAATAAAAAGTCATTTTTTCTTATATAATTAAATTTTAACTAAAATTGTGGCAATTTACAATTACTTTTGCCCTATAATAAATAATTTTATATTGTTATTAACACAAAAAAAGATTCTTATATTCAGTTTTAATTTTATTTTTACTATTTTTTTTTCAAGATATGCTATTAATTCATTTTTATCATAATAAAAAAAGTTAATTTTAATAATAGGTTTTAAATAAAAAGATTTAAGATTTGCTTTCTCTTGTTTTATTAGTTCTTTTAAGAAAAAATTATTTTTGACTAGATTCTGTTTTTCTAAAAAAATTAAAAAATAATAAGCATCTTCAAGGTGTTTTTTTATTCCTTTTGGTGAAAAATCTAATGCAAAATTATAAAACAATTCATTTATTTCGTCTTTAATACATTTAGTAATATCATAAATAATATTTTTTACTTCTTCTCTTCTTTTAAAAATCAAAGTATTTGAAAAATAATCTATTTCATTTTTTAACTTTAAAATTTCTTCAATTTCTTTATCATTTAAATTATATTTATTTGCTATTTTATTAGGAAAATTAAAAAAATCATCTCTTAATGTTTTATTTGTATATATTTCAGCTAATAGATGCTGTATTTCTTTTAGGGACATAATTAATTATTGTATTAGCTTTTTCTATCTCATATAATATTTTATCAAAATTAGGAAAATTTTCATCCCATTCCAATAAAGCTCCTTTTATTTTAGTTTTTTGAGCTATTTTTTCCATAATTGCCCAAACTTCTTTTGGAGTAGAATGTGAATGGCTATCTATTAAAACACCTGAACTTTTGTGTCCACCAATAAAATGAAGTTGAACTATTTTTTCAAGAGGTATTTTATTTATAAAATCATCTATCGAATAATTATGATTAACTGAATTTATATATAGATTTGTTATATCAAAAAGCATATCACAATTTGTTTTTTCTAAAATTTCAACTAAAAAATCTTCTTCTTTCATATC
>ERZ1292633.3962-Hain-H41-02um-R1-3962-length-14002-cov-5_pt1 | contig 14002 bp, 15 predicted proteins | sample MGYA00564406_ERZ1292633 | MGnify/ENA primary metagenome ERZ1292633 (study PRJEB36523, sample SAMEA6512639) | groundwater metagenome | collected 2019-01-08 | study: AquaDiva: Metagenomics assemblies of 32 groundwater samples
GTAGTGCGAAATGTGCAGAAATATCTCGTGCCTTTTTTCTTGTTGACGGTGGGGGTTCTTTGCGTGGGTGCTTTACCCGTTGTGAACTTTGCTCACTTTACATTTGTTTCTTGGTCCGAATGGGTATTGCCTCTTGGAGTGATTCTTTTTTCTTTGAGTGCGATTTCTGCAGTTCCTGAAATGCGCGATGCGCTTCGTGGGAATGGGGTACGTTTACATCGTGCGATCTTTTTAGGTATGTGTTTAGTGGCGCTTGTGTATGCGCTTTTTACTGCAGTAGTTGTGGGAATTACGGGTTCTGGCACGCCGTCTCAGGCGATTGCGGCGTTTGCGGGTGTTGCGCCTTGGATGGTACTTCTTGGTTCAATACTTGGGTTTACAACGGTCACTACGGCATACGTTCACGTGGGTTCTGCGCTCATCAATACCCTTTTGTACGATTTTCGTGTGCGTTATGTTTCTGCCTGGATGTTGATTGGTGGTGTGCCTTTTCTGGCGGTACTTTTTGGCGTTCATGACATTATTGGCGTATTGCAATATGCAGGTGGAGTACTTGGTTCGCTGATGAGTATTCTTGTTCTTCTCGCCTACGAAAAAGCACGCAGGATGCATCAGTTGCCTGGTGCTGCACGTGTGGTTTCTCCTGTTATTGTTTTTGGAATTTTCGCAGTATTTTTTGTGATGTTAGTGATGACGTTAAGAGGATAAACGGATTTGACGGATGTGACTGATGTGACGGATATGATGTGAGTCGGGTTAGGGGGTTGTGAAGAGAAAGATCCTGACGTAAGGAAGGATCCAGGGGACCGATAGATTCAAAAGTGAAAAAAGAACATTCTCTTTCCAGCCCCACCCCCAAGAAAATCGCGGGATGAAGTGTATGTACTTTTGTATGTAGAATTGTATATACATTTCTACATACATTGAAAAATGAAAAAATAAAATCCCCGTTCGCTCTCACTTATCTCGCACCCCATCACAACTCGATCTCACTTCATATTTTCACATAGGGCCTCTCTGGATCCTTCCCTTCGTTACCTCAGGGCAAGCTCTTACGTCAGGGATCTTTCTCCTCACTTGTCTATTCCCTTGCACGTTCCTGCACATCTTTTGCCTTGATGACGTTCATGAGGAGATAGGCGACGGTGAGGGGGCCGACGCCTCCGGGGACTTGGCTTAAGAAGCCGGCATGACCTTCAAGATTAAGTGATGCGTCGCCGCGTACTTTTCCTTCGGGGGTTTTGTTTGTTCCGACGTCAATAACGATTGCAGAATTTTTTACCATATCTCTCGTGAGGAACCCAAGTTCGCCTAATGCGACAACGATAATATCTGCAACGCGGCAAATATCTGCATAACCGGAGGTTTCTCGCGAGATCCATTCGGCTTCTACTCCGTTTTCTTTGAGTAATTCAATGATAGGTTCGGCAAAAATTGGGCTGTTTCCCAAAATAACCGCAGTTCTTCCTTTGAGGGGCTGACGTGTTGCTTGAATGAGCCGCATGATGGCAAGTGCAACAGGGGGAACAAGAAGAGGCTCATCGGCAAGAAGGGCTTTGCGATTTTCTGAGTGAAAGCCATCGACGTCTTTTGTGGGGTGAATTGCGTCGATGATGGTGTTGGTGTCGAGGTGTTTTGGAAGGGGGAGTTGCACGAGAATGCCGTTGATGTCGCTTCGTTTGTTGAGTTCGTGAATTTTTTTAATAATATCTTCTTCTTTTGCCTTTTCTGAGAAGAAATGCTTTTCAACGTAGATGCCTACTTCTTTTCCTGCGGTTTCTTTGAGTGAGACGTAGAGGTGTGAAGCGGAGTTGTCTCCCACAAGAATAACGCCCAGGCCGGGTGGCTGACGAAGGTCGGCTACACGCTGCGCGACTTTTTCTTTGATGGTTTGAGCAAGAACGATTCCGTTGAGAATTTCCGTCATAGATAGTCGAAAGTATGCAAAATTTTGCGTAAAAAAGCAACGTTGTTTTGTATTTTTCTCAATGTTATGCAATGTGCCAAAATTGTTTGAGTACGGTTTTTGCTTGCGGATGTATGGTGAATTTTTCAAGATTGTTGGGCGTTACCCATTGAAAATCATCGTGTTCTTCGCTAAGGATAACATCGCCTGTCGGTGCTTCACATCGAATAAATAAACCGACGATGTGATGGGGAACATTTCTTATTGTAGGAAACCATTCGTCTATTGTAATGGGTTCTTTGATGACGATATCGGTTAAGCTGGTTTCCTCCCGGACTTCACGCAAAAGTCCATTTTTCCATGACTCTCCTGGTTCAATACGTCCACCGGGAAAATCATAACTGCCGTGTCGAGAACCTTCTTCGTATTTTTTTGCTTCGCGTATGAGGAGTATTTTATTGTCACGTGCGATCAGCGCTTTTGTTGCAACGCGTTGTTTTATTGATTCGGATGTCATAGGTGGAGTTTTTGTGCGAATATACTGAGTTCATTCATTGGTTGATCCTGTCGTTCCGGAATATTTTCGTATGAACCTACGAGTTTTCGCGTGCTTCCGAGAGAAGGAAAGACATGAAAATGAATATGTGGCTCTGTTGAGTGCACACCGGAATTTTGTGTAACAAGAACATCTTGCCTTCCGACATTTTTTACGATCATCTTTATATCTTCAAGAAGCGTGAGGAATCCTTGAGTTGCTTCTGCGGAGAGATCGTGAAAAGAAGAGACGTGGTCCTTTGGAAGAACCAGAATATGCTCTGGTTTAAGTGGGGCTTTGCAGATAATTGCAAAAGCGTACTTGTTTTTTTTTACGAGGCGAGGTTCATGATATGCGGCGCAAAGCTCGCAGGATGAATTCATAGATCTGAAGAGAACTTTTGTAAAATGTGCATTGCATCTTCTGCTCTTTTTGTAGGTACAAAAAGATGGTCGTGATAAAAGGCTGAAATTGCGTTGACACTTATTCTTGCTTCTGCAAGTTTTTTGGTGATTGCTGCGAGAAAGCCGATTGCTTGAAGGTTTGAGTGAACAGAGAGTGTAATAAAACTCCATGTTGTCTCGTAAGGAATGTGCTGAGACAGTGCTTGTTCTGTGGTGATGATTGCGGTTTTCCCTTCTTTTTCTTGAAAGACCATTATAGGGTTTATGTTTTGGAGTTGGTTTTCTGTAACCGTGGCAAAAACATATGTTCCTTCCCGAAGTTCAGGATTCATGGTTTTGAGAAGGGTGTTGAGGTTTGAGATTCCTGACATATGTTTTGATAAAAGTGGGAGATCCCTCGCGTACGCTCGGGATGACAAGGGGCTCAGCTTAGCTTTCCCACTCCTTTGCGAATAATGGACGTTCTTGCATGAAGGCGTGGATTTCGGAGCGGACGATGTCGAGTTTTGCGGTGTCGCCTTTTGAGGTGAGCGCAGTGTCCATCCAGGTGACTACTTGTTCCATGTCTTCCGGCTTAAGCCCGCGGGTGGTGATGGCAGGGCTTCCCATGCGCAGGCCACTTGGGCGGAACGGAGGGAGGGGATCGTTTGCAATGCTGTTGCAGTTTGCGGTGATGCTTATGGAATCGAGGATGTTTTGTGCTTCTCGGCCGTCGATGTTGCGACTGGTCATCATATCGATTTGGAGAAGGTGGTTGTCGGTGCCGTTGGTGACAAGTTTGTAGCCGTGTTTCATGAGCTCGTCTGCAAGTGCTTTTGCATTTGCGAGAACTTGTTCGCCGTAGACTTTGAAGTTGGGTTGCAATGCCTCTTTGAAGCAGACGGCTTTTGCGGCGATGGAATGCATGTGCGGTCCACCTTGGAAGCCGGGGAACACTTGGCGATCGATGAGCGTAGGAATGTTTTCGATGGTTTTTTCTGGAGCTTTGAGCGGATTGCTGACGATACCTTTGCTGAGAATCATTCCGCCGCGAGGACCACGAAGCGTTTTGTGTGTTGTGGTAGTGAGCACGTGAAATCCAAAATCAAATGGATTTGGAAGTACTTTTCCAGCGATGAGTCCGGCGATGTGCGCAACATCGGCCATGAGAAGCGCTCCTACCTCGTTTGCGATTGCGGCAAACTTTGCGTAATCCAAACTGCGTGGGTATCCACTAAATCCTGCAAGAATAATTTTTGGTTTTTCTTTGAGGGCTACTTGACGCATTTCATCAAAATCGATTTCACCGGTTTCTACATCTTTCATGCCGTAGCGTACGAAGTTGTAGAGCTTTGCACTCCCGGTAACGGGGTGACCGTGGGTGAGGTGACCGCCGTGGTCGAGCTTCATGGCAAGCACGGTGTCTCCCGGTTCGAGCCATGCTTGGTATACGGCAATGTTTGCGGGAGCGCCCGAATGTGGCTGGACGTTTGCATGGTCTGCGCCGAAGAGTTGTTTGGCGCGATCGATAGCAAGTTGCTCAATAACATCGACATTTTGGCATCCTCCGTAGTAGCGTTTTTTTGGATAGCCTTCTGCGTATTTGTTGGTTGCGATAGATCCGAGTGCTTCAAGAACCGCGGGGGAGACAAAGTTTTCGGAAGGGATCATTTCAAGGCCTTCGCGCTGGCGTTGTTCTTCGGCAATGAGGGCTTGTGCGATGTCGATGTCTTGAGTGGAGAGATTTGGAAACATAAGAAAGTTAGGAAGTTAGGAAGAGATGAAGTTATGAAGATGGTAACGGTATTTATTCCATAGATGTTCGGATGATAGGTGAAGAGGCTTCTTTTGTGGAGGAAGTTATCCAACTTTGAGAAAGTGTTGTATCTTAAAGGTGCTTTGTTTTTATGAAAAATATTACTTTTGTTACTTCAAATCCCAATAAAGCTCGAGAAGTAGAGAGCATTCTTGGCACAGATAATCTTGCAATGCGGTCGCTTGAGGTTTCTGAAATTCAGTCTTTTTCTCTTGAGGAAATCGTGCGAGCAAAGGCTGAAGAAGCGCAGAGACAAATGAATGAAGCGGTTTTGGTTGAAGACATCGCTATCGATCTTCCGGTTCTTAAGGGTTTTCCTGGACCGTTTGTGAAGTTTTGGGAGAAAGTGGGAGGACATGACGCTGCGGTAGAGATTGCGGAAAAGCTGGGGGATGCTCGTGCTACGGTGCGGTGTGGTGTTGGGTATGCCGATGGAGATCAATTTTTATATGTGGAAGGAAAGGTAGATGGAACATTTGTTGCAAAACGGGGAGATGAAGGGTGGGGTTTTGATTTTTATTTTGTTCCTCAAGGAGAAACGCAGACGTATTCTGAAATGGGGCCTGATGCGAAGAATCTCATTTCTCATCGAAGAAAAGGTTGGGAGTTGATGCGAAGTGTGTTGCGAGAAAGAGGTATTCTTGAGTAGTACTATGGATTTTATTTTACTCATGCAAGAGCGGTTTGGAGTGGTGTTTAGAGAGCACGAACTCCTTGCAAAACATTTGAATATTCGTATTGGAGGTCCTGCGCGTTTTTTTGTTGAGGTGAAAACTGAGCAAGATGTGCTTGATGCCATGCGTATTGCTCGCCAAAATGATGTTGCGTATTTTGTGCTTGGAGGAGGATCTAATACGCTTGCAGCTGATGAAGGGTGGAATGGTTTAGTGATTAAGATGACGAATCGGAATTTGGTTATTGACGGTACAAAAGTTGTTGCTGATGCGGGGGTTATTTCTGCGCTTGTTGCGCGTAAAACGGCTGAGCTTGGGCTTAAGGGTTTTGCGTGGGCGATTTCTTTGCCGGGAACCATGGGCGGGGCTGTGCGCGGAAATGCAGGATGCTTTGGGGGGGAGATGAAAGATACGGTAACGTCGGTGCGTGTTATTCGTGATGGGGCTATTGTAGAGATACCTGCACGCGAGCTTCGCTTTGGATATCGGCATAGTATTTTTAAGGATGTTGATCATGCGGGAGATGTTATTTTTTCCGTTACCATGGAATTAGTTCAGGATTCAAAAGAAGAACAGATGGCGCTTCTTGAAAAGTATCTTGCATCACGAAAATCGTCACAGCCCCTTGGTTCGTCTTCTGCGGGATGTATGTTTAAGAATTTTAATTTTACAGATAAGACGGATATTGAACGGATAGTAACGGATAGCGAGGTCCCTGAATCTATGCTCACTCAACACCGGATTGCTGCGGGGTGGATTATTGAGCAATTGGGATTAAAGGGATTACAGGTTGGAGATGCGCAGGTTTCTGATGTGCATGGGAATTTTCTTTTGAACAAAGGTCATGCAACTGCGAAAGACATCGCGATGCTCATTGGACGTATTAAAGTTGCGGCACGTGAGAAATACGGAATTGAGTTACAAGAAGAGGTGCAGTTTTTGGGATTGTAAAAGTGCATAACGACTTGTTTTCGTTCTTAGTGAGTGCTAAAAAGGAAGGGAAGATTCTTTACTAAGATCTTATGCGTATTACCGAAATTCATGGCATGAATATTGAGCTTACTGATGCCATTCGTACACATATTGAAGAAAAAATAGGCTCGCTTGAAAAAATGTGTGCGCAGTATTCTCCGTGTGATGTTGCGGTTGAAGTTGGGAAGACAACGAACGGTCAACAGAAGGGTGATATTTGGAAGGCGGAAATGACGATGACGATTCCAGGGCATTCGCTTCGCGTTGAGCGTGTTACTGATGATTTGTATGCGGCAATTGATTTGGCAAAAGATGCATTGAAACAGCAGCTTGCCGAGATAAAACGTTAAGAGAGAGGCGCCGTTGTGGCGCCTTTTCTTTTTGTGATAAATATCGTACGCTGACGGTATTCTATGCCTTTTCTTTCTTCATTTTCCCATGTGCATTGCGTTGGCATTGGTGGTATTGGTGTTTCCGGCGTTGCGCGTTTTTGTAAAGCACACGGGAAGGGCGTGAGCGGATCTGATATTGTGCAAAGTGAGTTAACCGATCAGCTTGTTCGGGAGAATATTGAAATTCATATTGGAGAATCTGATGCGTCATGGATTCCTGCAGGATGTGATTTGCTTGTGTATTCTGAGGCGGTTCCGGAAACCGCGCCCGAGCGTGTTGAGGCGGCAATGCGCGGCATTCGTCAGCTCGGACATTTTGGGTTTATGGGGGAACTTTCAAAGGATTTTCGCACGATTTGTATATCGGGAACCAACGGAAAATCTACCACAACAGCAATGACGGGAAAGATTTTTGAGGCTGCAAAGTTAGATCCCACCGTATTTGTGGGTTCACTTGTTCCTGGATGGGAAATGGGAAATGTTCGTGTTGGCGAGAGCAATATCTTGATTATTGAAGGTGATGAATATAAAAAGAAAATGCTTGCGCTTTATCCGGAGGTAACGTTGATTACGAATATTGAGGCGGATCATTTAGACGTCTACAAAGATCTTGCGGATATTGAGAATGCATTTCATCAATTGTGCGAGCAGACCACGGGTGTGATTTTTTTGAATCCTGTTGATGCGCAAAAAGGGATTGTGTGTGGACATGAAAAGGCTGACCCTCGTTTATATGGTGAAGCGCTTCATCATGCAGTTCGTCATACATCTGAAGGTGTACAGTCTCTTGCAATGGAAGCGCCGGTTATTTCTTGGCTCCCGTTTTTTAAAAGACATGTGGGAGACTTACGTCTCCAGGTTCCGGGGGAGTTCAATATGATGAACGCACTTGGAGCGGTTGCGATTGCCGATGTATTTGGTATTTCCTTCGATGTTATGCAGAAGGCACTTGAGGATTTTACGGGTATTTGGCGACGGTTTGAGCGCGTAGGAGAATTCAGCGGAGCCATTGTTGTTTCGGATTACGCGCATCATCCAACGGCCATCAAAGGAACGCTTGCCGCTGCAAAAGAATTTTTTCCTGGTAAGCGCATTGTTGCGCTTTTTGAACCGCATCAACATAGCCGTACCAAGGAATTGTTTAACGATTTTGTAACATCGTTTGATGATGCGGATGTACTTGTGTTGTCTGAGGTGTATGGCGTTGCAGGAAGAACGGAAGAAAAAGATCGTGTTTCAAGTTTAGATTTGTTGAATGCAATTGAGGCTCGTCTTCCGGCGGGGGATCCTCGCGTAGGGCTAAGGCATTTTGTAAAAGATTTAGAGGAAGCAGAAAAGATGCTGCGAGAGATTGTTCAACAAGATGATGTGGTGTTGATTATGGGTGCAGGAAATGTTGATAAAGTTGCGAGAAACTTAGTTAGATTCTGACGATAGGAAGAATCTCTCGAAAGTGTGTCTATCATCTCTGTTTACAAGTCTCTTGGCGAAACGCCGTTGCAGACACTTGATGCGCTTCGTGTGGAGCGGCCTGAGCTTGCGCATGAGCCGATGACGTATGCGGGGCGACTTGATCCTATGGCGGAGGGTTTGCTCATTGTGCTTACCGGAGAAGACCGGCATCGCGCAAAAGAGTTTCAAAAGCTTGATAAGACGTACCGGGCGACGTTTGTGTTGGGGTTTGGTTCGGATACGGGTGATACGTTGGGATTGCTTACTCGTCATGCCGGGCTCCGACCCGGCATCCAGCGCAATAAAGAAGATGCTGGACCCCGGGTCAAGCCCGGGGTGACGAAAAACATTGAAAGCATCCTCCTTGGTGATCATGAGGTATTGATGCCGGTGTATTCGTCGTATAAAGTAAAAGGAAAGCCGCTGCATGTTTGGGCGAAGAGCGGTCGTTTGAGTGAGATTGAAATTCCGCGTCGGGTTATGCATGTGGATGCGGTGCGGGATGTTGAGGTGAACACGATGTTTGCAGATGTGTTTTTAAAATCAATAATTGAGGGAATCGGAAAAGTTTCCGGAGATTTTCGGCAAGAAGAGATTGTAAAGCGATGGAAGGAGGTGATGCGTGATGTAAAGGACGTGACTCTTGTTTCGTGTGAGCTTGATGTGGCGAGTGGAACGTATATTCGTTCATTGGCTGGTGTTTTGGGGGAACAATTGCAAACATGGGCGCTTTTGTACCGTCTGGTTCGTACCCGAGTAGGGGACTTTTCCCTTTTATGATGCCATTCTTACGTATCTGCGAACTTCACGGATTTCTTGTTTGAGATCTTGGTGCATACGGTCCATTACGGGGAGCACGTTATCGGTTATGGTTTCCGCAATTTCAACACGGATTTCTTGCTTGAAGGTGGAAAACTCGCTTCTGAAAGCGACGAATCGTGCGTCCATTTCATCTCGAATATCTCGTTTAATGTCTTGCGTTTGCTGATCAAGTGCAGACTTGAGCTCGCTTCTCAGTTCAGATTTTTGTTCTGTGAGCGCAACCTGAAGATCGGCTCGCCACATGGTGGAAAGTGAATGGGTGAGTTCTTTGGAGAGTTCTTCTTTGAGATCCTTTTTGAGAATCTGTCCGAACTCAAGTAAGTCTTTTTTGGTAAGTGCCATATATATTGGGGAGTATACGGGGCAATGCGTCTGCGTATGTATGAGTATATCAACGCTTGATGTTCTGTGAAGGCTTGGCGGATATGCCCGTATCCTGGTTGTCTTTTCTTTTAAAATCAGGCACACTCATGAGCGTTTTGAGGCTTGGCTTAGGATAGGCAAAGCTTCACCTAATATAAAAATATGGGATTCTTGAGTAAATTCTTTCCAGATGGTAATGCGCGTGTTATCAAATCTTTAAAAAAAGATGTTGAACGCATGAATGCTTTTGAAGATGTTCTCAAGGCGCTTTCCGACGATGCTCTTAAAGAGAAGACAGCGGAATTTCGTACTCGTCTTGCTTCGGGTGAGAAGCTTGAGACAATGCTCAACGAGGCATTTGCGGTGTGTCGTGAAGCGGCTCGTCGTACCCTTGGCCAGCGTCATTATGATGTGCAGCTTATGGGCGGTTTGATGTTGCACAAAGGCGGTATTGCTGAAATGCGCACCGGTGAAGGTAAGACGCTTACGGCAACCGTTGCGGTGTACGCAAATGCACTTGTGGGAAAAGGTGTGCATTTGATTACGGTGAACGATTATCTTGCAAAGCGTGATGCAGCATGGATGGGCCGGGTGTTTCATTTTCTCGGATTAACGGTTGGCTGTATTCAGCATGAAAGCGGATACGTTTTTGATAGTAACTTCCGTGCTCCTGAGCAAACTCAGGAAGAAAAAGAGGCGAACGCAGAAAAGAGTGGATATAAAGTACAGATGGACTTTTTGCGCCCGGGTTCTCGTAAAGATGCGTACGCGGCCGATATTACCTATGGAACAAACAATGAATTTGGTTTTGATTATTTGCGTGACAACATGGCGCAAACTGCTGAGGCTATGGTGCAGCGCGGTTTGCACTTTGCCATTGTTGACGAAGTTGACTCTATCTTGATTGATGAAGCACGTACCCCGCTGATTATTTCTGCGCCTGCGGAAGAATCTTCTGACACGTATTATCGTTTTGCAGAGATTGCGAAGTCGCTTGTAAAAGATGAAGATTATAATATTGATGAAAAATTACGCACGTCTACCTATACTGAAAAAGGTTTGCAGAAGATTGAGGCTGCGCTTGGCGTATCGAATCTGTACGAAACGGGTTTGGCGAATATTCATCATGCTGAGCAAGCGCTTCGTGCGCAGGCGCTTTTCACGAATGACAAAGAATATGTTGTTCGTAATGGTGAAGTAGTTATCGTTGATGAGTTTACAGGTCGTATGATGGAGGGTCGCCGTTATTCTGATGGTCTTCATCAAGCAATTGAAGCAAAGGAAGGTGTGAAGATTCAACGCGAGAGCAAGACACTCGCAACGATTACCTTCCAGAACTATTTCCGTTTGTATACCAAGCTTTCAGGTATGACGGGTACGGCCGTAACGGAAGCTGAGGAGTTTGCGAAAATTTATAACTTGGACGTAACGCAGATTCCCACGCATCGCGATAATAAGCGTAATGATTTGTCTGACAAGATTTTTAGAAATGAACAAGGAAAGTGGATGGCGGTTGTGCGTGAGGTAAAAGAGCGTCATGAAAAGGGCCAGCCGGTGCTTATTGGTACGGTTTCTATTGATAAAAACCAATTGCTTTCAAAGGCCCTTACTGCTGCAGGAATTCAGCACAAAATGCTTAATGCAAAAAATCATGAACAAGAAGCTGAGATTATTGCACAGGCTGGTCGTAGAGGTGCGGTAACGCTTGCGACCAACATGGCAGGTCGTGGTGTGGACATTTTGCTTGGAGGAAATCCGCAAGATGCTGATGAAGCAAAGGCGGTACGTGAGCTTGGAGGTCTGCTTGTTATTGGTACTGAGCGTCATGAAAGTCGTCGTATTGATAACCAGTTGCGAGGTCGTGCGGGTCGCCAGGGAGATCCTGGAGAAACGCAATTTTTTGTATCGCTTGATGATGATTTGATGCGTATTTTTGGATCAGATCGTATTAAAAGTATGATGAAGTCACTTGGTATTCCGGACGATGAAGCGATTGTGAGTAGTATGGTGACACGTTCACTTGAAAAAGCTCAGCAACGTGTTGAGGGGCATCATTTTGATACGCGTAAGCATGTGCTTCAGTATGATGATGTGCTGAATAAGCATCGTTTGGCGGTGTATACCGAGCGTCGTGGTTTGGTAACGGGGGAACGCGCTGATGCTCATGAAGAGGTGATGCGCATGATTGAGGCTGAGGTTGAGCGTGTAGTTCATTTTCACACCACGATTGATACTCATGCAGTTCCTAAGGAATTTGCAGAAGGTGAGGCGGAAGGTGATTGGAATCCAAAAGAAATGGTTGAGACATTTAATACGATTGTTACGCTTTCCGAAGAAGAGAAAATTGGGTTGTATGCGTGCATTCCTGAACTTTCAAAGGACAAAGAAAAGTTGTTGAACGATCGTACGCGATTGATTGAAGAAACGCTCTCTATTGTTCGTGCTCGCGTTGTAAAGGCGACTGAAGACTTTGGTGATGAAGAAAAGGTGCGTCGTTTGGAGCGGAGTTTGTTGCTCCGTTCGATCGATGGAGCATGGATGCGTCATCTTGATGATATGACGTACTTGCGTCGTACGATTGGATTGCAGGGCTATGCACAGCGTGATCCGCTTGTAGAGTATAAGAAGGAATCGTTCCGACTTTATGCTGCGCTTCGGGAAGATATTGCAAAAGAGGTCGTGTATAACGTCATCAAAATGCTTTCTCAGGCATTTGCTGCACAGAAGTTCCTTTCCTCAGCTCCTGATTTGTTGAAACAGGCCGCAAAAATGTTTGGTGGGCAGAATGGTGCGAGTGGTCAGAGTGGGTCGATGGGCGGATGATATGAAAAAAAGAAATAAAAACTACGCATTTATTGACAGTCAGAATCTCAATCTCGCTATTCGAGCGCAGGGTTGGAAATTAGATTTTGATCGTTTTCGTGTTTATCTCCAGGATAAATATCATGTCGAGAAGGCGTATCTTTTTATCGGATATATTCCAGGAAACCAAAATCTTTATACCAATTTACAGAATGCTGGTTTCACTTGTATTTTTAAGCCAACTTTGCAGTATAAAGATGGAACGACAAAAGGAAATTGTGATGCAGAGCTTGTGCTCTGGGCGATGATCGAGCTTGAGAATTATGACAAGGCAATTATCGTCACGGGAGATGGTGATTTTCATTGCCTCGTCGACTATTTATTCACTCGGGGAAAATTAGAAAATGTTTTAATTCCCGACCAGCATCATTTTTCAGGACTCCTCAAATTTAAGCGCTTTCGTCCATTTCTTCGATACATGAATGGATTGGTTGAGAGATTGGCAAAGAAAGAAAAGGCCCCGTAAGGACAAAACCTTACAGGGCTTATTTTCCGTTGGTGATTTAGATACTTTAGCAAAAAAATAAGTATTGTCAATATGTCTCTTTTTTCTCCCGAAGTCACAGATCTTGCCCAGATTCTTTGGGATTATCATTGCATGCATCAGTCTTTGCACAGGGCTGATGTGATGCTTGTTCTTGGAAGCCATGATCTTCGCGTTGCATCTTACGCGGCGAAGCTTTTTCTTGAAGGTTATGCTCCTTTTGTGGTTATTTCCGGCGGTCTCGCACATCGTGATGATCTTTTGAAAACGTCGTGGCAGGGAACTGAGGCAGAAGAGTTTGCGAGTATTTTGATTGAAGAGGGGGTTCCTGAAGAAAAGATTCTTCTTGAACAAGAAGCAAAGAATACGGGTGAGAATTTTTCTTTGAGTAAAAAGATTCTCGACGAGAATGGTATTGAGTTTCAATCTTTGCTTGCGGTCACGAAACCGTATATGGAACGTCGGGCATTTGCGACGGGGTCTTTGCAGATGTCAGATAAAGAAATTGTCGTTACGTCGCCACCCGGATCATTTGAAGAATACTTTGCGTACTACAAAGGTACCGAGCATTCTCCCGAAGATATTTTAAATATTATGGTGGGAGATCTTCAGCGTATTGAAGTCTACGGAAAAAAAGGATTTCAAATTCCTCAAGAGATTCCAGAGAATGTTTGGAATGCATTTCTACGCTTGAAAGAATTAGGCTATACGAAGCATTTATTGTCTGAAGTTTAATATGATCCAAGATTTTCTCACATCTCTTCGCCTCCTCCACGACTTCCAAAAAGTTGAGCTGGTGATTTTTGTTCCGGGGAGTGATCGAAATGAGAATGATGTTGAGCATAGCTACTTGCTTGCCATGATTGCGTGGCATGTTGCGGAAATGGTTGCACCGCATCTTTCGCGTGAGAAGGTTTTGAAGTATGCGCTTGTTCATGATTTGGTTGAGGTGTATGCGGGGGATACCTATTTTTATGATACGCAGTCGGATGCCTTTCGTGATAAGGCCGCGCGTGAACATGCGGCTATGAAGCGTATTCTTGAAGAAAAGATGCTGAGTGAAGACATGTGTGCTTCGCTCGTGGCGTATGAGGCACGAATGGATAGTGAGGCGCAATTTGTGTATGCGCTTGATAAGCTTATTCCCATGATGACGATTTATCTTGACGGTGGCCGAATATGGAAGACCCATGGGGTAACTTTTGAAAATTTGCATCGTTTGAAGCGAGAGAAGATTGTGGGTTCTCCTGAAATCCTCAAGCTTTTTGATGAGCTTGTTGTGCTTTTGGAAAAGGATAAACAGGCACTCTTTCCGGAGTAAGATTTGGAGGTTATACTCGT
>ERZ1292633.3963-Hain-H41-02um-R1-3963-length-14001-cov-5_pt1 | contig 14001 bp, 13 predicted proteins | sample MGYA00564406_ERZ1292633 | MGnify/ENA primary metagenome ERZ1292633 (study PRJEB36523, sample SAMEA6512639) | groundwater metagenome | collected 2019-01-08 | study: AquaDiva: Metagenomics assemblies of 32 groundwater samples
AATTCCTCCTCGATTTTCGGCGCGCCCAGACGTTCACACTCCATGGTGAGGAATGCGAGCTCATCCGCTGGATCGATAATGCGGAAGGAGCGGTTGAATTCCAGGCGGTCGAAGATCACCGGGGGAGATTCAAGGCAGACATGCTCCGGGCGCAGATCGCCGTGCCCTTCGACAACTCTCCCTTCCATGGCGCGGCGGTCGAACAGCTCCGGTGCGCGTTGCAGGAATTCATTCTGCGCCTCATGCACGGCCTCGACCAATGCAGCGGGCAGTTCGTAAACCTGATTGGCCAGCACGTCATAATTGGCGCGGACATTGCGCTCATACTGTTTGCGGTATTCATCGCCGCCGATCCTGAGCGCAGCGCTTTCCCGGTAAAAATGGGCGAGTATTTCTGCAACTGCATGCAACTCCACGGGCTCAAGCGCCTGATGCCGGATCAGGTAATCCAGCATCCGCTCCGCCGGCAACCGGCGCATCTTCACGAGCCAGTCAACAACCTCGCCCTGCCCCTCGATCTGCACCTCTCCCCGGGCATCCATCGTGAGCGCCACTACCCCCCGGTACACGCCGGGTGCGAGGCGCTGGTTCAACCGCACTTCCTCTTCGCAATTCTTTTTGCGCGCCGCGAGCGTGCTGAAATCGAGATAATCGTAGCGCACCGGCTTCTTGAGCTTGAAGGCATGGTGCGGCGTCAGGAAAACCCACGACATGTGGGTTTCCACCGCTTCGATGCGAGCCGGTTTCTCCGGATAGGTTTGCGGCTGCCGTAGAAGCGCAACCTTGGTCTCCTGATCCAGAACCGTTTCGCGCCGGGACAGCGGCTTCATGGTTCGGTTCTCTTTCCGGCCAGATGCCGCTGGAACCAGTGGGCCGCGGCGCTAGCGACCTGTTCCAGCGTTCCGGGTTCTTCGAACAGGTGGGTGGCGCCGGGGATGATCTTTAATTCCTTTTCGGCGCGCAGCTCACGGTACGCCTGGCGGTTGAGTTCGATCACCACGTCATCGTTCCCGCCCACGATCAGCAGCGTCGGCGCCTGCACACGCGGAAGATCGTCAAGCGCCAGATCGGGGCGTCCGCCACGCGACACCACGGCGCGGATCGCCGGTCCCAGCGCCGCGGCCGCCTTGAGCGCCGCCGCCGCGCCGGTGCTGGCGCCGAAATAGCCGATCGCAAGATGGCGCGTTGCCGCCTGCTGTTTTACCCATTCCGTGGCGAGTTGCAAACGCTGCGTGAGCAGATCGATGTCGAAGCGATTCTCATAGATCCGGTCTTCATTCTCGGTCAGCAGGTCGAACAACAGTGTCGCCACGCCGCTGTCACGCAACACGCTGGCGACATAGTTGTTACGCGGGCTCAGGCGGCCGCTGCCACTCCCGTGCGCAAACAGCACCAGGCCTTTGGCACCGGGCGGCACGATGAGCGCGCCTTCATGGACATCGGCATCCATCGGGATTCTGACCGGCTGTTCACGGTCACGGGCGGCCATGTTCCTTCACCCGCCCTTCCGGCGCCGCCAAACGCAGCAGCGCAACCACTTCTTCGTCGGTCACCTGGAGGAATTGGTCGTAATAGGCGCCGACCGCGCCAAGATAATAAGGAGAAGGGTCCAGCACCACGAACTCATCCACTTCGCGCGAAAGCCGCTCCACGGTGTCAGGCGGCGCGACCGGTACCGCCACCACCAGATGCGCCGGCTTGCGGCGCCGGGCGTCGCGGATGGAGACTTCCATGGTAAGACCCGTGGCAATGCCATCGTCCACGATGATCGCCGTCTTTCCTTCCACCGGCGCCGGTGCGCGGCCGCCCAGATACAGCTCGCGGCGGCGGCGCGCTTCGTTGCGCTCGGATTCAACCTCCTGCCGGAACCATTGTGGATCCACGCGCGCGACCTCCCGCTGGTTGCACACCATCTCGCCGCTTTCCACGACGGCGCAGATGGCATATTCGGGTTGCAGCGGGTGACCGATTTTCCGGGGGATGAGGAGATCGAGCGGCATGCCCAGCGCGCGCGCCACTTCCGCGCCCAGCACCACGCCGCCGCGTGGCAGGGCATAAACCACGCCGTCCTGGCCCTGATATTTTTTCAGTGCCTGCGCGAGCTTCTTGCCCGCGTCGGCCCGGTCGCGGAAGCGCATGGCAAGTTCCACTCTGTCTTGGAGGGAAGAACAGACTATTCCCTTCCCGCGATCCGTCCTTGATAAGGATCAATATCGCGCGTGTTAAGGAACGCCCTGATCAAGTCCGTTCGTGGTGAGCTTGTCGAACCATGAACGGACTTGAAATGCCGCTCGTTCGGGGCATTGCCCGTTCACCCTTCGACAGGCTCAGGGCGAACGGGCTGATTAATCCGAACTTCTCTTAAGGAATGGACTCCGTCGTGTAACGCTGCACACGAATGCGGCTTGACCAGTAGTCCGGAGGCAGGCCGGCCTTGTGTTTGAGGTGGCGCAGGAATTCGCGCGGCTCGGGCAGCTGTTCCCACACCGAGGGCAGAAACGTGCCGCGGTAGAAGCCCTCCTCGATGATCAGCCCGTCCACCTGCGGACGCAACTGCGCCAGCAGATCCGCTTCGGAAGAAAACTGCACTGGCTCGGGCAGGCTTAATATGGAGATGTGGATGTCGAGGCGCTCAAACTCCGTCCACGTGAGCGCGGAAAAGCGCGTGTCGCGGAACGCCGCGCCGTAGGCGTTGCTCACCACGTCTTCGACCAGCGTCCGGCGCGCCTCGATCGTGCCGATGCAGCCGCGCAGCTTTTCATCGACATGCAACGTGACAAACGTGGCACGCAAACCACGTAACGGCTCCGGATAATCGGTCGCGCGAACCGCAAGCGTCTCGCCGCACAAGCCTTTCTTGATCGAATCCCCCGCCAATTGCAGAAGCTGCTGTTTGTGCGATGGCGTGAGGACGGACGGAATGTTACTCAAAGACATAAGCACCATAGCCGACTACCCGCTCATGCGAACCGGCGGTGTCGCCGGAATTGCGCAGATCGACGGTCTTCGCCTTGAGGCCAAGCCGGCGCGCCACGTGCAACAGGCCGTTGACGGGGTTGCGTCCACAGGCGTGATCGTAATCGATGTCTTCCGGCCGCAGTTTTTCTATCGCCTGCGAGGTCGCGCGGTCGAGCTTCTGCGCGGTTTTGTAATCGTGGTAGTGGCTCAAGTCCGAGCTGATGACGATCAGGGTTTCCGGACCGCCCCAGAGAAGATCGAGCACCTCGCCGACTTCCTCGGGTCCGGCGTCGCCCACCACCAGCGGCACCAGGCTGAACTCACCCAGTGCTTCCTGGAGGAACGGCAGATGCACCTCGAGGCTGTGTTCCTGCGCGTGGGCGGCGTCCATCACGCGCACGTGAGGGAGAAGGGATATTTTTTTGACCGCCTCCTGATCCACCGCAATGCGGCCCAAGGGAGTCATGAAATAATCAGCGCTCGGGAGCGCCAACCCGTGAAACCCGACACGGTGCGCGGGACCGAGCAGCACCACGCGCGTGATATGGCCGCGCGCGGGCTTGAGCCGCGCATAAGCCGACGCCGCGACCGGGCCGGAATAGATATAGCCTGCATGGGGCGCGATGATGGCCTTGGGTACGATCCCGGCCGCTGGCACCGCGCCGAGAAAATCCGTGATCATCGCGCGCAATTCACGCGGATCTACGGGGTAAAACAGGCCGGCCACCGCCGGATTTCGCACATTGACCATGAGCTTTTCCACTGGAAACTTGTTACTACAATGTGCCCGCCCGGCGCTATTTTCAAGTAAAACCGCGCAGGCGTAGTATGAATATTGATTTGACCGGCTCAAGGCCGCATTTCCATCCTTAGGTTCGTAACCGCGCCATCCTTGGCGCACTTTTACTGTTCATGGAAACGGAAATTCTCGATTCGGCGTCGGTGGTCCCGACCCGTTACTGGCACATGCTCGACGACGGGCGGGTGCAGTGCGACGTGTGCCCGCGTTACTGCAAGCTGCACGAGGGCCAGCGCGGCCTGTGTTTCGTGCGCGGCAACCATAACGGTCAGATTGTGCTGACCACCTATGGCCGCTCCAGCGGCTATTGCGTGGACCCGATCGAGAAGAAACCGCTCAATCATTTTCTCCCCGGCACCCCGGTCCTTTCCTTCGGCACCGCCGGCTGCAACCTGGCCTGCAAGTTCTGCCAGAACTGGGACATCAGCAAGTCGCGCGAACTCGACACGCTGATGGATCAGGCTTCGCCCGAGACCATCGCGCACGCGGCCCAAAAACTCGATTGCCGCAGCGTGGCTTATACCTATAACGATCCGACGATCTTCATGGAGTATGCGATTGATGTCGCCAAGGCCTGCCGCGAACTCGGCATTAAATCCGTCGCGGTGACCGCGGGGTACATGTGCGACGAGCCGCGGCGCGAGTTTTACCAATACATGGACGCGGCCAACGTGGACTTAAAAGCCTTCACCGAGGATTTCTACTGGAAGGTGACCGGCTCGCATCTGCAGCCCGTGCTCGACACACTCAAGTACCTCAAGCACGAAACCAAGGTATGGTTCGAGATCACCACCCTGCTCATTCCCGGCCTCAATGACTCGGAGAAGGAGATCGAGGAAATGACGCAATGGGTGGCGGAAAATCTTGGGCCCGACGTGCCGATGCACTTCACCGCGTTTCACCCGGACTGGAAGATGCGCGACATCCCGGCGACACCGCCGGCCACACTCATCAACGCGCGCAGGATCGCGATGAAAAACGGCGTGCGCTATGCCTATACCGGCAACGTGCACAACGAAGCGGGCGATTCGACCTATTGCCATCACTGCGGTGCCAAGGTCATCGGGCGCGACTGGTACAATCTCACCGCCTGGAATCTCGATAAAGACGGCAAGTGCATGGCCTGCGGCACCGCCTGCGCCGGTGTGTTCGAGGCCAAACACGGCAACTGGGGCGCGCGACGACTGCCGGTGCGCCTGGCGAATTTCGCCGCCTGATTCCCCCACCGGTCCAGCGCGACGGGGTCGCGGTTTGACGGCCGTCATGTTTCCGCGGGGATAACGGTGATATATATCTGTTCATGTCAGACACCGCGGGAAAAATTTTCGATCTTCCCGAAATGCGTAATCGCGGGCAGGTATTCCGCGACCGTACACACGCCGGGGATGTGCTGGCCAGGATGCTGGGTGCGTTACGCGGAACAGACGCACTGATCCTCGCGATTCCGGCCGGTGGCGTACCGGTGGCGTCGGAGGTGGCGAAACAACTCAGTCTGCCGCTCGATCTCGCTGTCGTCAGCAAGATCACCTTGCCCTGGAGCACGGAATCGGGATACGGCGCGGTGGCCTTCGATGGCGCGGTGCGGCTGAATCGGGAACTGATCGCGGTTCTGGGATTGCGGCCGGAAGCGGTGCAGGACGGCATCACCCGCACAAAAGAAAAAGTGGAGCGCCGTCTGCGTCAGTTGCGCGGGGATCCTTATCTACCGGATCTCAGACACCGTACCATAATTCTGATTGACGATGGTCTTGCTTCCGGATTTACCCTGCTCACCGCGGTGGAAGCGATACGTCATCTTGCAGCGGATAAAATCATTGTCGCGATTCCGACAGGACATGCAAACGCCGCCGCACGAATTGCCGCCGAAGTGGACTCGCTGTATTGTCCGAATATCCGTGAAGGAATGAGTTTTGCCGTCGCCGATGCTTACGAGCAGTGGACGGACGTGGATGAAGCGACGGTCGTCGAAATCATGCGCCGCTTCCAAAAAAACCATTAATGCAGCCTGTTCCAGGCCATGAACAAGAAACGCTGGGAACATTTTCCACACGAGGCCGATATGGGCGTGCGCGGGATTGGTAATTCCAAGGAAGAGGCTTTCGAGCAGGCGGCTATCGCCATGTCCGCCGTGATTACCGATCCCGCAAAAATATCCGCCGTCGAAAGAGTGGAAATCGCCTGTACGGCGCCGGACGATGAACTGCTGCTGGTGGACTGGCTCAATGCGCTCATTTACGAGATGGCCACGCGCAAATGGCTATTCAGCCGCTTCGAGGTTCATATCAAGGAACACCAACTTGTCGCCAGCGTTTGGGGCGAACCGATGGATACCGACAAACATCAACTGGCGGTCGAGATCAAGGGCGCGACCTACACCGCACTGCGGGTCGCGCAAGAGAGCAGCGGTGAATGGGTTGCCCAGTGTGTCGTTGACGTTTAGCCGGGAGTGATGCCGCCATGGATATCGCGCTCTTTGCCCGTCACACCGATTACGAATGGGAGATCGCCCCCCACGGCGCCATGCGCGTGCCGGCGGTGATCTACGCCGACGAAGCCCTGATCCGCGCGATGGACCACAAGGTCTATGAGCAGGTGTGCAACGTCGCCACTCTGCCCGGCATCGTCAAGGCCTCCTATGCCATGCCCGACGCGCATTGGGGCTACGGCTTTCCCATCGGCGGCGTGGCCGCCTTCGATCCGGAGGATGGCGGCGTAGTGTCGGCGGGCGGCGTGGGCTTCGACATCTCCTGTGGCGTGCGTTGCCTGCACACCGGATTGAACTCCGAGGATGTCATCGCGGTTCAGAAAGCGCTGGCCGACACCTTATATAGGGAAATTCCCGCCGGCCTCGGCAGCACCGGCGCCATCCGTCTGAATCAGTCCGAGATGGATGCCATGCTTACGGGCGGCGCGGCCTGGGCCGTGAAACGCGGTCACGGGAGCGCGGCGGATCTCGAACACATCGAGGAGCACGGCCAGATGCGCGGCGCGCGTCCGGAGTGCGTGTCCGAGCATGCGAAGAAACGCCAGCGTGACGAGATGGGGACGCTCGGCAGCGGGAATCATTATCTCGAGGTGCAGAAGGTCGTGAAGGTCTTCGACGTCAAAGCGGCGCAGGCCTTTGGTATTCGCGAAAACGACGTCGTCGTCAGCATTCACTGCGGTTCGCGCGGCCTCGGGCATCAGATCGGCACCGAGTTCCTGAAGGCAATGGTGATCGCCGCCTCGGGCTACGGCATCATGCTCCCCGACCGCGAACTCGCCTGTGCGCCGATCAACTCCCCGCTCGGCGAGGATTATCTCGGCGCGATGCGCGCCGCGATCAACTGCGCTTTCGCCAACCGCCAGATCCTGACCCATCTCGTGCGCGATGCCTTCGCCATGGTATTGCCCAAGGCGCGCCTGCCGCTGCTTTACGATGTCTCGCACAACACCTGCAAGGTCGAAGAGCATGTCGTGGACGGTAAGCCGCGCAAACTCTACGTGCACCGCAAGGGCGCGACGCGCGCCTTCGGCCCGGGTCATCCGGATATACCCGCGGCACTGCGCAGCGTGGGCCAGCCAGTGCTGATCGGCGGCTCGATGGGCACCGGCTCCTATATACTTGCCGGCGCCAGGGAAGGCGAAGCGCTGTCATTCAGTTCCGCCTGCCATGGCGCCGGACGCGCCATGAGCCGGCACCAGGCGTACAAGACCTGGAAGGGGCGGCAGGTGATTGACGAATTGGCCGCGCGCGGGATCCTGATTCGCAGTCCGTCCGGACGCGGCGTGGCCGAGGAGGCGCCGGGCGCCTACAAGGACGTGTCCGCCGTCGTGGACGCCGCCGATGCCGCCGGCCTGGCGCACAAGGTGGCGCGGCTGGAACCGCTCGTCTGCATCAAGGGATGATGCCATGGCTGGCCGCGCCTGCATCGGCACCAGCGGTTGGAATTACGATTCGTGGCGCGACGACTTCTATCGTGGCATTCCCCGCAAGAACTGGCTTCGGTTCTGCGCCGGGCGTTTCACGGGCATCGAGGTCAACGCCACTTTCTACCGCCTGCAAAGCAAAGAAACATTCCGTCGCTGGCGTGACGAGACGCCGGCCGATTTCCGCTTCGTCATCAAGGGCAACCGGTTCGTGACGCACAACAAGAAGCTCGCCGATCCGCTGCCCGCCATCCGTCTCGAACGCGATCGCGCCAAAGGACTGGGAAACAAGCTCGCCGTCGTGGTCTGGCAGTTGCCCGGGCGATTCCATAAAAACATGGAGCGGCTGCAGGGCTTCGCGCGCGCCCTCAAAAGCTGGCGCTCCGTGCGGCATGCCATCGAATTCCGCCACGGCTCCTGGTTCGACACGGAAGTCGCCGAGTGTCTGCACGCGCATCGTCTGGCCGTATGCCAATCGGATGCCGCCGACTGGCCGCTATGGAATGTCGTGACCACCGACATGGTGTATGTCCGGTTGCACGGACACGCCGTCACCTATGCCTCGGCTTACAGCACGAAGGATCTGGGACAGTGGGCCAAACGCATCCGTCGCTGGCTCAGGGAAGGCCGTGACGTCCACGTTTACTTCGACAACGACGCCCTCGGCGCCGCGCCGCGCAATGCCCTGGAGCTGATCGCGCTGGTGGGGAGGAACTGATCATGCCGGTCCACAACGCCGACATTGCCAATATCTTCGAGGAGATCGCTGATCTCCTGGAGATCGAAAACGCGAATCCGTTCCGCGTGCGCGCTTATCGCAACGCCGCCCGCCAGCTGCAGGGAATGGGCGTGGCGGCATCAGACATGGTGGCCGGGGGCGAGGACCTGACCGAACTGCCCGGCATCGGCGATGACCTCGCCGCCAAGATTCAGGAGATCGTCGAGACCGGCAAGTGCCAGTTCCTGGAGAAGCTGCGCAAGAAAACTCCGCCGACCATCACCGAGCTGCTTAAAATTCCGGGCCTCGGGCCCAAACGCGTGCGTGCGCTGTACCACGAGCTCGACGTGCATACGCTCGAGCAACTGGCGCGCGCGGCGCGCGACGGGCGTATCCGCAAGCTTCCCGGTTTCGGCGAGAAAACCGAACAAACCATCCTGGAGGCGATCTCCGCGCATGTCGAAAAGCAGGCCCGCTTCAAGCTGGCCGTGGCGGCGCAGTACGCCGAACCGTTGAGGAAATATCTCGAAAATATTTCCGGCGTGAAACAGGCGGTGCTCGCCGGCTCCTACCGCCGCTTCAAGGAGACCGTGGGCGATATCGATATTCTGGTGACAGCCGGTCACACGGAAAACGTGATGGACCGCTTCGTCGCCTACGACGAGGTCAAGGACGTGATGGCCAAAGGTTCCACGCGCGCCACGGTGATTCTCAAGTCCGGACTGCAGGTGGATGTGCGGGTCGTGAACGAGGATTGCTTTGGCGCCGCGTTGCAGTACTTCACCGGCTCCAAGGCGCACAACATCGAGATTCGCCGCCTGGCCCAGGAGCGCAAGCTCAAGATCAGCGAATACGGCGTATTCAAGGGTGAAAAGCGAATCACGGGCGATACGGAAGAATCCGTGTATCGCTCGGTGGGCCTGCCGTGGATTCCGCCCGAACTGCGCGAAAACCGCGGCGAGATCGAAGCCGCGCGTGCCGGCAAGCTTCCGAAACTGGTGGAATTCGCCGACCTCAAGGGCGACCTCCACGCCCACACCAAGGCCACCGATGGGCACCATACGCTGCGCGAGATGGCCGACGCCGCGCGCCGGCATGGCTTTGAATACCTCGCCGTCACCGAACACTCGCGCCGCCTCACCGTGGCGCACGGGCTCGATCCGCAGCAGTTGCGCAAGCAGATGAACGAGATCGACAAACTGAATGGCCAGCTCAAGAACATCACCCTGTTAAAAAGCATCGAAGTGGACATCCTCGAGGACGGTCATCTCGATCTGCCGGATGACGTCCTGTCCGAGTGCGATCTCGTGGTCGGCGCGGTGCACAGCAAGTTCAATCTCGCGCGCGCCAAACAGACCGAACGCATCCTGCGCGCCATGGATCATCCGCATTTCACCATCCTCGCCCACCCGACGGGCCGCTTGCTGGATACGCGCGAGCCGTACGACGTGGACATGCTCAAGATCATCCGCCGGGCGCGTGAGCGCGGCTGCTTTCTCGAACTCAATGCGCACCCGGAACGACTGGATCTCCTGGACATCTACTGCCAGATGGCGCGGGACGAAGCGGTGCTCGTGGCCATCAGCTCCGATGCCCACAGCACCCAGGACTTCGATAACCTCGTTTATGGCGTCGGCCAGGCACGGCGTGGCTGGCTGGAGAGAAAAGACGTACTCAATACCCGGTCGCTCAAGCTCCTCATGCCGATGCTTAAGCGTACAATGATCTGACCGTCGAATGGGAGCCGACACCAATACCGTGCGGCTCAATTCGGCGAGACATCAAGAGCAAAAGATGCCGTCATGACCGAACCGATCGAACTGCAATACGGCGATGCACTCATCGTGGTTGACGTGCAGAACGACTTTCTGCCCGGCGGAAGTCTTGCCGTTCCGGATGGGGATGCCGTCGTACCGGTGTTGAACCGCTATCTCGCTGAATTTTCCGCGCGCGAATTGCCCGTCTATGCCACGCGCGACTGGCATCCGGCAAATCACTGTTCGTTCAAGGCCCAGGGCGGTCCCTGGCCGCCGCACTGCGTCGCGGAATCCCCCGGCGCGCAATTTGCCGCCCGGCTGAGGTTTCCTTCCGGCACCCTCGTCATCTCCAAAGCGACCCAGCCGGACAAGGACGCCTACTCCGGGTTCGAAGGCACCGATCTCGGCACGCGCCTGCGCTCGCGGAAAATAAAACGATTGTTCATCGGCGGACTGGCCACCGATTACTGCGTGCTGAACACGGTGCGCGACGCACGTAGCCTCGGCCACGAGGTGTACCTGCTCACCGACGCCATCCGCGCGGTCAATGTAAATCCCGACGACGGACCCAAGGCCGAAGCGGAAATGCAGCACCTCGGCGCGAAACCCATTACCCTGGCGGCCCTCGGCACATGATCGAACCCCGGAAAAGTCCCCTGCTCACCGACCTGTACCAGCTCACCATGCTGCAGGCGTATTTCGCGCAGGGGATGAACGATATCGCCGTCTTCGAGTTTTTTGTCCGGCGGTTGCCGCGGAACCGCAATTTTCTGATGGCGGCCGGGCTCGAGCAGGTGCTGCAATTCCTCGAAAACCTGCGCTTCACCGGGGACGAACTCGATTGGGTGCGGAACAGCGGGCGCTTCAGCCAGGACTTTCCCGATCAACTCGCCAAACTGCGCTTCACCGGCGACGTGCATGCCATGCCGGAAGGCACGTTGTTCTTCGCCGACGAACCGATTCTGCGCGTGACGGCACCCATCGCCCAGGCGCAGCTCGTCGAAAGCCGGCTGATCAACCTGCTGCACTTCCAGACGCTGGTGGCTTCGAAAGCCGCGCGCGTGATGTTGACCGCCCCCGGGAAGCTGCTCGTGGACTTCGGCATGCGGCGCGCGCACGGAGCCGAAGCAGCGCTATTCGCCGCGCGCGCCAGTTATATCGCCGGGTTCGATGGCACTTCCCATGTTCTCGCCGGCGCCGAATTCGGCATTCCCACCTTCGGCACCATGGCACATTCGTTTATCGAGGCACATGACTCCGAGGAGCATGCTTTCGAGCATTTTGCCCGCGCGCAACCGGAGAACGTGACGCTGCTTATCGACACGTATGACACGGAGGCCGCGGCACACAAGGTGGCGCAGCTGGCGCCGCGACTGAAGACAGCCGGCATTACCGTCAAGGCGGTCCGTATCGACAGCGGCGATCTCGCCCTCCACGCCCACAACGTGCGCCGGATTCTGGACGATGCAGGTCTCAAGGAGATCGGCATCTTCTCGAGTGGCAGCCTCGATGAATATGCGCTGCGGAACCTGCTGTCACAAGGCGCACCGATTGACGGCTTCGGGGTGGGCACGAGCATGGTCACCTCAGCCGATGCGCCATACCTCGACTGTGCGTACAAGCTGCAGGAATACGCCGGGCGCGCGCGGCGCAAGCGCTCCGAAGGCAAGGCCACCTGGCCGGGGCGCAAGCAGGTGTATCGCGCCTATGACGCCAGCGGCGTCATGACCGGCGACGTGATCACGCTCGAAACCGATCGGCAACCGGGAGAGGCCCTGATCCGGCCGATGATGTGCAACGGCAAGCGCGTGCATGCGCCGGAAACACTCGAGGACATCCGCCGGCGCGCGGTGGAGCAACTCCAGCGGCTGCCGCGCCGTTTGCGCGAACTCGAGGACGCGCCGCCCTACCCCGTCACCGTCGCACCGGCGCTGCGCGAACTGGCAGTGGCGGTGGACCGCGGAGTCATACAAAATTGACGAGCCATGGCTGACGACCCTTTCATCACCGAGATTTCCCGTCATATCTGGGACAGCAAATACCGCTTCCGCGACGGCGATGTCGTGCATGACGAAACCATCGACGACAGCTGGCGGCGCATCGCACGCACATTGGCGGGGGTGGAAAAGGACAACTGGTCGCAGTGGGAACAGCGTTTTTACGAAGCCCTGCGCGATTTCAGATTCCTCCCCGGCGGACGCATCCAGGCCGGCGCCGGCACCGGCCGGCGCGTGACGCTGTTCAACTGCTTCGTCATGGGCACCATCGAAGATTCGATGGACGGCATCTTCGACGGCCTGAAAGAGGGCGCGCTCACCATGCAGCAGGGCGGCGGCGTGGGTTACGACTTCTCCACGCTGCGGCCCCAGGGCGCGCAGGCAAAAAGCGTCGGCACCGTGGCCTCGGGGCCGGTGTCGTTCATGCAGATCTGGGACGCCATGTGCGCCACGCTGCTTTCCACCGGCGCGCGGCGCGGCGCGATGATGGCGACGCTGCGCTGCGACCATCCCGACATCGAGGCCTTCATCGACGCCAAGCGCGACAGCCATGTACTGCGGCATTTCAATCTATCCGTGCTGGTCACGGACGCCTTCATGGACGCCGTGCGCCGGGACGACGACTGGGCGCTTGTCTTCCCCGCCGAGGACGGCGCCGCCGCGGGAGTCGAAACCGTGATGCGGCCCTGGTCGGGCCAATCCGCGCCGCTGCGCTGCCGCGTGTACCGGCGGGTGCGCGCCCGCGCCCTGTGGGACCGGCTCATGCGCGCCACCTACGAATACGCCGAGCCGGGCGTGCTGTTCATCGACCGCATCAACCAGTTCAACAATCTCTGGTACCGCGAGCACATCAGCTCCAGCAATCCCTGTGGCGAAATTCCGTTGCCGCCCTACGGCGCCTGCGATCTCGGTTCCATCAACCTGACCGCGTTCGTCCACGACCCCTTCCGTGACAAGGCCCGACTGGACCTCGATGGCATCCGGAATACCGCCGCCGTCGCCACGCGCATGATGGACAACGTCATCGACGCCTCGCTGTTCCCGCTGGAAAAGCAAGCGGCGCAGGCGCGCGGCACGCGGCGCATCGGCCTGGGATTCACGGGTCTGGCGGACACGCTCATCATGCTCGGTCTGCGCTACGACGAGGAACCGGCGCGCCAGCTTGCGGCCAATATCATGCAGGCGATCTGCCACACGGCCTACCGCACCTCGATCGCCCTGGCCAGGGAAAAAGGCGCGTTCCCGTTTTTCGAGCGGGAGAAATATTTGCAGGGAAAATTCATCCAGGGTCTGCCGCACGACATCCAGGATGACATCGCGCGTCACGGCCTGCGCAACAGCCACCTGACCGCGATCGCGCCGACCGGCACGATCAGTCTCCTGGCGAACAATATTTCCAGCGGCCTCGAGCCGGTGTACCAATTCAGCCTCACCCGGCGCGTGCTGGAGATCGACGGCCGTTACACCGAGCACCCGCTGACCGACTACGCCATGCACCGGTGGCGCGAACAGCGCGGCGCCGAGAAACCGTCGTCCGCCTTCGTGGATACCCGCGCGCTGAACCCCGCGGCACATCTCGCCATGCAGGCGGCGTTGCAACCGTTCGTGGATAATTCCATTTCCAAGACCATCAACGTGCCGCGCGATTACCGCTTCGAGGATTTCAAGGAAATCTACCAACAGGCCTATCACCTGGGCCTCAAGGGCTGCACCACCTTCCGTCCCAATCCTGTCACCGGCGAGGTGTTGCGCGGCGAAGGCGAGTCCGCGCCGCATTGCTGCACCGTCGAGCGCGAGGCCGACTGACGGCAATCGCTGTTATCCGGCGCGCCATCCCGTTACAATTCAGCCACCAGCTTCAGA
>ERZ1292633.3965-Hain-H41-02um-R1-3965-length-13997-cov-6_pt1 | contig 13997 bp, 7 predicted proteins | sample MGYA00564406_ERZ1292633 | MGnify/ENA primary metagenome ERZ1292633 (study PRJEB36523, sample SAMEA6512639) | groundwater metagenome | collected 2019-01-08 | study: AquaDiva: Metagenomics assemblies of 32 groundwater samples
CGACTACCATCAACTCGTCGCGAGCATGCGTCGTCACAACCTCAACCCCGACCAGCTCATCCCCGGCAAGAACCCGAAAGATCCCAGCGCGTGGAAGTTCATGCCGACCAAGCCCTTCTACAGGCTTCCGTACGCAGAGGCAATTAAGCTGTGCAACGCGAACAACATTGTCAACACCGATACGGGGAAGCCGTTTGAGTATGGCGAGGACATCAGCGACAAGCCTGAGCGCGAGATGGTCGCCCTCATTGGCCGGCCGGTGCTTATGATGCAATTCCCAGCGTCCATGAAGTCCTTCTACATGGGACGATCGGAAGGGGATAACACCTTGACGGACTCGGTGGATGTGCTGATGCCGGGCGTCGGAGAGATTGTCGGTGGGTCGATGCGTATGTGGGACTACGCGCAGCTCATGTCCGCCTACGCGCGCGAGGGGCTGGATCCCTCGAAGTACTACTGGTACAACGAGCAACGCAAGTATGGCTCCGTGCCCCATGGTGGATTCGGACTGGGCCTCGAGCGGCTTTTAGTGTGGATGCTGAACTTGGACAGCGTCAAGGACGCTTGTCTGTTCCCCCGCTACATGGGTCGCTGCCAGCCGTGAGCACGGCCGCCCAACGGCTTTTTTTTTTGCAAGGCGATAAATCTAATCACGGCTCGTGCACGAGAGATGGGCACTTCGAAACTCAAACAATGCAAGAACCCAACAAAAAGAGCCAAGTTTCCGCGACCAGACCCCCTCCCCGTTGTCCCTCCGCAACGTACGTTCTCCACGAACTGACCATGCGGTTCGTGAGTGGTTTTTCATCATTATTTTTTTTGGCACTGATTACGTTTCCTTCTTGATTCGCGTAGTCTCTCCCGGGCGCCTCTTTTTGTGAAAAGACCGGCCTGGATCAACAGGGTGTGATTGTGACAACTGGCACGGATGCCGCTTGCTTCTGTATTCCCGGTTTCGCGCTGTGTCGCAGCGTGTAATCATAGCAAACACCTGCACCTACTGAGGAAATACGCACATCGACATGACGGTCACCGCGACGTGGGAGGAGCTCGACACATCGTCGGCGCCTGCAAGAGGCAGCGGTGCCGTTTTGTGGTCGATTACGGACGTTAGCGCCATTTTAGAGGCATGCCGATCCGCGGGCGTGTTGGTGGTCCAACTCACGAAAGCGGGAGGTGGCGTGGACGGGGGAAAGGTCACCACCACATACGACATTCGCCGTCTCACGTTCACGCGTCGTGTGGAGCTGGACGGAAGCAAAGGGCCAACCGCAGCGTCGTCGTCTTCTTTTTCTTCGAAGGGAGCGCATGGACGTTTGAGGAGGGTGGAAATGAGCGGTTCGCTGGAAGGCGGAGACGAAGGTGGCGAGGCTCCGGATGTCACGGGTGGCGACGACGTCGGCTTCGCGCGGAGCCTGTCGACGGCGGGGCCCGCCGCCATGGAAGTACCAAGCTCCGCGCCAACTGTCGGTGCTACGGTGGCGCCTCCGTCTGCTCCGACGTCAGGGAGGAGCGCACCATCTTCTGCGCATACATCGCGTGGGGTCGGCATCAAAGCCGCGCGCGAGGAGGCCACCGAAACGGAAGACGATGAAGACGAGGGCACGGCCCCGCTGCCGCCGCCACCGCCGCCGTTGGCCGTCTCTGCCAGCACTAGTACGTCGTCGTCGGGGTCAATCCGCGGTGCTTCCCTAGCGACATCGGCGACGCTTCCGTCACCGTCGGCGATGAGCGCGATGTGGGCGGCCGCGTCGAGCATGGTCTGTAGCGCCGCGTCGAGCATGGTTGGCGCTCCCGCAGCGGCTACTCCACCTGCAACCCCGACCACAAGTACCGCTGCGTCAAAGCCAACGGTTCTGACCCCGGACGGAAGTGCTGACGGTACGACGACGACGACGACGACCGCGACGGCAGCGGCACCGCCAACGACCGCGGCATCGCTGACGACCTCGGCATCGGCAAGTTCTCACGTGCCACCGGTGGCGGCGGACTTGGTCGCCGCGCAGGTCGCACGTGGTGCTCAATCGCTGCGCAAGCAAGCCTACGACCTAGGGCCCACGGTCTCGAAGGATAAGCATGGCAAAGGATGCTTCGATAAAATGTTGGCACGGGAGAAGCAACTGTGCGGCGAATGGGCTGTGTTCTACCACTCCTATTCGTACGCTGCACTGTTGTACGAAGTGCAAGCAGCCGTCGCGGCGGTCCTTTTCCGTTTCAAATCGACGTTCGCGACCCTTCCGCGATTGCTAAAAGAGCCGTTCAACGACATCCCGGATGCTCCAGCGCTGCAAGCCGCGTTTCAGAAGTTCAAAGACCGTGACCACAACACCAAGTTTCGCGCGGTTGGAATCAGCGGCACGAGCTCTTTGTTGGCGGCGGACTCCGAGGCGCCCCCGAAGACGTGCTTCCTGCATGGGTACAGTTGCACGGACGTATCCTTCGTCGGCGTGTTGGAAAACCTTCTTGTCTCATGCGGGGTACCCGCACGCATGAAAACCGAACTTGCCGCAAAAATTATCCAAGTCAGTGAGAAACACGGGTTAGATTGCAGCCAGTTCAAGGGGAAGCGCTGCGCCTCCGGACGAGCGGGTCACATGTTGCAAATATTCATCAAGCGTTCGTTGGTTGACCGCTATGCCTACGCGGCGTTGCCCTACGGCGTCACGGACACGACGCGCCCGGTCTTGTCGACGTATCTTGAGGGGCCGGGGCCCATTCAAGGCCAAATACGCATCGTCACCAATCCGTCCGTGTTCATGAGGGGGAGCGCGGTGCGCATGTACGTTGGCTCCGCGGATCCAGAATTTCACGAAAACCGGCCAGCGTTTCAGGAAGAGCTGACGCGCTTGCTTCAGCCCATCATCGGCACCCCAGAGGTACGTACGAAGGCCGCCGAAGGCATCTACGCGGGGCGGCTGCCACCCTGGTTCAACGCAACAGACTACGAAGACCAGACCAAGCCGAAGCCTTGATGGGGTGTTGCGGTTTTTTTGTTCACACCGTAAGTCAAAGGGCCGGGCGTTGCTCCTCCTCCGTGCAGCTGCTGACACCAGTCCGCGCGTGCGTCATGCATCCGCAACAATCCTTCGCCCTTCTTGAACCGAAGCGGATTGTGGATTTTCCCTTCCTCGCTGCACCACACGTCCCCACCACCTAAGGCTCACTGATATTGCCCGTCCCAGCATGATACATTTCATTTTGCTGCAGAACCGCATGGGCAAGACGCGTCTCTGCAAATGGTATGTCCCCTGCGAAGACGCGGAAAAGGAGCGCCAGAAGACGGACATTCACCGTTTAGTCAACGCACGAGAGAGTCGCTTCACCAACTTTGTCGAGTATCGGCAAGTGAAGGTCATTTACCGCCGCTACGCGTCCTTGTTCTTCTGCGCCGCCATCGATCCCAGCGACAATGAGCTCGCAATCCTGGAGCTCATTCATCTTTTTGTCGAGACGCTGGACCACTTCTTTGGCAACGTCTGCGAGCTCGACATCGTGTTTCACTTTCACCGAGTTCACTTCATTTTGGACGAAATGGTCCTTGGCGGGGAGATCCTTGAGGTGTCGAAGCCAGCCATCCTGGCCAGATTGCGGCAGCTGGAGGAGCTCAAGTAGTCGTCGGTTTCCGACTCGCGCATGGCTTGCTCGATGTCGCGTGTCCCGATCGAACCTGTGCATTTTTAATTAAAAGGTTCGCCCGTTTTCAAATGTGTGTTCGTTTGTCTTCTCCCCCGACAGCTTACCGCCCCCCCCCCATCCGTCTGCTTCCCGTGTAAGAATGCTTCGGCTGCCGTCCTCCAGGGGACCTCGAGGCATGCAGCAGCCAGTCGAAGACAGCGAGACCTCTTCGTCCGATGACGACGTGCCCCCTTATCGTGCCTCGGCGCCTCCGGCCGCGTCGATGACGGCCAGCGTTCCAGATGTCTCCGCGGCGAAGCCGCGTCCGAAAACGTTGAAGCGCAGCTCGGTCGTCAGCCTGGTCGATGACGACTTGAATCACCATTTCAGCGGCGACACGCCATCTCACGCGACACGGTCCACCGGACTACCTTCGATGGAAGCTCTCAGTTCGGCAATGCAACGTGCGCCTGCTTTCATCCCCGGATACGTCAAACAGCGCCAGCAGCAGGAACTTGAAAACCGCATCACGCGGCAGCCGCCCGTTCGTTGGGTGAAAGAGCCCTCTCAAGAGCGAGGCTGGCGTCCTGTTTCCGACAGCATGTCGTCCGTGACGGGCTCGAGGTGCGATGACGCGCCGAGTCACGAAGCGGATTCCCTGTCCGCGATCGCGTCGGTGCCTTCGGCTTCGTTTTGCACCGTTGACTCAACCATGTCGCGCGCGATGACGCCGACGACCGCCTTTGCCACGAAGACGGCAGGTCCCAAGCGCGGGGGTCCGACCGTCGCGTCCTGGGCGCAACAATCTGCAAGCACCACCGCCCTGCTCCATGCGAGCGTCCAACGTTCCCCTTATGTGGGCACGTCGCCGCGGCAGCGCGGGCAGGGATCGCGCGGACAGGGCACTCGCCGCGTTGATGCCCGGAAGCCGCCGCTGACCTTCGCCGAGCGGCAACTGAAAGGGACGCTCCTCAAACTGACCCGAGGGGGGTCACCGCCGTCGGTCGGAAGAGGGGCGTCGGGTGGGCAGGTCGATCATGCCAATCATGTGGCGACATCTTGCAGTGAAGAGTCCGCGGCGGCGCACCTCGCCGTTTGTTCCCGGTGCCGGTCAAAAGCTGCCAAAGAAGCGGCGCGGGAGGCGGACATGTACATTACTAGCCTTGTGGGGCGGCTTGAGGCGCCAGCAGGACTAACGCCAATGAAGCAACGCGGCTCACCCAAGCGTGCCACGCCACCTCCTCGGCCCTCCACGGGGATGACACCAGCCTTTCCACCCACGGCACCTATGAAATTCACCGCCGGGTCCGATTCACAAGTCGCATCTCCTATCGCATTGATGCCCGTTTCACGAACCGCGATTGCACAGCTGCAACGATCCGACACCATTCGTCGGCTGTTGAACCGGTCGTCGGGCGAATCAAAGGCGATGCTGACGCCCTCGTCGCTGCCAGCGTCGTCGCGTGACGAGGGCTCCGCGTCGTCGTCGTCGTTGCTGGCTATCGCGCCGGACGCCATGCCCAGCCCGGAGCGCGAACAAGTCGTGCACGACATCGAAGTGTTCGAAGACTGGCAAACGGCAAAGCTCGTGCGTCAGCGCAAGCAGCTGGAGCGACTGCGCCAGCAGCAATCACTAGCGTCGATGGACAACGCCACGGTCGCGCACCATGATGAAGACAGCGGCGGCGGGGGCAGTGCGGCAAGGGACGACGGTGGCGGCGAGGACAAGGCTACTGGGCCAGACGATGCGTCCGACCTCGACGAGGAGCTGGAGCTGCGCACGGATGTGGTCAAGGAGAGGAAGCCGGCGGTCGCTCCCGCCAGTGCAAGCCAGCCCACACAACTGAAGACTTGGCGCACGAGAGGCCGCAACGCCGTGGAGGCCATCCAGCTTGCTCGGCTGGAAGCACACGAACGTCATGGGGAAGGGCGCTCGGACGGTTCAACGCCTAACACAGGGGGACCGTCGCAAGCGCCTATCGACACCACCGCCCCCCTCAGTCCCGGGTTGAACACAGTAGCGGGTCAGCAGCACAACCAGCTCATGTCGCTGCCCAACATCTCCTTCCGCACAAGGGAGCTCGTTACCCCAGGCGACGTGTCGGCACCCACCGTCGCCGAGCTCTTCCACAATATGACGCATCGAGACCGCGAGGACCTGTTTATCAGTGCAGCGGGTGGTTTCAGTTTCGACCTGACCAAAGAGAAATTCCGGTCCATGGTAAACCGCGTCCTAGCACCGCGCTTATACGCTAGCGCCGCGCTGGCACTGGCCACCGGTGGCTCTCACATCACGCAGATGGGTGACGTCGTAGGCGGAGGAACACCGAACGGGGAAGGCCTTTCTGTCAGTGTCACGGCGACTACTGCCCCGGCGGCAGCCCACGCGGGAGGCACCGCGGGTCGCCACCACGTGAGCGACGACCACATGGTTGTGCTCCTCAACGCCTTCGACGTAAACCGAGGAGGTACGATTAACTACCTCGAGTACCTCACCGTCCTTTGTAACGCCATCTTGACGCCGAGGCAGCTGTGCTTCCTGGACGCCATCTTCGATCGATTGGCGGACGAAGGTGCTCGCACGGCGCTCGGCTACTTGCCCGGAAGTCCCATGCCGACGCCTGCGGCGGATCACCACCATCAACACCACGGCGGTTCCTACCAATCACCCCGAAACGGCAATGAACCCACTGCGAGCGGATCGTCGCCTCCCGGCAACAAAGCTCCGGGCAACAAGGCCATTCGACCTCTCGACGTGCTGCAAAAACAGCACATCACGCTGCCCGCCGTCCGGCGAGCCGTGTTCCGAGCTCTGGGCAAATCGCTGTTGTTTCCCCATCCCGTTGAGGACGGATTCTGCGAGCTGGTGGCGGCGTGCTTCGCTGACTTGGGGGCTCGAGACGCCGCGGATCGGCAGAAGTTCAAGCTTTTGGTCTTCTGTGACGACGACGCTATGGACCAGCTCGATCGATGTCTCTCTTGAGGGCAATCGCCTCTATCCCCCAAGCGGAAATTAGTGTATCCTACCGCGAACATGTATCCTGCCCTCTTTTTGTCCGGGCTAGTTGAAGTGGCAACTCCCCCCACGATGACGGTAAATATGAGAGACCCGTGTGACTTCCACCCCCTTTGTGCCTGTCCCCATTGAAACAGCGGAACACGCGCCAAATGCCACGTTGGAGCAAAGCCGTGGGCTCGGTGCTGTCTGGAGCGCTCCATTTTCGCCGCGTGCCGTCCTCGCTGCTGCTTTCACTTGGCATGAGAGGCAACCAGGCTCTCTCATTGGCTTGGAGCACGATCGCGTCTCATCCCCTCTGGGGTCTGTCGGGGACCTTCGGTACCGATGGGCTTCGTCCGCCTACGGCGCTTCCGCTGTCGACAGATGACGCTTCAGATGCCGCGATGGGCCCGTCGTCCGACTTGGTGGATCGCCGCGTCGACCCTCTCGAGGTACCCTGGATACTAGAGGGCTCCAAAGGTGGCACGCCAAAAAAGAAGAACACTGCCTTCTACAAGCGGCGCGTCACCCACGGCATTCACTTTAAGACCATGTGGCTGAAGCACGAAGTGTGGTACTACTGCCCGTTATGCGGAGAGCCGAAACGGGAGCGGGAGTGGTGCCGACGCGAGGACTGTCGTCAGCTAAAGCCGTAAACTCCCCCCGAGAGCACGTTAGCCAAACGCCCATTTCAGTTGGGTTTTTTTTGGTGACAGAGGCATGTCCATTTTTTTTTGGCATGCAAGCCGGCCTCGTTGCTCAACTCACCTTTCCATGACAGCAAACTTTGCTCAACGAACAGGGGGTTTCCCGTCCGTTTCACTCATTCCAACACGGGCACATGCTCGCCGCACAACAGGCCGCTCGCCATGGAGTCGGGACCACGCCGTACGTCATCTTAGCGGTAGGACTGGCCCTCTTTGCTCACGTGTTGGTCACGGTCAGCGGCCAAAAAGAAGCCCTCCAGGCAGCTCACCACGCGTCGTGGCCCGCTTTCTCTCCGGGATCGGCGCTCTCTGCATTTCCTATGTTCGTTTTCTTTCCTGGCAGTGATAACACCGATAGTGCAACCTCGACAGGCGCGAAGGCCGCCGCTCCCCTCATTTCGGTGCCATTCGTCCTGTGCATCGAGGTGTTGATCGCCTTCCTGCTCACACTCGTCGGTGGCCTGCAGGCGTGGTTTCCACTGGTTCCCATCTGTCGTAGCGAGGAGCTGTCGCGTCAGCGGTACGAGGCCACGGCGGCGTCGGGTAACGACTTTATGGTATTCAACACACGGGCCAGGGCATTCTTACCAAAGCACAAGCCGGATGCGTGAGTGATTGTAACGCAGGGCTCGGGCCGACCGCGTCCACAGCCGTGCCTGCAAATCCACGGGCGAATAAACAGCGGGGACACAGTTTCCACTGTGACGCGCCGAACGCTAAAATTGGCCGAACCCTGTGCGCTTTTTTTGGCGTGTGTGCCCCCCTCCCACACACAATGTGAACAGAGAAGGAAAAGAGCGATTGCGTTAGTCACCACACACCGGTTGTGCCGCAAAGACACCATCATGGCTTCTTCATCGACGTTTAGACTCGTCAATGTGTTCGAGAGCCCAGGATTGGCACGCAGGCCCGAGGACGCGCTGGCAGCCGCCGCCCGCCAGGTGAGCTTCCATCTCAAATCGATTGTCACCGCGCTGAACGACTCTTCCGCAGATCCTCGCAGTGACGCTGGCGGAGCAGCGCTGCTTCTTGACGTGCTCGCGTCTTACTACACGCGCACCACACCGGTCGTCCATGAGGTCCCGTTTTGCGTCGCCCTTTCGCACGCCACGTTTCTTCACCATATGCAGTTGAACCGCATCGCGATGGCCGACGTCCTTTGCTACGTGGAGCTCATCGATCGTGCCCTAGAGCAACTCGACAACGCGGAAGCCACACACCGCCGCCATCGCCACCCCCTCCGGCAGGACGATGCAGCGGCCAACCCCGCGTTAGTGACAAAGGAAAACCACCCGTTCTTTTCGAGAGTGGTGCTTGGGACCATTTTTGGCTACGGCGATGATCATCACCATCGATCCGCCTCGGGTCACCACTCGCCACCCAATGGGCCGACCCAACCGGCATCGCCGTTCGTTGTCCCGGCCCACCGCATCCTCTTCTTGCCGACGAACGTCTTCAGTGCGTTTTCGCAGCTAGGCGTCGCGCTCGTCCACCGCAGCTTTGCCGTCCATCAGCGCCTGGCCGACGCCGTGCTACCCCTGGGCGCCAACGACTCCGACGACGAAGTCGATGATGCTGGTCCGGATCGACGCCACCGACGGCATGCAGCCGGGGGCCGCGAGTCGGGACCCGCGCGTACTCTTCGGAGTCAGCAAGCGGCGGGGGCGAGCCACGCGATGCTGCCGGCGACGTTCATCGACGAATGGCGCTCTGACATCCACCATTTCAGCGATGCCCCAAGCCCACTTGTCGCGCTGCGGTCACAACAGTTAGTGCTGCGCACGCGACAAACGCTGCTCACCGAAGCAGAGGAAAACGCGCAAATGCTGCAGAACCTCGCCGAGCTGCAAGTCGTTTTGGCTGCGAGGCCGCTCAAGCTTACGGCTGAGGCAGTGTCATTGATGCTCGATCGTCTCGCCGCTAGGGTGCCAGACCCTCAAAACACGACCTCTTCTCAGCGAGCGCTTATCGTGGCCAGCGCCGATTTCTTTCTAGGATTCCCAGCCCCGGCCCGCAAGGTGTTTGCGGAGGAGCTGCTGTATCCGGCGCTGCTCCACGCTGACACGCAGTTGCTTTTCGGCCCGGCGGAGACCCGCTTGCACTTGTGTCGCCGCCTCCTGCGACTCATCTCGGGCGGCACCTCGCCACGGTGTCCGTTTTACTTGTGCCTCTGCGCACTCATGCAGTCCTTTTTCGACGATGCTTCGGTTGGCGCGGCGGCCCTTGTCACGATGATGGAGCAGCGAATGCCGCAGGGTGCGTACGTGTTCGCGTCCCTTTGCTTGGATCGAAACATTGCGCCGGAGCGCTATGGCGACATTGTCCTGCGCATGGGGCGTGGCCTGGCCCTCGCCCTGTCAGAAGTCACGGGATGGGATCATGATCCGGTCGCGACGCTGATCCATGGCAACGCGGGTCTTGCGTATAAAGTTCTTTACAGCTTGCGTGGCATCGCGCGAAAGTGCACAACGACCGCCGGGTCGACGGGACGAACAGCGGCCATCTTAGAGGCGCTTCGGGCCGCGCTTCCCGCCACGGCCTTGTCCGCGCTGGGCCACTTCGTCGACCATGCGTTCTCTGAAATGGCCGTCTCGGACACGACGATCCCTCCACGGTTACTCGTCGCGGAGCTCGCCATGGTGCTTCACGGTGAACACATCGTCGACGGAGTGAGTGCGTTGAAGAAGTACTGCGACGATTTGACCATAGAGTGCGCAAAGTGCGGCGGCAAACGGGGCGCTCATGCCCTTTGTCCGGCCGATGGTGCCCCTCACGCCGTCGAGGAAACTCGAGTGTCAACCGCGAGGCTCCTTCAAACCCTTGCCAGCGAGTGCGTGGTGGTTGCCAGAGATGTCACGGCGGAGCTCTCCGGCCTGCTGCGCACCGCCCCCCTGTCGCAGGCGACTTACGCGATGGTGCTCGGCGTGCTTCAGCATTCGATGACCCACCGGGTCGCGGTGTACAGCGTGCTGGAGCCCCATCTCGGCTACGCGATTGGGGCCGTCACCGACGCAGCGGCGGAACTCATCAACGACGCGCGCCTCCGGGGGACGTCGTCGTTCGCGAGGACTTCGCCCGCCGCGCTCGCTCGGAAGCGATTGCAAGCGGAGGACATTTGCTCCGCGCTCATCTCGCATGGTCGAATCGTCGCCATGATGCGGCGGCACGCGCCGTCCTTGAGCCTTGACGCGCCAGGGGGTGGTGGCATTGCCCGGCACACGCATCGACTCGTGACCTCTTTGCTCCACATGCCCCTAGTGGATCCCACAGGGCACTCTGCGCCCTTCGCCCCGGCATCGCCCACCACGGCCAACAACCCCCTAGAGAGCGATGCGCTCGCCCACGTGTGTCTAGCCGTTTGGTTCACCGCCAATTGGCTTCTCCGTCACAGTGGGTTCAATTTGATGGAGCTGCACCCCACCGGCGTGCCGAAGGACGCCAGCTCGAAGCGAGCTGCTTCCACGACCCAACGCACGCTGGGCCGTCGAGGGACGGCAGTAGGGACCGCGCTGGAGCCATTGACGCCGGCTTCCCTCGCGCACCTTGCGCTGCCGGCCGCATCCGCGCTGGTGGTCCTCCGTGTCTTGCACATGTGCCATTTGAGCCACGCGGCCCTGCGGCGCCTCGTCGGCGTGTGCGCCACGCGGCTGATCATGGACTTCAACTTGCAGGCCCCTAGCATCGTCGAGCAACTCTTGCTGCCTTTCGGGAGCATCGCCTGCCGTGACGAAGACGCCGTGTCGTCCTTGGCGCTCCCAGTCGACGAGCATAGCCGGTTTTGGTCGTTCGTGAAGCGTCAAATCTCAGCGGACTCAACCGAAGGGCCGTTCAAGCTTGCCCTTACCGTGACCTTGGCTCAGTCGGTGGCGGCACAGATCGAGAGCTGCGGGGTCGAAGAAACGCTGCGCCTCAGCGATGGAAGCAATGCGGCGGCACCCTCCTTCGCGGGATCTTATCTCTACGCCGCGACGGTCCAGGCGATGGACGGCTCGGCGTCCCTCCGCTCCCTCATGCTGGACATGGTGTGCCAGTTTGCGGGGGACCATCACCATACAGTGACGACGCCTGGCCGCTTCGTGATTCTCGCCCTACTCGCCGAGCGTCTGGTGGCCCCTGCTTTGTTCGGTCACGGCGGCGACGTGGCACTACATCACTCTCCCGCCGCCGCGGCGCGACGCCAGCGCGTGTCGCTCCTGCTTGCATCCAAGGGCGATGAAGCCCGGCGTGACTCGGAGGCGGCTGCGGCGAGCTTGACGGCCGCCATTCGACTGTGTGCAGGTGCGATTAGCCGCAAGTTGACGCGGCTCGCTCGTGCTGTCAGCCGCGATGACCCCGAGTTTGCTTGCCTCACCGACTCGTTGGCCAGCAACTTTTCTGCTTTGAAGACTGTTGCCACGTCCGGCGCCCTACCGCCTTCGCCAGTCGCTGCCGCGGCGCAAGGCCAGCCAGCGAACACCACCGCGAGCCGCTTCCCCGAATCTATCGATGTGGACGAGGTGCGCGTGTCCAGCATGTCGCGGTTCGGAGACGACGACGAAGGAGCGGCTGACGACACGGACGGCCATCAGCTGTACGACGGCGACAACGATGGTCCCAACCACCCGGAAGTCGCCGCGGTCAGCACGGTGGTGCCGCCAGTGGTCTTGGCGCCAGTGAATCCGGCGGTAGCGCCAGCAGCCACGGCGCCAATGGCTCCACGCCAGCCAGCCGCGGTGGCCGAGGTAGTGAGCGCCAAATCAATGGTCCCTCCATCACGCGGCTGGATTCTCCCATACAACGCCAACGACGAGGACGTGGGATCCGACGAAGACCATAGCGCGACGATGGACGCCGACGACGGCGAGGGGGATCTGGCCGCCTATCACCACCCGACGCTCACACGGCGGTACTACGACGTTCCGCGAAACCAAGAACGGGGGGCGGCGGTGGCTGCAACGCTGGTGGTCACGAACTCGCGGCCGAGCTCTCCGCGCGCCGAGCCGCACCACAATTCCATCGACCGTCGAGCGGATGACCGCGACAGCGTCGCCGCTCTGCCTCCCGCGGGGCAGCCCGTATCCCAACGGGAGCCGAATGCCATACAGCGAGCGGTCGCACGGAGCCAATCTGCCGCGCGGCCGCGGGAACCTTCTTCGGACCGCAGCCTTCCTCGGCGTGACGTCCGAGGTGGCAGCCGGGTGTCACCGATGCGGCCGTCGCCCCGACAAGCCGTTACGGCGCTGTCGCCGTCCATTCGGGTGGCTCCATCGATCGCCTCTCGGAGCCAACCTGTTGAGGATCGCCGAAGTATGTCTCGCCGGCGCGACTTCTTCAATGAGGTGCTGGCCGTTGGTGGCCCGATCCACACCCTCGGCCACGTGGGTCGAGCGGCATCTCGCGAAGCTAAGCCGTCGACGAACCAGTCGGAAGACATATGGAACTTGCTGCGCCAGCAAAACGTGTCATCCGTGATTCGCGAGCTGCGAGAGCTGGAACATCAGCACCAGCACGTGGCGGCTCTCGGCGACGCACCGCGCTCTCCGCGTTCTCGACCTGCGGTAGCGCCACCGTTCGCCGACGGGCCGCTTTTCCCTGACGACGCCAATGCCGAGGCCGCGCGCTACCAGCCGCAGCGGCGGAGCCGGTCTGGCAATCAGGTTGACGCGCCGTTGACTCCTCGGGCCCCTTTCTCCCCACGGCTGCAAAATGCAGAGCAGATGGAACGAAATGGAACCGACGACACTGCCGGCCCCACTGGCAGGGCGGGCTCCTGGTGGCGACGCCAAGGGGGCGCGTCCTTCCGTCAAGAGAATATTGGCGTGATGACGTCGCCTCGGCGATCGAAAGCCCAACGTCTGTCCGTGTCCCATGCATACGGGAGCGACGCCGCGTCATCCGACGCCGCGCGTCACACCGCTCTCCAGGAAGTACGGCAGTTACTGCGGGACATCGAGGCGCCGCTTGATGATCCGCTGCTGGTGACACGCCGGCACGCAGCGAGTCTCACACGCCGGGGCGACAGCGTGTCCGGTGCGTGGAGGCAACAAACTATGCAGGACGGCCACGTGGACGACGACTCCGCAGCGGCATTCAACCGCATGTCCGCACACTTGGTGTGACAGCGCCTACAGGTCACAATCGCGTGTCGCGATGTTTTAGATCGGCACTACTCTGAGGAAAGTTGCGAAAGCGAAAGAGAGACAGAGAGTGCTATATCCTCCACACACTTCCCCCTTTTTCCCTAGATCGTTCCTACCGGTTTTCGGCATCCCTGCGTGCGCGTGTGGTGCAAATAGAATTCATTCGTCCTCGCCACCTTCCGAGAAGCCCGCGGGCGACCAGGTGACTCGCTTGGCTGTTCACATCGCCGTTTGTCATAGCTGTTGCACCTCACACCCCGTAGTGAGCCACCAACACACACACGCACGTGGGTGGGGCATTGTTCATTCAGGGGGGCCCATCACATCATTCGCCTGGTCGGTCATGTCACAAGGTCAAGTCGAAGCCCCCTCGCCGTTCAACGACGATGCCAGCCAACGGCCCGTGACGACGCCCGCAAAGGCCGCCGAACCCGCCGCGTCGGAGCCTGCAAATGCCGCCGCTCCAGCTGCATCCGACACCGCGAAGGCCGATCCGGCGTCCGCCGTGTCTGCGCCAGCAAATGCCGCTCCTCAGCCGGCCGAACCCGCCGCCGCAAC
>ERZ1292633.3966-Hain-H41-02um-R1-3966-length-13989-cov-6_pt1 | contig 13989 bp, 11 predicted proteins | sample MGYA00564406_ERZ1292633 | MGnify/ENA primary metagenome ERZ1292633 (study PRJEB36523, sample SAMEA6512639) | groundwater metagenome | collected 2019-01-08 | study: AquaDiva: Metagenomics assemblies of 32 groundwater samples
AGGGCGCCCGCCAGCTTATCCAGCATCAGAGGACGGGTTGGTCGCCATTGAAAGCGCGCTGCATGATGCGCGTATGGCTGAACTTGCAAGCCTTGCCGCCGGTGCGCACGCGCGGATCGTCCAGGCCGAACGCGCGCTTGCCGAGGCCCAAGCCAATTACGGAGCGCGCGCCTCGGCGCAGCGCAGTGCAGCGGCCGAACGCGATATGATCCGACCACTCGTCGAACGCGGGATCGAGCCGCAAATTGCTTTGGTGCAAAGCCAGAATGCAGCAACGGTCACCGCCAATGAGGCAACCGCAGCAAGTGCGGCGATTGCGCGCGCACGGGCTACCCTTGCCGAAGCGCAAGCAGGCCTCAACCAAGCGACCCAGGACTGGCGCGCGCGGGCCGCCACTGAACTGGCCACGGCCCAAGCCGAACTTTCAGCGCGTTCGCGTACACTTCCAGCACTATCAAGCCGCGTTGATCGGACGGTGATCCGCGCGCCCGTTGGTGGCCGGGTCAATCGCGTCCTAGTAACAACGGTTGGCGGCAGTGTTTCACCAGGTCAGCCACTTGTCGAGTTGGTGCCATCACGAGACGCTTTGCAAATCGAGGCGTTGATTAGCCCAAAAGACATTGGCACTATACGGATCGGTCAGCGCGCCAAAGTTGATATTACCGCCTATGATCCGGCGGTCTATGGCTCGCTAGAGGGGCAAGTCGCAACAATCTCTCCCGATGCCGTGCTCAATGAACGCACTGGCGAGAGCCATTATGTTGTCCAAGTCCGCACCAGAAAGGCCGCGCTAACCGATCGAAATGGTACGCGATTGGCAATCGGTTCGGGCATGATCGCAACCGTAAATCTGCTCGGCGACAAGCGTTCGGTGATGAGCTACATATTGTCGCCAATCACGCGATTGGGCGAAACCGCATTCCGCGAATAGGATCAGGTCTTGGCGTTCGACGCCGTTGAGAACCACACCATGTCAGCACGCCACCCGTTTTTAGCGCCCTCGGTCGCAAGCTTATCATACCAAGCTTTGGTACGTGCTTCGATTGGAACGGTCCAAAGCTTGGTCAGCGTTTCTTCCTGACCAGCGATCACGAGCAGCCCCGTCCAGCCCTCACGTTCGACATCAAGCCTGAGTCGAACGCGATCGGTACCAAGCATTTCGGCACTCTGATCCTTCACCATTGCAGGGATCGAATTGCGATCCATCAGCCAGCTTATATTGCCATCGGGCAGCACAGCATAAACCGCAAAGGGCTTGCCGCCACCGCCAATATCAATCGTTTCCAATGTTCTCGCGGCAATTTTGCCCGGCAGCGTCGGTGCACCATCAAGTCGCATCTGATAATTTGACTGGGCCGTTGTAAGCAGGTTTTTTTCGCTACGCATCGTCCTGATCGCATCAACCAAAGCACATGCGGCAGGGTCAAGTGAGCCAACCGCTGCAACATCAACCACGATTTTGCCACCCATCGCTGAGCTCACACTTGCACGCACGGCTGCCGGATCATTCGCCGCACCGCGAATAACCATCGCATTGGAGAGCGAATGATCGATGTTGAGCCAGGCACAATTTTCACTCGCCATGGCGGTTTTTGCAGCGATAAGATTATGCTTATCAGCGCTCACACCAGCATAATACCACCAACCACCGCCTATTATGGCGGCCATAGCAGCCCCCACAGTTACGAACCGGCGCTTCACAATCCGTGCCTTTTCAGCCGCAGCAGACGATATTGTGATCTGCTGGACAAGCGACATAGGGCGCGGCACAATCGGGGTTTCGGGCAATGCGGCCTGCCCCGCCGGCAAAAATGCAGAGCCGGGCAGCGCAAACAATGTTTTTTGATAATTGCTCTCGTCAAGCGCTTCAAGCACCGCATCCATTGAACGCAGGCGCGATGCAGGATCGGCAACGAGCATTGCCTGCAACAACGGGCGCAATTCCGGCTGCACCAACGACAAATCAATTGGCTTGCGGCGACGCTCGATCGCTTCTTCGGCGACATTGCCGAAGTCAAACTTGCGCCCGAGCGACAGCGACAAAATCAACAAACCAAGTCCGTAAACATCGGTCCATGGGCCAACGCTTCCGCCGAAATCACCCAATTGCTCGGGCGCAGCAAAACCGATTTTACCCGAAAACCCTTCAATCGTCACAAGCCCTTCGGCAGGATTCAAATTTTTCGCGATCCCGAAATCCACAATCCGCGCACGCTCCAGTCGCCCACGTTCAAGAAGAACATTGTCGGGCGAAAGATCGCGGTGAATCGCCCCGAACTTATGCGCTTCACGTAGGCCAACGGCCAATCGCCGGGCTAACGCGATGATTTCATTGGTGGTCGCGCCGATGCTATCGATCACATCTGACAGGCTTACCCCGTCAATATAATCCATCACGATGTACAGAAGGTTCAAGCTCGGTTCGCGTGCCAGAACCCGATACTGAACAAGCGCCGGGTGCGCGAGTTTGGTAAGAATCCGTGCTTCATTGCGGAACATGGCCTCGACCCGTTCGTCCTGGGCAAAAGCCGGGGCCATAATTTTGATCGCAACAATTTCATCAGTGTTGATGTTGACGCCTTCGAAAACCTCACCCATCCCGCCACCAGCGACAAAGCGTTTGATCTGGAAAATGCCATTGAGTACATCGCCAATACCGACTGACGATTTAATCGTCGCTCGTGGGTCTGATGTTGTTGTCACTGTTGAAAACTTCCCAAAGATGCGCCCGTAGGCGCGCGATTGTAGCCGACGAGCGCCAAACAAGCGGTTATATTATCAGGCGCGCCGCGTTCAAGGCCAAGTTCGACCAGATGTTCACTCACACAGTTAAACGCGCTACAATCAAGCATTTTTGCTATTTCTGCATCACTGACGAGATTGTGAAGGCCATCGCTACACAACAAAAATATGTCGTTCTCTTCACTTTCGCCGCTTACCTCATCGACTTCGACACTGGGTAAAACGCCCACAGCACGCACCAATATATGCGATGAAGGATGCTCAGCCAACAATGCGCGATCAAGCAATCCCGCATCCACCATTTCCTCAGCTTGCGAATGATCCCTTGTCAGGCGCACGAGCGTATCACCACGTTTCAAATAGGCGCGGCTGTCACCAGCCCATAAAATTGCATAGCGGCCTTCAGAAATCACCAGCGCAACAACGGTCGATCCCATTTGGCGACCCGCAGACTGCGCTTCATCAAAAACGCATCGATTGGCATCAGCAATGGCTGCGCGCACCGCACTTATGCACGCCGCAAAGCCGCCATATCGCGGGATTCCGCCAATACGCTCAACTATCGCTGCTGATGCGCGCTCCCCGCCAAAATGGCCGCCCATACCGTCGGCAACGACCCAAACGCCAGCCGCCGCGTTGCAGCAATAGCTGTCCTGATTGGACGATCGTACCATCCCGACATGCGTTGCCGCGCTTTCCCGGACGTCAGGTGCGCAAACGCTCATTTCTTCTCCACCGCGCAATCAACGTCCGCTTACGGACTTGGCCGAAGATCTCGAAATGACTACGGAAAGGCCGGAAAGTTGATCAAACCGGAGCGCATATGCGCGCAACATTTCCGGCATATTCTTGGCAGAAACCGAACAGAGCGCCGGCAAATTGCCATTCTCAAGCGGCGGCGCGAGCAAAGTCAGACCACTTTCGTTCATGAGTATATCGCAGCCGGTTGTATGCGTTGCTATTTCAAGCTGATGCGCTTGGCGCACCACGCTGCAAAGCGCATCAAAATCGGTTTCAGCGGCTTCGGCAACATCCGCAAGCATCGCATGCCCTGTCGAAACTCCGCAGCCGAATGCGATTGGTCGCAGCAAGTGATAGCGTTTTTGCAAAGGGCGCACACCAAGCTGAATTTCCGCAATCGCATCAAAAATATTGAGAAGGTCGCGCGCCAATAGCCAATCATCATGATGAGCCCACACCGCATGAACGGCACTGCCTTGATGCTGATGTTTCCAGCTATGCCTGCGCGTAAACACCTCACCCGCAATCGCAGCAATATCAGCCATTAGCAGGTCAAGTTGCTCAGCACCGAGAATCTGGCTGAGATTGACGTATCCGCGAATATTGAGAGACAATGCTGTGATCAGCGAATTGGGCGGGAACACATCAACCGCGCGATCAGCATCGGCATCTATAATAAGCCCTGCAGCCTGATTATTTTGAATAAACGTCATAGCATGTTGGCCGACTTGGATAACATCGCCGTCCCGCAACGTCACCGCCGCCGAGATCAATGCGCCGTTTACCGACGTGCCATTGCTGCTGCCCAGATCGGTAATCTCGCACATACCCGATGAGGAACAGCGAATCATCGCGTGATCGCGCGAGAGCAAGCGATCATCAAGCGATATGTTATTGGTGGTGCTTCTGCCTATGGTGCACATGCTTACGCGTTGAATCGGAAAATAATGATCCTCAGATGCTGAATGATAACGCAAATTGGCGCTTGCCAGAGACAGCGCCGGATCATTTGAACTTCCCATTTTAGACAGACGCGTAGCTCCGCTTTCTATCAGTCGATTTTCCATAAATTGCCTTTTGCGATCACCGAGTGTCTGCGGCAGTTTCCGCAATCCTCACATTTTCACTACTCATAAGCCACATTTTCATCAGTGATGACGATCACGTAAACCAAAGTTAGTTGATATTTTGTGCAACGCAACATATACAGTATCCAATACGTGCCATTTTTGCACATTTAACAAATGATATCGAGATAATAATGCGTGCCTTTGCAATCCTCAGTTTGATCAACGCGCTCTTTGCTTCGCGTGGACAAAAACGCCGATAATTCAGTAACTTAGGCTGTTCGCAAATACCAGTCATAATCAAGCGTTGGCACTGTTCCAAAGAATCGTTCCTGCTCGGTGCGCTTGACGATGCTGTACATCTTGACGAATCGCTTGCCCAATTGATCCTTCATCACGTCTGATGACGCGAATCGCTCAACGGCGGCGAACCAGTTGCCTGGCATTCCCGGCGCATCACTTTCGGCTTCATAGCCATTGCCAACCACCGGTGCGCCGGGGTCAAGCTTATGCTCGATTCCGTGGCACATTCCGGCGAGCATTGCCGCCATCGCCAAATAAGGGTTCGCATCAGCCCCACCAATCCGGTGTTCAACATGGCGCGTATTGGGCGGCCCAGCGGTGATGCGAAAACTGACCGTGCGATTATTCACCCCCCAAGTTGGTGCGACGGGGGCATAGCTATTCGCCTTGAACCGCCGGTAGCTATTGGCATTGGGTGCAAAGATCAGGAACGCATCAGCCATCGTCGCCTGCATCCCCGCGATACATTCGCGCAGCAGAGGCGTCCCAGCCGGGTCTTCACTTGCAAACACATTCTTGCCCGAAACATCAAGCAGCGAAGCATGAAGGTGCATCCCGTTGCCAGCACTCGCTTCAAACGGTTTGGCCATGAAAGTGGCCTCCATGCCGTGCTTGGCGGCAATCGCCTTGACCATCCGCTTGTGCATGATCGCATCGTCGCACGCCCGCAGCGCATCGGCCTTGTGCGCGAGTGTCATCTCGAACTGACCCGCCGCATATTCTGAAATCGCGGCCTCAAGCGGCAGCCCTTGCGCGTCGGCACAGGCGTAAAGATCATCGAAGAAGGCGCGGAAATCCTCCATCTCGGTCAGGCCGTACACCTGAATATCATGCGGCGTCGCACCCGTCAGGGGTGAGCGCGCAGGCTTTGGCCGCCCGTCCCGCCCGCGCTTGGCGTCAACCAGATAAAATTCAAGCTCAACCGCGACATCGGGCGTGTAACCAAGCCCCGCCATCCGGTCGATCACGCACCCTAAAACATGGCGCGGATCAAGATCATTGGGGGTGCCGTCAAGCTCATAAAAGCCAGTCAGAAACTGCGCCGCATTCGGCCCCGCCCAGGGCGCGCGCACCAGCGTTCCCGGAATTGGCCAGATTTGCCGATCCGCATCACCATCCTCCCAGACAAGGCCCGTCTCCTCGGTATCGCGCCCGGTAATATCAACAATCACTGCCGAGCCGGGGAGGAACCGCCCCGCCTTATACACCGCGAGCACCTCATGCTGCCGCAACCGCTTCCCGCGCGGAACCCCGCACATATTTGTGAAAATGATATCGACCGCATCAATATCCGGGTGGGAAGCGAAAAATGCTTCAGCTTCGGATGAGGGCGCGATTTGGTGGGAAGATATTTTGGTCATTTTCTATCCAAACAAGGTTTGCGCACTACCGTCAAGATTGCAGACCACCCCGGTCACCGCCTCCACCTGCGTCACCGGGCTAACCAGCATCATATTATGAAACGGTGCAAGCAGGCTTTCGAGATCATGGTCCATCGCCGCACGGGCTTCGCTACCATTTTTCGGCGGCACAGGGGCACAGATAAGTTCGACGCGGGCACCGACATTGGTTATGTGCCACGGTAGCGCATGGCGTGTGATTAGGGCTTCAAGGCCTTCCACTAATTCCACGGCGAGGCGCAGCATGTGGTCATAGGCTTCGTGCGTCATGACCTGATCAAGCATCGCTTCCATTGTGGCGATCGAAAGCGCATTGGCGCTGAGGGTTGTGCCAATCCCCGAATGCCCCGGTGGCACTTTGCGCCGCGCCGCAATCATCGCGTGCGACACCTCTTCAGTGAAGCCATAGACAGCGCAGGGGACACCGCCTCCGATGGACTTACCGATCACCATCATATCACCAGCCGGGCCGTAAGTTCCGCTATGTCCCGCCCAGCCCGATGAAATCGTATGCGTTTCATCCCAGATTAGTAGCGTGCCATGCGCTTGCGTCAGCCGTCGCATCTCTTCAAGAAAACCGGGCTGTGGCAAAACCATCCCAACATTGGTCATCACCGGCTCGGCGAGCACACACGCGATATCCTCGCGCGCCAAAGCCTGTGCCAACGCATCGAAATCGTTGAACTCGACTACAGCCGTATGCCGGCTAATGTCATAAACCTGCCCCACCAGGCTCCGCCGTGTTTCCGCCACACCGTCGCGCAAATCAACAAACACATCATCAACCGCACCGTGATAGCAGCCGTTGAAGATCAGGATCTTTCCACGCCCCGTGATCGCACGCGCCCAGCGGATTACCGCGCGGTTGGCTTCACTCGCAGTCGTCGTCACCTGCCAGAAAGGCAAACCAAAATGTTCGGCAAGAAGCGCACCGACCCGTTCCACGCCTTCCACGGGCAACATATAGCCAAGGCCCCACTGCGCCTGTTCGGCAATCGCACGAGCAAGTGATGGTGGCGAATGGCCGAACATTGCCGCAGTATCACCAAGGCAGAAATCGTCTAATGTCTGCCCGTCAATCGTCGTAAGCGTCGCCTTTTCCGCCTTCGCCGCAACCAGCGGAAACGGACTTGGCCAATCGCGCATCCAGTGAAAGGGAACCCCCTGATGCCAGTGCGTAGCGCGAGCAGCCCCGGCAGCGGCAGATTTCGGATTGGCCGCAACAAAGCGCACTTCCTCATCTGCGCGAAGACTGGCAATGCGTGCATGATCAATCACAGCCGATCTCTCAGCGCATACCAGATCAACCCCAACGTCGCGAGCGGCTTTGCGAAGCGCCGCCCGCCGGGAAAGCGCGGATGCGGCAAGCCCGCCATCACATCGAACCGCTCCATCGTTCCCCGCATTGCCTCGACCATCAGTTCACCCGCAAGCGTCGTCATCAGCGCGCCGTGGCCCGAAAAGCCGTGCGCAAACCAGATGTTGCCCTGTCGCCCGAAATGGGGAAGCCGGTTCATCGAAACAGATACAGCTCCGCCCCAAACATAGTCAATCGACACCCCGGCAAGTGTTGGAAACACCTGCACCATATGTTTTCGGACGAAGGCGGCAATATCGCGCGGCGGACGGGTGGTGTATTTTTCACCGCCGCCAAAGACCATCCGGCCATCTGAGGAAAGGCGGAAATAATTGAGGACAAAGCGGCTGTCAGCAACGGCTGCGTCGCTCGGTAACAACAGGTTAGCGAGGTCTCCGAGCGGCGCGGTGACAATGTTATAGTTCATGATCGGCACAGTATAGGACGCAAGCGACGGCAGGATATCGCCCGTCCAGCTATCTGTGCCAACGATTGCGCTTTTCGCGCTAACGCTGCCATTTGCAGTGCGCGCGATTATCTGATTGCCTTCAGTCAGCGCAATAACGCCGCTCTGTTCAAAAATCTGCACCCCCGCCGCACGCGCCGCCTCGGCCAGCCCAAACGCATAATTGAGTGGGTGGAAATGTCCGCCCGCGCGCTCATAAATTCCGCCGTGATAATTGCCGCCATCAATATGCCTAGCCATCGCGGCAGACGGCACCGCTTCACAGGTCGTATGACCGAAATTATCCTGTAGCACGCCAAGCTCACGCAGCATCGCATTATAATGGGCGGGCTTATACGCCGCCTCAAGGTGCCCGGTTTTCAAGTCACAATCGATACCATGATTTGCAATACGGGCGTTCACACTGCCCACCGCGTCCATCGCAACATTATAAATGGCGCGCGAACGCTCCGGCCCGAATTCGGAAAGAATGTCACCCATACCCCAGCGCAGTCCGGGAATGAGCTGCCCGCCATTGCGTCCCGATGCACCGAAACCGATGCCCTCGGCTTCAAGCAATATAACCGAATACCCGGCTTCGGCGGCCGCGAGGGCCGCCGATAATCCGGTAAAGCCACCGCCAATAATGCAGACATCAGCCTTATGATCACCGACAAGCGAAGGCCGCGTGCTGAATTCATTAGCAGTCGCGCGGTAATAGCTATTGTTTAGTGGATCGCCCACGCCTCACACGCGGAGCAGGAGATGCTCGCGCTCCCATGAACTAATCACCGATTGGTAATTGAACAACTCACATTCCTTGATCGCGTAAAACACCTCAAAGAAATCTTCACCGAGCAGCGCCTTAACAGGCTTGCAGTGCGAGAAACGGTCAAGCGCGGCTTCAAGCGTACGCGGCAAGGTACGTGCCCGATTATAGGCGCTACCGCTTACGCTTTTGGGTGGCACCATGCGCTCAACCATGCCGATATAGCCACAAACGAGCGAAGCCGCCATCGCGAGATAAGGGTTGGAGTCAGCGCCGGGCAGACGATTTTCAATTCTGCGGTTCTTGCCATCAGACATTGGAATCCGCAGCCCGCATGACCGGTTATCGCTGCCCCACTGAACATTGATTGGCGCGTCGGAGTCAGGCCGCATCCGCCGGAAACTATTGACGTTGGGCGCAAACATTGGCGCGACTTGTGGCAGCAACCGCGCAAGACCTGCAATATAGCTGCGGAACAGTGCGCTATCCTTGCCGTTGCTCAGGCTGAAGATATTTTTGCCAGTCGTTGCATCAAGCACCGACTGATGAATGTGCATAGCGCTTCCCGGCTGATCGCTCATCGGCTTGGCTAGGAATGTCGCATAGACGCCATGTTCAAGCGCAACCTGCCGCACGATCCGTTTGAACAGCAGCACCTCATCGGCAAGCCTAAGCGGATCACCGTGGAGGAAATTGACCTCTAGCTGTGCGGCACCCGATTCGTGGATCATCGTATCGATATCCAGCCCGGCCTTCTCACAGAAATCATAAATATGATCGATAATATCCTCAAACTCGCCAAGCGCCTCAAGCCCATAAGGCTGGCTTGCAGTTTCTGGACGACCCGACCGGCCTGACGGCGGCACGAGTGGAAAATCAGGGTCGATATTCTTTGAAACAAGGTAAAACTCAACTTCGGGCGCGACAACGGGCCGCCACCCCTTATCCTCATAAAGCTTGAGGACGCGCTTCAATATCATACGCGGCGCAATCGCGATCGGTACCCCCGCTTGGTCAAATGCGTCGCAGATGACATAGGCCGTTGGCGTGGTAAAACCGGGTGCCTCACAGATGGTGCCGGGATCGGGCACCATGATCTGGTCGGGATCATATTCTGGAATGATGTGGCCAATATCTTCGGGATATTCGCCGTTGATCGTCACTGTAAAAATACTGCCGGGAATGCGCAGCGTGCCATCCTTGACTGATCCAAGAAATTTCTTGGCAGGCAAGACCTTACCACGCTGCACCCCATTCATATCGGGAATGATGCACTCAACTTCGCCGACGCCGTGTTCGGTAATCCATGTTGCCAGCTTGATCGACATGCAATTTATGCACCCGCCGTCGCGGGTGCATCCTTTCCCTCGATTAAAAGTCTCTGCTGATTGAAAATACAGCGGTAGCGTCGCCCAAAGGCCCGCCGCGCTTTGTATCAATATATGATGCCCCAAGCGTGAACCCGGCCACATCAGCCGTCACGCCGAGCGACCAATCCTTTTTCTTGTCACCAAAGGCACCGTCTTCATAACCAACCGATCCCGCAAGCGAGAAGGGCGTGCCCTTGATCGGCACCGATCCGTTAAGCGCGACATAGACATTGTCAGTATCACCGATATTATCCTGCTTCGGCGAATAACCCAGCGTGACTCCAACCTCGCCCGGCCCAACCGCCGTGCCAAGCGTGCCGATAAATTCGACATAGTTGATGCTCGAAAATCCGGGATAAAGATAATATGTGGCGTTGATCCCGGCCGTCACTTTGCCGATCTCTTTTGAGAAGCCAGCGATCAAATCAATCTCAATATCATCGCCTGGGCTATCGGCGATGTTCGAAGCAAAGATCGATCCGTAAAAACCAGACGCCAGCGTCGCCGTAATCGTCGGCTGTATTGAAAAATCCTTGTCGCTCAACGTCAGTCCGCGAAAGCGATAATCGCTATACGCCGCCAGCGTAAAATCAATCGAAAGCGGATCCGGCGGGCCTTCCGGGGCTTCTTCTGCAAAGGCCGGTGTCGCAAGGACGGCAAGCGGCAAAACAACAGTAGTAGTGATAAGACGTGTAATTGACGCGCGCATGGCGTTTCTCCCTTTTTCTAAAACATGGGCCTTTTTCGGCTCTCATGGTTAACAAACCGTTCCTCGCAAACCGTTTTGGCCACAGCCGCGCGGCAATTGCCAGCAGAAAATGCTCCGATCGCAAAATCTACGCCGCAGATATGGACGGCGCAGAGCCGTAAGCGTATGTCGTGGACAATCATCAATTCAGGAGCAGAATATGCGCATTGGCGTCCCCAAGGAAATTAAAAACCACGAATATCGCGTCGGCCTAACACCTGCCTCAGTGTCTGAATTAAGCGCTGCGGGTCACCAGGTTTTCATTCAGACGCAAGCAGGCATGGGGATTGATTTCAGCGATGCCGACTATGTTGAGGCGGGTGCAACCATTGTTGCAACCGCCGCTGATACTTTCGCCAAAGCGGACATGATTGTAAAAGTCAAAGAACCGCAGGCCCAAGAAATCGCGATGCTCGAGGCGCGCCACACGCTCTTTACCTATCTTCACCTCGCACCCGACCCCGAACAAGCCAAGGGGCTGATGAAATCAGGCGCGACGTGCATCGCCTATGAAACCGTGACCGCAAAGAATGGCTCGCTCCCGCTTTTGAAGCCAATGTCCGAAGTCGCTGGCCGCATGTCGGTTCAGGTTGGCGCGCATTATCTTGAGAAGGAACAGGGCGGACGCGGCGTCCTCCTCGGCGGTGTTCCCGGTGTTCCGCCCGCGCGAGTCGCGATTCTTGGCGGCGGCGTATCGGGCGTTAACGCGGCACAGATGGCGGTCGGGATGCGCGCTGATGTGACGATCTATGACATCAACAATGATCGCCTTGCCGAGCTTGATATGTTTTTCTCAAGCCAGATCAAAACCGCCTACGCTTCAAAGGCCGCGATTGCCGCCGCCGTCGCGCGCGCGCACCTTGTTATTGGCGCTGTGCTCGTTCCGGGGGCCGCCGCGCCAAAGCTTGTCACCCGCGAAATGCTGCGCACAATGAAACGCGGCTCAGTGCTCGTCGATATCGCGATTGACCAAGGCGGCTGCTTTGAAACGAGCCACGCGACGACGCATGACAATCCCGTGTTTGTTGAAGAAGGCGTGATCCATTACTGCGTCGCCAACATGCCGGGCGCGGTCGCGCGGACATCGGCCTTTGCGCTCAACAATGCGACGCTGCCCTTTGCGCTGCGCCTTGCCAATCTCGGGACGGAAGGCGCAATGGCCGCTGATCCGCATCTTGCAAACGGCCTCAACGTCATGGGCGGAAAGATCATGCACAAGGCGGTGGCCGACGCACTTGGTTTTTAACGCATGACCCGCCTGCTGATCATCGAGGGCAATCCGCGAGAGCGGCGCGACGGCACCACGGCAAAGGGGCTTCGCACCGCGAGCGGGATTTATGCCGAAGCGATCACCGCGCATTTCCCGGACGTTGAGATTGACATCTTCCACGCCGCCGATCCCGAAGCGCGGACGCCCTATGGCCGCCACTTTACCGATTATGACGGGATGGTGATCAGCGGCTCCGCGCTCCATGCCTATGATCAGGATTTTGCCGTGACCAACCAGATTGCGGTGGTGAAGGCGGCGGGCGAAACCGGCATCCCGATCCTTGGCAGTTGCTGGGGCTTGCAAATCGCGGCGATGGCGGCGGGCGGCGAAGTCGCTTACCACCCGTCGGGCCGCGAGGTTGGCTTTGCCCGCAAGATCGTGCCGCTCGGCCCCCACCCCTTCGTCAGCGGCAAGGGGCCGAGTTACGATGCACCCTGCATCCATTATGACGAAGTTACCCGCCTCCCCGAGGGCGCGACCTTGCTCGCCTCAAACAGCCATAGCCGGATCCAGGCCGCGATCATCCCCGTCGGAAGGTCGCACGTGTGGGCGGCGCAATATCATCCCGAATTTGATTTGGCGCATCTTGCCCAGCTTTACACGCTCTACGGCGATGACATGATCGGCCAAGGCTTTTTCGCCGACGCCGCAGCGCTTGAGCATTACACCGCGCAAATGCTGACGCTCGCGGGTGCGCCAGGTGACGCGGCGACGGCTTGGCAATTGGGGATTGATGCCGATATCCTTGATGACAAACGGCGGCGCAGCGAGATTATCGCGTGGATTGAGGGCTGCGTGCTGAAGCCATAAGTTTAGATTACGCTACCCGAACATAGCCCGTCATCCCCGCGCAGGCGGGAATCCATATACTGAGGAGTTCGGAGATTATGGGTTCCCGCGCAGGCGGGGATGACGATTTTTTTCCTCAAGCGGCTTTGCGGAGCGCCATTTCAGGGGCATTGCCCAGTTTCACCGCCACCATCCCGACGGCCCATCCTGTAACTGGCAGAGTGCTGACCGAGCCGCGCGCAGAAATGGCGGATTTCTCAACAAGTTGAGGCACTGGCATACTATGCACTGGCGCGGCTACACGCGCATTTTGGCTGCCAAGCGGATCGGGATGCGCCTCAAGAAACGCCGCAATCGCTTCGGCGTTGCTATCTTCAAGGACGCCATCATTCAGGACGAGGCCGATAAATGCCTCAAACGCCGACGCGACACTGCGTGCAGCGGCGAGGCCTACATCATCAATGGCGGCCAAACGCAGATCAAGCCGGTTGAGCACCCGCATCGAAAGCCCACCGTTTAACGCCCGCCGGTGCGTCGTCGTTTCGACCCGCGTGGTCACACTTTCAACCCCGCTGATCGCGGCCTCAAGCAGGACATCCTCCAATCTGTCACGCGCAATCAGGTGCGCCGCCTGCCACCCGAGATGAAACGCGCGCCCGCGCGGTTCACGCCGCAGCGCATAGGCCGCACTCGTGCTCATCCCCGCCACATCACACGCGCGGCTGACCAGCCCCGTCTGCGCGAGCGTCATCAAAAACGCCGCCTGTCGCTGTGGCGTCCAGCCATCAATCCGGGGGGCATCGGTGCGATAGTCAGCGGCGGGCTTACATTTAGCGGCTTTGGTCATGACAGGCTCCTGTAAAATTGCGAGTCGCAGTGGAGCACAAAAGGAGAACTGTAGGACAGCGTTTTTTTGGGGGCGGGAATTACATGAAATCGTCGCCCCGCACGCGATGCGGGTGTGGATTCACATTTGAAGTGCAACGGG
>ERZ1292633.3967-Hain-H41-02um-R1-3967-length-13988-cov-45_pt1 | contig 13988 bp, 17 predicted proteins | sample MGYA00564406_ERZ1292633 | MGnify/ENA primary metagenome ERZ1292633 (study PRJEB36523, sample SAMEA6512639) | groundwater metagenome | collected 2019-01-08 | study: AquaDiva: Metagenomics assemblies of 32 groundwater samples
TAATCAACGGACTCAGACGTCAACGCCCTGCGCTCTGCGCAGGGTGGGTTTACGGGCAAATCTTTCGATTATCTCAGGGCAGGCTCTCGCAAACTCGTCCGTCGCCGTCGGAGTCGAGTTTATGGATATCGTTGCCTCCTCCGCTTGTTCGGCAAAATTCGAATGCCGATTGAGCTTCGGCTTGCGTGGCGAAACTGGAGCAGTTGTATAGGTTGCGCGAACATTCATATTGTTCGTTGGACGAGATTACGGATGTCGTACTTGCATCATTCTTGGGATCCGAACATACGTTTGGAGCCCAGAGCCCCTTCTTCTCTTCGCGTGCTTTTCTTTCCGCCTCTTTGAATTGTGTTTGATATTTGTACGGCAGATTGTACGTGTATTCGTGTCCGAATCCCTCGGCTATCATGAGCATATTGAAGTTAGTTTCGTCGGGCAAGCCTGCGTACGCAGGCAGGCCTGTCTGCGAGAGCAGAAAAACATACGCAAGCGTCCGGCCGTATTTGTCCAAATCTCCTTGCGAAGGATCTGTTTCGATTCGTACCAATGTGTCGGCGAGCACTCGTTTTGCTTTTTCAGAGGCTTCTTTGCCGAAACACTGCACAGGTTTACGCGGATCGACTGTCTCAGGCGTATCAAGCCCGATGAGTCTGAGCGTCGTATTTTTCTGGTCTTTTAGGATCGTGAGCGTGTCGCCGTCAACTACTTTTATCACAGGATACCATTTGTATTTTGCTGTGTTTGTCGAGGCAATGATTTCGCTTCGCAGTGCTGGCACTGCGAAGCCTTGGCGAAGCAGTGGTGCATCAGAAGTGTTTCCCAGGTAAAGTCCAAGCACGAATACAGTACCGATTCCGATGATCGAAAGAATCCATCTCATGCAGTCATTGTATACTCGACCAACATAAATTTGCGAAAGTCTCGAGTCTTACCCATGGGCGCTCGGAAAATATGAAAGCGGAGTTTTCGCATTCTATTAGCTTGCGGGCATAATTAAGGCGAAGGGAATGATTGACAATCCCCCCAGCTCACCTACAGTGATGTGGGACATATGTTCTCACACAACAACAGAGGGTACGAAAATGGAACAGGGCACGCTCCTCCATGTCAAGGTACTAGGGATCGACCATGATGAATTCTTAGTAAATGACGCCTGCGCAACGGCGAAATATCTCCGCGAAGTGTGGGGATTTGAAGAGTTTGCATACGCGGATCGTTCGACTGGCCGAGAAGTCACGGAATCGCGTGTCCTTAGACAGGGCAGTATAATCATCATCCTCTCGCAGGCGATCGATGATGATTCGCCTGTATTCAACCTGATCCAGAAGTATGGAGAATGCGTGCACGATATCGCGCTTCTGGTCGACGACGTGCGCCGGGAATACGAAACCGCCCTCAAGCTCGGTGCAAAATCAGCCGCCCCGATCCGGGAATTCAGGGATGAGAACGACCCCGAGAAGATCATCATGCGACATGCCGCGATTCGGACTTCCGGTCATCTCGTTCACACGCTTATTGAACGAGATAATTATCCGGGCATCTTTGCGCCGGGATTTGTGCCGGTTGACTATCCGCTTTGTTGCGTCCCTCCGGTCGGATTGATTGAAATCGATCATGAGGTCATTAATGAGGAGCGAGGGCACATGGATCCTTGCGCAAGCTTCTATAAAAAGATCTTCGGATTCCACGAGATTGCCCGCTTCACCGAAAGGCAAATATCGACCGACAAAGCCGCTTTGCGCAGTGTCGTGGTGCGAAGTGAAAATGGCGCGGTGACGATTCCGATCAATGAACCGGTCAAAGGGAAATTCGGCCACATCGACGAATTTTTGCGGGACAGGCGTGGCCCCGGCATACAACACATGGCGTTCCGAACCGACGACATCGTCGAAACAGTCGGCATCTTGAGGGCGCGCGGTGTCACATTCATCGATGTTCCCGATACGTACTACGACTTGACGCCTGTGCGCCTCAAGAGGGCGGGTCTGAAGATAGAAATACCCCAGTTGCTTATGGACGATCTTAAAAGGCTTCGTATATTGATCGATGGCGATGAAAAAGGATATCTATTGCAGACCTTCACCACCGTCATATTGGGAAGCGGCGCGGGACTCTTCTTCGAGATCATAGAGCGTTGTGGCAATGACGGCTTCGGGGTAGGCAATTTTCTGGCGCTTTTCGAAGCCATCGAACGCGCCGCTGGTCGGCTAAAGTAAAAACACTCTGTATAGAGATGGTGCGGCCTCGTCCCCTGGGACGAGACCATTTTCTTTTACTCCCCATAGAAACTTTTCGGACCGTACATCTCGTTCATTGTAGCCCGCACATTTCGGCTGTACTATGTCGAAATGGCGGAATTGGTACGAATCGAAAAGGTTGGGGAGAATACCTTGGTTGAAATCAACGCGCTTTTACGGCAATTGTCGGAACGCGTGCCTCTTTGTACGTCGGAGCTTCTTCTAAACATAATGGCGAATCCGTATCTCGAACTCTGGGTCGCAAAAGAGGATGATGTGATCGTTGGAATGGGCGAGCTCGTTGTAGCTCTCAAGCCGGAAGGGGTGATTGCCCAGCTCGAAGATATAGTCGTGGATGAAGCTCACCGCGGAAAGGGTCTTGGGAAAATGATAAGCTTAAAACTTATCGAGAGAGCGCGCGCGCAAGGCGCGCGCGCGATACATCTTTCAAGCCGTCCTTCGCGCACAGCTGCCAACGCACTCTACCAAAAACTCGGATTCAAACAGCACGAAACAAATTCGTATTATATGGATTTGTAGACTTTTGCAAATCGAGTAATTCTACAATTTACGCGAACCCACTTCGAGCAAGGCGACTGACAGCGCGCGCCTCACGCACTTGCATTGAGCCGATCGTGATAATCTGAAGGAATGACGGACGATGTTGCACACAATACACCCACTGCTGAATCTACGCCTACGCTGGAGCCCGCTGCGCCAGTTGCACCGCCTGAGTCAACGCAATCTACCATGGAACCATCGCCTGTCGCTGAACAAGTCGAGCCCGCAGAACCCGCGTCCGTCATCCCGAAAGAATCACAATCGGCCCCGGAACCCACGTCGGAGCCGCCGGAGATCGAGGTATCTGCTCCTGAACCGAAACCCGCTACACAAAGTGCTTCATCGCAACCACCGCAACGACCTCCGGCGGCACAATCCTCTCAATCAGTGCCGAGCACAAAATGGAGCGCAATAAATCGCACTAATGCCATAGCCAAGCGTGTTGGCAGAAAAGAGGCGCGTCTCGCTAAAGTAGTTGACTTAGCGAAGGAGAAAGGGCGGATTACGAACGACGATATTGAGAAATTGCTACACATCTCCGACGCGACGGCAGCCCGCTACGGAACAACTTTAATGCAGAGAGATTTGTTAAAGCGGGAAGGAAAAGGACGGGGTGTGTCGTATGTGCCGTCAGTCTAATCTGAAGTTTTGATTGTCCAAACCACTCCATCAGTTTGAAGTTGTGATTTACCAGCGTATTCTTGCAATTCGTAATCGTTCAACTCATTCTTCTGGGCTTTTATTCCTTTTACATACGCAATAGCCGCGTCAGCGATGTAATTATAATTTGAAATATGAGGGTTATACGTTGAAATCGACAAGAACGGTATATTTTTTGCGCGTGCCACAACTTTAAGTGAATCGAATAGATTTGCAATACCTTCGGACCAATCTACATTCGCAGGAATCTGTATCGCATCGAGATGCCATATAGGTTTTTTGTTTGTACCTTCACCGACGGTGGTTTCATACAGATATATGTTGCCGATGTGTTTCTTATCTTGACTAAAGACTTTGACATTATAAAGAGGCAGGGTCGGGACATCAAACGGAAGTGGTTTACCCTCCGTGCAATCGCCACTAATTTTTCCAGGGTCGCGGTCAAGTTCAGAATTGGGTTTGCCATTCAGTGTAAATTCTACTTTCTCGTTTGATTTTCCGCCAAGCATAATTTGATTTTGAACCTCTGTAATTCGTTTACGCATCATATCCGCGAGCCGTTGTGGCAACGAAAAATATTGTTCAACCGCAGACATCATAAGCTTCTCTTTCTTGCGACGCCCATCCAATTCAGACATTTGTGAGCTAGTAGCTTTCTTTTCTTCAACAGTCATTTTCTTTAAGTTCGCACGCAATTCTTTTTTTTCTTCGGTGGATGGCAGTGTCCCTTGCGAAAGGGTACGCATAGCAGTAATGTCGCCCGCCTGACGTATTAGATCAGCAACACCATTCCAACCGTTGCGACGACATGCTATTTCAAAGACACCTTTCACAAGTTCGAATGAGTTATTCCAACCTATATCTGGGAGGCTATAGTCCACGTCCCGACTTTGAAAATCAAACATGTCGCGGCTAGCCATTAATTCGGCAAACTTTGCCTCATAAAAATCAGGGTCAGCGAGCCGTCCCTTTATACGCTCCAGTTCATCATATTCTTTCTCGCTCCACTCTTGATGGAACCGTGTCTGATTATCTTCATGTACAGTCTCATCCTGTATCCAAATTTCTAAACGTCTTCTGAAAGGTTCGGAAAGAGCGTTCTGTAGGTCGATAGTAATTCTTTCTGCAGGCATGTTGAATAGATCAGCAACAACGTAGTGATATTCTTTCGACTGATTTTTATTTAGTTCTGCTTGAACACTTGTCGAAAGCATGGAATCCATTAAAGCATTTATACCCGGATGATTTGCGTATAAAATTTTTGATGGTTCTTTGTTATCGCTATTCATTACCGCTTCGTGTACATCAAGTTTCTCAGCGAAACTATCCCAATCTTTGTGAGTCAAATCTGAACGCCCTATCCTGTTTCGCGTAGCGGAAAAACTTATCGTATCGAATGGTATATGATCCTCCTTAAATTGTTCGTCCTTGCTGATTTTTTCAGCATGCGCAAGGGTTACAATTCTTCCGGGTCCTTTGCGCATGAATCCTAAATTTGCCAAAACCTCGTCTGTTAACTGAGGATCATCAAATGAACGGTATCGTTTAAGCAAATCCATAATGTCAGTCTTGTTTTGGGTAGGAATTTTTTCGGACATGACAATATTGTAGCATAATTTGAATTGTATAATCGGTAGGGTAGAGAATTGGTATAGCTGACCGAATCGCCTCATTTCTCAAAATTTGAGGCGATTCGTTCTTGGAGATTTGAGCCGCGTGCCCCTGCCTGAAAGGCTGTACTGTAGCACTCTCACGTGCTCCGCGCGTACCTTGTTGGAATGCAATACAGCGCGCGCGATACATCTATCAAGCCGTCCTTCGCGCGTTGCCGCCAATGCGCTCTATCAAAAACTCGGATTCAAACAGCACGAAACGATTTCGTATTATATGAATTTGTAGGAAGAAACGTAGATAGACCCTATGGATTTATCTGCTTGATGAGTGCCGTGAAATCCGACCATTGCTCGATGCGGAACGCACGGATATCGCGCACGGACGATGCAAACCATGGAAGCGACTTGAGCGCGAGTATTGCTTGAAAGAGGTTTGCCATATCTTCGCTCTTGGTGACGTAGACACTACCTTGGATGCGTTCGAATCCGAATTGTTGCAGTACGAGTGCGATGTCGGTGTATGCCTGCGTGACATTTTTCGGGTGATGCGCGTTTGTATCGGCAACGACCAAATCGAAAGTAATGGCAAACATACTATTCGATCGGATCGGATCGGATATCTCTAATCGGGTATGTCGTTTCTTCACCGGTCTCGATGACGCGGATGAGTGCTCGGTGCTCATCGACTTCACGCAATACTTCATAGAGCACGCCATCGCGTCCAAAGCGATGGACGGAGCCCTCCAAAAGACAGTCATTTATGTATGATGTATTCGTAGCCACATTCATAGATTGGTACACATAGTGTATCAACTACCTATGTGCATGCAATGGGTGCGGTCGAGTGGAAGAATGCGAATTACTTTGCTGGCAAACCTTTTCGATATTATACACAGCCCATTCGGCTCGCTCAGCACGAAACGAATTCGTATTATATGAATTTGTAGACTTTCGTGAAGCAAAAAACCCGCACAAATATGCGAGTTTTTTGCGAATTGAGTGGAAGCAATCGGGATAGCTGTAAAATTCTTGTACAAAGAGTAATGCCAAGTCCGTTCCAATGGGAAGGGGGGTAATTTTAGCGAGGTAATGCATTTGCTACTTCCGTAGACTTCAATTAGGTTACATGCATGCCCAAAACACCACGAGAGAAACTGATGTTTAGGTTGAGACGTTTTATACTTTTTCTTTACGCGTTTTTATACAGGCCGCTAAGGTATAGAACAGTGTATTTCTTTGATACGAATTTTTTTCTGGACCTGAAAGTACTACCAAGGTACAGGCTCACCCTAAGTAGACGTTTTTTCATAACGGAGAATGTTTGGGAGGAATTACAGGCAAAGCTACCCAAGAACAGGCTTGAAAAGATTAGGAGGCGTTACAAAATACTGACCTTTAATAATATTTACAATCAAGATCAAAATGTTTGTCCAACCTACTACAACTTTATTTCTGAACTGTACAATCCAGCGAACGTTGGTTCGGAAGATTTCTTTGAAGAATTATATGGTTCTCGGAGGATAAAAGGAGAGCAACTTTCTGACATTGAACGGAAGTTATACGAAATATATAGAAGAGAGTCTGGTGGTTCGCAAGAGACAGAAACTGACAAGGAATTAAAGAAAAAAATCCTCGAGTCAGATTCCTACAGATTTCTCAAAAAGAGCCACTCCAAGACCCTTAAAAAAGCAAAAGAGGCTCAGAAAGATAAACATCCGGCGTATCTGAGGGACGTTAAGAGTTTCGCACTGATTTTATATTACGCATTAACAGCAAGGGAAAATGTCGTTTATTTCACGGCGGATAGTGATGCTGTTACTTTCAAAATTAGGTGGTTGGATTCTTTGAGTATGAGAATGTGCCTTACGGACGCAATTTACCCACAGCTTAACGATCAAAATAAAAAGGAGATGCTCAAAGGAAAAATTTTAGAGTTTTTCATTCCGTATACAGATTTTGTTAAGAGAAGAGAAACAATGTTCAGCAATTTACTTATGACTTGGTGGAAAAAGGACGGGCATAGTTTCAAAATCAAATTTTGGGATAAGGCAGAGAGAAAATATCGGGTGCATGAAATCATCTTCAATAAGCTCATGGCCCATGTCGTATCCCATGCCCATGGACCTCTGTCGTGCCACTTCACGCGAAACGACACTTTAGGAAATTGGTTCCATATGCAATATTTCTGGCCGCCTCGAGATCCAAAAGAAAGGAGAATCAAAGTGGAAGTTTCGGCAAAGAAAATAATCAATAAGAATTTCCGACCTGTACCAGCAATTATTCACGACACAAACTGTCGATATCGAATAGAGGACAGGGAAGGGACTATTAGTTCGTGGACGTCATTTACTCTCATAACAAAATAGCTCACCTGTTCTAAGGCGGGCTACTTTGGTCTAGTAGTGGACATGGTGGACGAAAGTTGGAACCAACTACATTCTTGGGTATTTGAGGTTTCTGAGGCGATTTTGGATCTTAGCGCACTACGGGATGGGGCAGATACGCGTATCCCATTAGCGTTTAGGTATCACAAGTGAGTAGTTGAATACGGCATATATAGGGTATAGACTCACGATATGGAAAGGCTCACTAAATTGTCGTTGCCGGTGACTATTTTAGTGGGAAGCGTCATTTTTGGTTCCTTTTATTATGCAACTCAAGTAAGCAGGCAGGAGTCTATCGAGAGGCAGCAAAGGATTGAAAGGGAGACTCAGACGAAACAACAGGAGTTATCATTTAAGCAAAAAGAGTGTGAATCATTGTCGGCTGGCGTTAAGAAGGAATGGGGCAATGTTATGGGGGTAACATACAGTGATGTGTGGGAAGAATGTGTGGTCACCTACACTGACACAAAAACGGGAGAGGTTGAAACATCACCTCTAAGCCTGATGAAAACAGTAAAGTGATTGATTCTTATCAAAATATGAACTGGCTCAAAGAAAATTTGATGGTAATAGTGTTTCTGACCATCTTCCTTGGGGTTCCGGTTATCCTTGCTTTTCTCGGAGCTACGAGCGAGGCGGGTCCTGACCCAAATGACATTTATGCTCCATAATACCGAATATGAGAGGCGGATATAGAGCGGGAGCGGGGTGGAAACAGGGTTTCGCGATCCTCTTTTGATGGGAATTAAATCTTTGTCGATAATCCGCTTTTGTATCTCTCAATCAGAACCTCTTTCTTATCTCGGCGCCATTTCTTGATTTGAATTTCGCGTTTCCGCGCTTTGGCAAGGGTCTCGTAGTCTTCAAGAAAAACAATATTGAACTTAGAAGCTCTCTTCGTAAACATCGCTTCTCTGTTTTGATTGTGATACTTCAGACGTTGCTGGGGGTTGTCAGTGATGCCGATATATAAGTCGCCGTATGAGTTTTGGATCATGTAGACAAACTGCATTTCAAAATTATACACAGCCCATTCGACTCGCTTCGCTCGCTCAGGGCACTCGATTCGGCATAAGCAAAAACCACCTACCAGGGTATTTGCGGGTAGGTGGCTTGCCACGAGTGAGGCCGTTTTGCGGCCGAATCGAGTGGAGATGGCGAGAATCGCACTCGCGTCCAGAGAAAAGAATATGAATGATTCTACACAACATAGATCATCTTGTGGTTTAGGCATTGCATCTTAAAGATGATCGAAACGATACAATGCCGAGTCCCATTTCTTAGATATGGCTGGAACATGTCCATATCAGTGCTTGAAGTTTTTACGCCCGGGGAAGCTTGATCAAGCATCGGCTTCCTGGACGGCGCTTAGGCAGAGTATGCGTAAGCGGGCTGCAGGTCTGCCATTTGAATAGGCGAGAGTACTGCACGTGCTACTTTGTTCGCACTTAGGTTTTGAGGCAGTTTTAAAAGATGCCACAACTTTGTTGCGCACATACATATTCCTATTTCCCTGTCGAAACTGATCATCCCCGTCACTTTCTCTGCATTCACAGAAAGTGACGGGAAGGACCAACAGGCTAATTTTTCAAAGTTCTTTCGATCCGACGCTTCTCCTCGCGAGCCCGTATGGATTGACGTTTGTCTTCCTTTTTCTTACCACGGACAATCGCGATCAGAAGCTTCAGTTTCGTTCCGATATTATACACACGAATCGGCACAACTGTCAATCCTTTTTCTCCCTCGGCAGAGGAGATTTGAGCAATTTCTTTACGCGAAAGCAACAGACGGCGAGTTCTCTCCGGATCATAAGATTTCGGCGCATTTGCGATTTGCCACGGAGGTATGGATGCGCCGACGAGATAAGCTTCTCCTCCGCGAGCCACGATGCGTGCGCCTTTTAGGGAACCGTGTCCGGCACGGAGAGACTTCACTTCGTGACCTAGCAATTCCAAACCCGCCTCTTTTTCCTCGAGTATGCTGTAATCAAACCCGACACGCTGATTTTCCACAAGAGCCATACGGAAACTATACAACGAACGTGCGGTTTTCTTTGCATTAGGTACGAAATATGTATAATACTTGAAATGACTGGCGAAGATAAGCAAACAGTAAAGTCACATAAGAACGGCGGACCCGGTCCAGCATCACAAGGTCCTTCAATTTGGATGCAACTCGCCATGGCGTTTGTGGTATTTTTGGTATTGTCGATCGGATACTCTTTAGTGCGAGAACATGTATTCTCGGAGACTGAATCCGTACCACTCTCGCAAATCGCCGGCGACATAAATGCGGGCATCATCTCGACTGTCACAGTAGAGGGCGATAGCGTTACGGCCGTATATGCCGATAAGACCGAAAAGAAGTCTCGTAAAGAATCTGAATCTTCTTTTACTGAAACACTAGCGAACTATCAAGTATCGCAAGAGAAAATTGGTGCTGTAAAAATCGAAATAAAAGATGAGGGCGGTCCGAGATTTTGGTTTTTGACGCTTGCGCCGCTTCTCATTCCCGTATTTCTTCTGTTCGGAATCATCTGGTATCTCTCACGCCAGATGCGCGGCGCTGGCATGCAGGCTTTCACTTTTGGTCGCTCGATGGCTCGGCTCGTGAATCCAGAAGACGAAGTGCAGAAGGTAACGTTCAAAGATGTTGCCGGTGCGAAGGAGGCAAAGGAAGAGCTTGCCGAGATTGTCGACTTTTTGAAAAATCCCAAGAAATTCATCCAAATCGGCGCGCGCATACCGAAAGGAGTTTTATTGATGGGCGCACCCGGCACTGGAAAAACCTTATTGGCGCGCGCCGTAGCGGGTGAGGCCGGCGTTCCGTTTTTCTCCATCTCCGGTTCCGAGTTTGTGGAAATGTTTGTTGGTGTCGGCGCCTCGCGCGTACGCGATTTGTTTCTTACTGCAAAAAAAGCCGCGCCTTCTATTATTTTCGTGGACGAAATAGATGCCGTGGGGCGAGTGCGCGGTACGGGAGTTGGCGGTGGAAACGATGAACGTGAACAAACTTTGAATCAGATACTCGTCGAGATGGATGGTTTCGAACCTAATGAAAAAGTCATTGTGATGGCGGCGAGCAACCGCCCCGACGTACTTGATCCGGCTCTTCTGCGGCCGGGTCGTTTTGATCGGCGCGTGACGATCGACCTACCCGATCGCAAAGACCGCGAAGAAATTCTTAAAGTCCACGCAAGAAAGAAGCCACTTGGTCCCGACGTTAATCTTGCCGTCATTGCCGAGCGCACCCCGGGATTTTCAGGTGCCGATCTTGCGAATTTGATGAACGAGGGTGCGATTCTAGCCGCGCGCGAGAACAGGAAAGAATTGACACAGTATGATCTTATCCGAAGCATAGAAAAAGTTATGCTCGGACCCGAGCGCCGGAGCCATGTTTTGAACAAGAAAGAAAAAGAGATTACCGCGTACCATGAGGCAGGCCACGCGCTAGTCGCAAGCGTGCTTCCTCACGCGGATCCTGTGCATAAGATATCCATAATCTCGCGCGGCCGCGCGGCGGGGTACACACTCAAACTTCCATTAGAAGACAGAAGAATGCAGTCACGCAAAGAATTTTTGGACGATATCGCCGTGTCTCTTGGTGGTTATGTTGCGGAGAAAATGGTGTTTGGAGACATCACGACGGGACCTTCCAACGATCTGCAGGTTCTCTCAGCACTCGCACGCGACATGGTCGCACGCTACGGTATGTCTGAAGCGCTGGGACCGATCGCGTTCGATGCCGCGATGGGCAAGGCTTTGTTTGGTCAGGGAATTGATGGTACCGAGCAATCCGAAGAAGTCGCCACCCAAATAGATGCCGAAGTTAAGCGCATCATTGACGATGCGCATAAAAAAGCCGGAAATGTTCTAAAGAAACATCGTAAAGTGCTCGATGCAATCGCCAAACAGCTCGTCGAGGTGGAGACGATCGAGCGCGAAGATTTCGAGAAAATCCTCATTGTGCACGGCATCGTGCCGAAGAAAAAAGAGGATATAGAGCACACGCCGATTGCGTAAGGTTTAGCCTGGTGAGACGTCAAAGAGTGCTATAATTGTGATCAATGATTATTATTTAATTTCAAACTGTATGGGCATCGAAATCGGAAAAATAATTAAAAACGTTTTTGGCGGGCGCGAAGCGGAGGTTCCCCGCTCTTACGCTGAAACTGTGGGGAGAAAGTTCGGTGAGAATTTGTACACACAATTTCACAATGCACACAAGGATAACCCAGAGATCAAAGATGATGATTTACGTGCGATCTCAAAAAAAGCAGGCGACGTTATTGCTGCGCTTGGCGATGATAGAGTACGGATGCTTGTCGAACAAGTAAAAACAACAAACGCGCCCATTATCAACACAAGGCTTTCGGTAGGAGAACATGCGGGCGATTTCCTTTTGATCCATGACTATGACATGGCGGGCGACATTGATGTTAAAGACATGCGTCACTCTGGGCATATGCAGTTGCTACGCGAGGGTGAATCAATGGCCGAAGTTGGTATCGTCGAACTGGCACGACGCGTACCTCAATATGTTCTCCCAACCACTCCGCTTACATTTGACTGCGTCTCTGGCAATCTAAAATTTACTCTTAATATTGATGGCATGCAGACGAAAACAGCATAGGCTTCGCGCATTGAACATGTCCATTGATGTATACTGAGGTAATGGGTGATGCGAAGATGCCAGGACCATCCGAAGAATGGCTTTTTTCGGCGCGTAATAAGCCGTATCCGAAAATCTTGGCTATTCACGTAAGGGGTTTTTCGGCAAGACTCCGGCATGCGGGTACTCAGCACGAGCTCGAAGTCATAAAGCGCGATATTTTACGCTCCGATTTAGTATCAAGCGCGCAGGCGATCCAAGAATTGCGGGGGATAGGCAACGCACGCGCAACAGAGCTGAAATACAAGAGCTCTGGAGGAAAAGCGTGGTGGACATAATACGGCGAGACAAATAAGCAGAAAAGATAAATCGTATGTCCTGGGCATTCGCACTCATAAACAATCGCCTCGCAGAAATCTTCTTCGAGAAGAAGGGAAAGACGATAGTAATGCAGGGGCACTGCTATGTTAAGCGGAGTGAGTTTACCACCAAAAAAGAACAGAAAGATATTGATACGGATATAAAAAAGCATGTACTCAGTTATCGCAAGGGTCGGTATCGCGACAAGATTGGCGGGGAGATATTTTGATCCGAGAATCACATTCGTCAATAATATGCGCTATTTCGACGCACATACGCACCTGAATTTCGTCGCATACGAGGTGGATCGGGAGGAGGTGGTAGTGTGCATCCGTGGGCAGGTTAGCACTCAATCCACTATCGCCTGTCATCTTGCGTATTTTGTAAGTATAGGTACAATATAGACATGTATATTCAGAGGTATGTATACGAAGCGGTAAAGGATAAGCTTTTCAGCCACAATGTGATCGTTATCTATGGTCCGCGGCAGGCGGGTAAGACGACGCTCGTCAAGAAGCTTTTAGAACCGTTCGGAGATGCAGGAGTGTACTGGAACTGCGAAGATCCGGACATCTTTGCTCTGATGAGATCATTCGAGATACAAAAAATACACGAATATCTGAAGGGGAAGCGTGTCGCCGTCTTTGATGAAGCCCAGCGCATACCCAACATCGGCATGCTCCTGAAACTACTCTTCGACACATATCCAGATGTGCAGTACATTGCGACCGGTTCGTCGAGTTTCGAGCTGTCCCAGCAGGTGGGTGAGCCACTTGTCGGTCGATCATGGGAGTTTACGGTGTATCCGTTCGGAATAACCGAAGTCGCGCACGATCCGCTCGCGTTCTCAAAAACGCTCGACACGACGCTCGTATACGGCCTTTATCCGGAAATATTCCTGCTGGCTAACGCGGAGAAGGAATTGAAACTGAAGACAATCGCGGCTCAGTATCTCTCGAAAGACTTGCTCATATTTGAGGGTGTGCGCAACTCGGTGGTGTTGCAGGATCTGTTGCGGCTTCTCGCGGGGCAGGTAGGCAACGAGGTATCGTACAATGAACTTGCGACGATTCTCGGCGTGAGCCGCCAGACGATCATACGCTACATCGACATACTCGAGAAGTCGTTCGCGATATTCCGTCTGCATGCGTACGCCAAGAATGTGCGCGGGCGCGTCGGGCGCAAGTTCAAGGCGTATTTTTACGATCTCGGCATCCGCAACGCCCTCGTGAACCAGTTCGGCGCAATTGACCCCCTGACGCGCCACGACACGGGTGCCTTGTGGGAGAATTTCTGCATCCTCGAGCGGCGCAAGTTCGCAAGTTACGCCGGGAAGACGCCTAACGCGTTCTTCTGGCGCGAGCGCACGGGCGAGGTGGATTATATAGAGGAAGAAAACGGCCGAGTGCGCGCGTATGAATGCAAATGGAATCCGATTCGCGCTTCCGCGCCGCCCATCGCTTTTACGCGTTCTGTACATCCGGAAAGCTTTACGATCCTGAATAAGGATACGGATCATACGCAATATCGGTGGTAACCAGCGAATAGCGGCGGGCGCGCTT
>ERZ1292633.3968-Hain-H41-02um-R1-3968-length-13983-cov-5_pt1 | contig 13983 bp, 17 predicted proteins | sample MGYA00564406_ERZ1292633 | MGnify/ENA primary metagenome ERZ1292633 (study PRJEB36523, sample SAMEA6512639) | groundwater metagenome | collected 2019-01-08 | study: AquaDiva: Metagenomics assemblies of 32 groundwater samples
AAAATAAGAAAACCATAAAAGAATTTGGAGAGTATTTGGGAGAAAAAACCAATAATTTTGCGGAGTATTCTGCTTTAGTGTCTGCACTAAAAAAGGCCAAACAGATTTTGGGTAAGGAGAAAGTTTCTCAAACAAAAATCAATGTTTTTATGGATAGCGAACTTGTGGTGAAGCAGTTTTTGGGGCAATATAAAATTCAGGATCCAGAGCTTCAGAAATTATTTATAGAAGTATGGAATTTGAAAACAGATTTTGGAGAAATTAATTTTAATCACATTCCACGAGAGAAAAATAAACGAGCTGATGAATTGGTAAATGAGGCGTTGGACACAGAGCTTCGTTCGCAGAAGTTGTTTTAATGTTTATTTGAAAGTAAATGGGTTTTGTGGGTGAATAAGATTGTGAGATAATTTTCAATTATCAATTCTCAATTTCCAAACAATTTACAACTGTTCAATTTTCAATAATAGAAATTTCTGGTTTTTGTGTTTGTAAATTTTAAAATTGAAAATTTATTAATATATGGAGGGGTGGGGAGGGGCGCCGCCTCGCCCCGTTAGAAAGCGGAGGGTTGGCAGAGCGGTCTAATGCGCCGGTCTCGAAAACCGGTTGGGGAGAAATCCCCTCGAAGGTTCAAATCCTTCACCCTCCGCTTTCTAACGGGGTCAAGAAAAAGCGGTATGCTTGTGAGCCTGCCTGCCGGTAGGCAGGTTCGAATCTCACCCCCTCCGCCAAGAATTACATATGACAAAATACGAAGCAATAACAAAAGATAATAAATGTATTTTCTGCGAAATTTCTGCTGGCAATATCAAAACGGCAGGGTTATTTTGGGAGGATGAAGAATTTATGGCCTGGCTCGCCATTGACCCAAACACAAAGGGTTTTTCGTGTGTTATCCCAAAACAACATTTTGGAAGTGATGTTTTGAAAATGCCAGATGATGTTTTGCAAAGATTTATCATCGCTTCTAAAAAAGTTGCGGGCATACTTGAAAACTATTTTAATGATGTAGGACGAGTTGGTCTAATGATGGAAGGAACAGGAATAAATCATGCGCATATAAAACTTATCCCGATGCATGGAACAGAAAATTTAAAACAAGGTATTTGGAAGCAAGTTTTGAGCGGAAAAGAATTTTGGTTTGATAAATATGAAGGATGGATATCCTCAGGTAGTGGACCGATGGCTGATCCTGAGGAATTGAGAAAGCTTGCTGAAGCGCTCAAAAAATCCCAGGAGAATTAAGCTTGCGCGCCTCAGAAGTTGTTTTGAAAAAAATCGTCCCAAAACTATATATCAATTGTGCATTTCGGACACTTAGTCCGAATGTTTTGCATAAAGAAACCTTTTCTATTACACATGAGCCATATCAACATAGAAATAAAAGCCAGATGTGATAATCCTGAAAAAATTCGTGATATTCTTAAATTAAATAGTGCAGATTTTAAAGGAATGGACCATCAAATCGATACTTACTTTAAGGTTGATTTTGGCAGGTTAAAACTAAGGGAGGGAAACATTGAAAATTATTTAATTTTTTATGACAGGGAGGATGAAAATGGTCCAAAACAATCCAATGTTAGTCTTTTTAAAAATTCTACGGATTCTTCGCTGAAAGAAATTCTTGAAAAATCACTGGGAATTTTGGTTGTCGTGGACAAAAAAAGAGAAATTTATTTTATTGAAAATGTAAAATTTCACATTGATATCGTTGAAAAATTAGGCACTTTTATTGAAATTGAGGCGATAGATGAGGATGGAAGCGTTGGTAAAGAAAAGCTGCTTGAGCAATGTAATAATTATTTGAATTTATTTGGTATTTCTAAAGAAGGCCTTGTTCCCGTGTCATATGGCGATCTGCTTTTCAAATAAGTGTTAATTAATAAATTTTTAAATTCTATTAGTTGACTATTTTTAAAATTATAAATATTAGCAAACATTTATATGAAAAAATCTTTGCAGGAAAAATTAATTAAGATGGCACAAAAAAGGCAGATTAAAACGGATCCATCCCATGATTTTCAGCATGTTTGGCGCGTTTTTAATCTTGCCATGCAGATCGGGAAAAGTGTTAAAGCTGATTTGGACGTAATAATTCCTGCCGTGCTTTTTCACGATACGGTTGTTTATAGAAAAGACCACCCAAACAGTAAAAATGAGACAGATGAAAGCGCGGAAGTTGCCGGTAAAATTTTAGTAAAAATAAGCGAATATCCAAAAAAGAAAATAGAGCTAGTAAAGGTTTGTATACGGCAATGTTCGTTCACAAAAGGAATAAAGCCGGATTTATTGGAATCAAAGGTTTTACAAGATGCTGATTTACTTGAATCAACGGGTGCCATTTCCATAATGAGGACATTTTCTTCGTGCGGGCATATGAATCGGGCTTTTTATAATCTAAAACACCCGTTTTTCAAAAAGGATGAGATCAATTTTAAATCCGGCGTCGGATTATTTTATCGCCGTCTTTTAGTGGCAGAAAACAGAATGCACACAAAACTTGCTAAACAAATTGCCAAAAGAAGAACCGCTTTTTTGAAAAAATTCTTAAGCGAGTTAAAAATAGAATTGAAAGAATCAAAAGTCATCACAAGGTAAATATGAAAAAACAAAAGCATTTGATAATAGGCGCCGGAGAGGTGGGGAAAGCTATTTACGAAATTTTAAAAAATAATTACGAAGTTGATATTCAGGACGTGGCGCTCACTCACAAAGGACAGTATGATGTTTTGCATATTTGTTATCCTCTGGTGAAAAATTTTGTTCAGGCGACTAAAAATTACATTAAAATATATAAGCCACATTTGGTGATAGTCCATTCCACGGTGCCGGTTGGCACGACTAAAAAGGTCGCGCCTTTTGCCGTGCATAGTCCCATACGCGGAGTGCATCCACACCTTGCAGAGGGCATCAAAACTTTTGTGAAATATTTTGGCGGAAAAAAAGCTAAAGAGGCGGCAGATATTTTTTCTGCCCTTGGTGTGCCTGTCAAAATCTTTCCAAAGTCCGGAACAACCGAACTTTTAAAAATTTTAGACACGACTTACTATGGCTGGAATATTGTTTTTGCTAAAGAAGTAAAAAGAATTTGTGATAAATTGAATTTGGGTTTTAACGAAGTTTATACTGACGCCAACAATTCATATAACGAAGGGTATAAAAAATTGGGCAAGCCAAATGTGGTGCGTCCAGTTTTAGCACCGATGCCGGGAAAAATTGGTGGGCATTGTATCGTATCAAATTGTAATTTATTAGAAGACTGGCTCACCAAAACCGTTAAAGATAGAAACAAAAAATATTAGTATTGATCTTAATCTTGTTCCGCCCTTTTGCCCTTCGACAAGCTCAGGACAAAAGGGCGGGGTTTCTTGTAATTACGTCATAAAATTGATATATTTAAAATATGAAAAGAAGTGCGTCCCAAAAAGAAATCATTGAGAAAATCAATCAAGAATACGAAGAGTTTCATAAGAAATTTTTAGATTTGCAGCAAAAACAACAAAAGCTTATTTCAGAATATAGAAAAAGACTTGAAGAACTAAAAATGAAAGAATTAAAAGATTCTTTGAATAAATAAATATGGAAAAAGCAAACATAGAAAAACTTCCAGATGAAAATTTAGAAAGCGTTGAAAAACTTCCGGGTAATTCACAAGAAGGGGCGGTCGAGCGTGTCGAAATTAGTCCGGAAACACTTGCCCAAGAAAAAATGGAAGCCATAGATCAGGAAGTGGCGCAATTAGAACAAGAGGGCGAACGGGGCGTAGAAAGCGCCAATGCCAGTGTTAAATTAGAATTTGTAAAGTGGCAAGGGGTCCAAGAAGAGACAGGGATTATAGACAAATTAAAACAAATAGGTAACAGCGTGCAAGCCTTTGCCAGGGAAACCAAAGAAAAAATACGGTGGTTTTTGAGGAAAGAATTTACTAAACAGGAGGCCGAAAAAGTAATTAGTATGTTTGGAGGATCTTTAGAGATTGCGGATCTGGATTCAGAGACCGCCAGGGCCCACTTAGAGCATTTGAGTTTTTTGCCACAGCCCTTGATTGAATTTATGGTAAACAAAGGAATTAAGATAAATATAGGGGACGCCGATGTTCTCGGAATGTCTGACGACCCGAAATTTAAACAAGCCCCTAGAGGATGGGAGGATAAGCCGGATTGGTCTGGAGTCCCGGGTTGTTATGATGCAGATAATAAAATCGTTTATGCCGGAAGGGGGAGGCATGGCGGTGTTAGTCTTGCGTTGCACGAATTTGGTCATGGGGTCGGAGATTTGCTTGCATGGAATAATGACCCGGAATTAATTGAGGCGCACAAACGTTTATATTCTAAATTGTCAGAATACTATCGACAAGATGGAGCTGGTGGATTTGCTGGCAGAGACGAACTTGTGGCGGAATCTTTCGCGCAGTTTTTTAGAGTACCCAAAAATGATTTTGTTGCGATGTATGATGAGGAATATTATTTATTTTTGGAGAAAAATATTGCGCGAGCTACTCTTTATTAAAAATTAAAATTTATTATTTATTAAATATTAAATAATTATGAAAATTCAAAAATTAGAAAATGGAGCGTTGGCAGTTCCAAAAAGAATTGAAGGTGATGGTATTGTGGGTGATGCTATTGTTGAAATCAAACCTACACAAAGTGAATATCAAAAATACCTTGATCAATATAAAAGAGAACAAGAATTAGAATTGAATAAAAAATAAAAGGGCCGAATGGACTCTGCGTCTTGAAACGATAAGGCGTAGAGTGGACTTTTTGGCAACTCCTGATATACTTCAAATTGTAATTAGGGGTGCTTAAAATTTTAAAAGAATATGATTTTATCGCAAAAAACAATTGAGATTTTGATTTTTTTAATTTTAACATTAGATATTCTGATGTTAGTTTTATCCGTTTGGCTTTATATTAAATACAAAAAGCTTTTTCGTGGGAAAAAGGCCAGTGATTTAGAAAGATTAGTGATGTCCTATATTCAGGACATAACGATAGCGAGCAACGAAATAGAAAAAATAAAAAATCATCTAAATGATCTGCAAAAACAAACTGATGGGGCATTACAAAAGTTTTCGCTCAAACGCTTTAACCCTTTTGAGGAAGTGGGGGGCGACCAAAGCTTTAGCTTTGCTTTGCTTAATGAAGAAAATTCCGGTTTTGTGGTGACAAGTCTGCATACGCGCGAGGGCACGAGAATTTATGCAAAAGCTATCCAAAAAGGAAAACCCGAAAATCAATTAATGGACGAAGAAAAAGAAGTTTTAAAGGAAGCGATGAGCACTTTTTAAATTCACCATAAAGATACCGCATACACTGCCCAGCGGGCAGTGTTGCTCAGACCTCGGCTCGCTCGCCTCACTTTGTTCGGCACCATGCCCGCTCGCCTCCGGATGATCTTTATTAGTGAATTTAAAAAGTTAAAAATATAAGGGGAGAAAAATAATGTCGGAAGAAAATATCAAAACTAAAAATTTAGCTTTCCGGCCACCTGTTGTGGTTGTGATGGGACATATTGATCATGGAAAGACCACGCTTTTGGATTTTATAAGAAAATCCAAAGTGGCTGAGCATGAAGCTGGGCAGATTACCCAACATATTGGCGCTTATCAGGCATTGGCAGAAGGACGCATTATCACATTTTTAGATACGCCCGGGCACGAAGCTTTTACTAAGATAAGATCTCGCGGAGCAAGGGTGGCCGATATGGCTATTTTGGTTGTGGGGGCGGATGAAGGCATTAAGCCACAGACGTTGGAAGCTTTATCCATAATTCAAAACGCCAAAATTCCTTTTATCGTGGCCATAAATAAAATGGATCGATCAAACGCGGATGCTAATAAAGTGCGCCAACAATTTGCCGACAAAGGAGTGCTTCTTGAGGGATGGGGTGGAAATGTGCCTAATCAGGAAATTTCTGCAAAAATAGGCCAAGGAGTGCCGGAGCTTTTAGAATTAATACTTTTGACAGCTGACCTTGCCGAGTTAAAGGCAGATGCAAAATGTCAGGCGCGAGGAATTATTTTAGAAACAAATAAGGATAGTCAGCGTGGCGTTAGCGCGACTGTTTTGGTGCAAGAGGGTACTTTGCATAAAAGTGACTTTTTTACTGCGGGATCCGTGTGGGGGCGCGTCAAGCTTTTACAGGATTTTGCGGGACATGCAGTTGAAGAGGTTGCGCCATCGAGTCCGGTGGTTGTGGGAGGGTTTGATGATTTACCGGAAGTAGGAGAAACTTTTGAAGTGTTCGGCTCTAAAGACGAGGCGATGAAAAAATCTGAAGAGGTAAAAATTAAAATGAGAGAAGAAATGAATAAAGAGGGAACGACGCAAGGCGCGGGCGTGTTGCAAATGCCGGTGATTTTGCGGGCAGACTTTATGGGATCTTTGGAAGGAATGATGGATATATTAGGCAAAATGAAATACAACGAAGCAGAGGTTAAAATTATTTCCAAAGACGTGGGTGATATAAATGAAAATGACGTAAAGCTTGCTAGTGCCTCAGGTGCCTGTGTGTACGCATTTAATGTGAAGGCAAATCCGTCAGTTTTGAAATTGGCAGAAAGATTGAATGCAAAAATCTTCAGCGCAAACATTGTTCATGAATTGACTGACAAAATAAAAGAAGAGCTGGAAAAAAGTTTGGAGCCGGAAACATTTCGTACAGATGTTGGCAAGGCGCAAATTTTGGCGAATTTTAAACAGGACAATTCTCGCCAGATAGTAGGAGGAAGAATGCTCTCGGGCAAAATTGCCAAGGGGGCCATGATTGAAATTGTGCGCGCTGGAAAAATTATGGGTAAAGGTAAGATTTCTCAGCTCCAACAAAACAAAAAAGACATTGAGGAAATTGGCCAGGGAGAATTTGGTATTATGGTGACGCCTCAAGGGGCGCTTGTAAAGATTGAAGAAAGAGACAATATAATTGTTTTTGAACAAGAACAAAAAGAAAGGCATCTAACACCATGGCAAGCGAAAGAAGAATAGAAAGATTGAATGCTCTCATAAAGGAGGTTTTGGGGAGCCTCATCTTTGAGAATGTTGATGTTGGTCCCGGAGAGCTTATCACCGTGGTAGATGTTTTGACCACGGAGGATTTATTGCAAAGCGATGTTTTGATTTCTATAATGCCCGATAAAAAAGCGGAAGCTATTTTCAAAAAATTGAAGGCGTCTTTATATGATTTGCAACATCAGCTAAATCGTAAATTGCGCATGCGTCCGGTGCCCAAGCTTGTTTTAAAATTGGACCAAACAGAAAATAAAGCGCAGAAAATTTACGAATTATTGAAAAAGGCGGACGAACAGAATTAATGGCCGGGTAGCCCTGCCTACCGGCAGGCAGGCAATCACCGCCTTCGGCGGGACCCCGATAGCACCAAAGGTGCGTAGCGGTGGGTAGTAAGGCAAGGGTCTGTCCCGATATTTTCAAAATATTTTATTTTGGTAAAATATCGAGGATCCACGATTTTTTCAAAGTTTGAAAATAAATGGCCGGGTAGCCAAGTGGTAAGGCAAGGGTCTGCAAAACCCTTATACATGGGTTCAATTCCCATCCCGGCCTCACTCAATTAAACAAACTTTGAAAAATCGGGACAAAACCCCTATGCGTGGGTGCAAATCCCACCGGTACCTCCAAAGGCGCATAAAAGGGGCTGAATGATTCCCGTCCCGGACTTCACAATAAAATCTCTCCACGCGCTATTGACAAATTTTAAAAACAGGAGTATAATGTCGGTAACGCTGGGACAATGGGTTCCGGCAAGCGTTCTTGCAGAAGGAGGTGCGCGATGTTGCAGAGAGTGGAGGCGGGTGCGGATGTTCGGATCGTTCTTCCGGAAGGGAGTCTCAAATGCGGCGCCGGCGATGAGTACCCCAACATGGGTGCGGGTCGGGTCAAGGAGTTCGTCCCCGGGGAGCGCCTAGCTCTGGTCAGCCTGAGCAGGCCGTTCATCCAGGTCCGGACCAACGAGAAGGGCCGCAAGATGACCAACAGGGTCGCTCAGCTGTATGTGCCCGTCTGGCTTCTGGAAGAGGCCAAGTAACACGACAGCATCAAGATCAAGGGGCCGAGATTCTCGGCCCTGTTTTTTTATGTGTTGAGAATAGCTGGTTTTTGTGGCAAAATGTATTCATGGCGATAAAAAATAAAAAAATAGTTGTTATAGGCGGGGGTACAGGCGTATTTACAGTGCTTTCCGGACTCAAAAGATATCCACTGGATTTAGCGGCTATTGTTTCTATGGCAGATGACGGGGGATCAACAGGAAAATTGAGGGAAGAATTTGGTATTTTGCCTCCAGGAGATGTGCGCAGAGCGCTCGTGGCTTTGTCCAATGCCGACAAACATTTGTCAGATTTATTTAATTTTAGATTTGATGAGGGTGTTTTAAAGGGTCACAATTTTGGCAATTTATTTATTACCGCCTTGGAGCGCATGGAGGGAGATTTTCAAAAAGCTGTTAATTTGGCGGGCAAACTTTTGGGAGTAGAGGGAAAAATCGTTCCTGTCACTCTTGATAATGTTAAATTGGTGGCGCGCATGGAAAATGGCGAGATGGTTTACGGTGAAACAAATATTGATGTACCAAAACACAATGGACTTTTACAGATTAAAGAAATATTTTTAAAGCCGTCGGCCAAGATTAATCCGTATGCAATCGGCGTTTTAAAATCCGCCGATGTAATAATTATCGGGCCAGGGGATTTATTTACGAGCATAGTTCCTAATTTGTTGGTGAAAGGAGTAAAAGAGGCCATTTCTTCAAGTAGGGCTAAAAAAATTTACATTGTAAATCTGATGACCAAATTCGGAGAAACGAATAAATTTAAAGCGAGCGATTTCTTGGGCGTCATAGAAAAATATTTAGGTAAAAATGTCATAGATGACGTGATTATGAATATTGAAAAACCGTCTCCAAGTCGTTTAAAAAAATATGCGCAGGAGTATGCCGAATTGGTAAAGCCGGATATTAAGTCGAGCAAAAATTTAAAAGTCGTGAAAGCAGGGCTTTTGCGTGGTAAAGGTTTTTTGCGTCACGATCCGGATAAATTAGCTAAAATTATATTTCAAGAAATATGAGTTTTATAAAATTATTAGATAAGGAGCTTCTTTTGTGGCTGAACAGTTTTACAGGACACAATATCTGGTTTGATAGAGTGGTTGACGCTTTGGCGAGCAAAGCTTTGCCTTATTTATTTGTGTTGGCGCTTATATTTTTGTTTTTTTATCCTCAGCTGAAGAAAATGCCGGCTTTGTATGAAAGAAGAAGAATGGTTGTGTGGGCATTTATTTGTGGAATTGTTTCTCGTTTGATTTTTACTCCTATCATAAGATTTGTATTGCCTCGTACACGCGCCTATGAGTATCTTTCGGTTCATTTAGTCGGTCCTTTTGATTTCGCAAATTCTTTTCCCTCAGGACACGCCGCATTTTTTTTCGCGGTCGCATTTATGGTTTATTATTTTGATAAAAAATTGGGATATATATTTTTAGGCGGAGCCTTGCTGATGGGATTGGCGCGCGTTGTTGCCGGGATTCATTTTCCTTTGGATATTATTGCCGGCGCTCTTTTGGGGTGGGCGACCGTCTTAATTCTTAAACATTTTTTTATCAAACCTCAATTTCACGATTAAATTTATATTTTGCAATAGTAAAGTTGGAGCTAGGTAAATATAGAAAAAATGAGTTTAGTTTGATATACTAAAGTAGTCGCGTTATAACTTTTAATAAAATCATATGACAGAAAACAATAAATTAGACGACGTGCAAGAATTGGGCAAAAATCTTGGATCTTTGCAAAAGCCAAAGTTTAAAATTTGTGTCTCGGGAGCGGCAGAAACCGGACATTGCGCCCAAGAAGCGTCAGAAAAATCAGAAGAAGTCGGCAAAGAAATAGTTTTGCACGACTGTGTTGTCGTTACGGGAGCCACCACGGGCATTCCTTATTGGGCGGCAAAGGGAGCAAAGTTGGCAGGAGGGGTGAGCCTGGGTCTTTCTCCGGCGGTCAGTGAAAAAGAACATTTAGAAGTTTATAAATTGCCCATAGATTATTTCGATATGATAGTTTATACGGGGTTTGATTATTCTGGTAGAAACCTACTTTTGACACGCTCATCTGACGCGGTGATTGTTATTTGTGGCAGGATGGGAACTTTGAATGAATTTACAATTGCCTTTGAGGATAATAAGCCCATAGGAGTTTTGGAGGGCTCGGGAGGCATGGCAGATGAATTGCGGGGCATTATAGAAAAGGCTCATCGAGGAAGCGGTAAGGTCGTGTTTTCTAAAGATCCAAAAGAATTGGTAGAAAAAGTGATTGAATTGATAAAAAAGGAAAAGGATGGGTTGGAAAAGTAAAAAATTTACCCTGTTAAATATGAAAAAAACACCCAAAATTCTAAAGCGCCCAGTAAAAAGCAAAAAGACAAAGAGCAAAAAAACATCGGTCAAATCAAAAGCGTTAAAACCCAAAGGGTCAAGGTCAAAAGAACCAAAGAAAAAGTTGGCCGGAAAAGTTACGCATTACTTCAACAAAATAAAAGTAGCGGTTATCAAACCAGCGGTGCCCATTAGTTTGGGAAACAAAATTGAATTTCTGGGGAATAAGAGCAATTTTTCTCAAAAAATATCTTCTATGCAAGTGGATCATGTTTTTGTGAAAAAATGTAAAAAAGGAAAGCTGGTGGGTTTGAAAGTGCAAAAAAGAGTTCGAGTTGGTGATTTAATATATTTTGCTAAATAAAAAAGCTTTGGTCGGGATTTACTTATGACGATTACCAAAAACCGATTATTTTTTTGGGGTAGCGTGTTTAGTTTGTTCGGCACCATAGTGGGCGCTGGTATATTTGGCTTGCCCTACATTTTTTCGAAAATTGGCTGGCAGGCATCGCTGGCGCTTTTTATTTTTCTGACAGCAATTATCCTGCTTGTGCATTTTAATTATGCCTTTGTGGTTTTGCGCACCGAAGGCAAGCATCGCTTGGCGGGATATGCCCAAATTCACTTGGGAAACTGGGCCAAGGTAGTAGAGGTTTTTAGTACCATCATAGGATACACCGGCGGACTTTTAGTTTATGGTATTTTGGCTGGAATTTTTTTAAGTAAGTTGATTCCGTGGTTGAATTCATTTCAATTAACAGTATTATTTTTTTTGGTTGGCGGAATTTTAATATATTTAAAACAAAGCATTTTTTTAAAAGTAGAATCAATCCTATCTATTATTTTGGCCGGCTTGCTTTTAGTGATTATTTTTTATGGATTAAACTATGTAAAATTAGAAAACTTTTTTATTCCCGCACAGCTTGATTTGAAATATGTATTTCTTGCCTACGGAGCCGTTCTGTTTTCTTTGTCGGGGGCGGTGGCAATTCCTGAAATTGTGGGTTCGTTTTTTCAGGCTAATTTAAATAACGTTTCTTTTAAATACGTCTCAAAAATTGTACTTACGGGAACATTATTGGCGGCTCTTTTAACGCTACTTTTTTCTTTTGTGATAGTGGGCATAAGTGGTGGCGGCGCTTCTTTGGATAGTTTGAGTGGTGCGGGTAATATTTTAGGCAAATGGATAATTATTTTTGGATCACTTGTTGGATTTTTAGCGGTAGCCACTTCGCATGTTCCTTTTGGTCTCAACGCTCGCCATGTCTTGGCATATGATTTTGGCTTTTCAAAAACAATGGCGATTTTAATAGTTACTTTTTTGCCCTTGGGATTATTTCTTTTGGGATTAAGAAGCTTTATACCCATCATAGGTACGTTGGGCGCGGTCTTTGGCGGCATAGATAGCATCTTGATTTTGGCAATAGCCGCAAAAATCAGAAGGGAAACGCAAATAAAATTTTCTTTTATCAACTGGGTATCCTGTTTTGCGATCCTGGTCTTTTTGATCGGTATTGTTTTGGAAATATATTTTTTGTCCAATTAAATTTTAAATCACCAGCTTAAAATATGCCCAAAAAAATCTGCAACGTTATTTTATGGCTGCTTTTTTTTAGCATACCTTTTAGTGCAAAATTGCCTTTGTGGAATTTGGGATCTCTAAAAAATGAATACAGCACGATATATTTATACGGAACGGACATATTAATTTTTTTATTTTTGACATGTCTTTTGTGGCGCAAAGAATTTGACATAAGCATCTTTTTGAAAAATAAGATTAAGCCGTTGATTTTTATTTTGGCGGCGTTTTTATTTTTTGTATTTCTCTCAATATTTGTAAGCTCCAATCCGATGCTGAGTTTTTATCAGGCGCTGAAATTTACCGAATTCGTTTTAGTGTTTTTGGCAATTATTTTTTATCGTGAAAACGCTTCCGATTTAAATCTGGTGGCATCAGCAGTCGTTTCGTCCGCTTTTTTGCAGTCGCTTTTAGGGATGGTACAGTTTTTTACGGCAAAAAGTGTCGGGTTGCGTTTTTTGGGAGAAAGCGTATTAGGACTTAAAATTGGCGGGTCTTCTACTTTTTGGGCCGGTTCAGAAAAATATTTGCGCGCTTACGGAACCACTTCTCATCCCAATATTTTGGCCGCCTTTTTATTTTTAGCATTAGTGGCCTTGGCATATTTATTTTTTAAACAAATTGATAAGAAGGATATCAAAAAAATTGTTTTGTATGAGACAGCGCTTTTTGTATTGACGTTTGGATTTTTACTGACCTTTTCGCGTACTGCTTTATTTTGGGGGATTTTGATTTTATTTCTTGTAGGACTCGCGGCGGCTTATAAGTTCAAAACTTTTGGGGCGAAGATTTTTCTGCCAAGTTTTTTGACATTCATTTTTCTAGGCGTTTTAATAATTTGGCAACCGCTTTTTACTAGGGCCAATGTAAGCACATCGGAAGACGCTTTTACGCAGAGAGTGCTTTATATGGAAACAGCGTCAAAAATGATAAAAGAGAAGCCTTTGTTGGGGAGTGGCGTAGGCAGTTTTACTTTGAGCATGCAAAAAACTTTGCAGGATTTGGTCGGCTCCAAAGATATCAAGCCTTGGATTTATCAGCCGGTGCACAATATCTACCTTTTATCAATTTCCGAAATCGGAACATTGGGATTTTTGGCATTTTTGAGCTTGATATTTTTTGTGTTCTGGAGGATGCGCGAGAATTTAAAAGATTTTTCTAATCCATACCTTATAGTTTTAATTGGATTTTTATTCTTTGGACTTCTGGACCATTATTTATGGAGTCTACAAACGGGACGGCTAATATTCTGGATTATTCTAGGCCTTTGTTTGACATTTTCAAAAAAAGAAATATAGTGTCCAGGACGGCGAATTCTGGCACAAAAACTGGTCTTTGAAAAGGAGAAGAACATGCTAATGACGATCCTGACGTTTTTAGGAATACTGGTTGTTTTTGTGATTGCGGCGGTACTTTGGATCCTTGCCCCGAGACTTGTTTCTGCCGTCGCTCTTGCTGTTGCGGTCTTGGCAGTTACCTTTTCGACATCATTACCTAACCCACTTTTGGGGGGGATTGTTTTTCTGTGTGTTATCGGAGTGATTTTTGCGTTGATCGAGCAGGGGATTTTGTTTAAAGAGGATCTAAAGGCTTTTTTGGATAGCTTTTAATCTTTCTTTTGCGTGCGGGCTCAAACGAGCCCGCTTTTTCTTTCTTATTTTCCTATTCGCGCGAATAGGAAAATAAGAAATATGGGCGGTTGTGAGGCGTTAAAATATTACAGGGGTTGAATAAAGCCCATATTTTAGATAATATTTAAAAGGTATGACAGAGAAAGAAAATAAAAAAACACCTTTACCTGGCAGTCCTGTAGTCAAAAGTGAAACTTCTAAAAATGAGGAGAAGATTTTAGATTTTTGGCAAAAAAATAAAATTTTTGAAAAAAGTTTACAAATAAGAAAAAATGCTAAAAGCTTCGTGTTTTATGAAGGCCCTCCGACTGCCAATGGCCGTCCAGGAATTCATCACATAGAAACGAGATCTTTTAAAGATCTTTTTTGTCGCTCCAAAACTATGCGG
>ERZ1292633.3969-Hain-H41-02um-R1-3969-length-13983-cov-5_pt1 | contig 13983 bp, 13 predicted proteins | sample MGYA00564406_ERZ1292633 | MGnify/ENA primary metagenome ERZ1292633 (study PRJEB36523, sample SAMEA6512639) | groundwater metagenome | collected 2019-01-08 | study: AquaDiva: Metagenomics assemblies of 32 groundwater samples
AAATCGCCAAAATTCTACTTCCTTTGCCATTGCCAGAGGCTTTTGACTATGAAGTGCGTCAAGGCATGGATTTGGCGGTGGGTGATTTTGTCAAAATACCATTGGCAAAAGCCGAAAAACTCGGTGTGGTGGTCAGTCTAAGAAACGATAACGAACCGCCAAAACCCTTAAAACAAATAATTGAACGCCTCAATGCCGCGCCGCTTTCAAGGGATAGTTTGGCGTTTATAGAATTGGCAGCGAAATATTTGGTTGTGCCGCAAGGCGTAGTTTTGCACCAAGTGATGCGGGCAAATGATGCCTTGTTTGCTGGGCCATTTGCCACAAAGATCACAATTGGCTCGGAGAAAATTGACAAAATTACTCCCGTTCGCGAGGCGGTCTTACAAATAGTAGCTGCATGTGACTATGCGCCACTATCAAAAACTGAGCTGGCGCAAATTGTTGGGGCTTCGGTTGCGGTTGTAAATGGTTTGGTAAAATTAGGTGCATTGGCGGAAATAAAAATGCCAGTTGATTTGCCATTTACCCAACCAAGTTTTGAGCAAAATTCGCGCGATTTAAACCTTGCGCAAACCGCGTCCTTAGAAGTAATTTCCAAAGCAATTGATGCCGAAAAATTCGCGCCTTTTTTGCTCGATGGCGTGACGGGATCAGGCAAAACCGAAGTCTATCTCGAGGCAATCGCCCATGCATTGGCTCAGAACCCGACTTCGCAAATTTTGGTGCTTTTGCCAGAAATCGCTCTAACCCAAGCTGTCATCGCCCGCATTTCGCAGCGGTTTGGCGCCGAACCAACCCTGTGGCACTCCGAAATAAATGCAAACCAAAAGCGCCGCGCTTGGCGCGAAATTGCATCAGGCCGCGCGCGCATTGTAATTGGTGCGCGTTCGGCAATTTTTCTGCCGTTCAAAAACCTGCGCCTGCTTGTGGTGGATGAAGAACATGATGCTTCATATAAGCAGGACGATGGATTGCGTTATCAGGCGCGTGACCTTGCCGTCGTGCGTGCAAAATTCGCGAACGCGACGCTGGTTTTGGCTTCGGCAACGCCAAGCTTGGAAACCCGCAATAATGCTTTGTCGGGGCGTTATGGTCATTTGGTGCTGTCATCACGATTTGGGGTGGCTAACCTGCCGAATATCGAACTTATTGATCTCAAAACCTATGCGCCAATGCCAAATCATTGGATATCTTCATTATTGGTGGAAGAAATCGCCACAACATTGCACGCCAAAGAACAAGTGCTTTTGTTCCTAAATCGCCGTGGCTTTGCGCCCGTGGTATTATGCTCAAAATGCGGGCATAAAATGACTTCGCCCGAAACTGATTCTTGGCTGGTTGAACATCGCTATTCAAATCGTTTGGTATGTCATCTAACTGGCTACTCAATTCCCAAACCACTTAATTGCCCGTCTTGCCATTCTTATGACTCTTTGGTTTCGGTGGGGCCAGGGGTTGAGCGGGTTGCCGCAGAAGCAAAACAATTATTTCCAAAAGCGCGAGTTGAGATTTTTTCATCCGATACTTCAACTGGCCCGCAAGCAATTAAGCAAATGGTTGAACGCATGGAAAATGGCGAAATTGATATAATGGTCGGCACGCAAATTGCCGCCAAGGGTCATAATTTCCCGAACCTTACTTTAGTTGGGGTGATTGACGGCGATTTGAGCCTAAAGGGTGGGGATCCACGGGCAGGGGAGAGAACTTATCAGCTTCTAACCCAAGTTGCGGGGCGCGCGGGGCGGGCCGGCAAAAATGGCCGCGCCATGATTCAAACCTATTATCCCGAAAATGAAGCAATGCAAGCACTATTGAATGATGATCGCGAAGGCTTTTTGGGTATCGAAACCGACATGCGAGCAGCGGCCAAAATGCCACCATTTGGTAGATTGGCGGCATTGCAATTGATGGCAAAAACCGATGAGGCAGTCGACGCAGCCGCAAAAATAGTCGGCGACGCACTTTTCCCAGCCCATGGGATTGAAGTTTGGGGGCCAGCACCGCCGCCAATGGCGCTTATTCGTGGCTGGCGTCGCCGTAGGTTTTTAATAAGAGCCGATAAAAATGTAGATATTTCTGCCTTTATGGCCAAATGGCGCAAGGCAATTAAACTTGCGCCTTCGGTGCGATTGATTATTGATATCGAGCCTTATAGTTTTATGTAGAAATTTAATTTTGCTTGACCAAAAGCCCCTAAATATGAAAAGAGCCTCTTATGGAAATGTTGATTGGTTGGATAGATTCGCCCGCAAATTGGATATCGCTTTTGACGCTTACCTTCCTTGAGGTAGTGTTGGGGATTGATAATTTGTTGTTTGTTTCAATTGCGGTTGGGAAATTGCAGGGCAAGCAGCGCACCACTGCTAACCGAGTGGGTATTTGGGGCGCGATGGTTCTGCGCGTTCTTATGCTTGGCGGCATTTTTTGGATTGTAAGCCTTGGTCAAAATGCGCTTTTCACGCTCCCCACTTTTTATGGTGATGCGGTTGGGCATGGTGATGCGCATGCAATAAAAGAAGCAATTGAAGTAACGATTAAAGACCTTATCTTGATAGCCGGCGGCTTGTTCTTGCTATATAAAGCGACCGATGAAATTCATGCCAGTGTCGAAGGCACGGGCCATGAAGAAACCGAGGCGAAATCGAACTTCAATGCGGTTTTAATGCAATTGATTGTTATCAATATCGTATTTTCTATGGACAGCGTTATCACCGCAGTTGGTATGACCGATATTATCGCCATCATGATTTTGGCGGTGGTATTTTCGACTTTAGTAATGGCGGTAGCTGCCGCACCACTTACCAATTTCGTTGAAAAACACCCAACCATTAAAACACTAGCACTCGCATTTATTTTGTTGGTTGGCGTTGCCTTGGTCGCAGACGGATTGGGTTTCCACATTCCACGCGGCTTCTTATATTTCTCACTTGCTTTCTCAATCGGTGTGGAACTCATCAATATCGCCCAACGCAAAAACGCACAGGAAATTGAGTATTAAATGTCAAATGTAGTAGTGGTTGGTTCGCAGTGGGGCGATGAAGGCAAGGGTAAAATTGTCGATTGGCTTTCGGATAGGGCCGATATTGTTGTGCGTTTCCAAGGCGGGCATAACGCCGGGCACACACTTGTAGTTGGCAACAATGTTTATAAATTATCATTGCTGCCATCAGGCTTGGTGCAGGGCAAATTATCGATGATTGGCAATGGCGTAGTGGTGGACCCTAACGCGCTTTTGTCAGAAATTGAGCGCGTGTCGGCGCAAGGCATAAAAATTGATGCCAGCAATTTGGTTTTGGCCGAAAATGCCACTTTGATTTTGCCAATTCACCAAGATTTGGACGCCGCGCGTGAAAAAGCGGCTGGTTCAAGCAAAATTGGGACAACCGGACGCGGCATTGGCCCTGCCTATGAAGATAAAGTAGGCCGCCGTGCAATTCGGGTTGGCGATTTATCAGATAAAGCGACTTTGGAAGCCAAAGTCGATCGCCTTATGGCACACCACAAAGCATTGCGCATTGGCCTAGATTTGCCAGCAATAGATGGCGAAAAATTGGTGTCGGATTTATTGGCGTTGGCGCCAAAAATATTGCCATTTATGAAGCCAGTTTGGCGCGAACTTGATATTGCCCGCAAAGCCAATAAAAGGGTTTTGTTTGAAGGCGCACAAGGCATAATGCTTGATATTGATCACGGCACTTACCCTTATGTCACTTCATCGTCAGTGGTGTCGGGGCAGGCATCATCGGGTTCTGGCACTGGGCCCAGTAATTTGGACTATGTTTTAGGTATCACCAAAGCCTATACTACGCGCGTAGGTGAAGGGCCGTTTCCAACCGAATTATTTGACGAAATTGGTGATGGCATTGGCCAGCGTGGGCATGAGTTTGGCACGGTTACGGGCCGCAAACGCCGTTGTGGTTGGTTTGATGCGGTTTTGGTGCGCCAAGCCTGTTGCGTTGGCGGCATAGACGGCATGGCATTGACCAAACTTGATATTCTTGATGGAATGGACGAGCTTAAAATCTGCGTCGGCTATGAAATTGATGGCGAACAATATGATTATTTGCCAGCGAATTTAACCCTGCAAAGCAAAGTGAAGCCGATTTATGAAAGCATGGAGGGCTGGAGTGAAACCACTTTTGGCGCGCGCTCTTGGCGCGATTTGCCGGCCAATGCGATTAAATATGTGCGCCGTATTGAAGAATTAGTAGGCCGCCCCGTGGCAATGCTTTCAACCTCACCGCAGCGCGATGACACGATTTTGGTGAAAGATCCATTTGAGAGATAATTTTGTGAATTTGCGACGGATTATTTTATTATTGAAGTTAAATATTGAAACGGATAAATAAATCTAATCAAGAAGGAGATTGAGATGACGATTTCAAGAAAACTGATTGGCATACTTGCTGTTTCCTCAATTGGGCTTATCGCACTAAGTGCAAGCGCCCAAAATGCAAATGATGATGCAAGCCGCAAAACTGATGCAAAAAAAACCAGTGGTTATAGTTGGGGAGTAAGCCAAGGTAATGGCTATGCGGGGACTCAAAATCAACGCAAGAAAGAAAACAGCACAAAAACGCAGGAAAGAGTGCCATATCAAGAATTCCATATTGGCAAAAACACCGAGAGAAACGCACCATCAACTTTGCCACCAGGCTCAAACGAATGGGAAACACCAAAACCCGTAATTGGCGATATTTTGCAGGGTACCGATATTCGTTCAAATGGTATTGGCGTTGATCAAAAACTTGGCCAACCAGACTACCGAACAGTGAAAGCAAGACCTAAGGCCAATTCTAAAAACCGCCGCCGCAATTAAATGACCCATACGCCACCACACCAACGGCCAATATCAGACGAGGAATGGGATAATCCCAAACCTTTAATCGGCAAGGATTTGGAAATTCACCAACAAAATGTGCTTAACGTCCGCAAATTGGTAATGAGCTTTGCCATAGCCAAAATTGGGATATTGTCATTGGTGGCAGTGATATTGTGGAAATATTTTGGGCGCTAGGTGAGTTAAGTCCTTCCCTTGAGGGAAGGTGCTGAGCGTATGCGAAGCGGAAGGGTGACTGGTGCCGCGATAACTAGCTTTGCCACTTGCCCAACCGTTTTCACCCTTCAGTCACTTCGTGACAGCTTCCCACTTTGTGAGCGCCAAAAAGTTGCAGACTTTTTGGATGGCGCGAGCAAGCTCGCTTATGGGAAGCACTTAAACCTCACTCAATCACTGTCACTTTCACCTCATCGACAATCCTATTTTCAATATAGCCAATACCATCAATTTCGCAGCGAATTATATCGCCGGCTTTCATAAACACTGGCGGCCTTTTTGCCACTCCAACGCCTGCTGGCGTGCCTGTGAAAATCACATCCCCAGGTAAAAGTGTCATCGCGGTTGATAAATGCGCGATCATTTGTGGTACGTTAAATACCATATCGCCAACACAGCCATCTTGCATGATTTCGCCATTCAAAATTGCGCGTAATCTAAGCTTAGACAAATCACCGATTTCATCAGGCGTTACGAGCCAAGGGCCGATTGGTGCGGTGGTGTTAAAGCCTTTGCCCATGTTCATGGTTGGGGTGGCCATTTGCCAATCACGCACTGACACATCATTGCCAATGCAATAGCCCAAAATGACTTCATCTGCGCGTTCAACCGGGACATGGCGGCACTTTTTGCCAATAATAACCACTATTTCAACTTCATAATCCAAAACATTTGACACAACTGGCTTTTGCACATCACCATAGGGATTATTAATCGCTGTCGGTTGCTTCATAAACCAAGTCTGGACATTTGGCACTGGGCGGCCAGTTTCGGCGGCGTGGTCGGAATAATTAAGACCAATCCCAAAAACCCGTGGCGGGAAGGGGACGGGGGCAAGCAGTTCAACTTCGCTCAACGCAATTTCGCCAATTGGCGCACTGGCAAGGGCTTGCGCTAAATCGCCAAGCCCCGCCACCCCAAGTTCATTCTGCAATTCACCGATAATCGCAATTTTATCATTTTTAACAATGCCAATTTTGCGAATTCCTTCGTGATTAAATACGCATAATTTAGTCATTGTTTATGGCTCCAGTTGAAATGAAGCATGACTATATCACGCTTCATTTGCAATGAAAGCCAAAGGATTACACGAAAAGCTTATACCTTTTCGTCTCAGCCTTAAAACTTAATCACTAAATCCGCGCCATAAGTACGGCCCACACCGGGGAAGCGAACTTTTGTGCCGAAAAAGTCTTGGAAATCGAGATAAACGCCATTTGAATCATCGAGGTTTCGGCCCCAAAGGAAAATGGAAAATCTGTCATTATTAGGCAAAAATCCAAGGCTGGCGTTAATAGCGGTATTCGCATCTGCAACACCAAATGCGAATGTTCCGGCCGCCGCGCCATAACGCCCAGTTCGAACATTATCGACGTTTTGGAAAATTTCACTGACATGGCTTACGTCGGCACGAACCACCAATTTGCCATTAAGTGACGGAAGTTGGTGGTTATATTGCCCTCCCAAAGTGACGCTAACTTCTGGTGCGTTGGGCAAAGTCTTGCCAGATGCACTTGTGCCACCTGTCGCTCCACCAGGGAAACTATCAAACTTTGCGTCAAGCAAGCCCAAAGATCCTTGGAGGCGGAAGTTAGGGGTGACTTTGTATGATGCTTCAATTTCAAGGCCTTTTGTGACTACACTTGCCGCATTTGTGATGCGGATTGATGTTAAAGGCGGGTTACGAGTTGGATCTAAGACTATGAACTGATTGACTTGGTAATCAGAAAATTCGGAATAAAAGAGAGCAGCACTCAGGTTAAATCTTGGCGTTAATGTTTTTACGCCAACTTCATAAGTGGCAACAGTTTCTTTATCAAACTCCAACCCCGAATTTGCTGCCAATTCATTGGCATTGATATAATCTAGGTTAAATCCACCGCTTTTGAAACCAGTCGCATATCGGCCATAAACGCTGGTTGCATTATTGACTTTATAGGTCAGCGATAGCGTTGGTGTGAATGAGGTGTCAGAGCGATCATTCACTAAGGGGGCAACGACGCCGCCAACCCGAGTTGTGCCGATGCCGAAGAAGCCTGAGTTGCGTCCATCAAGGAGCCAATTCACACTTTTATCAACAACCGAATAGCGTCCGCCAAGCCCAAGTTGCAAATTATCACTTAGATTGTAATTTGCGGTGGCAAAAATCGCGTATGAATTTGTTTTAACTGTTCCTCGGTTGAAAACTTTGGAACCTTCTGGCCCAAATCCAACTGCAGCCGCAATTGGTGCAGTCGCAGCATCCGATGCGCCCGAAAAACAAGTTGGTGGCACTGGCCCCAATGCGCCAAGGCTGCAAAGATAGCCGATGAAATCTTCGTTAAATCTGGTGCCAAAAATAACATCACGATTTGTATCGGAATTTTGCCGATATAAATAAACCCCAGCAACCCAGGTTAATGGCTTGGTATCTGCCGAAATAATTTGGAATTCTTGCGATAATTGGTCGTATTCTTCGGTATAATCAACGCTAACCAAATTTGTCGGGCTATAATCGGTGGTATTGATAAAGTGCGCCTGCGTATTACGCCAGCCAGTCAAGGATTTGAGGGTTAACCCAGATGCAGTTTTATATTCCAAAGTAAGCGCAGAACCAATCAAATCACGCGATTCGTGCGGGTCGCGCCAAAATGCAACTTGCCTATCCAATGGGCGCGGAAATAGACCGAGAATATCAGTAATTGGTTCGCCGTTGAAAAGCAGCGAAGTTGCATTAAGGCCATCAATCGAGAGATTGGCTTCGAAATTGTCATTTGGCATCCAGCGCAATTGTGCGCGATATGCAAATTTATCGACCGAACCCAAATCATTGCCAGTAATTGTATTGCGAATATAACCATCGCGCTCCTTTTTCATGGCTTGAGCGCGGAAGCTAACGGTCTCGCTAAGCGGAATATTTACCATGCCTTTCAATTCAGTATAGCCCAAATTGCCCAAACTCGCCCCAATCGAAGCGGCAAATTCTTGGCCAGGTTTTCTGGTAATCATATTTACTGCGCCCGCCACTGTATCCTTGCCGAACAATGTGCCTTGTGGGCCACGCAAAACTTCAACTTGGACAACATCAAGCAATTCTTGGTTCAATGAAGGCGATTGCCCCATATAAATGCCATCTACATAAACCCCAACTCGCGAATCAAAACCAATATTGCGGCTGTTTGCACCAACACCGCGAATGGTGACAGTTGAGCCATAATCGTTATTTTGGCTGATAATCACATTGGGAATATAAGTGGCGGTTTCGCGCAATTCGCGGATACCGGTTTGTTGGATATCCCTGCCACCGACAACCGAAAGCGAGATCGGAACATCGACGAGGCGTTCGGCGCGTTTGGTAGCGGTAACAATTACGACTTCGCTTTGCGGTGCGTCTGCGCTTGGTGCGGTTTGTGCGACCGCGCCCCCGCCGAAACCCATTGCGAGAAGTGCGCTGAGCGCAACTGTATTAAAATATCTATTTTTAAGCATTTTCGTCCCCTATGTTAAACGCCGTTTTTTTGTTTTACCTTTAATCACTTGCACTAAAAGTTTAATGTGTTAACATTGTTAATTAGATTAACATTATTGTCAATCAAAAAAATGTCGCAGTTTTTGTGTGGGCGGAGAAAATTATGGATTTAGTAATTGCTAGCCAAAATAAAAAATATTCGACTATAAAAAAGAAATTAAATTATCATCACGGCGATTTGAAATCCCAAATTTTGCTTGCGGTTGGCAAGCTAATTGAGAAACACCATTCCACCGAATTTCAACTAAGAGAAATCGCCAGTTTGGTTAACACTTCAGTTCCAGCCATTTATCGGCATTTCGAGAACAAGCAGCAAATATTGGTGGAAGCCGCTATAAATGGCTATGAAGTGCAAAAATCATTTCGAAATTTGGGGTTGAATACAAGTAATAAAACTGCGCTGCATAAATTAGTAGTCATCGGGTTTGCCTATGTTGCATTTGCTCGCGCCTATCCTGGGTTATTCATGCTGATGAAAAATCTCGAAACAAATGAGATTCTCGCGGCCCAAGAATATGCTCGTCAGCGTGAAGAAACGCTTGAAGTCGTTAAAAAGACATTTCAGGATTGTATTGACGAAGGGCTTGTCGAAAATATTGATTCTGAAATTGCTTTGACCTTTCTACAAGCCACCTCACTTGGGTTTGCGCAAATGCTAATCGGAAAATCCATGGTATTTTTTGCGCCAGTTCACGGTCACGATGAAACTTTGATTTCCAAAGTATATCAAACGGCAATCCAAGGAATATTGACCACAAAAGGTAAATCTGTCCTTGAATCGGCGATTATCAATCCGTTTTTGCAATGGCAAGGAAAGGGCGTATCAGTATGAGCAATGAGCAAGTAGCAGCAACATCAGCCGGCGTGAATATGATGGACGTTTTGATGGTCTCATACATGTCAGCGAAACCCCCAGTACCGCAAACCAAAGACAACACAGCATTATTATTGATTGACATTCAGCATCTCGCCGAGCCTTCACATCTTGCGCAAAAAGCAATTGCTGCGGGCCTTGATGAAGCGGCGGTTTTTGTGGCGCTTGAAGACTATAGTGCCCGTTTCAACGCGGCATTGGCAAATTGTCAAAAAATCCTCAATGCCGCGCGCGAATTTGGAATTGTCCCAATTCACATAAAAATTCAGTCTCTGTCCAAAACCGCGCGCGATACTGGCGCATTACATAGGCGCATGGGCTGGACTTTTGCACCCGGTGATGCCGCGACTGCTTTCCTTGACCCAACAAAACCCTTGCACGACGAAATAGTCATCACCAAAACCGCGAGTGGCGCTTTCACTGGCACCGCTTTGGAAACGACGTTGAAAAATATGGGTATTGAATATATGGTTATTTGCGGATTTGTAACTGATGAATGCGTTGAAACCACTGCTAGGACGGCGCTGGATCTTGGCTTTGTTGTTAAAATAATTGAGGACGGAACTACAACCTATTTTGCCGAATCATACCTCGCTGCAATCGGCAAATTCGCATCATTGGGATTCACAATTGCCACGGATGCCGCAATCGATTTGTTTTCCACATTGAATTAAAAACAGGCCGAAATGTTATGACTTAATTTCTGGCAACGGGCTCGCGCGGGCTTCGTCCAAATATTTTGCGCTCGTTGGCTTCAAATTGTCATCCAAATCAATCAAAAGCGGGTTGCCGGTTGGAATTTCAACTTGCATAATTTCATCTTCGTCAAGGCCAAAAAGGTGCTTTACAATTGCCCGCAAACTATTGCCATGCGCCGCAATCAGCACATTACCGCCGTGCAAAGCTGGCACAATTGCGCGTTCCCAATAAGGAATAACCCGCTCTAAAGTCATTTTCAGGCTTTCGGAATCTGGCAAATCAGCAGGTGAAACATCGGCATAGCGCAAATCATGCGACGGGTGATTTGGGTCGGTTTTTGCCAATGGCGGTGGTGCAATATCATAAGATCTGCGCCAAATTTTCACTTGCTCATCGCCATGTTTTTTCGCGGTTTCCGCTTTATCAAGGCCAGTCAAAGCGCCGTAATGCCGTTCATTTAATCGCCATGATTTTGACTCTGGAAGATAACAAGCATTCATTTCGCGCAATGCCAACCATAATGTGCGAATAGCACGGGTTTGATAGGACGTGAAAGCATGAGAGAACTTAATCTCGGCTGCTTTCAATAAAGCGCCCGCTTGGCTTGCTTGGTTTTCACCTTCGGGCGTCAAATCAACATCCACCCAACCCGTAAATCGGTTTTCGAGGTTCCATTGTGATTGGCCGTGGCGAATTAGCGCTAATTTTGGCATTTTATTCCATTCATTGAGTGGCGTATTTGAAAAATTCAAATTCCTATAGCGCAGTTTTGGACTTTGTTTTCACAATTTTGCACAATATTTGAGCAAAATTCAGGCTGCAGAAAAATATCTGCTGCAAGTGCGAAAAAATGTTTGCAAATGCTGCGCACGCGAAGTATATTGCGTTCAGCGCTTTTGCGCTATTCGCCATTTTTTGGCGTTTCCTCCCTTGTAACTTTATGGTCGGGCCAAAGGCTCGACCATTTTTTTTCATTTCACTAAAATTAATGTCTGTAAAATCAAGCAATTACGGTCAGGTTTCGGTGATTGAAAAAATCGCTCGCTGAAGTTGCAAGCGTCCCGAAAATTCGCTTTATTGCGGCAAATCCATCGTTCAATTCGAGTGAATGTTCATTCAGATAAAGGCTTCGATTGATTTCTATTTGCAATGCCTGCTGACCAATCGCGGGTTTTCCGTAAGTTTTCGTCGAATGTGCCCCAGCATAGGGTTGGTTAAGCCTCACTTTAAGGCCAGCGTTTTCAAAATGATTTTTGACAAGTTTGGTCAATTCTTCATCGCAACTACTGCCAAATCGATTTCCCAAAACAATATCGGCGCTAATCCCACCGAGGGCGGAATTGGGCATGGAGTGGACGTCAAATAACCAGGCTTCGCCAAAGCGCGATTTCATATTTTCGAGCCATTTGGCAATTTCAAAATGATAAGGCGCATGGACATTTGCGATTCGAGCTTTTGCAGCTTCAAGAGTGATTTTGGAAATATTGATAGGCGAATTTTGGCATATTTGGCGCGCAATTAAGCCATAACCATTCGCCGTATATTCGCAAACATTGGCAGACGTAACTCCCGCCACAACTTGACCATCAAGAATATTTGGGTCACGGTTCACATCAATATAGCTGCGTGAATAATTTGCCGCAATCAATACCAAGCCATGCCTTGGCACGTCTTCAATTATTTTATCAACATAAGCGTCTTCATATGAACGCAGTGCAAAACTACTCAGCCGCGAATTAGCGAGCATTTCAGACGGTAAAAACCGCCCCGAATGTGGGCTGGCGAACAAAATGCCTGCGCGCAATTGCTTCGGTTTTATCAGCTCAAACGGCGCTGGATCTGTATGAAATTCGGGCTTCAAGTGCTAATATTCCACTTCATATGTGAAAAAACGTCATTGCAGGGTTTTTGTCAACTTTGCTTTCATCAATAGATGGCATTATGGACATTATATTTGGGGAGCAGCAATAGAATGGCGCGAATTTTACTAGCCGAAGACGATGATAGCTTGCGCACATTTTTGGCTGGCGCACTCGTAAAAGCGGGCCATGATGTGATTGATTTTCCTGATGGCGATCAGGCGCTTGAGGCGTTGCAAAATATGGTTTTTGACCTGCTGCTAACCGACATTGTTATGCCCGGAATTGATGGGGTGGAATTAGCGCGCAAAGGCGCCGAACTCGATCCCAATATGCGGATTGTCTTTATTACGGGTTTCGCCGCAGTTGCCCTTAACCCCGCAAATCAAGCGCCTGCAAAAGCAAAAGTATTGTCAAAGCCGTTTCATTTGCGTGAACTGGTTGCCGAAGTCGAGAAGGTGATGGCGGCTTAATCATGATTAATCGTTTAAAACCATTGCGAGTTATATTTGTTACGACTTGTCTTTGCTCGGTCACACTTTTGATTGGCTGCTCGAATGAACAAGTTAGCGCCCAAAGCCTTAATTCGCCAAACATACGGAATATTAGCGCAATTGAAGCCAATGAAATTATCAGCAATGACAATGCTGTCTCGGTTATTGATGTTCGCACCCCGCAAGAATTCTCCGGGGGCCACATACGCAATGCTACCAATATTGATTTTTATTCGCCAAATTTTACGCAAGCAATTGCGACTTTGCCAAAAGACAAAACTTATTTATTATATTGTCGTTCAGGAAATCGCTCTGGTCAGGCAATGAGGATTTTCAAAGAAAATGGGTTTGAAAAAGTCTATAATGTTTCGGGCGGAATTAGCGCATGGACGAACCAAGGCTTACCGAAATAATTCTCGTTGCATTAAAATACTATCAAGCCATTTATCAAACTTATAGCCAATTTTGTTTAATTGCCCCGCAATCACAAATCCGCATTTTTCATGAAGCCGAATCGATGCTTGATTTTGGGAATCGCCGATTACAGCAATCATTTGCTTAAAACCGCGCGCACAACATTCGCTGACTAGTGCCGCCAATAATTGACAGCCAACTCCTTGGCCATGAAAATTTGGGTCAACATAAACACTGTCTTCGACACAAAAGCGATAACCAATGCGAATTCTATAAGAGCTTGCATAAGCAAACCCCACTATTTTGTCGCCAATTTTTGCCGCAAGATATGGAAAACCACCAGCAATTATGTTTTCAAACCTTGCTTGCATTTCTTCAATCGTCGGTGGTTCATACTCCCAACTCGCTGTGCCATTTCGCACCGCTTCTTGATAAATTACACTGATTTGCGGCATATCATTTTGGCCTGCCGCAAATATTTCAATTTTTTGCATAGTGGATCAAATCCCAAAAGTTGCCGTAAATATCTTCAAACACCGCAACAATCCCATATGGTTCACGGCGCGGCTCCTCGGTGAATTTAACGCCGTTTCGTTTGAAGCGTGAATAGGTTTCCTCAAAATTATCGGTCTCAAGAAACAGGCCGACACGGCCCCCGAATTGGTCTCCAATTGTATCATTTTGCCGATTGCCCTTGGCCTTCGCCAGCAATATTTTCGCACCATCGCCGCCAGCCGCAACCACAACCCAGCGCTTGCCCCCGCCCATATCCTCATCGCTAACAAGTGCAAAACCTAAGATGTTTGTGAAATAATCAATGGCTCGGTCATATTCGTCCACTAAATAAGCAAATTGGGTAAGTTTAATTGTCATTTGTATCGCCCCAAATCATGTGTATCCTACTTGCATTGATTTGCTAAGATGCGCTAAACCGCAGCCACATTCAATTGAATGGGCGCATAGCTCAGCGGGAGAGCACTACATTGACATTGTAGGGGTCACAGGTTCAATCCCTGTTGCGCCCACCACGCTTCGCTCTTCGAGCTACGCGTGGCAGGCCACGTGTAGATTGATTA
>ERZ1292633.3972-Hain-H41-02um-R1-3972-length-13978-cov-30_pt1 | contig 13978 bp, 13 predicted proteins | sample MGYA00564406_ERZ1292633 | MGnify/ENA primary metagenome ERZ1292633 (study PRJEB36523, sample SAMEA6512639) | groundwater metagenome | collected 2019-01-08 | study: AquaDiva: Metagenomics assemblies of 32 groundwater samples
CGACATGGCGATCGGTGTCATTATCGGCGGAGCGTTCGGGAAGATCGTCTCCTCTCTGGTCAGCGACGTGTTGATGCCGCCGATCGGCCTGCTCTTGGGAGGCGTCGACTTCACAGGCCTGTTTCTCACCCTCTCAGGCACCTCTCAGCCATCGCTCGTAGCCGCGAAAGCCGCGGGAGCCCCGACGCTCAACTACGGGGTGTTTCTGCAAACCGTCTTCGATTTCATCATCATCGCGTTCGTGATCTTCATGTTCGTCAAGCAGATGAACCGGTTCAAGAGAGAAGCGCCTGCGGCGCCTCCGCCGCCACCGCCAGGGCCAACCAACGAAGAGAAATTATTGATGGAAATCCGGGACGCTCTGAAAGGCCGCCAGTAGGAGCCAGTCCGACATTGTCACGAGGGTTTCCACGATGCGGGAGTGGGAATACTCACAGGATAGATAGCCCGCGAATCAGAAAGAGGAGATTATTATGCAGGCATTCAAAACCGCGATCCTAGCAACAAGCTTGGTCGCTCTAGCAGGCTGTGCAACAAGCTGGGATAAGAGCCCTATATGTAATCCCAGTCACAAATGGGAAGCTTGGTCTGACGTCCGTTGCAATCCCAGCACGGCACCGACGGACATGACCGACAATGCGGCGAGGGATGCAGCCGCCCGAATCGCGGCTCTTGAAAAAGATCGTCAACGGTTGGCCGACGAACTGGCGGCGGCACAGAAACAGAACGGCACACTCAGCAGCCGCGTGAGCGATCTGGAGCGACAACTCGCCGCCGCGAAGCAGCGCAATTCGGATCTCGAAGCGCAGCTGGCCGCGATGGGTGGTATGGCCGGCGACAAAAACAAGCTCGCCGCCGAGCTGGCCGCTGCCAGACAGCGGATCGCGGATCTCGAAAAGCAGTTGGCGGATTGTGAGGCCCGCGTGGCCGATCTGCGAAGCCAACTGGATCAGAGCAAGGGCAGCCTCGCAAAAGCTGAAAAGGATCTAATCAAAGCTCTGCAACCGGAAATTTCCAAAGGGACTGTGTCGGTCCACCAATCCGGCGATGCGCTCACGATCAATCTGGCCTCCAGCCTGCTGTTTGATTCGGGACAAGACCAGCTGAAGGCCGGCGGAACCGATGCCTTGAAGCGTGTAGGCAATGTCCTGAACGACTTCCCGGAAAAGCAGGTGCATGTCGCGGGATACACCGACAACGTGGCGATCAAAGGTGCGTTGCTGAAGAAGTTCCCCTCCAATAAGGAACTCTCGGACGCTCGTGCCAATAGCGCCGCTCAGGCGCTGCGGGACGGCGGCGTGAGCAGCAACCTCTCGGCCGAAGGCCACGGGGACAGCAACCCGATCGCCAGCAATAACACGCCAGCGGGACGTGCCAAGAACCGCCGTGTTGAGGTGATCGTCAAGTAATAGCAGGGTAAGCTTCGTTTCTTCCTGTGCCTACAGCAAAGAAGGGGCTCTTCCCATAGGGAGGAGCCCCTTTCTCTTGACGGACCTCTCGTTGAGCAGGCTGCTGAAAAAGTCCGCCACTTTCTGAAGGTTAAGGCTCAGGTCAAGGCTGAGATTAAAAAACCCTGATCTTCACTCAACCTTGACCTTGACCTCAGCCTACATCGCTGGCTCAGCCTGTTAGAAGCGGCACGTGGTCTGCTCGTGTTTTCCCGCAACTGTCTCTCCTGGAACCGCGGCCAAAATCTTATAGTGGCCGAGTCCCAGCTCCTTGCCGTAGGCCTGGCCGACCAGGACATCTTGGACATGCTGATGATCTTGTGAACGGAAGTACGAACGCCCTTCCTTCAATCCATCGAACTCATGGCCTTCCAGCGCATTGATCAGCTCGGCTGCGTCGGTCGTGCCGACACGCTGCATAGCTTCGAGGATTTGGGTCATGGCCGCGTAGCCGAGGTAACAGCGCGAGGTCGGCGTATGGTTGTACTTGTCGATGACAGCCTGGATGAATCGGCGAGAACCGTCCGTATTGATTTTGGGATCCCAGATCAGGCCCCAGATGCCGGCATTGTTGGCATAGCCGAGCGGACGACCGATCTGTTCGCCCGCAATCACCCCACCCACGCCGATCTTCTCTTTCGCCAGCTCTAATTTCGAATAGACTTTCAACGCATGCACGAGATCCCAACCGTACAGGTTGAGAATGATTGCCGTGGGATTCTTGGCCCTCGCTTCGGTGAAGGCCGACGAAAAATCGGTCGCACCAAACGGCGTGACTGTCTCCTCGACAAAGTCGACGCCTTGGGACTTGCCTGCGTCCAACATCGCCTGGGCCGCAGCCTTGCCATCGACAGTGGCTGCCGTAATCATGTACCAACGAGTTCCATAGGCCTTCGCAATGTGTGGCGCGACAGCCTGCGCCATCATGCGGGTATTGGGCATGAACACGAATGAGTGACGGTTGCAAGCCACTCCCGTTAGCTCGGGAAGATGGGCGCCCGTCACCATGAACAGTATTTGCTCCTTCTGCGCCAGCGCACTCACGGCGAGCGCGCAGTCTCCGTTGAAGGTACCCATCAACACGTCGACGCGATCTTCCTTGATAAACTTCAAAGCCGCTTTCACGACGCTGTCTGGATCAGACGCATCGTCGGCCTCAAGAATCATAACTGGCCGTCCCAACACACCGCCTTTCTTGTTGAATAGGTCCACTGCCACATTGGCGCCATGGATATCGTGAATCGAAGATGTGCTGTATGGGCCAGAGAGCGGATCGAGAATCCCAACCTTGATCGGCTCGCTCGCGACAGCGGTGCGAAGACTCCACGTCATCCCCAGCACCTGATCGATCAGGTCGCCAAATACCAGGGCGCCACCGGTTGCTGCAGCAAGTTGTAGAAAACGTCTACGTGAGAGTTTTTTAGTCATAGGATGTAAGAGAACCCATTTCTCTACGCCTGGACAGCCTCGCATTCACGGTGCCGGGCCAGCTCAACTGTGTCGCCGACTCGAATCTCGCCGCCCCGGATCACGTAACAATTCAAGGCAAGCGTGCCCTCAAATCTCCGTACAATGTCTGTAAGCACCTGATGGTCTTGTTTCAGGCTGTCGGGATCAAACGTCGTCATAATGCAGCGCCCACGGAGGTCCTGTATCCCGATGATGACGTCTCCAATGTGCAAACATTGCCCTGGCCATGAGCGCTCAGCCAGACCCTCGACCCCGCCGATGACAAGATTCGGTCTGAGGCGCCGGCCATCACGCCCGAACGCCGCAATCGCTCCATCCGTCGCCACCAACAAGGGCAACACGTCGAAGCGATCGCTGGAGTCATCGCGAACGAGCCTGGCACCAGGCCCTACGATGTACTCAACATCTCTGCGGACCTTGGGATCACTCCACAGCAGGCCATCGACCACAGGCTCGCCGGACGCGTTGAGTGTGGCATGACGACTGAGAAGCCGATGGTGCGTTCTGGCCGTAATCACACGACCGTCCTGGTCCTCCACATGCACGACGCGGTCTCCCTCAATGCCGAGGGGCCCGACGCGCGCCTGCTCTAGCCGTTCACCGGCCATTGACTTAACCGGGTATCGCCATATCTGTGCCACCTTCATGGTGTGATCTCCTTCGATTGAGAGGAAGGCCCTTCTTCACAGAGAGCCTTCACGATTTCACCGTATCAAGTTGGGCCTCGAGTTCGGCAATCCGCCTCTTCAATGGACCTACATACTCTTCGACCTCTTCCGCCGAGTACCGAGGAGTAATATACTTGGGACAGTTCCAATCGAACGAGACGACGTTGATGAAGACCAGCCGCTCCACGCTCGACCGCATCTTGGGATCAGTGATCTGCGTGGTGAGTTCCGGATGAACTCGGGCGTCTTCCACACGGGCATGGCCAAGAATCTTCAACCTTTCGCGATTCTTATAGTCCATGAGAAACAGCGCAACTCGGTTGTTCACTGAGACGTAGCCGGTCGTGAGTAACTGTCGATTCCCTTTATAGTCAGCGAAGGCCAGCGTCGTCTCATTGATCACTCGCAAAAAACCCGCGGATCCACCTCGATGCTGAATATAGGGCCATTCACTTTCGCTGACTGAACCCAAGTAGAAACTGTCCCGAGCTGCGATGAATTCTGCCTCTGCCTGGCCCAGGAGATCTCGTTCGGAAGCGCCTGAGATCTTCTTGCCCGCTCTCCCATAATATTGTGTCTGTGCACGGCACACCGCGTCCGTAAACGTCAGATCGAGATATTTTGTCGCCATCGTCTCCCCCCTCTATCAGGATGCTGAAAACGTCCGCCAGCATCGTTCTCGAGTCGCTCAGAGGTTCAACGTACCGAAGCGTACGCCTCACCTCTTCGCTCGCTGCGGCCTTGCTGGACAGCCGTTTTGAGCATCCTGAGGCAAGTATCATACTTGTTAAAACACAACCGTATTCCATCCCTCTGCAACGTAATGACGCAGGCTCAAGAGTCCTGCGGTTCCGGCTAGTGCATGGTCCTTCACCATCGGCACCCCACACGACTTGACGCTTTCCGTCGCTCCAAAGACCTCCGCACAGCCGCAGGAGACGCCTTGCACCACATCGCGAACGGCGTTGTAGAGGCCATTGGCCGGATGTGAGAGCTTTGTCAGTTCAGCCGGCCAACGTGTGCCAGTCCCATTGAAGACCACGGCGACTTCATCGCCCTTCTGCTTACATTCGGATGCGAGAGCCAGCGCATTAAAGACTCGCCCGAGCGCTTCCTCTGAACCACTCTTTGGATCGGACATGATAATGATAGCCGTTTTCATGGGTTCTCCTTGAATAAATGGTTTCTATAAAATTCTGGCTACCGGTTCGGCCTGTTAGAGGTCCAACGCATTCTTGTCTTTGATCTCGCCCCAGTTTTTCTCGGCTTTCATGATGTAGCCGGGAATGTCCTTATCCCACTTCTGTTGAATGCCCTTATCGAGATTCAGGTAGAGCTTGTCGCCTACGATCTTCCAAATCTCAGGATCCGCCACAAACTTCTTGCCCAAGGCCACGCCGTAGGCGCAATACCCGCCGTAGGCAGGCAGGTACTTCTCAGGGTTCTTTTTGAAGAGCGTCTTGTGCTCGTCGCTGGCAAAGGCGTAGGTCACGCCATCCTGGACCGTGACATGAAAGCCGTTCCCTCGTAGGGCTTTGCCATCGGTAAAGTAGGCCACTGGGTCATAGCCGCTCAGACCCGTGGTGCTGACCGCTACATCGCCGGCAAAGGCTGTAGCCACTGATCCCACGAGAATAAGCGCGGCAAGTTGAACGATCTGATTCAATCTCAGTTTCATGGAACTCCTCCTGGTTATTTGGTTGCTCTGCTGTCTTTTGTAGCGATGGCCATCGCACCCATTCACTATGGCAAAGCTAATGCCACTCACTATGACAATCAGCCGAACAAAATAAATTGCTGTGAGAACAGAGGGTTCCCGAACTTTTCGGGGCAAGATGAGTCAGAGCGAAGGAGAGACACCTCCACGAGATGTCGTGGGGCTACGATATATCGTGGGAGTGGAACGTGAAGTTCGTTACTATACGACGGAACGGGGTTTCTTGATCCCGAGCTTCTGCATCCGGGATCGCAAGGTATTGGGATGGAGACCCAGCCGAGAGGCGGCACCTTCCTTTCCTTCAATCACCCAATTCACATCACGGAGTATGCGGAGGATGTGGGCTCGTTCGACCTCTTCTAGGGAGTCAGCGACCGGCAAATGCGGTGCGGCGCTCCCGTGAAGCAGCACATCGTCGATCTGAAGCATTGGCCCTTTCGCGAGGATCGTGGCCCGCTCGATGACATTTTCTAATTCCCGAATGTTGCCGGGCCAGGAATATTTTGTGAGGCGGTCCATGGTCGCTTGAGTGACCCCGTCGATCTTCTTGCTTATCTTGCTTGAGAACTTGGTCACAAGTCGGTTGACCAAGAGCGGGATATCCGACGCACGAGCGGACAGAGGAGGCACCTCGATCGGGAATACATTCAGCCTGTAAAGAAGATCGGCCCGGAAGGAGCCGGCCTTTACCGCTGCATGAAGATCGCGATTGGTTGCAGCAATGACTCGGACGTCGACTTTGGTCGAATGGCCGCTGCCGACCCGCTCGACCTCCCGCTCTTGCAACACCCGCAAAAACTTGACCTGCGCATCCAGCGGCAACTCGCCGACTTCGTCCAGAAAAATCGTCCCGCCACCCGCCAGCTCAAACCGTCCGATGCGGCGCTGTAATGCCCCGGTGAACGATCCCTTCTCATGTCCGAAGAGTTCGCTCTCGACCAGATTTGCCGGGATCGCCCCGCAGTTGACCTTCACAAGCGAGCGAGCCTTGCGCGGACTCAGGTTATGAATGGCTCTCGCCATCAGTTCCTTGCCCGTCCCAGTGTCTCCCCTAATGAGGACCGTCGAGTCTGTGGGCGCCACCTGTTCGATCTGTCGCAGAACCGCCTTGAGGCTCTGACTCTCACCGATGATCTCCTCGAAATTGTGATCGAGCTTGATCTCTTCGCGAAGATAAAGGTTCTCTGCCTGGAGGCGATTCTTGAGCTGTTCGACTTCCGTAAAGAGTTGCGCGTTCTTGATCGCAATGGCTGCTCCGTTGGCAAAGACCGCCAATCGCTCGAACTCCTCTTCGCTCAGCGGTCGTCGCCCGAACATCGCGATGACGCCGAGCAGCTCCCAGCGGAACTTCAACGGATAGCCGGCAAAAGAGCGGAGCCCGTTGTCTTTCATCCACTGTTTGTTCGGAAGGCGGTCGTCGCTGAGTATGTCGTTTGTATACATCGATCCGAAACCCTGGGCGATCTTTCCGATCTTGAGCGCGCCTAACGGGATACGCCGATACTCCCCGTCGAGATTGGTATAGAGCCCGGCACTCGCCTCAAGGTGGAGGCAGCGAGCCCGATTCGTACAGTCTGCCGCCTTGTAACAATCGGTGCAGCGGTCACCGGGACCCAAGAGCCAGATGCGGGCGAAGGCCGCATCGAGTTCGTCGACCAGTCCTTGCGTGATGGTGGTCAGAACGGTTTGAAGATCAAGGCTCGATGCCATCTGGAGCGTGATCCGCTCCAACACATTGTGAGATCGGGAGGAAGGAAGCGAAGAAGGGGAACTGTCCATCTGGTAATCTCCGAACCGGCTCTCGCTGGGCTCGGAGGACGATAAGTCTCTGACAGAAGATTGTCAATCAGCAGGCGGGAGGGGAGAGGGATCGGTCAGGTGCCCTCGACTGCGCGCATCGAACGAGCACATTCCTATCGTGCGCGTTCTGCGAGCAAGGAGGGCACATGGCTACTCCCTCCTCATCGTTCCAAGCTTGCGCGTTATCTCTCAGGGATGGGGGCTGATTGATCTTCCACTGCGCGCGTCCAGCGAGGGCCTTCCCAGGCCGCGCGTTGCGCGAGCACAGAAGATCATCAGCCTCCATCCCTCTTCAACTGTACTGATCCCACGAATCGCACTGTTTGATCGCCCAGAACACCGCTTCTTTGAGCTTATTCAACGTCACGTTTTCCGGATCGCGCAGGGCTTGCAATTTATTATCGAGATCGTGCAGCGGCTGGATCGATCGTTTATCCGGGATCTTACCCAGTGACCAGGCCACTTCCGTGAGCACGGACCAGTCTGTCTTCGGATCCTTCAGCTTGGCTAGCAGCGGCGGCACGACCGAGGCATCCCCATGCAGTCCGCCGAGCTGGCCTAACCCCTTGGCTGCTGCGGCTTGCACCTCGAGGTCCGGTGACGTATTCATGATCTCAACCAAGAGCGGAATGCCCTCTTTACCGAGATTGCCCATCGCCCCAATCGCTTGCTTCGCCAGATCACGATCCTTGAGCACCTCTTTCAGCTTCGGCAAAGCCTCGTCGGCTTGCATCTCGCCCAAGAGAGAAATAATTTTAAATCTCCTCACCTGCGGCGTGTCGGATCGATCGAGTAACTTCAACAGACGTTCAGGCTGACCCCATTCAGCAGCTAGCAACAAGGGAAAATCGTAGGTCTCGAGAATATCCCTCAACTTGTCCAGAGCATAGGTTCCCGGATCTCCGACATTGGCCGACTGCGCGGCTTGCTCCGCATCTTCAAACTCGGTTCGGACCTCTTTCTGCCATCTCACCTTCATACCACCGAGGAGATAGGTCATCTGACAGGCAGGGCCTTTCCACAGCCGAGACGGAGCATCAGGCAAATCCGCATCGCCACCAGCGGCAGTCGTGCCTTCCCATGTTTTTCGCTGTTCACATTTGACTTTGATCACTACGTCATACGGTGTACTGGCTTCGCCCACGACCCTGTATCCCAATTCACCGATCCGGCGGGCGACAAGCTCGGCAATCGGCGCCGCGTCAACGGCTCCCTTGTCCGTGAGTGCGATCGCCTCAATGCGCACAGCCTGAATTTTGTCCAGTAGCGCTTTCTGTTCCGGCGTGAAATGGTCCCGGTAGGCCCATGAGTGGGAAGAATGAAGTCCCACAACAGTAAGGACCAGAGTCGAGAGCAGCAGGGCAATGCGCATCGTGCACCTCCTAACCGGTACGCTGACGATGAATACCCTATGCTTCGTGATTATACCCGTCACTGAAGACCGAGGATACCGTAGACGTGATGAGGCCCTCTTCTGAGTTCACCTTCATCACGCTATTGGCTCGGGTGGGGATAGAGCTGTGCAAGGTGAAACGACTCCTGGGGCATAAGTCGCCGATGATGACGCAACGCTATGCTCACCACTCCCCAGAAAGTTTGCGGGATGGGGTGGAAATCTTAGATCCGCTGGCCAGATTTAGCACCGTTGGCGAGATCACCGACTGAGCTACCACATGTAAATGGTTGAAGAATCGGGATAGTCAATCAGCTGATATGTTCCCACGAATCGCACTGTTTGATCGACCAGAACACCGCTTCTTTGAGTTTCTTCAGCGGCAGGTTCTCCGGATCGCGCATAGCCTGCAGTTTTCTGTCGAGATTGTAGAGCGGCTCGATCGATCGTTTATCCGGAATCTTACCCAGTGCCCACGCCACTTCCGTGAGCACCGACCAATCTGCCTTGGGGTCCTCCAGCTTGGCGAGCAACGGCAGCACGACGGAGGCGTCCCCATGCAGTCCACCGAGTTGGCCCAATCCCTTGGCTGCTGCGGCTTGCACCTCGAGGTCCGGTGACGTATTCATGATCTCGACAAACAGCGGAATACCCTCTTTGCCGAGATTGCCCATCGCCCCAATCGCTTGCTTTGCCAGGTCGCGATTCTTGAGCGCTTCTCTCAATTTCGGCAAGGCCTCGTCGGCTTGCATCTCGCCCAAGAGAGAAAGAATTTTGATCTTTCTGTCCTGCGGCGTATCGGATCGATCGAGGGACTTCAGCAGGCGCTCTGGTTGACCCCATTCAGCAGCCAGCAACAGGGGAAAAGCGTAGGTCTCGAGAATACCCCTCAACTTGCCCAGGGCATAGGTTCCCGGATCTCCGACATTGGCCGACTGCGCGGCTTGCTCCGCATCTTCAAACTCGGTTCGGACCTCTTTCTGCCATTTCACCTTCATACCACCGAGGAGATAGGTCATCTGACAGGCGGGGCCTTTCCACAGCCGGGACGGGGCATCGGGCAAATCTGCATCGCCTCCGGCAGTCGTCGTACCTTCCCATGTTTTTCGCTGTTCGCATTTAACTTTGAACACAGCGTCATGGGGTTTACTTGCTTCTCGCACCACCGTATATCCCAATTCACCGATCCGACGGGCGACAAGCTCGACTATCGGGGCTGCATCAACAGCTCCCTTGTCTACGAGTGCAATCGCCTCGATGCGCACTGTTTGAATCTTACCCAGCAGCGCTTTCTGCTCCGGCGTGAAATGGTCCCGGTAGGCCCATGAGGGGGAAGAGGAAAGAGCTATAAGAGTGATCGCCAGAATTGCGAGCAGTAGCGCAACGCGCATCGTGCACCTCCTAACCGGTCAGCTAACGAAGAATGACGCACGCTGCCTGATTATAACCGTCATTGAAGGCTGCGGCTACCGCAGGTATGATAAGGTTCTTTTCCGCATCCTGCTAGACATTATTCATGAACAGTCATGCTCAGAAACGAATACTAACCGCCCCATGTGCACGCAAGTGAACACAGTTCTACCCCGAAGAAGTAGGGTTGACAGTGGGATACATCCAACGGTACAAAATACATACGCAAATATGAGCTTTCGTTTGCTTGCTCACCCTTCAGGAGTCGGCTCCTGAAGACCCCACCATGCGAGAGTGGCGGAACTGGCAGACGCGCGAGACTTAGGATCTCGTGGGTAACCGTGGGGGTTCAAGTCCCCCCTCTCGCACCAGACCACGACCAGGCAACCTGCGCTAGGTTCCTCAAGAAAGAAAAGGGTACGCGCCAGCTATGAACATGGAAGTGACTGAACTAGGACCAATGAAACGCGCCCTCAAGATTGAGGTGCCGGCTGATGAGGTCACTCAACGGCTTGCCCGCGCTTACGTCGAGCTGAACCGCCAGGTCAATATCCCAGGATTTCGCCCCGGCAAGGTACCCTTGGCCTTGCTGGAAAAACGCTATGCCAAAACCGTGGAAGAGGACGTGATCCGAAGCCTCGTGCCGGACTTCTACGAGAAGGCCGTCCGTCAAGCGGGAATTGTGCCGGTCCATGTTGAAATCCCCCCACTGGACAGAGTCAAGATTAAGAAGAACGAGCCCTTTACATTTACCGCAACCGTCGAGATCAAGCCGAAAATCGCCTTGCGGGACTATAAGGCGCCGAGTCCGATGTCACTCAAGCCCGACAATCGCACCATCACCGACGAACAGCTCGACCGAGGGCTCGAGGTCTTGCGCGAACAACAGGCCCGCCTGGAGGCCACCCCAACCGGCCATGCCATCGTGGACGGAGACTATATCGTCCTGGATCTGCAAGGCACGCTCGATGGCACGCCGTTGGAAGGCACGAAGAAGGACGGTCAACTCCACAAGGTCGGGTCACACGCATCCGTCTTGGGATTGGAAATTGATTCGCATGTCGGGGGGAAGAAAGAGGGAGACGCGCTCGAAATTTCCCAGCCGTACCCAGACAGCCATCCCGATCCTCGCGTTGCCGGCAAGACGGTGGTATTCACCCTGACGATCAAGTCCGTCAAGGAAAAGAAGCTGCCGGCCCTGGACGATGAATTTGCCAAAGATTGCGGCCCCTACAACTCGCTCCAGGAAATCAAAGACAAGCTGCGAGACGGGATGGAGCAGGCGTTGAAGCGAGAAATCGAGGACACACATAAAGATACGATCATGAAACGGCTTGTAGAGACCCATCACTTTGATCTCCCGGAAACACTGGTAGAACGTGAGCTGGAGGCCATCATCCGTCAGCATGTACAGCAGCAACAACAGAAGGGTGGCGCCCAGGAATCGCCCGCCACGGAGGATCTCACAAGCCTTCGACAGGAATATCGGGACGAAGCGGCACGCCGTGTGAAGCTCAGCCTCGTACTGGAGGAAATCGCCGAAAAAGAAGGGCTGACGGTCACGCAAGACGATTTCAATGCTGAGATCATGCGGCTGGCCTCGGACCTCAAGATGCCGGCCGCCGAGCTCGTCAAGATGATCAAAGCCGGCGGACAAGAATCTATCGAAGAATTACGTACCAGGACTTTGGTGGATAAAGCCTTGGATTTCGTCTACCGCAATGCGGTGATTCAGGGGTAGTGCCGAGCGGTGCAGGCCGCACCAAGTGAAGTAGATTGAGGTTAAGGTTGAGTGATGATCAGATTTTTCAACCTCAGCCTTAACCTTTCAGAAAACTGGCGGACTTTTTCAGCACCCTGCTAACGGAAAGGAACCACGTGCATGCTAGTTCCCATTGTTATTGAGACAACTAACCGAGGCGAACGCGCCTACGACATATATTCTCGGCTCCTGAAAGATCGGATCATCTTCCTTGGTGCTCCGATCGACGACATCTTTGCCAACCTGATCATTGCCCAGCTCTTGTTTCTTGAAGCGGAGGATCCTGAAAAAGACATCAATCTCTACGTCAACTCCCCCGGGGGAAGCGTCACGGCGGGATTGGGCATTTACGACACCATGCAGTATGTGAAGCCCCCGATCAACACCATCTGCCTGGGCCAGGCCGCCAGCATGGGAGCCTTCTTGCTCACCGCCGGAACCAAAGGGAAGCGATTCGCCCTGCCAAATGCGAGGGTCATGATTCACCAACCCATGGGCGGATTTCAGGGACAAGCCACTGAAATCGACATTCATGCCAGAGAGATCTTAAAAATCCGCGAACGACTCAATGAGATCATGGCCAAACATACCGGCCAGCCGCTTGAGAAGATAGCCCTGGACACCGAACGGGACTACTTCATGTCGGCAGAAGAAGCGAAGCGGTACGGTCTCATCGACGAAGTCATTACACGGCCACCAAAACTTCTCAAGGCCGTCGGTGGCGATGCAGAGAAAGACGCGACCAAGGACAAGTAACACGAGGAGGGCGCATGGGGAAGCCGGATAAGATGGATCGACATCTCCGTTGTTCGTTCTGTGGAAAGAGCCGCGACGAGGTCCGCAAATTGATTGCCGGGCCCACCGTCTACATCTGCGACGAGTGCGTCAACCTCTGTAACGACATCATTGCCGAGGATTGGGAAGAAGCCAAAGAAGAGATTTCGTCGAAACTCAAAAAGCCGGTGGAAATCAAACACCACTTGGACCAATACGTCGTGGGACAGGAGCGGGCTAAAAAAATTCTCTCGGTGGCCGTTCATAACCACTACAAGCGAATCTCGTCCAAGGATAAAGACGTTGACGACGTGCAACTCCAGAAGGGCAACATCCTCATGCTGGGGCCCACCGGCACAGGGAAAACACTGTTGGCCCAAACCCTTGCGAAGTACTTGGACGTCCCCTTTACGCTGGCCGATGCGACCACGCTCACCGAGGCAGGGTACGTCGGTGAAGACGTGGAAAACATCATCCTGAAGCTTCTGCAAGCAGCGGACTACGATGTGGAGCGGGCCGAGCGGGGCATTGTCTACATCGATGAAATCGATAAGATCAGCCGCAAGAGCGACAGCCCGTCTATTACCCGCGACGTCTCGGGCGAAGGGGTCCAACAGGCGCTGCTCAAGCTCATCGAGGGAACCGTCGCCAACGTGCCGCCTCAAGGCGGGCGCAAGCATCCGCACCAAGAATTTATTCAGGTCAATACGAGCAACATCCTATTCATCTGCGGCGGAGCGTTCGTCGGACTTGAACAGATTATCGAGCAGCGCTTGAATCGGAAGGCGATGGGATTCGGAGCCGAAGTTCGCGGACGGAGCGAGATACGGCTTGGCGAACTATTTGCGAAAGTTCAGCCGGAAGACTTCCTCAAGTACGGCTTGATCCCGGAGTTCGTCGGCCGGCTGCCGGTCGTCGCCACGTTGGATGAGCTGGATGAACGAGCCCTCATTCGAATCCTGACCGAACCGAAAAACGCGCTCACGAAGCAGTATGAAAAACTACTCTCCTTTGAAAAAGTGAAGCTCAAGTTCACGGAAGGCGCGCTCGGGGCGATCGCACGGAAAGCGTTTCTCCAGAAAACCGGGGCGCGAGGCTTGCGCGCCATCCTCGAAGACGTGATGCTGGACGTGATGTATGATGCCCCCTCTCAGAAGCAGATTAAGGAGGTCCTCATCACCGAAGATGCCATCCTCGGCAAGCACGCTCCCATCCGGATCTTTGAACAAGACAAGGATGTGAAGACCGCCTAAGTCATTATAACTGTAGCCTTTTTACTCGTCCCACGGGCTCTCTACGCAGAATCAACCAGGCCAGGAACACCCTGGCCTGGTTGTTCCCTCACATCTTCCATTCTGGAATACTCCTTGCTCTATCTTCCTCCCAAGCCTTGACGCTCCTGATAGCTCTACGCTTTCCCTCGACAAGATGAAATGCTGCGCTATACTTGCGCTACAGATTGAACGTGGAGGACCTGTGAGATATCCCGTGTCTTCAAGCCTTCGACACAAGGGGAAGGCTCTTGACCTTGATGCA
>ERZ1292633.2606-Hain-H41-02um-R1-2606-length-18236-cov-17_pt2 | contig 13971 bp, 10 predicted proteins | sample MGYA00564406_ERZ1292633 | MGnify/ENA primary metagenome ERZ1292633 (study PRJEB36523, sample SAMEA6512639) | groundwater metagenome | collected 2019-01-08 | study: AquaDiva: Metagenomics assemblies of 32 groundwater samples
ATTTACATAAGTCTTTTGGCGGCAACCATGTGCTCAGGGGCGCAAGCCTCAAGGTTGAAAAGGGCGAAAGCATGGTTGTAATAGGCGGAAGCGGCTCAGGCAAGAGTGTTCTGATAAAACATATCATAGGAACGCTTAAACCTGATAAAGGCTCGGTCCTTATTGACGGAGTGGATATCGCAACTCTAAGTGAAAATGAGCTGTATGAAACAAGAAAGAGATTTGGCATGCTTTTCCAGATGGCAGCATTATTTGATTCTATGAGGGTATGGGAAAACGTGGCATTTGCATTAATGAGGCATGGAAAATTGAAAGAGAACGATGCAAAAGAGATAGCCATCGAAAAACTCAGGATGGTGGGCCTGGTCGGGGTAGAGAATCTCATGCCGTCTGAACTCTCCGGCGGAATGAAAAAGAGGGTCGGCCTTGCCCGCGCAATAGCCCACGAACCAGAGATACTCCTGTATGATGAACCTACTACAGGACTTGACCCGATAATGGCTGATGCGATAAACGACCTTATAATAGAAATGAAACAAAAACTCTCTGTAACGTCTGTGGCTATAACACATGACATGCACAGCGCATATAAGATTGCAGACAGAATCGCAATGTTGTATCAGGGCAGGATAATAGAGATTGGGACTCCTGATGAGATAAAGAACACAGGCAATGCCATAGTAAGGCAGTTTATAACAGGCAGCGCCGTTGGTCCAATAAAAGTAGAAGGGGTAACTGCATGAAAAGTTTTTCTACAGAGTTAAAGGTAGGAGCTTTTTCGCTTGTCATCCTTACACTTCTGACATATATGACGTTTAAGGTCGGAGGTTTTGAATGGGTAAAGAAAAAAGGCTATATCCTTTATGCGGAGTTTAAAAATATCGGGGGGCTTGATGAGAAGACACGGATAAAGGTTGCAGGTGTTGATGCCGGCACTATTGAAAAGATCCAGCTTAAGGATGGAAAGGCACGGCTTGTTATCAGGGTGAACCGGGACATCGTATTATACTCAGATGCCTCAGTCGGCATAAAGGCAACGGGGCTGTTAGGAGATAAATATTTAGAGATAAAAACAGGCCTCACTAAACCGGAACTTAAAGACGGTGATACGATAAAAAATGTGCAGGAGGTTGTTGATATTGATGACCTGGTCAGGAACCTTTCAGGGGTCTCTTCAAATATAAGCACGCTTGCAGCTGCCCTCAGTGAATCTCTTGGCACCCCGGAAGCAAAAAAGGCGCTCAAAGAATCTATTCTGAACATCAAGGATATTACCGCAGGGCTTAAGGAAACAATAGCTATCAATGACCACAAAATGAGAACCACGCTTGACAATATAAACAATCTCATCGCGTCAGTAAATGACCTCGTGGAGAAAAACAAGGAGCCTTTGACAGCCACGGTGAGCAACTTAAAAGATTTTTCAGCCTCTTTAAAAACAGAAGGCCCTGACCTTGTGGCAAACCTTAACAAGGCAGCCAAAGAATTAAAAGAAATGGTAGAGGAAAACAGGCCGGTTATAAAAAATGCCGCTCAATCTATTGATAATATTTCCAAGACGATCTCACAGGGAGAAGGCACCCTCGGGAAACTTGTTAAAGATGATAGGCTTTACGAATCTTTAAACAAGGCTGCAGAGGGTGTGAACAAGTCAATCAGCGCTGTAGACAGGTTCAGGACCTTCATCACATTCCAGACAGATTATCTCACAAGACCAAAAGATGCCAAGGGCTATTTCTATATAACCCTCCAGCCCAAACCTGACAAATACTATATACTCGGGATCGTCAGCGACCCTGTGGGAAGCGTTACGACAACGACCACTACAACGAATGGCGTTATTGTCAAAGAAGAAAAGGTTGAACAAAAAATAGAGTTCACAGCACAGTTCGCAAAAAGATTTAATGATGCCGCACTTAGAGCCGGCCTTACCGAAAGCACATTCGGAGCCGGCGCAGATTACTTTCTCTTTAATGACAAGGCCAAGGTATCTGTTGATGTCTGGGATTTTTCCAATGATGAAGATGGGGCAAAAAATCCCCATGCAAAAGTTGGGGTTGATTATTTTATATTTAAAAATGTATTCCTTTCAGTTGGCGCTGACAACATCTTTAATACGAAACGGCGCGGGGCTTATGTCGGTGCGGGCGTGAAATTCGAGGATGAAGACGTTAAATATCTCCTTGGGACGGTCCCCAAAATCCCTGGGAGGTAAAAATCTTGTCAAAAAAAATAGGGCAGATACTTTTAGGGCTTGGATATATAAAAGAAACAGATATAGAGCAGGCCCTCAATATCCAGAAGTCTGAAGGGGGCAAAAGAAGGCTTGGAGAGATATTGCATGCTATGCTCCTCAAAGAAGAAGATCTCCTTCACGCACTTTCCCTGCAGTTCAATATCCCGATAATAGCTGAAAATGAATTTCCGCAGGCCGTACCGATTGAAAAGATATCTTTTGCTTTTCTGAAGGAAAACCTGATACTGCCCCTTTCCATCTCTGATAATACACTCAATATTGCAGTAGGCGACCCTCTGAAAAATGATGCTATCGCTTCTCTCAGAACATCTTTTGGCTATGACATCAACATGTTCCTTGCAAAGAGTTCGGCTATTCTTGGTCACCTTGAGATACTCCATGGCTCCAGGGAAGCTGTTATGCTCAGATTAATAGAGAATGCAACAGAAGAAGATACAGCAGCAACAGGAACAAGCGAAGACATAGGCCACCTTAAAGACCTCGCGCAGGAAAAAGGCGTTATACAGCTCGTAAATGTGCTTATTGAAAATGCGGTGAAGGACAGGGCCAGTGATATTCATATAGAGCCGGGGGAAGCTAATGTACGGGTCAGGTACAGAGTAGACGGGATTTTATATGAGAAAGAGGTAATGCCTGTCAGGATGCAATCTGCCGTATCATCGAGGATAAAACTTTTATCGCAGATGAACATAGCGGAAAGAAGATTGCCCCAGGACGGCAGGATAAAGAGTAATCTGGGAGGCAGAGACATAGATATCAGAGTTTCTACCATCCCTACTATTTATGGCGAAAGCATAGTCATGCGGCTCCTTGACAGGGAAACATCGTTTATAACATTAACGGATATAGGATTTGACGACATACTCATTGAGAAGTATGAAAGCATTATCCACAAGCCATACGGGATGATACTGATTACAGGCCCTACCGGAAGCGGGAAGACCACAACCCTTTATGCCTCATTAGACAGAATAAACTCTTCCGAGAAAAAAATAATCACGATAGAAGAACCTGTTGAATATCTGATGCCCGGCATCAACCAGATACAGGTCAGGCCCAAAATAGGGCTGACCTTTGCAAGCGGACTCCGGCATATAGTCAGGCAGGACCCGGATATAATAATGGTGGGAGAGGTCCGTGACCTTGAGACAGGAGGCATTGCAATACATGCAGCCCTTACAGGGCATCTAATATTCAGCACACTCCATACAAATGATGCACCCGGAGCTATAACAAGATTAATGGATATGGGAATAGAAAACTACCTTGTCTCCTCAACACTCATAGGTGTAATGGCTCAGAGGCTGGTAAGAAGGGTATGTCCGGAATGCAAGGAAAAATTCAAAGCTGCAGACAATATCAGGGCTGAACTCAGCGCTGATATCCAGGAAGTATGGAAAGGAAAAGGCTGCGGCAATTGTTTAGGAACAGGTTACAGAGGCAGGATAGCCATTTTTGAACTCCTCCTTGTCGATGATGCAATACGCGACCTTATAATGAGTCATGCAACTGTGCGCGAGATAAAAGACAAAGCAATTGCCCTTGGGATGCGCACATTGAGGCAGGACGGAATTGAAAAGGTTAAAAGAGGCATTACAACAGTTGAGGAGGTAATGAGGGTTACACAACTGGAGCTGTAAGTTGTTTGCCCTAACTCAATAATTGAGCCGACAAAGCGCTTTTTTCTTTCAACCACTCCCTCTTCTTCTTATAATCAGGAATTATCGAGCCCACTTTGTGCCAGAAGTCATGCGAGTGGTTTTGATGAATGAGGTGGCAAAGCTCATGGACAATCACATAATCAAGTACAGAGATGGGCGCCATAATTACTTTCCAGTTAAATCTCAAGACTCCTGAATGGGAACAACTTCCCCACCTTTTTTGCTGATTCCTGATTATTATTTTTTGAGGTATTATTCCTATCAACTTGAAATATCTTTGGGTACGCTCAGTAATCTTTTCTTTTGCGCGTTCGATATACCATTCAAGCATCTTTTCTTTTACAATCTTAGAAGCAACCCTGCCAGAGAATTTATTGTTGATCTCAACATAAAATCTGCCTGCCATAAGTTTGCAGGGGCAGAATTTTTCATCTTGTGATTTTATCACCTTAAGCCGATATTCTCTGCCTAAATATGGAAAAGACTCGCCGCTTACAAATTCTTTTTTAGGCATCTCGGCATTTAGTTTTTTAATCTTCTCCTGTTTCTGGATAATCCATCTCGCCCGCTTTAGTACAACCTCCTTAATTTTGTCCTTATCCAGAAAATAAGGGGACAGAACCATGACTGTAGAATTTGGCTGTATCTGCAGGGCTACTGTTTTCTTGCGCCTGCCTCTTTTAATATTAAACTTTATCTTCTTGTTGCCGTATGTTATTTGTTCCATATTAAAAATCCCTGAGCTGATTGCTTGCAAGCGACATGATTCCATAAATTAGGGGTTCAATCTCATCCTTGGGACAGCCCTTTGCTTTAAGTTTTCTTCTGATTAAGCTTCTCATTTCACGCTTGCTATCCTCTTTCTCTATCCAGTCAATGACCCGCTTATTTTTTATTATCTGAATAATTTCTTTTGTGAAAGCCACCTGCTCCTTGTCTGATTTATGAAACAGGTCTTCCTTTAACTGGTTGAACAATCCGTAGAAGGCTAATTCTTTTGCATCATCCAGTCCAAGAGATTTAGCGTAAGCCTCTCTCCTTTTTTCCTGCTCTTTGATTTCCAGAAGATTCTTAAGATACTCAGCCTCATCCTTTCTCTCTTTCTTGTTTTCTGCAATCAGACTTTCAAGCTGCTCTTTAAGCGAACCGAAGAAGACAGGGTCTTCTTCAATTTTTTCTGCGACAGTCTCTCTTATTGCGTATTCAATATGACTTGCCTTTGCACGCGGACTGCCTTTGACTTCCAGCTTCTCTTTGAAATCAGGCGCAGTGATATTTATGGGCTCAAGAATTTCTTCTATTCCAGTATCCGTTATATGAGCATGAATCAGAGCCTCTACTTTTTTACTGCAATCTTCAAGACTTAAACGCTCATCACGGTAGAGGTTTTTAACTCCTTCGCGTATTGCACCAAGAAATTTAAAGTCTTCCACATACGGATTGACTACTGGATCAGGCATTAGAAAATCCATACTTCTTGCAAATTCCCTGAAGGCCATGTCAAATTGCGCTCTTACATCCTCAGGTTCAAGAATTTCCATGCAGCTCTGCAATATGTCTTCGGGTTTAGAGCCTGAACGGTTTACCTTTTCAAAGTATTTCATTGTCTCTTTGTGCCAATGGGCGAGATTTGCTTGTTCCTTCTTCACATCCTCAGTTCCAAATATTCCTTCGAGGTCTTCTTTGTCAAACATTACGAGAGCTTCGGCGAGTTCTTTGCCAACACCGGCATAATCTACAACAAGGCCGAAATTCTTTCTTGGGAATGTGCGGTTTGTTCTTGCAATTGCCTGCAATAAGGTATGTTCCCTTAATCTCTGGTCGAGATACATCACCTGTTCAACTGGAGCGTCAAACCCGGTAAGGAGCTTGTCGCAGACAATCAGAAACTCAAGCTAATTCTTTGGATCAATAAAAGCTTCTTTTATGCTTTTTTCTTTAGCCGGAGTGAGCTTGTATTTTTCTTTCCATTCTTTAGAGTCGTCATTATTAACCGTCATAACAACGACCGAGCGTTCGGAACCAATGAGTTTATCAATCTCATTTTTATACATTACTGCACCCTCTCTGTCAGGGGCAACTATCTGGGCTTTAAAACCATTAGACCGTATATGTTCTGTGTAATGCTCAACTATGTCCTTGGCAATTCTCGCAATTCGCCTGTCCGCTTTGGCAAGTGTTTCAAGCGTCGCATATTTTTTCTTTAGCCTTGCTTTTTCTTCAGATGTCTTGTCATGAAAGAGCTCATCAAAGAGCTGGTCGAGGGTTTTTCCGACAACCTGCAACTGCACCATTCTGCTTGCATATTTTACTGGTACTATCTCCTCATCTTCTTCTGCATTTTTGATTGTATAAGCATCAAGATATTTCTCGCCTGTTGGGCTGAAATGGCGGTAAGTATTCCTGTCTCTTTTATCAAGGGGAGTGCCCGTGAATGCAAAGAATGAGGCATTTGGAAGCGCATTCCTCATATTTAGGGCATAAAAACCATACTGACTTCTGTGCGCTTCATCAGTCATTACAATGATATTTTCTGAGCTAGGCACAGGCTCTTTTAATTCCTTTCTGAAAAGAAAGACTGTGGTTAAAATAGTCTGCCCTACATTATGGCTGAGCAGTTCATAGAGTTTTTTATGCGTGCCGCCTTTTTCTTTTATCTGTATGGGATTCGGGAAATTGCAGTTCCTGAATGTCTTGCTTATCTGCTCGTCAAGATCAATGCGGTCCGTAACAACAATAATCGTCGGATTCTTGAGCTTCTTTTCCTCGCGTCTTAATTTAACTGCCGCAAACAACATTGTGAGGGATTTGCCTGAGCCCTGCCAGTGCCAGACAATGCCCCGCTTATCGTCCTCTTCTGTAACACGCTTAATGATTTTGTTAACTGCCCTGAACTGCTGATACCTGCAAATCTTTTTTATTATTTTTCCCCTGTCGTATTCATAGACAATAAAATTTTGGATAATATCGAGCAGGTTTTTTTTATTCAGCACTCCGGCTATCAGGATTTCCTGAGCAGTGGGCTTATCAGACAAGTCTTCTTTTTTTATCATTCCGAGTTCAATCATTTCTTTTATGCTCGGATGTTCAGCCATATTCGGAAATTTCTCGCCATTCTTATCTTTCCATTCATGGAACTGTTCAGGCTCAGCGCTGATAGAGCCGTATTTAGAGCCGAACAAATTTAAGCCTGCAAGTAACTGGTTTGTGTTGAATAGGTGAGGGATTTCATTCTGATAACGGATAAGCTGAGTCAGTGCCTTGCTCAAACCTGTCTGTTTTGCAACAGGGCTTTTGCATTCAATTACAACTAACGGAATGCCGTTTACAAAAATAACTATGTCCGGCCTGTCAGTTTCAGAGGGGCCTTTTACCCAGAATTGGTTGACGACAAGAAACTCGTTATTTTCTGGGGTTTCAAAATCAATGAAGCGGATTGTCTTCTTCTGCCTTTTCCCTCCTGTATCTTGATCAATGGATATTCCGGCAACAAGGTCTTTATGAAATTTCTGGTTAGCCTCGATAAGACCTTCCGCCTGTATATGAGTAACACGCCTGACAGCTTTTTGAATGGTCTGCTCTGTAACGTCTTTGTTGATGTCTTTGAGCTTCTTCCTCAACCGTGAGACAAGGACAACCTCGCGCCTGCTCGTGCGCTCACACTTTTCCTTTAGTTCAGGGTCAAGTTCATCACCGTTGATGTAGGCGTATCCAAGCTTTACTAATTGTTCGATGGCTGGCTTTTCAGAAAGGTAATCTTCATTAAAAATAGGCTTTTGCATGTTACTGCAATTTTACCCTAACCCTACCAGTTAATAAAACCTGCATGAGGGATTTTTTTAGGGTTTCAAGGGTTTGCCTATGAAGCTCTGATTCCTCAATGTCTTCGTCAACAGATGATAATATCTTGCCTATTTCCTTCTGCTCTTTTAGTTCAGGTATAGCAACTGTGATATTACTGAAAAGACTTTTATTAACTATAGGAACCGCCTGTGTTCCTGCCATTTGCTTAATTTTGTCTCTTATAAAATCGAGGTAATAATAAACGAAATTAAAGTCATTCGTCTTGCAAATAATTGAATTTAGCTGCTGATTAGTTGCAAGTTCTACTCCTGCGATTCCAATCTTTCCTATGGTTGATCCGATGCACACAAAGAGAATAGTATTCACGGGAAGCATTCTTGCAACTGATGCACCTTCTTTACTTAAATATTTTTCTGTTTTTGTGATCACCTTCACTTTCCCTAAATCAAAAGGAGAAACAAAAGGAAAATCATTTCCATAATATTCTTTTACTGCAGTGCCAGGAGTGCTACCAGTTACAATTTCACCAAAATCTGCTACTCTACCCACTTCCCACTCCGCTGGTATCTCCCCAATCTCGGTCTTCTTAAACTTCTTATGCCCAATGCCTCGGGTGAGGAGTTTTTGCATTAGTCCTTTCTTGAGTTCCCTTGTCTTTTCAATAATCCTGTCTGTTTCCTCAATGGCGTCATCAACATTCGTCAAAATATCAGCAATCTTTTTTTGTTCGGGGAACGGGGGGAGCGGAATATATGCACTTGAAATAATTGACGTATTAAGATTACCCTGAGTACCAGTTTGCCTTCTCGATGCGAAATCTTTTTCTTTATTCTCAAAAAAATAATAAAAAAACTCTCTTTCTATATCCTCCTTCAACCCCTCAAACCAAACAAAGCCATCATGAATACACGCATCCATATCAACAATGATTGGTCGCCCAATGGTAGCACAAATACTCAGAATCACTTCACCCTTTTTTATCTTTACACTATGCTTAACACCTTCATCAGATAAATAGTCTTTTGTTTTACGCAAATATTTATTAGATGATGAGACATCTGAAATTCTTACCCAACCAACAGTTCCACCGAACCATTTAGGATCATTAATCGGTCTTGGAGAAGCCCCTCTTCTTACTGTAGAGATTTCTCCTAATTTGCTAAGACCCCAGTCCACCGGTATCTTCCCTATCGGCGTATCTTTGAATTTAATCCCAGTTCTTAAACTCTTTATCTGTGTCATATCCTTTGTCTTACCTTTTCACTGTCATTCCCGCTTGTCGGGAATCCTTCTTTCCCGCACTCAGGCGGGTTCGCTGTGGCGAAAAGAAAGATGCCGGACAAGCCGGCATGACAGAATAAATTATATGCTTCTGTTTGTTGCCATCATCGGCTCTTCTGCCCCAAACACCCTGATTATAAAATTCTCAAAAGCTTTTTCATAGTGTTCAGGCCGCACACCTCGCCCCGGAACCGGCGGAATATCAATTCCGCTCTGCGCAAACTCATTCCCAACAAGTTCCATCGCATCCCTGAGCTTCGAGCTTTTCATATACTCTGATGTTGTCTCCCCTGTTTCCAGAAGTGCAGCCCACACTGTCAGCAAGGCTTTAAAGAGCGATATCCAGTCAATCCAAACAGGTTTTTTTATTTCGTCAAAGTTGCCCTTTGACAAAAATTCCCACCATCTCTCCTGTGAAAGCCAATATTCAATTTTTCTTTTCCCCTTTATCCTTGTAAGCACAAGCCCTGATTTTGAAAGCTCAATGAGCGCATCTTGTGTGCCTCTTACAGAAAGGCCGATTGCCTTTGCAACTTCAGAAGGATGCCCTGCATCATGAGTTAATAGATAAAGAATACACTCAGCCCGGCTTCCGACTCCGAAAAGGCCGCGGAGCATGAACCTGATATTGGATTCAGTGATTGGTATTACTTCTCTTGATTTCCCACTCGGCTTTAATGGCGCTCGCAGGAAACCATACTTAGAAAATATTTCGTCAAACGGAATCCCTATCGCCAACGCTACATCTTTTTCATATCTCACCGGAAATAAAGGCTCTGGTTTTTGCGGTATATTTTTGAAGCAAAGCTTCGCCAGATTCTTCCATTTTCTTTCCTGCCCCTGAGAAGCGAGAAACTCCGATACCGCGCCCATAAGACGGCAGGTTTCATCTTTGCTTTCTCCTATTATCCCTCTCAGTCTTTGTATATCAATCCACTGTCCATTCGTAACAAGCCAGTCCATGACCTCATCAAAAAGTCTTGGGTCATAGCGCCCTGTTTCAAGTGTAAATACAAGAAGCACCTCAGGGTCTATTGCCCATGGCTCCCTGGCTCTTGCTTCGCCAAGAACGCCGAGGGTCGACCACTGCCTCCAGAGGAATCCGAGAATATTCTCAAGAAATATATCTCTAAAGTCTTTCTGCAACATCCTCGTGCCCCATATGCCTTAACAAATCTTTAATGCTCTGCCTGAAACTTTCTGAAACATCATGCGTCATGCTCCATTGTGCCGCTTCTTCAAGTTCTTTTGCATTTGGCTCCAACAACAGGAGGTCATTGTAATGCTTTCCCATTCCCTGATCTACAGCAGCATAGAGCTTGAAACAAATCTGGTCAAATCTGCTGAGAAAATGAATAGTCAGAGACCTCCCGAACTTCCTCGTCTCAACCCTTTTCATCAAACCTTCAGGAAGGCCAAGGTCTACTGCTGAAGTGGGACCAGAATTAAGCCAGGTCTCAATAAGATCAAAATCCCTGGCAACCTTCTTCGATGCTTCTGAAAGAGCCTTTGGAAACGGCTCAGCCTTTTCGAGATGGAGGTCATTCATCGTTACAAAGGCGACAACATCTACATCCTTTGTCGTCCGGCTCACAAGGCCGAGAACGTTAAGCGCGGAGCCTCCACATACAACCAATTCGGGAACTGTTGCATTAACCGCATCCAACTGTTCTCCCAATGCGCTCAGTATCTTCTCTATCTCTTTTTTGTCCTGAAACATAGCTAAATCTTATACCCCAGTTCTTTTAAATAAGCATTCATCTTGTCTTCAGTTTTGACCCGGCTTTTTTTCAGTTCTTCCAGTTCGTTGATGACCTTCTGGACGTCTATCTCTTCTTCCTCTTCGGTTACATCAACATACCGCGCAATATTGAGGTTGTAATCATTAGAACGGATTTCATCAAGAGAAACAGGACGGCAGTATTTATCAATTGTTTTGTATCCGCGATAGGCGTCGACAATTTTTATGATATCCTGCTCTCTGAGCTTGTTCTGATTCTTTCCTTCAAGATAATCATTTGCGCCATAAAGGAAAAAGACCTTGCCTTTATGTTCTTTCGCTTTGTTCTTATTGATAATATACAGACAGGCCGGGATACCAGTGCCGTAAAACAGATTTGAGGGCAGTCCGATAACAGCTTCCAGCAAATCTTCTTCAAGAATGCCATGTCTTATTTTACCCTCTGCTCCGCCTCGAAACAACGAACCGTGAGGAAGCACAACGCCTGCTCTGCCTTTTAAATTTAGCGTTGCAATCATATGCTGAACAAATGCATAATCTCCGTAGCCTTTTGGCGGAATGCCAAAGCGAAATCTCCTGTAACTGTCGTGCTGCGCCTCGTCATATCCCCAATTTTTCAGAGAGAAAGGCGGGTTTGCAATAACCATATCGAATTCCATAAGCTTTCCATTTTCAGTAAGAAGTCTTGGCTTTCTCAGAGTATCGCCTTTTTCGAGCCTTGCAGTTATCCCGTGAAGGAGCATGTTCATTTTGCATATTGCCCATGTCCCAATATTTCTTTCCTGCCCATAAAGTGAGATATTCTTCCAATCCTGTTTATTCTCCCTTAAATGGTAGACAGATTGAATGAGCATGCCTCCTGAACCGCATGTTGGGTCGCATATCCGCATCTTCTCATGAGGGTCAAGTATCTCGACAAGAAGGTTGACTACTTCCTTTGGCGTGTAGAACTCGCCGCCTTTTTTGCCTGCATCGTCAGCGAACTGTGCGATAAGAAACTCATATGCCCTTCCCAAGATGTCACGTTCGGAGAGATTTTCGTTTCGCAAAGAGATCTTGGAAAAGTGAGTAATGAGCTTTGATAGTATCTCATCAGGAAGACGATCTTTGTCATTGAAGTCAGTAGCTGAAAGAACTCCTTCAAGTTTTTCGACATTTGCCTCTTCAAATTTCTCATTAGCCGTATTAAGAATTTCTCCGAGGTTCTGGGTTTTGGTTTTTATATAATTCCAGTGTGCCTTTTTAGGGACATCAAACTCATGCTCATCAGGAGTTTTCCATGCCAGTTCCTTATCTTTTGTCTCTTTCTCAATTCTTTCGCCTTCCTCATCGAACACATCCGAAAGGCGTTTTAAAAACAGAAGCCCGAAGATATAATTTTTGTAATCAGAAGCGTCAATGCTTCCCCTGAGAATATTGGCAGACTCCCATAGATGCGCCTCGAGTTTTTCTAGAGTAATCTTGTCCATGACCTTAACCCCCAACTATTGTTAACTTATATGACATAGCTAAGGGTAACTAAATATCTTAAAAAAGTCAATATTTATTTAGTTTTATAGTTTATCTTCATGTAATATGAGGATAAACTCAATATAATAAGCCATTCATATATTCTTAGAACAGCTTATTTTATTCAATCTGCCTTGTTTAATCAATAGCAAGGGAATGGTGAATGGATGAGACAGGACAGCCTATCATTTCTTCAGCCCTTCCCTCCCGAACGGCGAAAGCTGGCGGAGTTCTTTTATAACCGGAGGCATTATCTCAATGACTCTGTTTACCTCTTCTTCTGTGTTATACCTGCTCAGAGAAAACCTGATAGAGCCGTGGATTAATGTTACAGGCACACCCATTGCCCTTAATACATGTGACGGCTCCAATGAGCCCGATGTGCATGCTGAGCCTGAGGAGGCGCAGATGCCGAATTCATTCAGCCTGAGTAAAATTGCCTCTCCCTCTACATATTCAAAACTGATATTTGTCGTATTGGGAAGTCTGCTGTTTACATCTCCGTTTATCCTTGCATCAGGACAGGATTTCAGGAGCGCATTTTCGAGTTTATCCCTTAAACCCTTCAGATAGATTACTTCCTGAGAGAGTTTATCTCCTGCAAGCTCACATGCCTTTCCAAGCGCAATAATCGAGGCCACATTCTCTGTCCCGGCCCTTCTGCCGTGTTCCTGATGCCCCCCGATTATATATGGATGAAACCTCGCGCCTTTCCTCACATACAAAGCCCCAACACCTTTTGGCGCGTGCAGCTTATGCCCTGATAATGAGAGCATGTCAACAGGAAGTTTTTTTAAGTCTATCGGAATCTTGCCGACTGCCTGAACAGCATCTGTATGAAATAAGATTCCTCTTTCTTTAAGCATTTCCCCAAGTTCTGCAACCGGGAATATAACGCCTGATTCATTGTTTGCATACATCAGCGATACAACCGCCGTGTCTTCATCCAGGGCCTTCACAAGCTCATCAACATTTAACTGCCCCTGCTTGCTGACAGGCAGATATGTAACCCTGTATCCTTTTCTTGCAAGATGTTTGCAGAAATTTAAAACAGCAGGGTGTTCAACCCTTGATGTGATGATATGTTTTTTATGAGGCACGGATTCAACTGCGCTCATGAGCGCAGTATTGTCGCTCTCTGTGCCGCAGCTTGTAAATATTATCTCCTCAGGCTCGGCGCCGAGAAGGTTAGCAACCCTTGACCTTGCTTGCTCTATCTTCCTGTAAAGCTGGCCTCCGAACGTATGCATGCTCGAAGGATTTCCATACAATTCCCTGAGGTAAGGCAGCATCTCATCAAGCACCTCAGGCGCTATATTTGTTGTTGCATTGTTGTCGAAATATATTGTCTTCATCTATTGCGCCTCCACAGTTATTTCTTCGCCCACCATCTCTCTCAGCTTATCCTGAATTCCCTTTATGGTGACATCTGCCATTAAACAGCCGGAGCACATGCCCCGGAGTGCAACAATTACTCTATTGCCGTCAATATCTATCAATTCAATATCTCCTCCGTCTGCCTGCAATCCAGGCCTTATCTCTGTTTCTATAATCTCCTGTATGAGTGCAATCTTCTGAAGGTTGGTAAGCTTTTTTGAGACAGCAGGTTTTTCAGGTTTCTTTAATGACCAGATATCCCTGAGAATAGCCTCTATCTCTACTTTGCATTCACCACAGCCGCCTCCTGCCTTTGTATAGTCTGTGATCTCATCAACTGT